>Ga0247755_1000025_pt1 | contig 39194 bp, 21 predicted proteins | sample UWRJL096311B4_FD_180948 | JGI IMG/M metagenome (GOLD analysis project Ga0247755, IMG submission 180948) | Plant litter microbial communities from Arlington Agricultural Research Station in Wisconsin, United States - UWRJ-L096-311B-4 | ecosystem: Environmental > Terrestrial > Plant litter >... | reverse complement strand
AAAGGTGTTGCACGACTGTTTAATTAAAACACAGCACTTTGCGTAAGATGTAAATCAATGTATAGAGTGCGCTATCTGCCCGATGGTGGCTGGTTAACGGATTTACTTAGTTGACTAAAATAGGCTAGGTTTTGAAGGAACCCCCATTTAATGGCGGCCTTACCTATGAGGGTCCTAAGGTAGCGAAATACCTTGGCATTTAAATGATGTCGCGCATGAATGATCTCACGATGCAACAGCTGTCTCAATGATTGGCTCAGTGAAACTGGAATGGCAGTGAAGATACTGCCTATCTCTAGATAGACGAGAAGACCCCATGCAGCTTTACTGTTGCTAGTTATAGGATATAATTTAGTAGGTTTTAGTGTATAAGGTAGTTGTTTAGACAGAATTGAAACACCTTTACTTTGCTTGTTATATCAATAGAATAGGTTTGCAAAGTCTTCTTGCTTACTTACGTCTTATTGGTTATCCATATAAGGAGATTTATAATCTTATTTTTTACTTAAAATATAAAAAATATATGATAGATAGATTTCTCAGGAAACAATGGCTAGTGGACGGTTTATGCGGGGCACAGATCCCATAAAGAGTACCTGGGAGTATCCAAATTTAATTTCGTAATTATGCAATATGCATTTAATGTATGATAGCTTTAATATTTAAAATTGCGTTATGCATTAATATAATTTTAGTTTGTTATTTTTTTATCTTTAATTGTTATAATCTAACAATTGTCTATGATTAATTCAATTTAAATAAGTAAGATTTTACTTATATGGAAAATAGGTGTATGCAGGGTATTTCTTTTAAAGAATTTTAAATTATTTTAATTAAATCTATTCGGTTTTATTAAGGTATATATGTTCTTTAAGATATTTTTATATGGAATACTATTAGGTTTTTTATGAAATACTATTAGTTATTTTTTTTATTTAATAGTAAAAAAATGATTTTGATATATACTTTCAAAGTTTAATGGCTTAATCTTGCTTTACTGTAGGACATACAGGTCTATCAGTTGCGTAAGCAGGGCATAAAGATCGCAAGACGCAGTAAGGAAAGGTCTTGTATTATTGAAAAAGCTACGCTGGGGATAACAGGCTAATTGCGCAAGAGAGTACAAATTGAGTGCGCAGTTTGGCACCTCGATGTCGGCTTAGCTCATCCACATGAACGCAGGAATCATGAAGGGTACGACTGTTCGTCGATTAAAGAGCTACACGAGCTGGGTTAAATACGTCGTGAGACAGTATGGTTTCTATCTTCTAGAGGAAATTAGAGTAAAATAAGAATAGCCCCTTCGTACGAAAGGAGTTGGGTATAGTAACCTATGGTTTACCTGTTGTTTATATGCTTTATTAACGAATAGATAATAATGATGAGATTAAGATTTATATATCTTTATGTGATTTAATTATCTTTTTAATAGAAGGATGGTTTATCAATTTTAAATTAGATTGTTTTAAACAGAACATAAAAATAGTCTATTTAATTTCTTTTTTTAAGCATAAAGGTTAACTTCTTATGTCGAATTATTTTATTAGGTAATACTAAGACCAGTATGGTTAAAGGTATTCTATAATAATAGTTATCTTTTAATTCTAACTTTGACTTAGTATAGTTTAAGGTATTCTATTTTAATAGTATACTTTAAAAACTAAACTTTGTAGCATTAAAGATAATATGTTATAATTTTTTATTTTTAGCTGTACTGTTACTCAAGTATATATTAATAGTATAGGCATGGCAGGAAAGCTATGTTATTTAAGATAAGTGCTGAATGCATATAGGCACGAAGCTTAGCTTAAGATACTCTTAAAGATACGTAATATAACATTACGAAATAATAGATTTTATTTATTATAAATAGAATTTTTCTATGAAAAATAAATTTTATTTATTGTTAATAGGCTTTGGCTGAAATGGCTTTAATGTTTTTAGGCACAAAGTACTAATTTTATTATTCACTAAATAATATACTTATCATGAAAAAATACTTTTAAGCCTGGTTTGCATAATAGTAATGCACCCGTTTTGTAATCGGTAGATATGAGTGCAAATCTCGTACTGGGCTATATATTGTCTTAACTAATTAATGCGGATTGATGTAATAGTAACATAGCTGGCTCATGCCCAGCAAATAGAGGTGCAAGTCCTTTGTCCGCACATTTTTAAGGCTATAGCTTAATAGGTAAAGCAAGCTGCTCATGACAGCTTAGATGAGTGTTCGAATCATTTTGGCCTTATACCTTTTTAGTAATATATAAAGCTGATCTAAAGATCAGCTGACTAGCCTTTATTAGGTGAAATAAGCAATACCCTCATTCATGGGGTCATAGGGCCATAAGACTTCAGGTTTCCATGTATACTAATCGACTTCACGATATCTTGGTTATGTGATATACCATATTAAGTCTGGATGTATATTATCGTACTTTGTTTCTTGGATTTTACCCGTAGGGGATGAATGAGTAGTTGCTCTATTTCGTCCTATTTCAAGGATCTCCTCAGCAGTCTAAATATTGGATAGAAAGCTAAGGTTTGGTTATAGACCTTTCACCTCCCTTCCTCATAGTGAGGGTGGGGCCGAAACTAGCTTATCTAATAGCATTTAGCTGTATGTTAGAGAGTGACTTAAACAAGTATCTAAAAATAATATAAATAAAAATTTTTACTAATATTTTTTAATAGTAAAAATTTTTTTAGTAATTTACTTTATGTACTTTTATTATTTTTAATAAATATAAACTTATTCTTATAATATGTAAAAAAAAATTTTTTTTTTAAGTTAAATTTTAAAATTAAATCCGAGTGCTGGAATTGGTAGACAGGACAAATTTAAGCTTTGTTGATAGTATATCGTGAACGTTCAAGTCGTTTTTCGGATATAAAGACTTTATTGCCTTAATTTTTATTATTAAATATAAATAATTATTAATAACAATAATAGTATTTTAATTAATTAATAATAATATGGAATAAAATAAATGACTGTTTTTATGTTTTTAAAATACTTAATTATTATATAATATAAAATAAAAATTATTTACACGTTTACAAAGAAATATAATTTTTATTTTATATATATTATTATAATTATTAGGTTTATTTTTATAGCTAAGACCCAATAGTCAAGTGGTTAAGACGTGACATTTTCACTGTTAAATGCGCGGGTTCGATCCCCGCTTGGGTCCAACTTTTTTTTTCTTTTTTATACTTTTTTAGGGGGTATAGTTTAATTGGTAAAACTGCGATTTTGCATATCGTTATTTTAGGATCGAGTCCTAATATCTCCATATATATTTATACATTTTGTTTTTATGTTTTTTATATAAATATATTGTTTTATTTACTTTTAAATTATAAAACATATTACTTTTACTTTATATTTACCATATTTGGTTTATTTATCTACAAGAAGTATATATGCTTTTTTTTAAGATAGTTGGGGTACGTATAGATATTTGGTTTTAATGTATTTATCAAGACTAAGCCCTGGTTAAATTGGATAGATCAGTTAAATTGTTTCTAGTTTAACCTTGAAGTTTCTTATTGTTTAAGGGTTTACGTTTGGGTTTGTTGTTCTTATTTAAGGACTTCGGGGTTTTTTATTCTCATATGTGTTATTTATACAAATTAAATATAAATTATTTATAATATAATATATGAATTTTATATACCTTTAATTTATATTAAAATAGGACTATATTATTATATATAGTTAATTATGTCTTTATGAGTTGAAAATTTAAAATTATTTTAAGATAAAAAAAGCTCAGGTAGCTCAATTGGTAGAGCGGAACTCTGAAGATGTTTAGGTTATAAGTTCAAATCTTATCTTGAGCAAATTATAATAGTTAAGTTTTAAATAGTAGTTCGATAGGATGTAGGTAAATATTATGGATATAGTAATCTTGAGGATTATGTATTAGTATGGTTACTGTGCGCCATTTAATGGGATAGGGTTAGTTATATCTAACGATTTCCCTTTTAGCATAAATCAGTGAGTCCTTGTTCTTATTAGTGATAAATTAATAACGTAGATGTCCTAATTTAGATATGCTTTATACTTTTTTAAAAAAACCAACCTTAGTTTATAACTTTATATATAATAACCTTCTTTGTATGTTATATACGATCTATACTATCTTATAAGGGAGAGGTTAACATAAAAAGTTTACTATAATCTATTTTAACTTTAAATATTTATATATAGTAATCTTATATTTTTGTTTAAATTATATTATACATTATATAATAATTATTTACGTATTTTATTATTAATAATATATTTATTAAATGATTTTAATTAAAACTCATTATGTATAAGTAATATTTATTTATAAATTATAGACTATTTTTTATAAAGTAAAAAAAATTTTTTTTCTTACTATAAATATGTTGTAGACTAATGGTAAGTCATAAATTTTTGGTATTTAATTATGGGTGTTCGAATCACCCCAACATAGATATTAAAATTTTAAGGTGGATATAGTTCAATCGGTAGAACAACTGTATGTGGAACAGTAAGTTCCCTGTTCAATTCAGGGTATCCTCCCATTATTGTATTAAACTAGGGTAGTTTAATTGGTAGAACATTAATATTATGTATTAATAATGGGAATTTCGAAGTTCTCTCCTGGAAATACATTAATTTATTATTGTGGGTAAACATTTTAAAAATGGTAATTTAACTTTATAGCATTGTTTTTATGCATTAACTGTGGGAATTCGATATTCTCTCCTAGTTAATGTTAGTTATAAACACAATCATTTTATTATTATCAAATTCAAATACATTGCGCAATGAGCACTCTACAATATATTCACGTTCAACCATAGTTATTCTGATTTTTTCTTCTTTAATTGCATATAACAATTTATATTATTCCTTTTTGAATTCAGGTATAGGTATATTAGGTGGTCTTTTTCATACTACATCTATTACTAATGTATTTCACATATTTATATTACTTATTAGTAGTATAATATTACTATTGACTTCTTTTTACCCAAGAAAAGTATGGGTAAAAGAATACAGTAAAATGGACAAATTTTTATTTTATACTCTTACTTATCCTACTACTGTAATCTTAAATAAAATGGCAGAACAATATAGAATAATAGAATATTCATTGATAATATTATTTATTTTATCTGGAGCTCTTTTTTTAATGTGTACAAGTGATTTAGTATCTATATTTTTATCTATAGAATTACAAAGTTATGGTTTATATTTATTATGTTCAATTTATAGAGATTCAGAACCAGCTACATCGGGTGGTCTTATGTATTTTTTATTAGGTGGTTTATCTTCTTGTTTTATACTTTTAAGTACAGGTTTATTATATGCAAATTCTGGTACTACTAATTTAGATAGTTTATATGTTATTACTAGTATATCTAGTGTAAGTAAAGAAAATCTATCAGGTTTACTTTATTGATATAAATCTTACTATATACATATAAGTTTATTAATTATGTCTGTAGGATTTTTATTTAAAGTCTCAGCAGCACCTTTTCATTTTTGAAGCCCAGATGTTTATGATTCTATACCAACTATAGTTACAACTTTTGTTGCTATAATTGCAAAGATATCTATCTTTATTTTTTTACTAGAATTAGTACATTATACTAGTAAATCAATACTCGATGTAGATTTTACTTGAACAATGAGTTTATTATTTAGTTCTCTTTTATCTTTAGTAATAGGAACGGTAGTAGGTTTAACACAATCTAGAATAAAAAGATTATATGCTTTTAGTACTATATCTCATCTTGGGTTTATATTATTAGCATTAAGTATACATAGTATTGAATCTATACAAGCTTTTATGTTTTATTTAATGCAATATTCAATATCTAATTTAAACGCTTTCTTTTTACTTTTAACAATAGGTTATTCATTGTATTTTTATGTATATGATATTAAGGAAGATAATGAGAATGAAGTGTCTAATAATGATAATAAAATATCTAATAATGATACATCTGCTAATGATAATAAAATATCTAACAATGATACATCTGCTTCAGGTTATTTTTCTAATAATAACAACGATAGATATGAAATTTCTCTAAATGAAGTTAAAGAAGAAAATAAAAATTTACAGGATACTAATAATTCTACTATTCAGTTAATCAGTCAGTTGAAAGGGTATTATTATATAAATCCCTTGTTGTCATTAAGTCTTTGTATAACTTTATTTTCTTTTATAGGTGTACCACCTTTAATTGGGTTTTTTGGAAAACAGATGGTTTTAAGTTCTGCACTTGATAATGGTTATGTTTTTATGGCATTAGTTGCAATATTAACTAGTGTTATAAGTGCTGTATATTACTTAGTTATTATTAAACAAATATTTTTTGAAAAACCAGATTATTGTATAAATCCTAAATTAAATAATTTTTTTGTATATGGTTCAATTGTTGAAAAAAACGTTACAGTAGAAATTATTAATATAAAATTACGTAATATTGTTATATCTAGTTCTTTAAGTTTACCTATTTCAGTTTTAACGTTAATAATAGGATTATTTATTTTTATTCCACAAGAATGATTAAGTATGGCTAATATATTATCATTAATATTATTTAATTTATAAATGACGAGTACAACTTTTGTTATTATATTTATACCTATCTTATCTATATTATTATTATCAATAAATTTAATATTAGCTCCACATAATTCATATCAAGAAAAAAATAGTGCATTTGAATGTGGATTTAGTTCCTTTTTAGGTCAAAACCGTACACAATTTAGTATCTCTTTTTTTATATTTGCTTTATTATTTCTTCTTTTTGATTTAGAAATTCTTTTAATTTATCCTTATAGTGTTAGTAATTATACTAATGATGTATATGGTTTAATTGTAATGATAATATTTTTTATAATGTTAACTTTAGGGTTTATTTTTGAATTAGGTAAAAATGCATTAATAATTGATAGTAGACAAATGTTAAATTGACCGTAGAACTTGTTTAATGTTAGTTATATATATTAGTAAATTTCATTTATACTCTTTACCTATTTTATACTTTAAATACATTTATTATCTCACAGTAGCCATATTATGAGTTTAATAATTTATTTAATAAATTACTCATTTTAAAATTTTTTATAAGGGACTATTGTTTTATTATATAAATAACATTTTATTATATAATTAAAATAAAATTACTATTATAAAAATGGTAGGGGAATTTCTATACAATATTTATTAAATTATACTAAAAAAAATTAATCTTTAGTATATAATTTTATTATATATATAAATATGTACTATATTGTGTAATGCATTATATATATATAAATATATACTAAAATGTGAAATACATTATTTATATTTTTTTATTAACTATCTGTAAAAAAAATATTTTTTTTCTAATATATATTAAAACTTTAAGGTGGATATTGTTAAATCGGTTTAACAACTGTTTGTATAACAGTAAGTTCCTTGTTTAATTCAGGTATTATCCCGTTTCTGTATTAAGCCAGGATAGTTCAATAGGTAGAACATTAATTTCATGCATTAATAGTGGGAATTCGATTTTCTCTCCTGGCTAATGTTATTTATAAGTACAACTACTTTATTATTATTATCATATTCAAATAAATTGTGCAATGAGCATTCTAAATATATTCACATTTAACCATACTAATTATAATTATTTTTGTAAATATTTTTATTTATATATATAAAAACTAGGTAAGGGATATGCTGCACAGGGTTGTGCATTTTGATTGCAGATCATAAATATAAGGTTCAACTCCTTCATATCCTTAGCACAATTATGTGCATAGTTTTGTTACAGTTTTGTTACAGTCTGGATATTTTTAATAAGACTATGTACATAATTGTGCAAAATTTTGTTACAGTCTTGATACGGTTTGGCTATAGTTTTATTACAGTTTTGTTACAATTTGGTTACCTTTAAGAAGACTAGTAAAACATTCTATCTTAAGTATTGTACATAAAAGTATATACTAATAAGTTGTGCGTTTTATTATCTTCAATTACTTTTATTTCATAAATTATTGGAAACTTTCAAATTATTTACTATACATTATCAATAAAAAAAGGAAAAAATGAATTTATCACTAATTTTATTTACAATAGGTATTTTAGGTTTTGTTTTAAATAGAAGAAATCTAATTTTAATGTTAATTTCAATTGAAATAATGTTATTAGCTATTACATTTTTAATACTAGTAAGTTCACTTAGCTTTGATGATATATTAGGTCAAACCTACGCTATATATATAATTTCTATAGCTGGTGCAGAATCTGCAATAGGTTTGGCTATTTTAGTAGCTTTTTATAGATTAAGAGGAAATATTACAATAGAATTTAAATAATGTATTTAGCTATAATTATCTTACCATTATTAGGGTCAATAGCTTCTGGTTTTTTTGGTAGAAAAATTGGAGTTACTGGAGCCCAATTAATTACATGTGCATCTGTATTATTAACTACAGTTTTAGCTTTGGTTGCTTTCTTAGAAGTTGGATTAAACAATATACCTGTTTCAATGCAGGTATTTAGATGAATTGATGCAGAATCATTATATATTTGATGAGGGTTTCATTTTGACTCTTTAACGGTTTCTATGCTCTTACCTGTATTAATTATTTCTTCTTTAGTACATATTTACTCTATAGGGTATATGAGTAATGATCCTCATAACCAGAGATTTTTTAGTTATTTAAGTTTATTTACATTTATGATGGTAATATTAGTAACTGCAAATAATTTTTTATTAATGTTTGTAGGTTGAGAGGGTGTAGGTGTTTGCTCTTATCTTCTAGTATGTTTTTGATTTACTAGAATAGCAGCAAATCAAAGTTCTCTTTCTGCATTTTTAACAAATAGAGTAGGTGATTGTTTTTTAACTATAGGTATGTTTGCTATAATATGATCTTTTGGAAATTTAGATTATACTACTGTATTCTCATTAGCTCCTTATATGAATGAAAATATTGTAACTATTATAGGTATATGTTTATTAATAGGAGCAATGGCTAAAAGTTCTCAAGTAGGTTTACATGTTTGATTACCTATGGCAATGGAAGGTCCGACACCTGTTTCTGCTTTAATACATGCTGCTACAATGGTTACAGCGGGTGTATATTTATTAATTCGTTCATCTCCTTTAATAGAATATAGCTCAACAGTACTAATATTATGTTTATGATTAGGTGCTATTACAACTGTATTTAGTTCTTTAATAGGATTATTTCAACAAGATATAAAAAAAGTTATAGCTTATTCTACTATGAGTCAATTAGGTATGATGGTAATAGCTGTAGGTTTATCTTGTTATAATATAGCATTATTTCACTTAATAAATCATGCTTTTTATAAAGGACTTTTATTTTTAGGAGCTGGATCAGTTATTCATGCTGTAGCTGATAATCAGGATTTTAGAAGATATGGAGGATTAAGGTCTTTCTTACCTCTTACTTATTCAGTTATGCTTATCGCTTCTTTAAGTTTAGTTGCTTTCCCTTTTATGACTGGGTTTTATAGTAAAGATTTTATTTTGGAATCTGCTTATGGTAAATTTAATTTCTCTAGTACTGTTGTGTATATGATAGCTACTATAGGAGCGATGTTTACTACACTATACTCTATAAAAGTATTATATTTGACATTTTTAACTAATCCTAATGGACCTATAGTTAACTATAAACAAGCACATGAAGGTGATGTTTTTATGAGTTTACCTTTAATTATATTAGCAATATTTTCTATATTTTTTGGGTATATTACCAAAGATATTTTCATAGGATTGGGTTCAGGATTTTTTTCAGATAATGCTTTATTTATACATCCTTCTCATGAGATAATGTTAGATACTGAATTTGGTACACCAGTGTTATTTAAGTTATTACCTTTAGTGTTTACTTCATTCTTAACCATAGTTTCTCTTATACTATTTGAGTACTTAGCTAGTTTATTAATTTATTTCAAATTCTCTAGAATTGGTTATAATATATTTAGTTTTTTCAATCAACGATTTTTAATAGAATTATTTTATAATAAATATATTACTAATTTTATATTGAAACTAGGTGGTCAAACTACTAAGGTGATGGATAAAGGATCTGTTGAGTATGTAGGTCCTTATGGGTTTGAAAAAATCTTATTAATTCTAAGTACTAGTTTTGCTAAATTACATGATGGAATTATTACATCATATGGTTTAAATATTTTAGTAGCATTATTATATTATATGTTCTTTGGAGTATATGTTGGTGCTGATATTATTCTATTTGTATTAATTATATCTATACGTTTTATAATTAGTATATTTAATACTTTATTAGAAAATATAACAAGTATTAAATTAGAAAATATACTAATACTTGAAAGTAAAAGTCAAATATTTGTACTTTTACTAAGGTTCTGTATACACATAATAGATACATTTGTAGCTTATTGTGCAATGATTTTTTACATATTACTTACTGGATTTATTATTTGATATTGTATAAACTCAGGTGGTCCGCCTCCAAGTGATGAGGAGATACTTCAAATAATAAATAGCCTTTATCCATAATTCTTCTTTATTTCACAATAAATATAGCTAACTAATACTTCATATTTTTAAATTTTATGATATATTATCATAAAATAATTTAGGGTTTTATTTTTAAAATAGAGGATATGTTTATTAATTAATGATCTATTTATTTTACATTGATATTTTAATATATCTCGCCTTTATAGCTCAATGGTAGAGCAGGATACTGTTAATATTCTGATAAATGTTCGATTCATTTTAAAGGCTTTAGTTGTTAATAACTAAATAGATTTGTGTTTTTTATACCTTTTTGCATATAAAAACGTTAATACCTTTAATATATATACTTGGGTGTTGTAAAAAGCATTCTTTTACATAACATCTTTTTATTTTATTATATTTAAAATGTTACATAATAATATATTATTACACAGAATTTTCACAAGTAATATTCTTGTCTCTTTAAGTAGTAATTTCATTAATACGTCTTCAAAAATATATATGTCACGTATAAGTTTATGATTTGAAAGATGATTCTTATCATCTAATGCTAAAGATATTGGAGTATTGTATTTGATTTTTGCTTTATTTGCGGGTCTAGTTGGTACTGCATTTTCTGTTTTAATTAGACTGGAGTTATCTGGACCCGGTGTACAATATATAGCTGATAATCAATTATATAATAGTATTATAACAGCTCATGCTATAATAATGATATTCTTTATGGTTATGCCAGCTTTAATAGGAGGATTTGGTAATTTTTTACTTCCATTAGGATTAGGTGGGCCTGATATGGGATTTCCAAGACTTAATAATATTAGTTATTTATTATTAATACCTAGTATTGTGCTATTTTTATTCGCGGGTGGAATAGAAAATGGTGTAGGTACAGGGTGAACTCTTAAAGGAAATAGGGAGTTAATTTATGGTGACATAGATAAAAGCAAACTCTTCTCGATGCGTGAACATCCTCAAGTATACTATATTTTTATAGTATTACACGTAATTCATTACTCATATATGTTTTTAATATTTTATATATTAAATCATAAATACGTAACAATATGAATATCAAGGGGACAATACGCCTGATTAGTAAACAAACGTTTGTTTACTAGTCATCAGAGACTAAACGAAGAGCATCTTTATAAAGACAAATTAATATTTGAACAATGATTAGTAGGATTTACTGATGGAGATGGTAATTTTTCTATAACTAACCAAGGAGATAAATGAGGTTTAAGTTTCAAATTAACTCAATCTAGGTATAATTTAAGAGTTTTAAATTATATAAAGAAAGAGTTAGGTGCAGGTTCTATAACTAAAGATGGAACTAAAGGGCAGTATTTTATAAAAGATATAAAAATTATAGAACAAAAGTTGTTACCTATCTTTGATAAATATCCTTTACTTACTAGTAAATATTTTGATTATGTTAAATTTAAAAAAGCATTGGTTATATTAAATAATAAAGATTTAAATAAAAACGATAAACATGCTGAACTATTAAAGCTTAAAAATTCTAAATTAACAACTAATTATATATCACCTGCTTGAAAATCTATAACTTTACCTTTAGATGCAAATACATCCAAAAGTGTTATGAGTAAAAGTTGATTAATAGGATTTATAGAAGCTGAAGGTAGCTTTTATTTAACAACAAAAGATTCCAGGAGAATAGTACACGGTTTTGGTTTAACACAGAAATTAGACAAAATAGTTTTAGATGCAATAAAAAGTATACTCCATATTGAAAATAAAGTTAGATATAAAGAATTATATAATCATTATATATTAGATACTACTAACTCTAGGGCAATAGAAAATATAATAGACTTTTTTAAAGATACTATGAAAGGTATGAAGTCTGTAGAATATAAAATATGAGCCAGATCATATATAAAACATAAAGGAAATTATGATAAATTATATGCTATAAGAGAAATCATTAGAAAATTAAAAAAAAAATTGTTAGAAATATAAGATGAAGGTATAGTCCGAACAGTTAAGAGATTAACTGAGTGTAACCATAGTTTATATGAATTTAAATGAAGTTACCAACATAATTGTTATCCACCTTTATCTGGTATACAAAGTCATAGTGGTCCTAGTGTAGATTTAGCTATATTTGGACTACATTTATCTGGAGTAAGTTCTCTTTTAGGTGCTATGAATTTCATAACAACTACTTTTAATATGAGAAGTCCTGGTATAAGATTACATAAATTAATATTATTTGCATGAGCAGTTGTTATAACGGCTGTTTTATTATTATTATCACTTCCTGTTTTAGCCGGTGGAATTACTATGGTATTAACAGACCGTAATTTCAACACTTCATTCTTTGAAGTAGCAGGTGGTGGTGACCCTATATTATACCAACATCTTTTCTTAAGAATAGAATATATACCCTTGTCTATGTTAGTTATTCATAAAAAAAACAATAAATCTTTCAATTTCGCATCTTTTTATCATAAATTTAAGGAATATTATCCTAATTTTAAACAACCTAATCCTGAGTTTCTTGAATGGTTTATAGGGTTTTCAGAAGGAGAAGGTTCTTTTATTTTAGCTAAAAGAGGGGATCTTGCGTTTGTTATTACTCAATCCACTACAGATGTAAGAAGCTTAAACTATATTAAAGATAATATTTGTTTTGGTAAAGTTATTAAACAATCTGTTAAACAAAATACACATAGATTTATTATACAAGATATTAAAAATTTATATTTAATATGTTTATTATTTAACGGTAATATGGTATTTCCTACTAGAAAAGCTAGATTTTTAACTTTTCTTTGTTCTCTTAATGAAAAACTTTTAAAAAAAAATCTTGCTACCATAACTCCCCTAGATGTTTGCGTTACTCCTTCCTTAAAGGATGGTTGGTTATCAGGTATAACAGATGGAGAAGGTTGTTTTACTTGTTCTATTTTATCTAATAATTCTGGGTATAGATTTAGATATATACTAACTCAGAAATGAGAGGTAAATAAATATATTTTAGAACATGTTTTAAGTTTACTTGATACATATTTAGTAGAAGGTTGTGTTGTACCTCACTCTGTTAACAATGTATGAGAACTTAGAGTGAATGGTGTTAAAAATTGTAAAGGTTTATTCAAATATTTTGATGAATATATGCTTATAACTAAGAAAAAAGATAGCTATTTAAAGTGAAAATTGCTACATTCTAGATTAGTTAATAAAGATCATTTAAATAAAGATACTAGATTAGAATTAATTGAACTAGCTAAAGAAATTAACAAGACAGTTGTATAAAGGGAAAAAAGGGGTTGGTTTAGTCAAAGCTATGGAATTATTTAAGGCAGATGTAAAATAAAATAAGACCTTAGGTAATGAATACCTGTTGGTATACCACAACTCTAGTTCTTGTTTAATATATTGTGCAATTCTTAGGAGAAAACAAATAAATATGCAAGAGCAATACTGGTGGAATAATCTAATATAATTATTAGATTATTCGTACGGTCAAAATCCCCTAGGACAAGACCGTAGGTTACCTAGGTGATCTCTACAGACTGGTTCACCGGTGGGTGGCTGAAATGCCGCTTAATGTACAGTCGGATTCCTCTTTTATGACCAAACCAAAATAAAAAGGCTGGTATTAGTTACCAGGTTATATATTTATAAGGTGAAAAAAAATATATAATAAGGAATTGGATTTTTTGGTCATCCTGAAGTCTATATATTAATTATACCAGGATTTGGTATAATAAGTACTACAATATCAGCTAATTCTAACAAAAGCGTATTTGGATATTTAGGTATGGTATATGCTATGTGTTCAATAGGAATATTAGGATTTGTAGTTTGAAGCCATCATATGTACACTGTTGGTCTAGATGTGGATACAAGAGCATATTTTACTGCTGCCACATTGATAATTGCAGTACCTACTGGAATTAAAATATTTTCATGATTAGCAACTTGTTATGGTGGATCTTTAAATTTAATACCATCACTGTTATTTGCATTAGGTTTCGTATTTATGTTTACAATAGGAGGGTTAAGTGGTGTAGTTTTAGCTAACGCATCTTTAGATGTAGCATTCCACGATACTTATTACGTTGTAGCTCATTTTCATTACGTATTAAGTATGGGAGCTGTTTTTGCTTTATTTAGTGGATGATATTTCTGAATACCTAAAATCTTAGGGTTAGATTATAATTTAATGTTATCTAAAGTACATTTTTGAGTATTCTTTGCTGGAGTTAATATTACATTCTTCCCTCAACATTTCTTAGGATTACAAGGTATGCCTAGAAGAATTAGTGATTATCCTGATGCTTTTACGGGTTGAAACTTTATAAGTAGTATTGGTTCAGTAATATCTGTAGTTTCTTTAGGATTGTTTTTACAAATAGTGTACTTACAATTAGTTGAAGGTAAAGCTGTATTTGGTTATCCTTGAGCTGTTCCTCAATTATTTAGTGATTATTTAAGAATACTTAAAGATAGAAGTTCTCCTGGTCTAGAGTGAGCTTTAGATAATCCACCTAAACCTCATGCATTTACTAGCTTACCTTTACAAAGTACTCCTACTCGCAAAGATCTGTTACAATTTACTCCTGATCCCGATGGTATGTTACATCGTCAAGTATCTGCTGATACTCATGTATCTGCAAATAACCAGGATGCGTTAGATAGATATTCAGACCCAGCTAATTTGGAATCAATGAGCCGACTAGCTAACGCAAATAATCCAGGTGATTTTATGGCTTTATCTGCGGAAAGACATAGATTCAGAGAAGCTTCTGGACTTTGAGGTAGACCTTCAACAAGTAGAACATCTAATGTGTCTTCACAAAATGTAACTGGTAATAACCAGCCTTCACAAAGTGGAACATCTAATGAGTCTTCACAAAATGTAACTGGTAATAACCAGTCTTCACAAAACGAAACTGGAAACTTATCTAATTTACAGGCCAGTGATAGTAGTTCTAATATTCCTCCATCATCACCACCATCAGATGATATGGATCTTTATGAAAATTTAATATTTTTAATTCCAACTAATTTACCATTATTAACTATATTATCTAATATATATACATTAATTAAATTAAATCCTAATATGTACGATAATTTAATAAATATTTATAAGAATAAGGTTTTAGTTTATTTAAGTTGTATTTTTATGTTGTTTGTAGTATACATCGTGTATGTTAATAATATTTTCTGTGATGCACCTCGAGCTTGAGGACTTTATTTCCAAGATAGTGCTAGCCCACAAATGGAAGCTTTAGTTGAGTTGCATGATAATATTATGTATTACTTGATTGCTATATTATTTAGTGTAGGTTGAATACAAGGATCTGTTGTTAAAAATTTTGATAGTAAAATATCTCCTATAAGTAATAAATATCTTAATCATGGTACTTTAATAGAGTTAATCTGAACTATAACTCCTGCATTAATATTAGTATTAATAGCTTTCCCATCTTTTAAGTTACTGTATTTAATGGATGAAGTTACTGATCCATCATTATCTGTCTTAGCAGAAGGGCACCAATGATATTGAAGTTATGAATACCCAGATTTTTTAAATAGTGATGGAGATTTTATAGAATTTGATTCTTATTTAGTTCCAGAGTCTGATTTAGAAAAAGGAGCTTTAAGAATGTTGGAAGTAGATAATAGGGTAATTCTTCCTGAAATTACACATACTAGATTTATAGTAACAGCTGCAGATGTTATTCATTCTTTTGCTATTCCAGCGCTGGGGGTAAAGTGTGACGCGTATCCTGGCCGTTTGAATCAATTCTCTATCCTTATAAACAGATTAGGAACATTCTACGGTCAATGTTCTGAAATCTGTGGAATTTTGCACAGTTCTATGCCCATTGTGGTGCAATCTGTATCAATAGAAAAGTTTTTAACGTGATTAAGGGAGCAATAGAAATTATAGAAAGAATAATGATGACAGAAAGAATAGTGATGATAGAAAGAATAGTGATGATACTCCGTGCGGCCAGGTTTTCAATATCCGGGTTTCTTTATCCTAAAGAAATGCCTAGACCACATAGCTTTTGTAATAAACCATTAAAATGTGGTTATTGAGATAGCTATAGTATTAAGGAAATGGTATTAAAAAAATTACAGTGAACACAGCAGTTTGAAAAAAATCTAGAAGATTACAATGCATCTAAGGCTGAATTAGATAATTTTTTAAAAGCTAAAGAGTTAGATAAGATGCTTCCTGATAAATCAAAAAACGGAGAAATGAATGCATTAATGAAACACTATGCATCATTTTTTGACGAAGAAAGTGGTAATACTAGAGAACAGGGTATTGAACAATTAGAAGAATATTTAAAGGATATTAAAGCTGATTTTGTAGATAGAGGTAGAAAAATGCGGATAGATATTGAGAAACTTAAGAAAGCTATGGCTATTAAAAAACAACTTCTAAAAGAAGAACGTGAAAAAGTAGGTGAAGGAAGTAAAATAACAGGTGAAGAAAATAAAATAACAGTAGGAGAAAATAATAAAATTGAAGAAAATAAAATAACAGTAGGAGAAACTAAAAAACCAGCAGAAGAAAATAAAATAATAGCTGAAGATAGTAAAAAAATAGTTGAAGAAACTATAAAAAATATAAGTACATTTTTTCCAATTATTCCAATGTATAGTACTATTCTTTTTCGTATTTTCTTAACATTATTTACATTTTTTATTTCTTTTAATTTAATTTATTTTGATCTAATCTATTGTATTTTTAATATATCTGTTACAATACCTCCTATGATTACTAGTCTAGTGTGATTAGTATGGAAATTTTACAGGTTTTATAGAAAAGTTATATATTATAGTAAACTTTGTGTAATAATATATACGTTCTGTAAAAAAATATATATGTTCTGTAAAAAAAAATTTTATTCTTTTTATAAAAAATTATAAATTTATAATAATAAACTTTAAAGATGGACGTAGCCTGTTAATTAAATCACTTTTTTTGTTCTTTTAAATAGACTAATTACATTTTATGTATAATGTTCTGTAATTTGTGCTGTATTAAATAGTTCTAAGCCAATTTTTGTACAATTAGTATAAACGGGTAAAATCTTAACAATATTATAATAATAATATAGATGTAGTGGTACATTTACATAAATTTTTAATAAAAAATTAGTGGCATATTATAGATATGCCTAGACTCTATGTTTATTAATTATCTATAGTAAATACTCTTTACGTGATATTTCTTATAAAAAATTAGTGGCATCCTATAGAGATGCCTAGACTCTATGTTTATTAATTATTTATAGTAAATATTCTTTACGTGATATTTCTTATGTTTATTACATATATTATATATACATATGTTATATACACATATTTGTTATAAATTTTCCAAAATAAAAACATAATTAAAAAATTCTAACAATAGAAATATTTAAAAAGAATAAAATATAAAAGTATATTATTTATTGTTATTTAATTTAATATTTTATATATATGTTAATTTTTTATGCTTTTTTTATAAAATTACAATTTTTTCCATTTTTCCTTTTTTTCACTTTCTTTTTTATCCATTTTCTTTTTTTTTTCCATTTTCCTTTTTTCCATCTACATAAAAAAAAACAACTTTTCATGAATAGTGATATAAATGAACATAATTCTTATTTATCTAATAATTCTCACCCTGGGGGTTATAAGAGTAGTTTAGGTAATGTTAGTAATAAAAAACAAAATAAAATTAAAGAAAAACATAACATTAATTCAAATGATTTGTCCATTATAAATTTGTCTAATAAATATGATAAGTTGAGTAATTTAGGTTCTCTATCATATTTAGGATTTAATGCTTATAAAAAAGAAGATACATTTAGTAAGTATGAATATAATAATATGATTTTTAATCCTACTTCTACCAAGGAGTGGTTTAATAGCGTATATAGTTATAATAAGTCATATGTTAAACCATTGATTTCATTGGATATATTAATTAATAAATTATTTGATAGTTATTTTAATATGGGTGAGAAAAAAAAAAAAAATATTTTTAAACGTAGACGTGCTAAAAGGTATAATTATTCATCCAATAAAGTACATTTGAGTAGGGCGGAAATTAAACATACTAATACTGGTTTAATTATATTATTGTATATGCATAATAGATATAAGTTCAGATATGAACAATTTATAATGGATTTAGTTTATTTTTTTGATGTTCAATATTCTAAAAGGTTTTGTAAAAAACATAATATTTTAATAAAAGAAAAAAATAGATTGTGATATACATTAAAAAAAAGATTTTCTATATTTAATATTTTTAATATTGTTATGTTTAATATTAATAATACATTAAAAAATAAATTTACATATAAATTAAAAAGTAAGTTATCGATAAATAATAAATTATTAGATAAATTTTCAACTTTAAATAAGTTTTCTATTTTAAATTATATTAATATTGATATTTTATTTTTTAATAAATTATATTTATTAGAAAAACTTTTTTTTAAAAATGCAAAATTAATTAATTTTAATAAATCTAAGTTTAATAACCTAATACTTAATTTAAGAGACTTAGGTTTAATTGGTCTTTTAAATAAGATATACAATAAAAGTATTAAAATTAAAATAATAGATTTAAAGTCTATACATCTTAATAGTGATATATTTTCATCAATTATTACTATAAAATTAAGAAATAGGAAAAATAAAGCAGTGCTTATATTGAGAAAGGCAATAATAAATATGATACGTATACCTAGTTTGCATACACTAATAGTAAATGACGATTATATGGAAGAAATCAATAAGAATAATGTTTTGGATCTAATGAAACATCAAATTACAAGTGGTGCTAGATTTGAAGCATCAGGTAGATTGACTAGACGTTTAACAGCATTAAGAGCTGTATTTAAACATAGATATGTAGGTAGCTTAAAAAATATTCGTTCTTCTTATATTGGAAAGTCATCAAATATGTTAAGAGGTTATATTAAATCTAATTCACAATATACTCTTATGCAATCTAAAACTCGTAATGGGACTTTTGGGTTAAAAGGTTGATTAAGTAGCCATTAATTTTAAGATAAGATATTGTATAAATAATGTTATAATTATTATAAAGAGTATAGTTTAATTGGTAAAATAGGAAGCTTCAAACTTCAAATTTCCAGTTCAAGTCTGGATGTTCTTGATATTAATATATTATTATATAAATATACCTTATTAATAAGGGTAAATAAAAAAACCCATGTAATGAATTTTACTGATAAAATAAAATTTCTATACTAATTATGTGTTTAATGAATGAGGTAAATTTATATAAACAATAACTCAATATCTTTATAAAAAGATATTACCTTAATACATAGTACTTTTGTTATGTGTGATGAAAAAAAATTATTTTTTTTTAGTATAGTATGTATGAGTGATTACTAATGTACCATGGTTAATATTAATAGAAGTAATTTTCAGGCACATCCTTTTCATTTGGTTTCTCCATCCCCATGGCCCTTATATACATCATTATCATTATTAAATGTTACTACTTCTTCTGTATTATCTTATCATGCATTCTTTAATGCGGGTAACATTTTAGCTTTTAGTATTATATGTTTAGTATTATCTATGGCATTTTGATTTCGAGATATAATTGCAGAAGGGACGTATGAAGGACACCATACTTTAGCTGTTCAACGTGGGTTAAACATGGGTGTAGCACTATTCATTGTTTCAGAAGCGTTATTTTTTGTAGCTATATTTTGAACATTCTTTCATAGTGCACTTTCACCAACTATTGAATTAGGGGCTATGTGACCTCCTATGGGTATAGAAGCAATAGATCCTTTCGAATTACCATTAGCTAATACAGTAATTTTATTAGCATCTGGATTCACTGTAACATATAGCCATCATTTTTTAATTAATGGGAATAGAAAAATTTCTTTATATGGTTTGGTTTATACTATTATTTTAGCAATAATATTTACAGGGTTACAAGGTGTAGAATATTCCGTATCAACTTTTACTATTTCAGATGGAGCCTTTGGATCCTGTTTTTATTTTGGAACAGGGTTCCATGGTTTACATGTTATAATTGGTACAATCTTTTTAGCAGTAGGTTTATGACGTTTATTAGCTTATCATTTAACTAATAATCATCATTTAGGATTAGAAGCGGGAATACTTTATTGACACTTTGTTGATGTAGTATGATTATTTTTATTTGTATCTATATACTATTGAGGATCTTAAATAAAATAACTGTATTAACTAATAGAAATACTAAACGATCTATTGTTTATTTATATAAATAAATTTAAAGCAAAAAAATATTATTAAAAAATTTATAACTAAAAGTGCTATATTATATATATATATGGAAAAATATTTAATTATTAATAGTCCTTTGGATCAATTTGAAATCAGAAATTTATTTAGTATTGAAACACCTTTTTTAGGTAATATTCATCCTTCTATTACTAATATTGGTCTATACTTAACAATAGCTACATTGTTAGTATTTTTAACTAGTTTAATAGCAAATAATTATTCAAGAATGTCTCCTAATAAAGTATCTTTATTTAAAGAAACATTATATGCTACTATACATAGTATAGTTATAAACCAAATAAATAATAAAAATGGGCAAGCTTATTTTCCTTTTATGTATACATTATTTGTGTTTATACTAGTAAATAACTTAATAGGTATGGTACCATATAGTTTTGCTTCTACATCTCATTTTATTTTAACATTTTCACTTAGTTTTACTATAGTATTAGGGGCAACTATATTAGGTTTCCAGGTACATGGTTTAAAATTTTTTTCTTTATTTGTACCATCTGGTTGTCCTTTAGGGTTATTACCTCTTTTAGTTTTAATAGAATTTATATCTTATTTAGCTAGAAATGTATCTTTAGGACTTAGATTGGCAGCTAATATACTGTCTGGTCATATGTTATTAAATATTTTAAGTGGGTTTACATATAATATAATGAATTCAGGATTTATTTTTTTCATTTTAGGTTTACTGCCTTTAGCTTTTATAATAGCATTTTCTGGATTAGAATTAGGTATTGCTTTTATACAATCACAAGTATTCGTGGTTTTATCTTCTTCTTATATCAAAGATGCTTTAGAATTACATTAGATGCTTTAGCATTTTCTGGATTAGAATTAGGTATTGCTTTTATACAATCACAAGTATTCGTGGTCTTATCTTCTTCTTATACCAAAGATGCTTTAGAATTACATTAGATGCTTTATAATTACATTAGATGCTTTAGAATTACATTAGATCTACATAAAGAGAATAATAGGGGGACATAACTTATTAGATTATCTATGATTTGTAAATATATATAAATAATAATATATATGTTATTAAAATATATAATAAAAATATTTATGGTTTAGTATTCTTTATGGGTATGCTGAAATTGGTAGACAGGTTCCGCTTAGGACGGATTGAAGTAAATTCATGTAAGTTCGAGTCTTACTACCCATATAAAAAAATCTGTTTATTCTTAAATCGGTAAACAGATCCATACCCACCTATCCTTCTATCATGTATTAAGGTTAATTGATATAAGTTTAAGCTTTACTACCCGTATTAATTACTTAAGTTATAGTTATATACATATTAAATATAATAAAATAAAAGTCCCCTTTTTTCTATAATTAAAGTAATTTGGGTGTTAGTTATATGTATAATTAATATAATAAAAAGAGAATTATAGTCCCCTAATTCTTCTATATTTCACAATAAATATAGCTAACTAATACTTCATAGTTTTAAATTTTATGATATATTATCATAAAATAATTTAGGGTTTTATTTGATATTATGTTTTTATAAACATGCTATTGTTTTTAATAGTCGTACCTATTATCGGAATATTTTTTACGTTTATGAGTAGTAGTTTTAGTAGTGATGATATATTAACTGACCGATCTGTTGGACTTATTTTATCTATTATTCCATTTGTTTGATCGTTAAATGTTATATATACTTTATTTGATTTTTCAACTAATCAATTTCAATTTGTACAAGAATCCATAGATCTTTCTTTTTTTCACATATATATTGGTTTAGATGGTATATCCTTATTTTTTATAATATTGACTGTAATAATTTCTCCTATTGCAATATTATCTAATTGATGATCCATATGAACAAGTATACCATCTTTTATTATAATAATATTATCTTTAGAAATGTTATTATTGTTAATCTTCTTAGTGTTAGATGTCTTACTTTTTTATGTATTCTTTGAAAGTATATTACCTCCTTTATTCATTTTAATAGGTTTATTTGGAGCATATGATAGAGTAAGAGCTAGTTTTTATTTATTTTTATATACACTTTTAGGTTCTTTATTCTTATTATTATCTATTTTATCTATGAATTCTATTATGGATACTACTGACTTTGATACTTTATATAAATCAAATTTTGATTATTTAATACAACTTTTTTTATTCTATGGTATTTTTATAGCATTTGCTGTTAAAACACCTACTATCTTTTTAAATACTTGACTTTTAAGAGCTCATGTTGAATCACCATTAGGAGGTAGTATTATTTTAGCTGGTGTAGTTCTTAAATTGAGTTTATATGGTATTATAAGACTAATATTAGGTATTTTACCTAAGGCTTCTATAGAATATACATACATAATATATTTAATAGCTATTATAACTATTTTTTATGCTAGTCTTAGTACTCTAAGAACTATAGATGTAAAAGAACTTATAGCTTACAGTTCTGTTTCTCATGCTGCTGTGTATATTTTAGGTGTATTCAGTAATGTTATACAAGGAATTGAAGGTAGTATTATTTTAGGGTTAGCTCATGGTTTTGTTTCACCAGGATTATTTATTTGTGCTGGAGGTGTTTTATATGATAGATCTTCTACTAGATTAATTACTTTTTATAAAGGTATGACTCAAATAATGCCATTGTTTGCTATATTATTCTTTATATTATCTCTTGGTAATTGTGGGGCTCCATTGACTTTAAATTTTATAGGGGAATTCTTGTCATTATATGGATCATTTGAGAGATTACCTTTATTAGGTATATTTGGTAGCTCTTCTATAGTATTTTCTGCAGCATATACAATATATATGTATAATAGAATATCATTTGGAGGTGTATTATCAAGATTCTTTACAGTTAATATATCTGATTTAAATAAACGTGAATTTAATTTATTATTAACATTAGTTATATTAACTGTAATATTAGGTGTATATACTGTACCTTTATTGGATGGTTTACATTATTCAGTATCATCATTCATATATCTATTTGATAGTAATTCTATTAGTTGTGATGGACCTGTAGTTTGATCTAATTATTTTAATGATAATGGTAATAAATATTTAGACATTGGTTATTATTGTAGTTTATGGAAAATAAGTACTTATTTTTAGTTACTATTTTAATAGCTTTATACAAAAATAAACTAAGTTTATTAAAATTAGTTATAAAAAGAATATTATATAGGTGTAAATTATATTTAAATATATTATATGCATATACGCATGATACAATTTTGTATAATCCTGGATTAGCTATATTTTTATTTAATTGTGTTTTCTTTGTAAAGATGGGTATTTTATATAACTTTTCTAATATATATGATTATTTTGGAGATTTTTATATACTAAGTACTGAATTAAAAAAAAAATATTTTTGATTTTTTTGGACTTAATCGTGAAGATTTCTGTAGAGTTGTCAAATTTATTTTAGGATTAGATGAGGAATCTTTATTGGGTATTGGTATGAGTAACTCTGATTATGTTAATGAAGATACATCTACTTCATCTGTAGAAAGTGAAAAAAATATCTATTGTTCTAATAATGGACAACAACCCAATGGACAACAACCCAATGGGCAGCAATCCAATGGACAGCAGTCCCATGGACAGCAATCTAACGGGCGGCTATCGAATGGACAGCAATCGAATGTACAGCAATCCAATGGACAACAATGAAATTGACTACCATGAAATGGACACCAATGAAATGGACAACCATGAAGTGGACAGCAATCCAATGGACAACAACCCAATGGACAACCATGAAGTGGACAGCAATCCAATGGACAACAATCAAATATAAGTTCTGATTTTTATAGTAATATTGCACGACGCGGACCAGAGTTACACCATAGAATAGAGGCAGAGCAATGTGTACGAAAATTTGGAGACCATCCATGATCAATAGGTTATGTTATACCTAATGAAAATGATGGTATGTGTGATAAAGGTCTACAAGAGCATAGTGTATTGCGTGGTAATAATCCGAATGATAATTCATATCATTTCTGTAAAGAATGTTTTTTTACAATATGTAGAGCTTGTTCTTCTGGTAGATAATAGTCTTTTATTATTATCTAATTGGCTAATATTAGACTAATTCCCAGTTAAATTTGGATCTTTATAATACTGATATATGTTAAATGATTATTAAATATATATCTATAAATTAGATTATAGCTTTATTTATTAAAAGAAGTATCCGTAAAAAAAAATAATAATGGTTTAAGTCTTTATTTTTTTTTTAGACTGTTAAATGTTAAATTACTTTTCTTCTTTACTATATATTAATTTTTTTTTATGAATATTCTTAATTTTATTAAAGTCCTTTTTATTATACGGGATTATTATTTTTATTCTATTAAATAAGATTTAATTATATAATTTGAGAATAAATGAGGTTATTGAAAAGTCATCCTATATTAAGATTAGTTAATTCCTATTTAGTAGATTCCCCACAACCTATGAATCTAAGTTACTTGTGGAATTTTGGTTCTTTATTAGTGGTTTGTCTAATAATACAAATCGCTACAGGAGTAACTCTAGCGATGCATTATAATCCTAGTGTAACAGAAGCATTTAATAGTGTAGAACATATAATGCGTGATGTAAATAATGGATGATTAATACGTTATTTACATAGTAATACAGCATCAGCGTTCTTCTTTTTAGTGTATTTACATATAGGAAGGGGTATTTATTATGGATCGTATAGAGCACCAAGAACACTAGTATGGACTATTGGTACAGTTATATTTATATTAATGATGGCGACAGCCTTTTTGGGTTTAGGGCCCAAGATGACCAACAAACTTAGACTATTATATTACTACATCTAGTTTTTCACATGTAATTTTATTAAAAAAAGCTTTATAAGGAGTTATACATCCTTTAATGAAAATAAGAGTTTACTGGAAAAGTTGTTAGAATAATATTAAATAAACCCTGTTTATTTATTTGAAAATCTAATTGTAGATTAAACTAGGAAAAATATTCATAAAACATTAGAGGATTTTAGTGGAGTTTATATCATTTTTAATAAAACTACTGGTGATTACTATGTAGGATCGGCTTCCACAAATAGATTTTATGCTAGATATTGTAATTATTTAATTCATATTACAGGTAGTAAAGTAGTTAAAAATGCAGTAAAAAAATATAAAATAAATAATTTTGCATTTATAATCTTAGAAATATCCCCGGAAAAAGTTAATAAGGAAAACAATAAAAAATTACTAGATTTAAAAGATTTCTATTTAAAATGATTGTAACCTAACTACAATATATTAACTGAAGCCGGTAATATATTTGGGTATAAACATACTTAATTATCTATAATAATAATTATTACTAGTTATAGTAAAAATCGTCGTGATATATTTGGAAGCTAAATAAAGGAAAACGTTTATCTGAAGAAACGATTGAAAAGATGAGACAATGGGTTCTAAATAGAGATAAATTAAACTATTAAGAATAAGGATTATCTAATATGAAGTCTAAACCTATTATACTTTATAATTTAGATAGAACTGTATTTGGATAATATACTAGTATAGTAAAAATAGCTAGATCTATAAATTTATTCAAATACTATTGTTAGAGGGTTAAAAAATTAAAGTAAGATATTAAAAAGACGTTTTATGGTTGCGTATAAAGTTTAATTTAAATTTGTTGGTTATAGTCTCACGAGTTTGCGTATAAAGTTTAATTTAAATTTGTTGGTTATAGTCTCACGATTTTAACAGCTATGTAATTTTTATAAAAAAATAGCTCTAAAGTGTAATTACCTGACAGGGTGATTTAAGAAACAAAAGTTTCTTTGGCGATACTAGTGAAAACGGTCAACGACATATGTTAAGACCGTCGGTTATATAAATGATCGCTACAGACTGGGTCACTAGTGGGTGGCTGTAATGCTGCTTAATGTACAGTCGGCCAGATAACCAAGACATATGATTAAGCAAAAGCAGGGTTATTACCCTGCTTTTGCTTAATGTACAGTCGACGAGTTAAACAAGACATATCAATAAGCAAAAGCAGGGTTATTACCCTGCTGCTAGATGTATTGTTAAACTTAGGTGTGTATTACTCCCCCTAAGTTCAACAATACATATAAAAAGCATGGTTATTAACATTATTTTTATATGTTAATAACCATGCTTGTAGGCGTGTGTAATACCATATCGTAGACCATATAAAAAGCCTTTTACTTACCCTTCTGTTATATGTATATTACCTTTAAACCTGTTAAATCAAAGTAAGGATTTTTCCTTACTTGACCTCTGTATAAGTGTTTTTGAAGAATGATCTTTTGTGTTTTGTTTTCTTTTAGTTATTTTAGTTGTTATTACAATAACAATTACACTAATGTCCCAGGACTCTACAAATGCTTCTGCAAATACTTCTGCAGAAACTGATATCATACGTAACCCTTTAAATCGCAATATGGAGTTATCTTTAAGATTGGTTCGTCAACTTGTACATAACCAGAATAATCCTAATCAGCGTTTAAATTACCGAAGTTTTCCAGAAGGTCACGGTGGGCATTTAACTATAGAACAAACAATAAGATTATCTTGTATTTTGAGGCATTCTGTTATTGCTAATGACTACAGATTTGGTCGTTCTTTAGGGACAATTTACACAGCGGGTACATATAGTTTTCCTGAAACTAGCCCAGAGATGGCAGGTGTTGTCTTACGTGCAGAAACGGGGACTATTTAAGTAGTTGTGCTTGGTAAAACATATGTATGTTTTACCATATGGTCAGATGATTTTATGGTAAAATAATATGTATGTTTTACCATATGGTCAAATGAGTTTATGGGGTGCTACAGTTATTACTAATCTTATGAGTGCTATACCATGAGTTGGACAAGATATAGTTGAGTTTATTTGAGGTGGATTTTCAGTTAACAACGCTACATTAAATAGATTTTTTTCATTGCACTTTGTTTTACCTTTTGTTTTAGCTGCTTTAGCCTTAATGCATTTAATAGTTTTACATGATGTAGCAGGATCAAGTAACCCTATGGGTGTATCAGGTAATTACGAAAGAATTACATTTGCACCTTATTATCTTTTTAAAGATTTAATTACAATATTTATATTTATATTCGTATTATCATTGTTTGTATTCTTTATGCCTAATGTATTAGGGGACAGTGAAAATTATGTAATGGCAAATCCTATGCAAACTCCTGCAGCTATAGTTCCGGAATGGTATCTTCTTCCTTTCTATGCTATTTTAAGATCAATTCCTAATAAGTTATTAGGAGTTATTGCTATGTTTTCTGCTATTTTAATACTATTACTTCTACCCATCACGGATGTAAGTAGATCAAGAGGTATGCAATTTAGACCTTTAAGTAAAGTAGCGTTTTATATATTTGTATCTAATTTCTTAATATTAATGCAATTAGGTGCTAAACATGTTGAATCTCCATTTATTGAATTTGGTCAAATATCTACTGTTCTATATTTTTTATATTTTACAGTTATAATGTATTCTATTACTTTAATTGAAAACTCTCTTATTGATTTAGGATTTATTCTTAATAATGAGGAAAAAAAATAGGCTATTATCCCCTTTTCATAAAATAGTCTGTTATCACCTTTTCATAAAATAGTCTATTATAAAGAGGGTAGGTATTGTAAAAAAAGGAAACTATTATATAATATTTCCCTCCCTTTATAGTAGACTATTTTATGAAAAGGGATAATAGTCTACTTTTTTAATATTTAATAGATATAGATAAACTTATTTAATTATACCATATTTTAATAATTATACACTATTAACTAGAAAATATACATATTTTTTAATTATTACTTTAAACATATTTACTTGCCTAAATAAAGTAATATAATTAAAATTTATTTTTAATAGTATTTTAATCTAACTATTATATGTATAATGTATTTATTTAATATAATATATTAACTATTTTATTTTAATTAATTACATATTACATATATAGTTATGTTAGGTATATCTAGATATCTATATGTGTAGATATCTAGGCATATAGGTTATATATATACTTGATTAGTATATTACTCTATAATTAGTATTATTTTATATTGTATATTTAGTTATAATTAAGATAATTTAATTAAATGTACTATAGTTTAATATATATGTACTTTTATTGTTATTTATATATTTAGTAAATAATGTTTTATTTACCAACATTAATGTCTGTTCTTGAAGTATTATCTATAACTGTTCCTGTGTTATTAACTGTAGCATTTATTACCATAGCTGAGAGAAAAACTATGGCTAGTATGCAAAGACGATTGGGTCCAAATTCAGTAGGTTGATATGGTTTACTTCAGGCATTTGCGGACGCTCTTAAATTATTATTAAAAGAATACATATCTCCCACACAAGCTAATATGGCTTTATTCTTTCTTGGTCCTATTATAACTTTAATCTTTTCATTATTAGGGTATGCTGTTATACCTTTTGGTATAGGTTTAATGCTTTTAGATTATAATCTTGGTATATTATATATTTTGGCTGTGTCTTCGTTATCTACATATGGTATACTTTTAGCTGGTTGATCCGCTAATTCTAAATATGCTTTTTTAGGGTCACTAAGGAGTACAGCTCAATTGATTAGTTATGAATTGATATTAAGCTCGGCTATATTATTGGTTGTTTTATTAGCAGGTAGTTTGGATATAACTGTTATTATAGAAGCTCAAAGAGGTATTTGGTACATAGTACCTTTATTTCCTATATTCATTATCTTTTTTATAGGATCTATTGCAGAAACGAATAGAGCTCCTTTTGATTTAGCAGAAGCTGAGTCAGAATTAGTTAGTGGTTTTATGACAGAACATTCAGCAGTTATATTTGTATTTTTCTTTTTAGCTGAGTATGCTAGTATCGTACTTATCTGTATATTGAATAGTATTTTATTTTTAGGAGGTTATTTGTTAGATTTTAATTTTTATATATATCCTTATATATATATAGTACAGTTTATTGATTTTGATAGTTATATAAATTTAACAAAACATGAAAGTAATTTTAATTTAATTAATTTAGGTAATTCTAGTCCAATATTAGAAAATATAGTTTCTGCATTAATTATAGGGTTTAAAACTTGTGTTATGATATTTGTTTTTATATGAGCCAGAGCTTCTTTTCCTAGAATACGTTACGACCAATTAATGTCATATTGTTGAACTGTTTTATTACCAATAGTTGTAGCATTTATAACATTTATACCTTGTCTTTTATATAATTTAGATATTATGCCTTGTAATATACCTTTATTTTAAGAAAAAAAGCAGATAAAAGTGGTTTATTCTCATTGTCATTAATATATATTATAATATAGTGTTCATAAATTTATTGTTATGTACACTAATTAAATTGTTATTGTATATATTTGTAAAATATTATTAATAATTATTGTATATATAGGAAAAACACTATTAATAATGATTATTATGTTTATATATATCATATTTAATATGTTTTATATTAGTATGTAATTATATATTATTATGATAATATAAATATATGTATAAATGTATTAAAGAAACATATATCTTTTATACTTACTTTATGATTATGGTATTTAATTCTATAAGAATTTATTTTTTTTTTTACTTTTGATACAAATTGTAACACAGAAATATTTATACAATAACAAGTATATAAATATACTTCTCATTAAAAATATTGTTAAATATTTATAGGAAAGTCCGGGGATGGTTCTTTTTAATTTATATTAAAAAGAATAAGGTATAAACTTAGGTAATATACAGAAAAAAAATTAAATAATAAATACTATTAAGTATTTTATTAAAATTATGAAATTTAAGGCCTAACTATCCAAATTATTCTTTAGTTTAATGTTACATAACAGGATCTGGCTTATTTGTATCTAAGTTAATTAATATAATATTTATATTACATTAGATAAGTTTTTTGTCTTACATAAATAAATTTAGTTTTTTATTTGATAATACTTAATATAGAAGGATGTATATTATTATGTTTTAATAGATATAAGTTAAAACTTTTTATTTATAGTATTATTTTATTGTTTAATCATTAAATAATTATATATATATATAAATATATATAGTAATGTATTTAATACAGTATATAACCGTTATATAAAAATAAAAAAATATTAAAAATTTTTTTATTTTTATAAAAGATATATAAATATACATAGTAATGTATTTAATACATTATATAATCGTTAATAAAAGTATAAAATTCTTTTTATTTTTATATAAGATATATAGAATATAGATATTTATATTATTGATAATTATAACTATTATTATTTTAATGATATAACGAGATACTTCTTATTAGTTTAATGGTAGAACAAGATACTTCTAATATCTGAATCTAAGTTCGAATCTTAGATAAGAATAATATTAATATAAATAGTGTTTTATAATTAAAATGGTAATTATTATATATTATGATATATATTAAATATATATTATATAATACTGTTAAATACTATAATCTTTAAATTATTATAGTTGAGTTTGATGATGGCTCTGATTGAACGCTATCCAAATGCTTGACACATGCTAATCAGACGTCAATATTAAAAAAAATTTTTTTTTTTATTGTATTGAAGTGGTGTACAGGTGAGTAAAATGGTATTTTAGCTACCTAAGAGTAAGGGATAAAGATCCCTTATAATATAAAAAAGAAATACATATTTCGCTCTTAGTTGATTATAAATAACCTTCGGATAAGTTGTAATTAAGGTAATGGCTTAATTAGCTAATGTCCGTAGTCGAGACTGAGAGGTCGATCGATCACACTGGGTCTGAAAAAACCCCAGGACGTTTAGTACAGCAGTGAGGAATATTGGTCAATGGCCTAACGGCTGAACCAGCAACTTGGAGGAATGAGAGTTAACTTACCCAGTTAAGTTAACTTGCTTGACTATGTCTTGTAAAATTCTAGATAAAGCTGATAATGACAACTTTATATCTATAGGTCTCGACCAAATCTTGTGCCAGCAGTCGCGGTAAGACAAGGGAGACGAGTGTTATTCATCTTTATTAGGTATATAGGGTACCTAGACTGTGTAATATGGCCACAAAATGGTACCTTTTACACTAGAGTTTGTTATGTGAGAGGATGTCAGAATTATTGGTGGAGAGATGAAATTTTTTGATACCTTTAAGACGGGTAACGGCGAAGGCAAACCTTTATGTACATAAACATAATAACTTACATATATTGGTACTTGTGGGTTATTAATAACTGACGTTGAGGGACGAAGGCTCAGGGAGTGAAGAGGATTAGATACCCCCGTAGCCTGGGCAGACAATGATGAGTGTCATAGATTAGCTTTTAAGCTGAACTATAAATGAAAGTGTAAGCACTCCACCTCAAGAGTAATGTGGCAACGCAGGAACTGAAATCATTAGACCGTTTCTGAAACCAGTAGTGAAGTATGTTGTTTAATTCGATGATCCACGAAAAACCTTACCACAATTTGAATGTTCTAAATACATTATTGTTTAGATCACATGCGTTGCATGGCTGTCTTCAGTTAATGTCGTGAGATTTGGTTAAGTCCATTAAATTAACGTAAACCCTTATTTTATTTAAAAGAATAAAGTAGCACACCGCTATAATTGGATGTGATAATAGGGACTAAGACAAGTCATCATGGCCTTAATATTGTGGGCTATAGACGTGCCACATAAGCCTTTACAAAGGGATGCAATAATGCGAATTGGAGCTAATCCCATAAAATAGGAGATAATATGGATTGTAGTCTGAAATTCGGCTACGTGAATAAGGAATTACTAGTAATCGTGAGTAATCAGATCACGGTGAATTTAATCTCAGATAGGTACTAACTACTCGTCAGGCGCTGAAAGGAGTATGTGCAATAAGTTTGGTTTTTGTTGATTACTATTTTAAATATTTAGATTTATAACTTTTTGACAAATAATCTTCGTATGCGTGACTTTGATTGGTGTTAAGTCGAAATACGGTTCGTGTAGTGGAAATTGCACGGGATTAATAAACATTAACAATACACAAAAAGTCTTTGTAAGGAGTTTTATTAATATATTTTAACAATATATTTATAATATATGGTTCGATCCCATAATAGGCTCAAATGTAGTTAGATTAATATATCTAATTTAAATATTATGTGTTTTACTAATATTTAAATTATAAACAATTTGAATTATTTAAATTGTTTATATTCATATATTTATTAATTATTTTATTAATCATAAATTTTTATATTGTAAAAAAAGATAAAAAGGATAGGAAGTTTAATTATTGATTAATTTTATATATTATAGTTGGTATTCGATTATAATTATTATATTTATATAATAATTATAAAAGGGAGGTTCCGTTTGTTGGTATGACGGGTTGAGCTGTAAACTCAATAGCATTAAGCTGTCAAAGGTTCAATTCCTTTTCTTCCTATTTTTTTTTTATATTTTATAGATAAATAGTAGGATAGTAGAATAAAGATATATATTATGCTATCCTACTATATATGTTAGTTATAAATGATTCATTTCTTTTACATTAATTTTAATCTAAAAAGCCTTTATAGCTCAATGGTAGAGCAGGATACTGTTAATATTCTGATAGATGTTCGATTCATTTTAAAGGCTAAATTATTTTTTAATGGCTTGGTTCATTTATATATAAGGATTACATTTATTTTAAAGGATTAGATTTATTTTTATTTAATTTATCCAGTATTCTATTTAATTTACTTAATATTATAGTTAATTTACTCAATTTTCTATTCTTAAATAAAAAGTTATTAATGACTAAATAGATTTGTGTGTTTTTTTAATTAATCTTTTATTATATTTTTGCTGTAAAGTCTTTAAAAATTTAATTGTCAATTGTTATTATTAATCTATACCTTATGTTTTACGCTTTCACTGTAGGTGTTTATGTGGATATGAGAGCATATTTTATTACTATCATATTTATAATTCCAGTAGGTACTATGATTAAAATATTTTCATAATTAGCAATTTGTTATGGTGGATCTTTAAATTTTACACCTTCATTCTTATACGCATTAGGTTTCGTACACATATATAACTTATTATTGGTAAGATTACTTAGAAAAATTATATGTTATATACTATAAAAGAACATCTTTTTGGTGGTTATACAGAATTATCTTTAGATTTATTGTATGTTATTGCTATATCTTTTGGTATATTTGTTATTGTAAGTAAAAATCCTATAGTTTCTGTATTATTTTTAATAGGACTTTTTTTAATTGTATCTTGTAATTTAATTCTATTAGGTTATACTTTTATAGGTTTGGCTTATTTACTAGTTTATATCGGGGCGGTGTCAATATTATTTTTATTTATATTAATGTTAATAAATGTTAGAATATCTGAATTATCTACAAATAATATAAACAGTATACCTCTAGCTATATTATTAGGTTGTTTTTTTGATTTTTTTGTCAATAATATATTACCTTATATGATTTTGGATAATGATACATCATATTTATTTAGTTTAAAAAAAAAATTAGCTTATGTTACATCTGTATTGTGAGATGGACATTTAGCAGAGATTTCTCATATAACAAGTATTGGTAATATATTATATAGTAATTATTCTATTTGACTTATTATTACATCTATAATATTATTATTAGCTATGGTTGGTTCTATTGTTATAACAATAAAACCGCAAACTAATAATTAGTAATGAATAGATTTATATGAAATATACTAGATTATAAGAGATTAGCTTAATTGGTAGAGCGTCCGTCTTACACACGGGAGGTTAAGTGTTCGAGTCACTTATTTCTTAAGTAGTTCTTTATTAATATATTTATAAGAGATCTTAGCTTAATGTAAAGCGTATGACTTTTAATCATTATTATAAGGGTTCAAGTCCCTTAGATCTTATTTTAAATTAATACGGCCATAGGTTAATGGTAGACCATTCGTCTTCCAAACGATTTGTACCGATTCGAGTTCGGTTGGCCGTAATCTTTGAAAAATTTATTATATAAATATCCTTTTTTAATGATATGAGGAGAGGATCACTTAATGTATAGTAGATACTTAAAAAATTATCTTATTTATCAATTTAATATATGGTAAAGCTATTTTAATATGTTTCTAGTATAAAGGTTTGATACTGAGGAAAAGTTTTAATACTTTGATGCTTATAAAAAATTAGACATGTTTGAATTATGGTTAGGTATTAATTATAGTAATAGTGATCTTATTAATTTAATGCCTTATATTTTATTCTATTTATTTTAAATACTATATTATAAATTAATAAAAAAAAATAAATTTATAAATATAGAAATAAAATGTTATTAAAAAATAATTTTATATATGATTTTTTATTTTAAATAAAGAAATTTTTTTATAATAATATTAGGGGTTAATAACTTAATTGGTAAAGGACTTTCTTGTCACGGAAGTAGATGTCGGTTCGATGCCGGCTTAACTCGTTTTGTATTTAATGTATTTATATATTAGTTAAAAATATTTATTTTATATATTAGTTAAAAATATTTATTTTATATATTAGTCAATAATATTAATTATACAGGTTTTATTTAAAATTTATGAATTAAATATTATACCTATAAATTACATATTATACCTAAACATTGTACAAATATTGTTATATAAAGGGAAAGTTGCTATTGGTAAGGCTAGATATTTGCTAAATATTGTGTTTAACACCTGGTGGTTCGAATCCGCTCTTTTCCGCATTTATATGCTATTATTTTTGTTTTAATAAGAAAAAATCTTTTTTTTTCATTTATAACTTATATGTATTATATGATATAAATCTATAAAATCTTAATTTTAGTTATATAAATATTTATTAATAAAGTTCCTTGTATAAGGGGTGAGGTATAGGCCCTAGGTTTTATTGTCTTGGGTAGTACATAGATTTATGTGTAGTAGTCTTCCTCAATTAAATAATCCGAAAGACGAGATACCTTTATACGTGGTGGTCAATTAGGTTTTAGGATTCTAAGTTTTTAAAGGTATATAAAACGCCTCATAAAAGACGTCCGATGCCGCATATAAGGGCTAAGTTACCAACGTGTTGGGCAGTATATGATGGATGACTAGGGTAGAGATGATATAGATAACTGTTTAGAGTCTAGAGAGACGACATTTATGGATATGAGAGATAACTATATTAAGAATATTTTAATAGCTAGATATATTTTAATAGGCTAGGTATTAGAGATAAGGTTGTCCTGGTTATAGGGTCTTCATTATCAAAGTTATTTTTAAGAGTATAGTTTAATTGGTAAAATAGGAAGCTTCAAACTTCAAATTTCCAGTTCAAGTCTGGATGCTCTTGATGTAATATATATGAAATATTAATGGTTTTAATATTATTTTATATATTTAAGGTTCCTTAGCTTAATAGGTAAAGCGCATTTTTGATAAGGATGTGATCGACGTTCAATTCGTTGAGGAATCAATAAATTTGCGATAATTATGTATAAAAGATTTTTTTTATTAAATTTAATGAAGTTATACTTTTCATTAATGAAGGTAAATAAATTTAATAATATGATGGTGTGTTAGTTAAATGGTATAACGTGATGCTACGGACATTTTATTACAAGTTCGAGTCTTGTACGCACTTATTTAATTATTTTTATAATTAGTAGGATGATCTTTTATATATAATAATTCAATTTTATTTATAAAGTACATTATAATTCTTCTATTAACAGGTATGTACTTTTTTTTAGTTGGTAAATTATTTTTACCTTAAAAGAGAATTGACTGAGTGGTTTATAGTGATAAGCTTGAAACTTATTTGGTTGAAAAACCACATCCGTTCGAATCGGATATTCTCTGTGTAATATCATAAATGTTAAACGGGTTAGAGCCAGGTTGGTTAGGCGCCTCATTTGGGATGAGGAATAGTTATGTTCGAATCATAATAATCCGATATTTACTATATAAAAATATATAAATGTATATAGTAATGTATTTGATATGTAATGTATTATTTCATTATTTTTATATTAATAACTTTATTATAAAAATAATGGCAAGTATAAAAAGAGACTATTAATAACATTTAGCTGTATGTTAGAGAGTGATTAAAAAAATAATGAGGGGAATTTATTATATTAAAAAATAATAATATAACTTGTGCTCTTGGAAGAAATTCTGTTTTAAACGAAGCGAATTGAAGTATCTTATTAGCTTCAGGAAAGGAAATCAAACGAGATTCTATTAGTAGTGTGAATGAAAATAGATTTAAGACTTTAAAGTAAAATGGATTGATCTGTTTGAATAAAGGGGAACCTTCCTCTAAGTCTAAATATAACATACAAGCGATAGTGATAGTACTGTGAAGGAAAAATATTATTAGTAGTCTTATAAGCAGCTCAAGTTAAGTTTAATAAACATATAAGAGCGTACCTTTTGTATAATGGGTCAGCAAGTTCTAATTAGATGCAAGCAATTACTGATAAAATAATAAAAAACTTTTATTTGTTTTTTATTAAGTTAATTAGAGTTGCCTAGATAATCCAATTATTAAGTAATGAATAAGTATCTAAATAGAGACCCGAAGAGTAGTGATCTTACTATGGTCAGGCTTATAAAAGGCCGAATGGGTTATCGTTGTAAAGATATCCAAAGAACTGTGGTAAGTTAGTGAAAGACAATACTGACTACTATAGCTGGTTTTCCGCGAAACATATGTAAGTATGTAGTTTTAAATAACATCATAGCAGGTACAGAATTGTAATCTCGTATAATTGAATATTATTATTATTAATATAATTTTAATAAACAATTGTAGATATGGGGGGGTCGTGAAGACTCTATTCGCGAGTATTTGCTCTCGGAAGGGCAATGATGATTGTTGAGCTATCAGACATCTAACGCTAAGGTTGTATGTCTAAAGGGAAACAGCCCAGAACAAGTGTTTAAGGTTCCAAAGTTTTTGTTAAGTGAAATTAAGGAAGTATTTAAACTATACAACCAGGAAATAGGCTTAGAAGCTGCCATTTTTTAAAGACCTCGTAACAGAGCACTGGTTCAATAACTTAATAAATAATGATTAGTTATTTATTAATAAGTTAGAAGCGCCGAAAATATAACGGATCTAAACAATACACCGACACCTTGTCCATAAGAATTAATTAAAATACTATATAATTATAGTTATTGTTATAATTATATTGTAAATATATTTAAATGTTAAGTATAAATTATGGGGTAGCGGAACATTGGGTAAATCATAAAATTAGCTTTTTTAAAGTTAATTATCATAATAAATGAGAGATATCCCAAGTGATAATGCTGACACAAGTAACGAAAAAGAGGTCCTTTAATTATTATTGGAGTATAATACCTCTCGCCTTAAGCTTATGGTATTATTCAGGCGGTCTCTAAGTTAAACCTAAAGGATAAAATGATGAGATAATATCTGTGACAACATTAATTGAATTTTTTTTTTTTACAATAACTGTTGTTTTTATAGTAAATGTTATATATTTAATATGTAGGTTTATACGAAAGTATAATTTTATAATTGAAAAAAAAATTTTTTAATATAAATATTTTTTTTACTATCACTTACATTAAGAATATAGTACCATTTTTAATTTGGTTTATAATAGAGTGTTAATAACCTGCAGTTAAAACCAAAGTGAGCATAAAATGCAAAGTATTTATGTTTGTCTAATTTTATTTGTATTAAAATAGGTTATATGGAGACATATATATTTAATGTATAAATTTTAAGTTTAAAATAAAAATAACATGTATGGTAAAATGTTCTAAAAAAAAATTGAGTATAAATGTGCTGGAAAAGCAGTATTGGAGATATTTTGGTAGATAAGTTAAATTATTTACTAATATAATCTTGAAACTAACCGTACCTAAATACTAACTCTAGTAAGCTAGTAGAGAATACGAAGGCGTTTGAGCTAACAATCATTAAGGAACTCGGCAAATTGACACCGTAACTGAGGGATAAGGTGTGCCATTTCTACTATTTAGTATAGGCTAGAAAGAGGAGACATAAAAAGGTGTTGCACGACTGTTTAATTAAAACACAGCACTTTGCGTAAGATGTAAATCAATGTATAGAGTGCGCTATCTGCCCGATGGTGGCTGGTTAACGGATTTACTTAGTTGACTAAAATAGGCTAGGTTTTGAAGGAACCCCCATTTAATGGCGGCCTTACCTATGAGGGTCCTAAGGTAGCGAAATACCTTGGCATTTAAATGATGTCGCGCATGAATGATCTCACGATGCAACAGCTGTCTCAATGATTGGCTCAGTGAAACTGGAATGGCAGTGAAGATACTGCCTA
>Ga0247755_1000024_pt1 | contig 39980 bp, 44 predicted proteins | sample UWRJL096311B4_FD_180948 | JGI IMG/M metagenome (GOLD analysis project Ga0247755, IMG submission 180948) | Plant litter microbial communities from Arlington Agricultural Research Station in Wisconsin, United States - UWRJ-L096-311B-4 | ecosystem: Environmental > Terrestrial > Plant litter >... | reverse complement strand
GGCTGGAGCGCTACAACTACCGACGACGACACGGCGCCCTCGGCCACCGGCCGCCTATTCAGCGGCTACGGGAGCTCACCGGGAACAACGTGGCTGGCATCTACATCTAGTCGGGCTGGGGCGCCCGCGTCCCGACCCGGGCGAGGAATTCGACCAGCAGGCGCTCGACCGTCTCCGGCGCGTCGGCGTAAGGCCAGTGGCCGCTGGCCGGCAGCACGTGGACGTCGGCGGAGGGGAAGGCCTGCTCCTGGTCGTGGGCGTAGGAGGAGGGAAGGTAGGCGTCGTCCTCGCCCCAGACGACCAGCGCCGGGATGTCGCGCGGCGCCATCAGCTTCGAGAACTCGGCCGCGGCGGCGCCGGGATCGTCGGTGGCGCGGTAGAGCGCCAGCACCGCCTTGCGGGTGCGGCGGTCGTAGTGGTCGTACATCGCTTCGACGAACTCACGTGGCAGCCCGCGCGGCTCGTTGCGGTTGAGCAGGGCACGGAAGCTGCGGCGGGTCGCCACCGTCTGGAAGGCCTCGCCGACGACGGGCGTGCGCCAGATCCGCGCCAGCCGGTGCCAGCTGTAGCCGGGGAGGATGCCGGTGTCGATCAGGGTGATGCTGGCCAGCGCCTCGGGGTTCATTGCCGTCCACACCAGCCCGATCGGGCCACCGAAGTCGTGCAGGACAAGGTGCGCCCGCTCGACCCCGAGCTCGCCCAGCGCCGCGCCGACGAACATCGCGTAGCTGGGGACGTCGTGCACAAAGCCGCCGGGCGCGATCGTCTCGCCGAAGTCGGGCAGGTCGAAGGCGACCGCGCGATGACCGGCGTCACCCGCTGCGCCAGCCAGCCGCACCCAGTCGTCAGCCGAGCCCGGATTGCCGTGGACGAAGACGACGGCCTCGGGGGCGTCGGCCGGCCCCGCCTGGACAAGGCGGGAGCGGGTGCCGCCGGCGAGCAGGGTGGTGTGCTCGACCGCCATGCTCAGCGGGTGAGGGCGTGGCGGGCGTTGACCGCGACCGCGCGGGGGATGATCCGCGGCATCACCTGCTGCGGCCGCTTGCGGCGCGAGCCGAGCGTGTCGAACAGCTCGGCCGTCCGCGGGTCGCGCGCGGCGGCGGAGAACATCAGCCGTTCCGGGGGGCTGAGGTGCCGCCCGTTGGCGTAGTCGTGGATCAGGAAGGCGTGGCCGCGGAGTTCACGCGCGTGGCGGCGTCGGTAGCGCTCCAGCCCCTGCTCGAGCGACTCCTCGCCCTGCAGCCCCGGCCGCACCGCGCCGGCGAGCCACTCGGCCGATTGGAAGGCCCAGCCGCAGCCGACCCCGAAGAGCGGGTCGGTGGCGAGGGCGGCGTCGCCGATCAGGGCCAGACCGGGGGCGACCGGCTTGCGCATCCGGTTGGTCATGTCCAGCTTGCCGAGCACCGGTTCGATTGCGCGCGACTCGAGGATCGGCGGCGCCTCGGGCACGTCGGCGACGAACTTGATCAGCGCCGCTTCGGGGTCGGCCTTGAACTCGGGCAGACGATCCTTGGTTGGCATCGCCGCGTAGAAGGTGAGGTCGCTGTCGGTCGGGAAGGCGGCGGCCCAGTGGGGATCGAGGAACCAGACCGAGCTGTCAGGCGAGAACTGCGGCGGTGGGCCTTCGAAGTAGCCGCCGTAGGCGATTCGGTTGTGGGGGTAGGTCTTGACCGGCACTGCGGAGAGCTCGGCGACCTTCGAGTCGCGACCGTCGGCGCCGATCGTCAGGCGCCCGCGCAGCTCCAGCTCGGTTCCCTCGCGGTTGCGGGCAACCACGCCGCCGAAGCCGCCGCCCTCGCGCAGCAGCCGCTCGGCGCTCCAGCCCAGCAGCATCTCCACGCCCGGCGTCGCCGCCGCGGTCGAGCGGACCATCGGGTCGAGCACCTCGCGGCGCAGGTTGAGGCCGCGGCCGGCGCGCTCGGGGGGCGCTTCGATCCAGCCCCACTTGGTCCACATGTGGATCTGCGGGCGCAGCCCACCGGCGGCTTCGATCTCCTCGAGCAGGCCGAGGCGTTCGATCGCCGGGACGCCGGAGGCCTGGATGAAGTGCGAACACATCCGCTTGAACGCCTGCGGGTCCGGTTGTTTCTCGATCACCGCTACCCGCAGACCGGCGCGACCGAGCTGGATCGCGGCGGCGCAGCCGGCGAGGCTGGCACCGACGACGACGGCGTCGTAGTCCGTGCGGTCATCAATGATGGGGGTGGGGGGTTTGGGCTGGGACATCTCGGGCCTCCCGCGCAGTCGGCTACATCGTTCGTCCCGTACTATACGCACCGAACTATGAAAAGCAAGTCGAAAGAGATCAAGCTCACCGGCACCTCCTACGCACTGCTGGCCGTCCTTCATGAGTTCGGCGAGATGACCTCCTACGAGATCAAGCAGGCGATGGAGAGCTCGATCCAGAACTTCTGGCCGGTGCCGCACACCACCGCCTACGAGGAGCCGGCCCGGCTTGCCGCCGCCGGCTATCTCGCGGCGCGGCAGGAGGAGGGGGGGCGCCGCCGCCGCGTCTACTCGCTGACCGACGCCGGGAGCGAGGCCCTGGCCGCGTGGGCCGCCGAGCCTGAGTCCGCGCCCCCGCAGCTGCGCGACGAAGTGATGCTGAAGGTCTTCGCCGGGGCCGACCCGCAGGCGCTGGTCGTAGACCGGGTCGATTGGCACCGGGGGAAGCTGGAGGAGCTAGAGGGGTACCTGACGCTCGCCCGGGAGGCCGACGGGTTCGAGGGCTCGGTGCGGACCTTGATCGCGGGCATCACCTACCACGAAAAGATGCTGGAGATGATCGATCGGCTGGTCGCAGCCGGAAGGGAGTTGCCTAGAAACTAGTTTGCTAAACTAATTACCAGAGCTAATCAATGCCGACGAAAGCCACGGACATCCCTCTCAGCGAGCGCGCCGCGCACCTGCGCACGGCGATCGTCCGCACCGCCCGGCGCCTGCGCCAGGAGGCGGCGGTGGAGACCTCCGGCCTCACCCCCACTTCCGTGGCGGCCCTGGCCACGATCGAGCGCCACGGGCCGCTGACCCCGAGCGAGATCGCCGCGATCGAGCGGGTCAAACGGCCGACGATCACCCGCACCCTCGGCTGCCTCGAACGCGAGGGCCTGATCGACCGCGCCGCCGACCCCGCCGACGGTCGCAGCTCCCTGGTCAGCGTCAACGGCGCCGGCCGCGAGCGGCTGCGGCGCCTGCGCGGCCGCAAGAACGCCTACCTGGCGCGGCGGATGAAGGACCTGAAGGACGAGGAGGTCGAGACGCTCGAGCGGGCGGCCGAGATCCTCGAGCGGATGCGGGAGGGAGAGCGGTCTTGACGGCCGCGATCCGCCACTCGTTCAACTCGCTGGAGGTCCCCAACTACCGCCGCTATTTCGCCGGCCAGCTGATCTCCCTCTCCGGGACCTGGATGCAGACGGTCGCCGCGATCTGGGTCATCCTCACCCTGACCGACAGCGGCGTCGCCGTCGGCCTCACCACCGCCCTGCAGTTCCTGCCGATGCTGCTGATCGGCGCCTGGGGCGGGCTGCTCGCCGACCGGATCCCCAAGCGGCGGCTGCTGATGGGCACCCAGGCGCTGATGGCGATCCCCGCCGTCGGCCTCTTCGCCGTCACCGCGACCGGCGTGGTGACGCCCTGGATGGTCTACCTCGCGGTCTTCGCGATGGGCTCGGTCAACGCGATCGACAACCCCGCCCGGCAGAGCTTCGTGATCGAGATGGTCGGCGCCGACCGGGTCGTCAACGCGGTCAGCCTCAACAGCGTCATCGTCCAAGCGGCCCGGATCGTCGGCCCGGCGATCGCCGGCATCCTGATCGCCACCGTCGGGGTCGTGCCCTGCTTCGGCCTCAACGCGCTGACCTTCGTGGCGATGATCTTCGCGCTGCGGCGGATGGACCCGAGCCGCCTGCAGGCGGCGCCGGTCGCGCCGCGCGAGCCGGGCGCGATCCGCGCCGGGCTGCGCTACGTCCTTGCGACGCCGGAGCTGCTCGTGCCGCTGGCGCTGATGGCGCTGGTCGGGACCCTCGGCTTCAACTTCCAGGTGGTGCTGCCGCTGCTGGCCAAGTTCAGCTTCGAGTCGGGCGCGATGACCTACGCCAGCCTGGTCTCGGCGATGGCGGTCGGCTCGATTGCCGGCGCCCTCGTCAACGGCCACCGCGGCCGTACCGGCCCGCGCCTGATCGCCGGCGGCGCGCTCGCCTTCGGCGCCTCGGCCCTGCTCGCGGCGGCGATGCCCAGCCTCGCGCTGGAGATAGTCATGCTCGCCCTCCTCGGCGCCGCCTCGGTCACCTTCGCGGCCACGATCAACTCCACCCTGCAGCTGGCCGTCTCCCCCGAGATGCGAGGTCGGGTCATGGCCCTCTACAGCGTCGTCTTCCTGGGATCGACCCCCATCGGCGCCCCCCTGACCGGCTGGCTAGCCCAGTCCTACGACCCGCGCATAGCCCTGGTCTTAGCGGGAGCTTCGGGTCTACTGGCAGCGTGGGCAGCCCACATCAGCTTCAACAAGATCCGCCGCGGTCATACGGACACGGCGACCGGCGAACACGCCGTGGCGTAGCGAGAGCCGGTGGGGGTGCCCCGGGCACTCAGCACGGAGCCGGCCCGCGAGGCCTGAGGCGTAAGCAGGGGGCGAATCAGCCGGCGGAGGTGCGCCCGGGGCACCCCCACCGGCTCTCGCCTACAACCAACTACGAACCGATGTACCCCGCAGACTCGAGGTACGCCTTGGCTGCGGCCTTCGGCGTTTCCTTTTCGAGTTCGACCCGAGCGTCGAGCTCCTGCATGACTTTCAGGTCGAGCCCTTCCTGCACCTGCAGGATCGTCCCTTCGTAGTCCGGGCCCGCTTCTTCGGCCACTTTCTGGGTGGTGACGAAGATGACGTTGCCGGCCGGGAAGACTTCCCTGTCGTCTTCGAGGATGACGAACTTGTCGCTCTCGGCCGAGAGCTGCGGGTCGGTGGTGAAGAGGATCGAGAGATCCGCCTGACCCTTTTCCAGCACCGTGTAGCGGAGGCCGATGTCGACCGGGGTGAACGACTTGAATTTCAGCCCGTACAGTTCTTCCAGCCCGGCCAGGCAGTCGATCCGCTGGCGGCACTCGGGGGAGCCGTAGAGGGACAGTTTCTCCGACACGCCTTCGAGATCGGAGACCGTTTTCAGGTCGTATTTTTCGGCCGTCTCGGTCGTCGTGCCGACCGCGTTGGCGCTGGCGAACGGCGTCGGTTCGAACGCCTCCAGGCCTTCCTTTTCGAATTCTTCGTTCGCCTTTTCCCACGCTTCGGTCGCGTCGGCGGGCACTTCTTCGGGTTCGAGGCCGAAGAACGAGGTGAGGGCCGTGCTGGCGTACTCCGGGTAGCCGGAGATCTGCCCGGTCTTCACCGCTTTCTGGGCCACGGTTTCGGAGCCGAGGTTGAGCGCGCTCTTCACCTTGTAGCCGGCCGCGGTCAGGGCCTGGGCGTAGATTTCGCCGAGAATTTCCTGTTCGGGGAAGTTCTTGGAGCCGATCGTCAGGCTGACTTTCCCGTTATCCGGGTTGGACTGGATGGCGCCGGCCGTCTCGCCGCCTTCGGTCGAGCCGCCGGTGGTGCTGTCGTCGCTGTCACCGCACGCGGCGATACCCAGCGCCAATGCGAGTGCGGCCAGCGCGGCAAGCAGCGCCCGCCATCTCGTCTTGTCGATCCTCACTTAGTGCCTCCTTGGGTGGTTTGGTGGACGAGTCAGTGAGTAGTTGTTACGCAGTCTTTACCTTCAGCCCGTCGGAAGTAAGGCGGCGCTGAAGAAGTGCGAGCAAACCCTCCAGGGTGAGGGCGAGCAAAGCGACGAGGATCGCGCCGGCGAGCCGACCGTTGTCGCCGTAGATCGAGGCGTTGATGATGTAGTCACCGAGGGTGACGACCCCGGCCAGCGGCGCGATCGTGGCGGTGGCGACGATCGCGATCGTCGCCCCGCGGATACCGCCCATCACGGTCGGGACCGCCAGCGGAAGCTCGACCTTGCGGATGATCTCCATCTCGCTCATTCCCATTCCGCGCGCGGCATCGACCGTCGCTCGGTCGACCTGCCTGACGCCGACGAAGGCGTTGGTGAGGATCGGCGGGATGCCGAGGATCGCGAGCGCGGGCGTGACCGTCACCAGCCCGACTCCGATCAGCGCTGCCACCAGTGCGATGACCGCCAGCTCGGGAATCGCCCTGCCGCCGTTTGCTAGTCCGACCAGGATGAATTCTCCCTTTCCCTTGTGGCCGAGGTAGAGGCCAAGCGGGAGGGCAATGACGAGCGCCAGCGCCAAGGCGAGCACCGTCACCTCGAGCTGCTTCAGGGTCAGTTCCACCGCTTGCTCGAATCCGCCGACCTTCTTGCCCCCGGTGACGTTTGAGGTCTGTTCGCTGAAGATGAATTCGATTGCGCCACCGAAGGAGGCGAGTGGGAGGAGATCGGTCACGTCGGCCTCGTCTTGCGCCAGGGGGTGGTCAGTCGTTGCACGGTCAGCAGCACGAGATCGAAGAGCAGCGCCATTAGGAGCACGATTCCCAGGGCGATGAAGATGCTGGTCGGGAAGGTCAGGTTGCCACCGCCGTAGATCTGGGTGCCGAGCCCGCCGCCGCCGATGAAAACGGCTAGGGTCGCGATCGCGATCGTGCTGACTACGGCGATGCGCAGCCCGGCGATGATCTCCGGCGTCGCCAGCGGCAGCTCGACGCGCCAGAGAATTTGACGGTCGGTGTAGCCCATCCCGCGCGCTGCCTCCTTGGCTGAGCTGGGGACGTTGTCCAGCCCGAGCATCGTGTTGCGGTAGATGATTTGCAGCGTGTAGGCCGCAAGGGCGATGATCGCCGTGTCCTTGCCGATCCCGGTGACTGGTAGCAGCAGGAAGAAGAAGGCGATGCTGGGGATCGTGTAGAGGACACCGGTGGCGCCGAGGAGGGGCGGTTGCAGCCATTTGCGCCGATGGGCGAACAGAGCCAGGGCGAAGGCAACCGCGAAGCCGATCACCAAGGAGATCAACACCAGTTCCAGATGCTGCACCGTCGGCGTCCCAAAGCGATCGATGTTCTCCTTCGCCCAGTCGAAGCAGAAGGGCTCGTTGGGTTTCGCCTGGCACGGCAGCGTGTCGCTGGTCCGTTCTTTGAAGAAGTCGCCGCCGACTTCGCCGGCCGCCGCGAGCGGGAAGGGGCTATTCATGCGGCCGCTCCACGGCCGGGTGCTCGTCGCTCTTGGCCTCCGGCGATTTGAGGAACTCGGAGATGATCTCGACCGAGAGGACGCCGACGATCCGCCGCCGGTGGTCGACCACCGGCGCGTACTGGGCCTCGCCCTGGAGCAGGTCGGCGAGGGCGTCGCGCATCACGTCGTCGAGCTCCAGCACCGGGCCGAGGGGCGAGTCGGGACGCTGCGGGACCGTTTCGGCCGCCAGGTCGCGCTCGCTGAGCCAGCCGAGCGGCCGCCGCTCGCTGTCGACCAGCAGGGGATAGGGGACTTCGACGTCGGGCGAGGCCAGCTTCGCCCGCACCTCGGCGGTCGCCTGGCCGACGTGCGCGAGCGGCGCCTCCCAGAGGTTGATGTCCCGCACCCGCATCAGCGCCAGCCGCTTCAGCGCCCGGTCGGCGCCGACGAAGTCCTCGACGAACTCGTTGGCCGGCGCCATCAGCAGCTCCGCCGGGGTCGCGTACTGCTCGACCCGGCCGCCCTCGCGCATTACCGCGATCCGGTCGCCCATCTTGATCGCCTCGTCGATGTCGTGGGTGACGAAGAGGACGGTCTTGCGGATCTCCGCCTGGAGGCGGAGGAACTCGTTCTGCAGGCGCTCGCGGTTGATCGGGTCGATCGCGCCGAAGGGCTCGTCCATCAGCATCACCAGCGGGTCCGCCGCCAGCGCTCGCGCCACCCCGACCCGCTGCTGCTGGCCGCCGGAGAGCTGCGCCGGGTAGCGGTCGCCGAGCTCGGGGTCGAGCCCGATCAGCTCCAGCAGCTCCGCCGCCCGCTCGCGCGTCCGCTCCTTCTTCCAGCCGAGCAGCTGGGGGACGGCGCCGATGTTCTCGCTGATCGTCCGGTGCGGGAAGAGGCCGATCTGCTGAATCACGTAGCCGATCTCCCGCCGCAGCTGAGCCGGCTCTCGGTCGCGGACAGAGCTGTCGCCGATCAGGACGTCGCCGGAGGTGATCTCGACCGTGCGGTTGACCATCCGCATCGCCGTCGTCTTGCCACAGCCGGACGGTCCGACGAGGACGCAGATCTCGCCCGCCGGCACCTCCAGGGAGAGGTGGTCGACGGCGGGCTCCGCGGAGCCGGGGTAGACCTTGGTCGTTTCCTCGTAGCGGACCGAGGAGGCTGCCGGCTGGTCGCTCACAGGCCCAGTCTCTCCGCCCGCTCGGCGGCGCGCACGACGATTTCCTCCAGCTCCGGCACCTCGCCGCGGCGCATCAGCACCCGGCCGGCGACCACCGCCGTTTCGACGACCCCGCCCGCAGCGGCGTAGACCAGGTCGGCGGTCAGGTCGCCGATCCCCAGCTCCGGCGCGCCGGGGTCGAGGAGGAGGAAGTCGGCGGGCGCGCCGGGCTCCAGCGCGGTTGCGCCGAGGCGCGGCGCACGGGCGCCGCTGGCGACCGCCCAGGCCTCGGCGGCGTCGATCGCGGTCGGGTCGGCGGCGGCGTGCTTCTGGGTCAGGGCGAAGACCTTGAGGTCGGCGAGCAGGTCGAGCGAGTCGTTGGAGCCGGCGCCGTCGGTGCCGAGCCCGACCGCTACGCCGGCGGTTCGCGCCGCCGGGTACGGGAAGACGCCGCCGACCGCGAGCTTCATGTTCGCCACCGGGTTGGCGACGACGGTGGTGCCGCGCTCGGCGACCAGCGCCAGCTCGTCGGGGTCGAGCCAGACCCCGTGGGCGAGGACGGTGCGCTCGTTCAGCAGCCCCAGCCGGTCGAGATAGAAGGCGGGCCGCTCGCCGTGCTCGGCGAGGCAGTCCTGGACCTCTTTCTCGGTCTCGGAGAGGTGGATCTGAACCGGCAGGTCGCGCTCGCTGCCGAGCTCGCCGATCCAGCGCAGCGACTCTTCGCTGACGGTGTAGATCGCGTGGGGGGCGAGCGCGGGGGTGATCTCGGGTCCATACCCACTTAGGGCCTCCAATCCACGGTGGGCAGCTTCGCGCAGTTGCTCGGGGCTGCTGTGGAGGTCGAAGAGGGGCGCGCCGATCGCCGCCCGGATGCCGCTGTCGGCGACCGCCCGCGCCGTCGCTTCCGGGTGCCAGTACATGTCCCAGAAGCGGGTGGTGCCGCCGCGCAGCATCTCGGCGCAGGCGAGTCGTGCCCCCCAGTAGACGTCCTCGTCGTCGAGCTTCGCCTCGACCGGCCAGATCTTCTCCTCCAGCCACGGCATCAGCGGCAGGTCGCCGCCGGAGCCGCGGAAGAGGGTCATCGCCGCGTGGGTGTGGCCGTTGACCAGCGGCGGCACCAGGTGCGCGCCGCCGGCGTCGATCGTCTCGTCCCCGGGCGCGGGCGAGACCTCGGGTCCGATCGCGGCGATCGCCCCGTCCTCGCAGCGAACCCCGACCCGCTCGCCGTCGCGAAGCGCTCCGGTGACCGCGAGGCTCATCGCCCCACCGCCCCCAGCCGGGGCAGCACAGCCTCGAGGCCCTCGCGCAGGCGCTCGGCGTTGATCAGGCGGTCGGCTTCCATCCCGGTGGTGCTGACCTCCTCCGCGGCGAGGCCGTTGGCGAGGTTGTCGACGACGCAGAGCGCGGCGTAGTCGAGGCCGAGCTCCCCCGCGACGACGCACTCGGTGGCGATCGTCATCCCGACCACGTCGGCGTGCGCCGCCATCAGCCGGATCTCGGCCGGGGTCTCGAAGCGCGGGCCGCGCGTCTGCCAGTAGACGCCGCCGTCGCGCGGCGCCTGGCCGCCCTCGCTCCAGGCGGCGATCACTTCCTCGCGCCAGCGCGGCGAGAAGCCGGGCGCCGAGTGGGCGCGCTCGTCGCCGAAGATCGAGTCGCCGAGGTTGAGGGCGATGAAGTCGTCGGGGCAGACGAGGGCGCCGACGTCGAGCTCGCCCGGCTTCAGCGAGCCGACCGAGCCGATCGCCAGGACCCGGTCACAGCCCTGCTCGGCCAGCGGCCGCAGGTTCTTCTCGTGGTCGATCGCGTGGGGGAGGGCGAAGGCGCCCTCGGCGTTGTGGCGCTGGACGATCGCCGCCCCCTGCGCCGCCGCCGCCGCGGCGATCTCCTCGCCACCCGGGCCGAGGGCGTTGCTGCCGAGGATCACCGCCAGCCTTCCCATCCGACGATCCTATGCAGCTTCAGGCGCCGCGATGGGCCTTGAAAGCGGCCGCCGCCTCGTCGTGGTCGACGATCGGCTCCGGGTAGTCGAGCCGCTCGAAGCCTTCCATCCGCCACGGTTCGAAGATCGCCTTGCCGCGCACCGACTCCAGCTCGGGCAGGTAGCGCCGCACGTAGATGCCGTCGGGGTCGAAGCGCTTCGCCTGGCGCACCGGGTTCAGCACCCGGTTGGGGCGGGTGTCGTTGCCGGTCCCCGCCACCCACTGCCAGTTGCCGGCGTTGTTGGCGATCTCGCCGTCACTGAGCAGGTCCCAGAAGTGCCAGGCGCCCTCGCGCCAGTCGACGTAGAGGTCCTTGCAGAGGAACGAGGCGACGGTCATCCGCGCCCGGTTGTGCATGAACCCCTCCTCGGCCAGTTGCCGCATCGCCGCGTCGACCAGCGGGTATCCGGTCAGGCCTCGCCGCCAGGCGTCGAGCGCCCGCTCCGAGCGCGACCAGCGGTCGCGGCGCGGGCGGTAGTCGCGGCGCGGGAGGGAGGGGGTCGCGGCCAAGACCTGGTGGTGGAAGTCGCGCCAGCAGAGCTGTCGCGCGAAGGCCGTCCCGCCTTTGCGCCCGCTCGCCTCGCGCGCCAGCTCCAGCGGCGAGACGCAGCCCCAGCGCAGGTAGGCGCTGAGTCGGGAGGTCGCGTCGCCCGGAAGGTCGTCTTGCCGCTCTTCGTAGCGACCGACCCCGTTGCCGAGAAACGCCCACATCAGCTTGCGCCCTTCGGTCTCGCCGCCGGGCATGCGCTGCGGCGAGGGCCGCCCTGCGGTGAGCGAATCGAGCGACGGCAGCCGGCCGCCGGGCAGCTTCGGGGGTGGGTTCAGACGGCGCGGCGCCCCCAGCTGCTCGCGCCAGGGCAGGCCGCTCCAGGCCCGGTGGTAGGGGCTGAAGACCTTGAAGTGGTCGCCGCCGCCGGGCGTCACCGCCCCCGGTGGGACCACGGTCACCCCGGGGTGAGCCGTGAGCTCGATCCGCTCCTCCGCGCAGCCACGCGCCAGCCGCTCCTCCCGCCGCCGCGCGAAGGCGCTCCAGTCGGCGCTGACGTGCAGCTGGGTGGCGCCGCACTCGCGCGCCACCGCGAGCGCCTCCTCCACCGGGTCGCCGCGGCGCAGGTAGAGCCGCGCCCCCATCCGCCGCAGCCGCTCGTCGAGGTCGCGCAGCGCCTCGAGCATGAACGCGACCCGGTTGGGGGCGGCGAAGCGCGAACGCAGCAGCCGCTCGTCGAAGACGAACAGCGGCACCGTCCGCTCGGCTTTCGCCGCCGCCGCCAGGGCCGGGTGGTCGTGAACGCGGAGATCGCGGTTGAAGAGGACCAGAGCGGTTTCGATTCCCATATGTTGCGGGAATGCAACGGGACGTGGGAGAGAGGCACACGCAAGGCCGCGATTCGGGGCGAGAAGAGACCGAGGAGGAACGCCTCGACCGCAACCTCTCCGAGATGCTGCAGGAGCTGCGCGTCGCCCTGCCCGGTGTCCAGGTCCTCTTCGCCTTCCTGCTCGCGGTCCCGTTCCAGCAGGGGTTCGAAAAAATCACCAACTTCCAGAAGGACGTCTATTTCGGGACGTTGATGTGCACCGCGATCTCAGCGGTGCTGTTGATGGCCCCGACGGCGTACCACCGAATGACCTTTCGCTACCAGCAGAAGCGCCGGCTGGTCTTCTACTCCAACCGTTTCTCGATCGGTGGGCTCATCTTCCTGGCGCTGGCGATGACCGGGGCGATCATGCTGGTCACCGACTTCCTCTTCAGCACGGGTGCGACGGTGATCGTCACCGCCCTGACCCTGGCGGCCTTCGGCTTCTTCTGGTTCGGGCTGCCGCTGCAGCGGCGGGTCAGGCTTGCGGCGGGGCAGGAGCCTCTAGGGAAGCCCGAAGCAGACTGAGCTCCTCCGCGAGCCGGTCGAGGAACGGCAGCTCCGGCGCCTTCTCGCGCAGCAGCCCCAGGTCCTCTTCCCAGATCTCCAGCTTCAGCTCGACCGGCACCTTGAATTCGTCGCGCACCGCGTCGCCTTCCTTGGCGTAGGCGTCGCGCAGGGTGGTGGCGTTGGTCAGCTTGTCGGCGCCGTAGATCGCGTGGGCGTCGCTCGGTGCAGCGGCGACGCGTTCCCGGTGCTCGGCCTTGCGCTCACGGTAGGACTCGATCGCTTCGTCGTCGGTCAGCGCCCCGACCATGCCGGCGACCCGGTCGCCGAAGAGATCGCGCAGCTCGTTCAGCGTGGCGTCGGAATCCTCGATCGCGTCGTGCAGCAGCGCCGCCGCGAGAACCTCCTCGCCGTAGCCGTGCTGGTCGAGCAGCGCCGCCACTGTGACCGGGTGCTCGACGTAGGGCATGCCGCCGCTGCCGTTGCGGACCTGTCCCGCGTGCGCGGTGTGCGCCCTCTCCAAGGCCGCCCGCACCAGCGGCGAGCGCTCGGCGGCTGCCTCGATCCTCTCGGCCGGGGACACGCCGCCAGGGTAGATGATCGGCTCAGGCGGGCGCTGGGGCCCGCGCCGGCAGCTCGTACTCGGCCCGCTCGGCGGCCAGCTCCAGCGCCGCCGGGTCGCCGCCCAGCGCCACCCACCGCTCGCGCGCGTCGGTGGCGAGCCGGTCGAGCTGCTCGTCGGAATGCATCGGATCGTGGTGGAAGAGGACGGTGCGCTCGGCGTTGGTCCGCCGGGCGAAACTGAGTGCGTGGGAGGTGGCGGAGTGCCCCCAGCCGATGTGGTTGGGGTACTCGGCGTCGGTGTACTGGCCGTCGTGGATCAGCAGCGAGGCGTCCCTGGCGAGGGCGAAGCCGGAGATCCAGTCCTCCTCCAGCTCGTCGAGGTCGGCGCCAAGGGCCGGCTCGTGGTCGGGGATGTAGGCGAGTGAGGAGCCGTCGTCGTCGATCCGGTAGCCGAGGGTCGGGCCGCGGTGCGCAACCGAGGCGGAGCGGATCCGGGCTGAGCCGATCTCCCACTCGCTCTCCGGGCAGTGGCGGAAGGAGACGTCGCAGGGCAACTCGCGGACCTCGACCGGGGAGAGCGGGGCCGAGATGTAGCGGGCGATGCGGTCGCGCAGCGAGGCCTCGGGCGAGGCCGGGCCCCAGATCACGATCTCGGTCTGCGGCCGGAAGGCGGGGGCGAAAAAGACCAGGCCCTGGATGTGGTCGAGATGGAGGTGGGTAAGGAGGATGTGCAGCCGGGCCGGCTCGTCGGGAAGGGAGAGACCGAGGCAGCGGATGCCGGTGCCGGCGTCGAGCGCCAGCATCGAGCCGTCGGCGAGGGTGACGCCGACGCAGGAGGTGTTGCCGCCGTAGCGGATGGTTTCCGGCCCCGGGGCGGGGATCGAGCCGCGCGTGCCCCAGAGCTTGACCTTCACGCCGGCAGCGCCCCGTTGCCGTTGCGCAGCGAGGGCCAGAAGACGGCGATCGCGCCCTGGGAGCCGTGGGCGGTGAGGATCGGGAAGGCCGAGACCTCGACCTCGTGCTGGGTCCCATCCGTCGAGCGCACTGTCATCTCGGCGTGGGCGGGGCGGCCGGCGCGGACCGCGCGGACGATCGGCAGATCGTCGTAGGGGATCGGCTCGCCGCTCTCGTCGAAGGGGCCGAACAGCGAGCCCCACTCCTGCGGACCGACGGTGCCGAGCTCCTCGAAGCGTTTGCCGAGCAGCATCCCGGCGGCTTCGTTGTAGAAGACCAGCAGGCCGCCCTCGTCGACCAGGAAGGCCGGCGTCGAGAGCGCCGACATCAGGTTCCGGGCAAGGATCAGCTCCAGGGGTCTCTGCGTCACGAATGACACTTTAGATCGTCAGATTGGAAACGCCAGTTGCCGGAATTTGCCGCAGAGAGCCAAGAACAGGGAGGTTCCCTTTGCTGAGCTAACGGAAGCGTGACTTTCGTCACTTAGAAGACTCGAACCGCTGGTCAGCCGGCGGCTTCTGCTGAGCGGAGACCGCCTCGGGCCCAAAGGGCGAAGAGGAGAGAGAGGACTAGACCGATGGAGAAGGCTGCTGCTACCAGGACCGGGTCGCCTGAGATGAAGCCCCGGCCCGCCTCGAGCAGGGCGGTCACCGGGTTGATCGAGGCGATGGCGTGGATCCAGCCGCTCAGCAGGTCCAGGGGGACGTAGACGGGGGCCAGGAAGAGGATCAGGAAGACCGGGAACTGCATCAGGGGGCCGCCCTGGATCGAGCGGACCCGCAGGGCAACGCCCGCAGCCCACATCGTGGCCGCGACGTTGACCAGGAGCGCGAGGGCGTAGAGGGCGACGATTTCGCCGGCGCTGCCGCCGACCTCCATCCCGGCGACGAGGGCCACCGCGGTGAGAATCGCCCAGGTGAGGAAGGAGCGGAAGATCGCCGCCAGCGCGTAGCCGAGGACGATGCCGCTGCGGCGGCCGGCGGCGAGCATGTAGCGGCGGCCGAAGCCGGTCTCGAAGTCTCGCGCCATCGCGAAGCCGGTGAAGACGCCGCCGAAGGCCGCCGACTGCAGCAGGACGAAGACGAACTGGAAGGCGGTGTAGCCGCTGGGGAAGTCGAAGCCGGGAACGTCGCCGATCGCCGCCAGGCCGCCGGCGAAGGAGACGAAGAAGAAGAGCGGGAAGAGGACCGCCGGGAAGAAGAAGGCGGGGTTGGCGAGGAAGTTGTGGATGCTGCGCCAGGCGACCGCGCGGGCGACCGTCAGCCGGGTGGCGGGGCGGTTGCCGCTCACGTCCGCACCAGCCTCGTCTTCAGGGCGCTGGTCGCGGCCGCCATCCCGAGGGCGAAGATCGCCGCGGCGATCGCGAAGCCGAGCGCCAGGTCGCCGAAGTTCCAGCCTTCGATCAGCAGCGAGCGGAAGGCCTCCAGCAGGTAGGTGATCGGGTTGATGCTGGCGATCGTGTGGAACCAGTCGGTGGTCAGCAGGTCGAGCGGCAGCGCCATCGCCGAGAGGAAGAGGAAGACGAAGAAGACCGGGAAGAGGCCCTGGACCGCCTCGCCGGAGCCGAAGCGCAGGGCGGCGAAGAGGCCGATGGTGCCGAAGGCGACGGTGATCGAGACCGAGAGGGCGAGGATGACCAGCGCCCCCGCCGGGCCGGCGGCGAGTTCGGCGCCGGCGATCAGCCCGACCGCGAGGTAGACGACCGCCTGCACGACGCCAAGCAGGAAGGACCCCGCCAGCAGGCCGCTGAGCAGGGCGGCGCCGCGCAACGGGGTCAGCGCGAGCCGGTTGAGGAACCCGGTCTCGATATCGCGGGCGAGGTCGGTGCCCGAGTTCATCACCGAAAAGAGGGCGCCCTGGATGAACGGGACCGCGAGGATGAAGGTGATGTAGGAGTCGGTCGGGAACCCGGGTAAGTTGGTCGCGTCTTTGAGCCCGCCGGCGTTGACCGCGAGCAGGAACATCGGGAAGACGAGGGCGGGGACGATCTGCGCCGGCTGGCGCATGGTGCGCAGCACCGAGCGGCGGGCGAGCTGCCCGACCTGGTTGCGAAGTGCGGGGGTCACGCCCCGACTGCTTCCGGTGCCTCGGCCTCCCCCTCGTCGGCGCCCTCCAGCGAGCGGCCGGTCTTGGCGAGGAAGACGTCGTCGAGCGAGGGGGCGTGCAGCTGCAGGTGCTCGATCGCGATGTGCTCGGCGTCGAGCGCCCGCACCACCTCGGCCAGCTGCGACTCGCCGCCGTCGAGGCGGACCGAGACGCCGCGCGGGGAGGACCCCGCCTGCTGGCCGAAGCGCTCGAGGACGGTGGCCATGCGCTCGCGCTCGGACTCCTCGCGGGGGACGGCTTCCACCGTCGGGCGGCCGATCTCGGCCTTCAGCTCGGCGGGGGTCCCCTCGGCGACGATCCTGCCGTGGTCGATGATCCCGACCCGGTTGGCGAGGGCGTCGGCCTCCTCCAGGTACTGGGTGGTGAGGAAGACGGTGACCCCGTCCTCGGCGGCGAGGCGGGCGACCTCTTCCCAGAGCGCCGTACGGCTCTGGATGTCGAGGCCGGTGGTCGGCTCGTCGAGGAAGAGGATCCGCGGCCGGTGGGCGAGGGCGAGGGCGAGGTCGAGCCTGCGTTTCATCCCGCCCGAGTAGCCGCCGACCTTGCGATCGGCCGCGTAGGCGAGGCCGACCCGCTCCAGCAGCTCCTGGCCGCGCTGGGAGCGCTCGGCCTTGCCGAGGCCGTGGAGGGCGGTCTGCAGGCGCATGTGCTCGCGCCCGGTGAGCAGCGGGTCGAGGGCGGCCTCCTGCAGTGCGGCGCCGATCGAGGCACGCACCTGCGGCCCTTCGCTGACCACGTCGAAGCCGGCGACGTGGGCGGTGCCGGCGGTGGGAGGGAGGAGGGTGGTCAGCATCAGCACGGTCGTCGACTTGCCGGCGCCGTTGGGGCCGAGGAAGCCGTAGATCTCGCCCTGGGCGACCTCGAGGTCGATGCCGTCGACCGCCCGCGGTCCGTTCTTGAACTCGCGGACGAGCGATTCGGCTTCGATCCCGCCGCTGTGTTGGGCCTCGGTCATCACTGCGCTTGAGGCTATCCAGTAGAACTCGCGGTCCGATGAACGAGCGAACCCGCACCTACCGCCTGGCGATGACCGTCAACAAGCCCGTCGCCTGGTGGGGCCGGATGCAGGTCGAGGGCCTGGAGGTGGTGCCCGAGCGGGGGCCGCTGCTGATCCTCGGCAACCACGACAGCCACTGGGACCCGGTGATGGTCGGCATCGCCGCGCTGAAGCGGCGCCAGATCCGCGCCCTGGCCAAATCGGAGCTCTGGGACGTGCGCGGCCTCGCCCCGATCCTCGACGGCATGGGCCAGATCCCGATCCAGCGCGGCAAGGGGGACAAGGACGCGCTGGCGAAGGCGATCGAGACCCTGCGGGCGGGCGCCTGCATCGGCGTCTTCCCCGAGGGCACCCGCTCGAGGGGCAAGGTCCTGCGCGCGCGCAGCGGCATCGGCCGCCTGGCACTGGAGGTGCCCGAGGCGCACGTCACCCTGGTCGCGATCGAGGGCACCTCGGATCTCACCGGCTTCCCCCGTCGTCCCCGTCTCCGCATCCGCTTCTTCGACCCGGCCGGCGGTCAGCCGCGTCCCGGCGAGGACCCAGGCGAGCTCTCCGCCCGCCTCCTCGCCGAGATCCGCGACAAGGTCCCGCCTTCGATCAGTTACCGCAAGCGCGCCAAGCTCAGCGCCGTCGCCGAGGACTGACTAGAGCTCTTCGCCGTTCGGGCGCATGGCGTGCCATTCGCCGCCAAAGGCCTCGATCTCGTCGCCCTTGATCTCGCCCTGCCTGTCCCGTGAAAAACGGTAGAGGGGGTGGCCGCCATAGGTCAGCTGAACCGTGCCGTCCTTGCGTTTCGTCGCCCCGACCTCGGCGGGTATGGCCTCGCCGCCGGCTCGTGGCTTTCCTTCGATGAGGGCGGGCGGCCAGGCCTTGGCGCAGGCGCCGTAGCAGCTTGACTTGCCTTCCGTGTCCCTGTCGAACGTGTAGAGAGTGTGCCCCGCGAGGTCGTATATGAGGAGCCCGTGCTCGCCTTCGGCGCCGAAGGCGACTCCCCAGAATCCCTCCTTGCGCTCTTTGCGTTCCGGCTCGGCAGGAGGCTTCTCCGGTCCGGTGTCCAGGCCGTATGCGCCCGGACCGGGACCACTTTCGTCACCCTCACTCCCGCCGCATCCGGCGGAGAGCGCGGCCAGGGCGACGAGCATGCAGAGGAGGCGGGTCAGCCGAATCACGGCGGATTGCTCCCCTGGGCTTTGTGACCGCTGGGGTGCAATGCGTACCACTGACCTCCGAAAGCGCGCGCTCCGCTGCCGTTGGTGTCGCCGGTCTCCTTGTCGCCGACGTAGGTGTAGAGAGGGTGGCCGAAGTAGGTGACCTGGACGGTGCCGTCCCTGCGTTCGGTCCTCCCCATATGGCGTAGAACCTTCTGCTTGCGGGCTCTGAATTCTCCCTTGGCGAGGTAAGGGGGCCACTGCTTGGCGCATTTCCCGTAGCAGGAAGGAGTGCTTCCCCTGTCCTTGAAGAAGCGATAGAGGGTGAACCCGTGTTCGTCGAAGAGAATCCGTCCCAGGGTCGCACTTTCAGCCCGATAGATTTGGGTGAACGCGTGAGCTTCTTCGGCGGGGGGCTGGTTGCTCTTCGCTTCGGCGTCGACGGGCATTTCCGTACCGGAGACCTTGGTCGCAGAGCTGTCGCTGCTGCCGCAGCCGAGAACCGTGAGTGAAAGCAGGCACAGTAGGCAGAGAGCTGCAGTAACTCCTTTCACGGGCGCTCCCCCTGCCTTCGAACCGCAAGCATGGGAGAACTCTAATCGATTAGTAAGGGACCTTTCAGTCTGTCCCCGACGAGCCGGCTCAATCCTCGGGCTCTTCACCATTGGGTTTCAGCGCGTACCACTCGGCGCCGAACTGGTCGACGTCGTTGCCGTTGGCTTCTCCCGGCGCCTGGTCGGCGACGTAGGTGTAGAGGGGCCAGCCGTTGTAGGTGACCTGGACGGTCCCGTCCTTGCGCTTGCTCGTGCCCAGCATGCTCCGCTCGGCGGGACCCTGCGCCTGGGGATTGCCTTCGGTCAGCAGCGGAGGCCAGGCGTTCGCGCAGGCGCCATAGCAGGCGGATTTGCCGCCCTTGTCCTTATGGAAGTCGTAGAGGGTCATGCCATCGGCGGTGACCAGGATCGTCCCCAGGTCGCCGGCCTTCGCCGCCGAGACGATGCCGCCGCCGCCCGAGCTGTTCGAGTCGCTGCCACAACCGGCGATGGCGATCGCCACCACGACCAGCAGCGCCAGCGCATAGGTCATCCGTTTCACGTGGTCTCCTCCTCGCTTCCGGGGTTGAGGGCCGCAGCCGGTGGGATTACCGGCGCGACGAAGGTCTGCCTGCCCGCGTGGACGACGACCGCCCGGGTCCGCGAGAGGTCGAGCGCCGAGCTGAGCACGGCGTCGGAGTCGTCTCCCCAGCGGTAGCGGAAGGTCCCGGCCGGATAGGTGACGCCTTTCGGCCCGCGCAGCGCCACCCGGCAGAGCGTCCCCGACTCGACCCCGTGCACGTACATGCGGATCTCGGTCCCGTAGGCGTGCGGCTCCAGCGTCGCGTCGATCGTCACCTCGCCCGACTGGGAGACGAATTTGACCTGCCGCTCGGGGCTCGCTTCCTCGCCTCCGAGGAGGAACAGCAGCAGCAGCACCGCCGTGGCCAGGGCCGCCGCGGCGCCGCCAAGCGCGAAGCCGCCGAACCGGCGTCGCTGCCGGCGCTTGTGCTGCCGCTGCTTCTCGCCCTCGATCGTCGCCGCGATCCGCTGGCCCAGCTCGGCCGGCGGCTGCGGCGCCGACTCGAACCGCTTCGGGTCGGCGTAGGGGAGCATCCGCGCGACCGGCTGCAGCGCCGCCAGCTCAGCCCGGCACTCGGCGCAGCCGTCGAGGTGCGCCGCCAGGCCGGCCCGCTCGTCGTCCTGCAGGTGGCCCAGCGCAAAGGCGCCGAGCAGCTCGCGCCATTCGCGGCAGTCCTTCCTAGTCTTCATAGCCCATCTCCTCGAGCACCACCCGCAGCGCCCGCAGCCCGTAGTAGACGCGGCTCTTCACGGTTCCCTCCGGCACCCCGAGCTCCTCCGCCACCTCGGCGTAGGGCCGGGCGCGGTAGTAGGTCTCGACCAGCACCCGGCGGTGCTCGGTGCCGATCCGCCGCATCGCCTCCTCCACCTGCCAGGCGAGCAGCGCGTCCTCCAGCGGCTCGACGCTCGGCTCGACCCCGCCCTCGGCGACCCGCGGTCGCACCGCCCGTGCCCGGCCAAGGTCGATGACGACGTTGCGGAGGATCGCGAACAGCCAGGTCCGCAGCGAGCCGATCTTCGGGTCGAAGCGGTCCCCTGCCCGCCAGGCGCGGACGAAGGTCTCCTGAACCGCCTCTTCCGCCAGCCCGGCGTCCCCCAGCGAACGAACCGCGAAGCCGTACAGCTCGCCGGCATGGGCGGCGTAGGCCTCGCGGACGTCGCGTTCGCGGCTGAGCGCGCCCCGGGTCGAATTTCGCAACTGGATCATCCGACCCGGCATACGCCCCCCGGCAGTGCCGGGTTCAAATCCCTCTCAGGGGGAGAGCCCTATTCGAGTTTTCCGATCTTGAAGATCTTCGTCCCGCAATCCGGGCAGACACCCTGGATCGCCGGGCGACCGTTCTTCATCGTCACCTGTTTGGCGTCTTTGATCTCGACCTTCTTGCGCTCCTTGACGCAGTAACCCTCAGGCATGAAGGGGCCCTCCTTTCGTTGCCGCTGTGCGACAAATCTCGCCTTGCCGGCGAGGTGGATTGAGGCGAATGTAACGCAGGTCCATGACGCTCAGGCGAGATATCGTGCGAATCCGCACTAGGCACCCGCATCGCCCGTCAACTACCCTCCTGCCGCAGTCGCAAGCCCTTCCCAAGCTTTCAAGGAGATAAAGGAATGCCCGAAGCAGTCATCGTCGACACCATCCGCACGCCGATCGGCCGTGCCTTCAAGGGGTCGCTGGCCTCACTGCGGCCCGAGGAGACGGGCGCCTTCGTGGTCGACCAGCTGCTCGAGCGCAACCCCGAGGTCGACCCCGCCCTGATCGAAGACGTCTTCTGCGGCGTCGGCATGCCGCAGGGCCTCGAGGCCTTCAACATCGCCCGCATCATCTCCCTGCTGAGCGAGAAGCTGCCCCAGGAGGTCAACGGGGTCACCGTCTCCCGCTACTGCTCCTCCAGCCTCGACGCGATCCGCCACGCCGGCAACGCGATCAAGGCCGGCGAGGGCGACGCCTACCTCGCCGTCGGGGTCGAGTGGGTCAGCAGGTTCAACGAGCGCACCGAGCCCGCCGGTGCCGCCGACCGCAACCCCAACCTGATCGGCGAGAACGGCCAGCCCAACGCCTACATCGACATGGGCATCACCGCCGTCAACGTCGCCAAGAAGTACGAGGTCAGCCGCGCCGACATGGACAAGTTCGCGCAGCGCTCGCAGGAACTCGCCGTCAAGTCGCAGGAAGACGGCTTCTTCGACCGCGAGATCGTCCCGGTCAAGCTCGAGGACGGCACCGAGGTGACCAAGGACGACGGCCCGCGCGCCTCCTCGACCCTGGAGAAGCTCTCCGAACTGCCCGAGGCCTTCGAGGGCGGCGGCGGCGTCACCGCCGGCAACTCCTGCCCGCTCAACGACGGCGCCGCCGCGGTGCTGCTGATGAGCGACACCAAAGCCAAGGAGCTCGGCCTGACCCCGCGCGCCCGGATCATCACCGCCGCCACCCACGGCAACGAGCCGGAGCTGATGGGCGTCGCCCCGATCGGCGCGATCAAGAAGGTGCTGGACCGCGCCGGCATGTCGATCGACGACGTCGACCGGGTCGAGCTGAACGAGGCCTTCGCCGCCCAGGTGATCCCGATCATGGCCGAATGCGGGATCGACGAAGACAAGCTCAACACCCACGGCGGCGCGATCGCCCTCGGCCACCCGTTCGGGATGACCGGCGCCCGGATCATGGGCACCCTGCTGAACGTGCTCGAGACCGACGACAAGCAGGTCGGCCTGGAGACGATGTGCGTCGCCGGTGGGCAAGGCAAGGCAATGCTCGTCGAGCGGCTCTGAGGCGATCTGACGCGGCGCATATCTGCGTCCTCGGTCGCTTGCGTGCAGAGCACGCGGCGCTCCCTGCGTCCTTGATCTGCTTGGTCAGATCGCCTCAGAGACGTAGGGTCAAAACATGGAGACGGTGATTTACGAGACGGGCGACAGGGTCGCCCGTCTCACTTTGAATAGACCGGAGCGAGGCAACGGCATTACCGCCCGGATGCCGGCGGAGATAGCCGAGTGCGTCGAGCGGGCCAACCTCGACCCCGAGGTCCACGTCATCGCCCTGGCCGGTAACGGCACCGGCTTCTGCGGCGGCTACGACCTGGTCGCCTCGGCCGAGGGCGACATGGGCGAGCTAGGGGGAGAGGCGCCCGCCGGCTCGCCGCTCGACCCGGCGACGATCGGCAGAAACCACGTCCCGGACACCAACTGGGACCCGGTCGTCGACTACCAATTCATGAGCCGCAACGTGCGCGGCTTCATGAGCCTCTTCCATTCCGAGAAGCCGGTCCTCTGCAAGGTGCACGGCTACTGCGTCGCCGGCGGCACCGACATGGCGCTCTGCTGCGACCTCCTCGTCATCGCCGACGATGCCAAGATCGGCTACCCGCCTGCGCGCGTCTGGGGCTCGCCGACGACGGCGATGTGGGCCAGCCGGCTGGGGCCGATGCGGGCCAAGCGCCTGCTGCTGACCGGCGACTCGCTGACCGGCGCCGAGGCGGCGGAGTGGGGGCTGGCGACCGAGGCGGCGCCCGCCGACCAGCTCGACGAGCGCTTCGAGCGCCTGCTGGAGCGGGTGGCGCGGATGCCGGTCAACCAGCTGGTGATGATGAAGCTGCTGGTCAACCAGACCGTCCACGCCCAGGGACTGGCCCAGACCCAGGTCCTCGGCACCTTCTTCGACGGCATCGCCCGTCACACCGAGGAGGGCCACGGCTTCGTCCGCCGCGCCGCCGAGTCGGGCTTCCGCGAGGCGGTCCGCGAGCGCGACGAGCCCTACGGTGACCACGGTCTTGAGGGCTTCGGCCTCGATCCGTAGATCTTGTTCTTAGATCCTGTTGCTTATGAATAGGCTGCCGCGGCGATGAGCGATCAGCCGCACCCCAGCTCGATGATCACCGCGGAGACGGTCCGGGACTTCCTTCCCGGCAGCTTTCCCGGCGACCTCGGAATCGAGCCGCTCGAGGTCGAGGACTCCCACGCCCGCGGCAAGATCGTCGTCGACAAGCGCCACCTGCACCCCGGCGGCTTCGTCCACGGCGGCGTCTGGACCGCGCTCGGCGACACCGTCGCCGCCTGGTCGACCTTCCGCTGCATTCCCGCCGGCCACAACTTCACCACGATCGAGCTGAAGCTGAACGTCTTCGCCGCCGGCATCCTCGGCGACGAGATCGAGGCCCGAGCCGAGCCACTGCACGTCGGCAAGAGCACGGTCGTGATCGAGGTCCGGATCGAGCGGCGCCGCGAGGGCTCGGAGCCGCGCCTCGCGGCCAACCTCATAGTCAGTCAGTTCGTGCTGCCTCCAGCCGCCGGCTGATCCCGCGGCCGTCGACTGTCACTCATACCCCCATTTTTTCCCGCTGTTCGCTCCCGAGAGGCTCGAATACGCCCGCATGGTCAGGTCGGCGGGTTCGCTTCCGAGGGTGAGGGAGCCTGTCGCGGCTTCCTGGATTTCTTTCGAAAACTGCTGAAGCTGGGAGACCGCTTCGAATTTCGGCGATTCGACGGTGCTGTAGATCGCGCCATTCAGCGGGTAGGTGCCGGCCACCCCGCACCCCTCGACGACCACGTTGGCCAGCGTGGTCCCGGTTTCGGGGGCCCAGTGATTGAAGATCGTTTTGTCGACTTCACGAACTTCGGCGACGAGGTTGAAGGTCGTGATTTTGTTGTTTTTGATCGTGCACCCGAACGGTTCGTCGACCGTTACTCCCGTCAGTTCGAGCGTCCCGGAGGTTCTCGCTTCGTTGTTGAGTTGCGAGATTTTCGTTCCAGCGCCGGCGTTGAGACCCGTCGCTGTGATCGTGATTGCTTTGCCGAGCACTTTGCCGTGGAAGACCGCGGTGGTGGATTTTTCGAGTGCGATCGAGATGTTTTCCGAGCTTCCGCTCGCAACTGTCGACCCTTCGATCATCCATTTGTATGCCTGGGCGGGTGAAGCCGCCAAGGAACTGAGGGCCACCCAGCACAGGGAGGCGACGGCGAGGGTCGCGATGACGCTCCTTTTCGGGTTCATCGGGCTGAAGCTCCTTTGCTCGTGCGGCGAGAGGATCTCAAGATATCCGCGCCCCGAAGGAATAGTCAAGTTATTTTAACTATTGAGCGATGGAGCCTCTTGCTCGCCGTGGCTCTGGAAAGCGCCGCGGCCGTCCCCGCTGGCCTCCACGAAGTGCCTGAAGAGGCTTGCCTCGTAGGGCCGGTGAACCAGCGTCTCGGCGTGCCACTGGACGCCGATCAGGAATGGACGGCCCGGGTCCTCGATCGCCTCGATCGTCTCGTCCGGAGCGCGCGCAGTGACTTTCAGCCCGTCGCCCAGCCGCTCGATCGCTTGATGGTGGAAGGAGTTGACGTCAAGCACGTCGGGCACCTCGACTTCGTCATCTCCCAAAGCCGCCGCCAGTCGGCTGCTTTGCTCGACGTCGATCGTGTGGCTGGTCTCGTTGCCCGGCGCCGACTGCCGATGGGCGAACTCCGGGGAGGTCTCCGGCAGGTGCTGGATCAGCGAGCCTCCGCGGGCCACGTTGAGCGCCTGGGTGCCGCGGCAGATCGCCAGGATCGGCAGCTCCCGCGCATCGGCGCTGCGCGCCACCGCCAGCTCGAAGCGATCCAGGTCTGGCTCGATCGGGCCCAGCTCCGGGTGGGGGCGGGCGCCGTAGGTGTCGGGATCGAGGTCGGGCCCGCCGGAGAGGCAGATGCCGTCGAGGCGGTCGAGCAGTGCCCCGATCGCCTCCTCCGGCAGCGGCGGGATCACCATCGGCACCGCCCCGGCGGCCTCCAGCGCCCGCAGGTAGGTCAAACCGAGGACCATCTCGCGCACCTTCGGCTCGCTCTCGCGGGTCTGCTGGATCCGCTCGGCCTCTCGAACCTCCGAGGTGGTCACCCCGATCAGGGGTCGTCCGTTCTGAGCGCCTCGCCTCATGCCTGCTCATCCTCCACTACCCAGGTGTCCTTGGAGCCACCGCCCTGGGAGCTGTTGACCACCAACTCGCCGGCGCCTTGGGCAAACCTGGTCAGGCCGCCCGGCATCGCGATCTCGCCCTCGGGTGAGCTGACGACGAAGGGCCGCAGGTCGACGCGCCGCGGGCTCAACCCGGCGCCGCGAACGGTCGGGTGGCTGGAGATGTCGACCGGCTCCTGGGCGATGAAGCGCTCGGGCCGCCGCCGCACCACGGCAACCGCGCGCTTGCGGTCGGGCTCGCTTTCGCGCGGCATGATCGCCACCCCCTCGCCGCCGGAGCCACCGCGCGGCTTGATCACCAGCTCGTCGAGCCGCTCCATCGCCTCTTCCCGCGCGCTCGGGTCGCTGAGGTCGTAGCTGGGGACGGAGCGCAGCAGCGGTTGCTCGCCGAGGTAGAAGTCGATCATCCGCTCGACGTAGGCGTGGGCGAGCTTGTCGTCGGCAAGGCCGCTGCCGAAGGCGTTGACGCAGCGCATCCGTCCCGACCGCAGCGCCGGCAGCAGTAGCTGACCCAGCTCGGTGAGGCGGCCGCCGGGATCGGCCAGACGGTCGGCGTCGAGGCGGCGGTAGACGACGTCGACCTGGCGGCGCTGGCCGGAGATGCGGGCGAAGAGCCGGCCGCGGCTGGTCTCAAGACGATCGGGCCGCACGATCGGCATCCCCAGCTCGCGCCCGACCCGCTCGTGCTCGTACCAGGCACTGCCCTCGGGGCCGTCGGCGAGGACGATCGCCAGCGGCTCGTCTCGCCCCGGCGGTGCCGCGGCGCGGATCGCCTCGCCGAGTCGATCGAGGAACCCGGCGAGCGAACGGGGCCGGTTCAGGGTCTCGATCTCGGGTTCGACGATCTCCCGCACGGCGAGCGCGTAGGCAACTCCCGAGGGCATCCGCAGGTTGTCCTCCAAGACCCGGAGCTCGCCGTCGCCGCCGCGGACCAGGTCGAGGCCGGCGACGGTTGCCGGCGGCACCGCCGGGTCCATCAGCCCCTTCATCGCCTCCAGGTAGCCGCCCGAGGTCTCCAGCAGGCGTCGCGGCACGACGTCGGCGTCGAATATCCGCTGCGGCCCGTAGGCGTCGATGACGAACGCGTTCAGCGCCCGTGCGCGTTGCAGCAGCCCGGTCTCCAGCCGCTCCCACTCCGCCGCTGCGATCAGCCGCGGCACCGGGTCGACGGCGATCGGCTCGCCCTCGCCGAAGGTGAGTCCGCGGGCGGCCACCTGCGCCTCGACCCGCCGCCGCAGCTCCGCCAGGTCGCGCTGCCCGAGCTCCTCCAGCAGCCCGGCGTAGAGGGGTCGCGGCGCTCCGTCTGGTTCGTAGGCCTCGTCGAGGCTGTTGGGTTCGGGCGAGTAGCCGGGAGCGCTCACGCCCCCGCTTCTACCCGCTCCTCAGGTACTTCCAGCCGTTCGATCTGCGGCAGTTTCCACATCAGGCTGGCGATGATCAATCCGATCGCGGCCGAGAACAGGGCCAGGAACCACTGGGTCGAGTTGAGCAGGACCATGTCGAAGAAGTCGCGGACCGGGCCGATGCCGAGGATCAGGGCGAAGACCGAGGCGAGGCTGATCACCATCACCAGCATGTAGCCCTGGATCGCGATGTGCTCGCGGCCGGGGCCGCGCTCCAGCAGCAGCACAAAGGCCAGCCCGAGGACGATCAGGGTCGTCGTCGCCGCGGTTCGCCCGGCTTCGAGGCTGGCGCCGGCGACGGTGTCGACGAGGAAGAAGGAGAGGATAGAGCCGAGCGCCGTCCCCAGCCCGGCCGGCACCGCGAAGGCGGCGAGTGCCCGCAGCAGGCGGCCGCGGTAGAGCGGCCCGTCGGAGGGCATCAGCGCCAGCACGAAGGAGGGGATCCCGATCGTCAGGAACGCCGCGATCGTCAGGTGGCGCGGCAGGAACGGGAAGGCGAAGCCGGGGACCGCGACCAGCAGGATCAGCGCCGCGGCGTAGACGGTCTTGGTCAGGTAGAGACGGCCGAGGCGGTGGATGTTGCGGGCGATCCGGCGCCCCTCGCCGACCGCCTCCGGCAGCCGCGAGAACTGGTCTTTGAGCAGGACCACGTCGGCGACCCCTTTGGTCACCTGCGCCCCCGAGCCCATCGCCACCGCCATCCGCGCCCGCTTCAGCGCCGGCACGTCGTTGACCCCATCGCCGATCATCGCCACGTAGCGCCCGGCGGCGACCAGCGCCCCGACCAGCGCTTTCTTCTGCTCGGGCTTGATCCGGCAGAAGATCGTGTTCTCCAGCGCCGCCTTCGCGAGCTGCTCCTCGTCCTCGGGCAGGTCCGGCCCCTCGACCACCCCGGCGTCGCGCGGCACCCCGACGGCGTAGGCGACCGCGGTCACGGTCGCGGCGGCGTCGCCGGAGATCAGCTTCAGGTCGACTTCCTCCTCGCGCATGTAGGCGATCGTCTCCGCCGCGTCGGGCCGCAGAGTCTCCTCCAGCACCACCAGGGCCAGCGGCTGCATCGGCGGCGGCGCCTTGGCCGCCGGGTCGTCCGGCAGCGGATCGCTGGTCTGGCCGAAGGCGACCACCCGCCGGCCCGCCGCGGTCTCCTCCTCGAGCTTGGCGGCAAGGCGCGGCGGCAGGGTCAGCGCTCCCGCCTCGGCGAGGATGTCCGGCGCCCCGAGCAGGTAGGTGGCGCCGCCGCCGGCCCCGTCGATCGAGGCGCCGCTCCACTTCCACTCCGAGGAGAACGGGACCTCGCCGCGCACCGTCCCCGCCTTGCCGGGGAACTCCCCGGCGATCGTCTCCAGGGTCTTGTTGCGGTCGCCGGCGCTGGCGGCGAAGCGCCCGAGCGCCGCCGCCCCGGACTTCGGGTCGACCCCGTCGGCGTACTCGACCGCCGCGAAGCGCAGCTCGCCCGCGGTCAGGGTGCCGGTCTTGTCGACGCAGATCGTGTCGACCGAGGCGAGGCTCTCGGTCGCGCTCATCTGCTGGACCAGGGTGTTGCGCCGGGCCAGGCGCACGGCGGCAACCGCGAAGGTGACGCTCATCAGCAGGACCAGACCCTCGGGGATCAGGGTGATCAACCCCGCCGTCGCCGTCTGCGCCGCCTCCTCGAGGTGGACGTTGCGGACCTTGAGGCTGACGATCAGGACCGCGGCCAGCGGCAGCATCACGTAGGTGGAGGCGATGATCACCCGGTTCACCTCCTCCTGCAGCGGCGAGGGCGGGTGGCGGAAGGTCTTCGCCTCGCCGGCGATGCGGCCCGCGTAGCTCTCCTCGCGCACCGCGTCGACCACGTAGTGGCCGGAGCCCGAGACGCAGAAGGAGCCGGAGAGCACGCGGTCGCCCTCGTCCTTCTGGATCCCGTCGGACTCGCCGGTCAGCAGCGACTCGTCCATCGTCATCCCGCGCGAGGCGATCACCTCGCCGTCGGCGACCAGCTGGTCGCCCGGCGCGACGCGGATCACGTCGCCGGGGACCACCTCGTTGGCGGTCAGCTCGACCACCTCGCCGTCGCGCACGACCTTCGCGTGCGGAGCGACCAGGACGGCGATTTCGTCCAGCGTCTCCTTCGCCTTCTTCTCCTGGTAGATGCCGATGCTGGAGTTGACGACGGCGATCAGGCCGAAGATCGCGTCGGCGTAAAGCCCGAGCCCGATGTCGAGCACGAAGAAGGCGCCGATGATCGCGTTGAAGAGGGTGAAGACGTTGCCGGCGACGATGCTCGCCAGCGAGCGCGAGGAAGTCTCCGGCGGGGGGCCGAGCTTGCGCAGCCGCGCTGCCGCCTCTTTGGCGGAGAGCCCTTGATCCATCGTGGGATGGCCGTTACCCATTCGGCCCCTATTCAATAGGGTGCGGGAGCGATGGGCCTGAAGCTCGGACTAAACCTGGGTTACTGGGGGATCGGCCCCGCCGGCGAGGAGGCCGCGGAGATCGTGCTTGCCGCCGAGGGGCTCGGCTACGAGTCGGTCTGGGCGGCGGAGTCCTACGGCTCCGACGTGGTCAGCGTGCTCGCCTGGCTGGCGGCGAAGACCGAGAAGATCAACCTCGGCGCGGCGATCATGCAGGTCCCGGCGCGGCCGCCCGCGGCGGCGGCGATGGCCGGGGCGACGATCGACAAACTCTCCGGCGGCCGCTTCCTCTTCGGCTTCGGCCCCTCGGGCCCGCAGGTCTCCGAGGGCTGGTACGGCGTCCCCTACGCGAAGCCTTGGGGCCGCACCCGCGAGTACATCGAAGTCGTCCGCGAGATCATCGCCCGCGAGGGGCCGGTCAACCACCAAGGGGAGCACTACACGCTGCCGCTGCCCGGCGGCGAGGGCAAGCCGCTGAAGCTCAACTTCCACCCGCTGCGCAACGAGATCCCCGTCTTCGTCGGCGCGATCGGGCGCAAATCGGTGGAGATGGCGGCGGAGATCTGCGACGGCTGGATCCCGATCTTCTTCAGCGTCGACGCTTTCGAGGCGACCTGGGGCGAGCACCTGGAGGCCGGCTTCGCCAAGGGCGGTCGCCAGCGCTCCGACCTCGAGGTCAGCCCCTCGCTGCAGGTGGCGATCGACGGCGACCTCGAGGCGGCCAAGAACGTCGTCAAGGCCGGCCTCGTCCTCTACTTCGGCGGCATGGGCAGCCGCAAAACCAACTTCTACGTCGACCTCGCCCACCGCTTCGGCTTCGGCGACGTCGCCGACGAGGTCCAGAAGCGCTTTCAGGACGGCGATCGTGGCAGAGCCTTCGAGGCGATGCCCGACGAGATCGTCGAGGCGACCTCGCTGGTCGGGACCGAGGCCGAAGTCGCCGAGCGGATCGAGCGCTTCCGCGGCGCCGGCATCGACCGCCTGATCTGCTCGCCGGTCCACGTCGAGCGGGCCGAGCAGCTTCATACCTTGGAGCGACTGGCAAGTCTGGCCGGAGTCTCTGCCTGAGCGGAAGGGGTCGGGACACCCTCCCGGCCCAATCGCATAATCTTCCGCGCCGCTTATGAAGATCGGAGTACCGAAAGAGACCGCCGAGGGAGAGCGCCGCGTCGCCCTCATCCCCGACGTGGTCAAATCGCTGAAGAAAAACGAGAAGGTCGACGTCGTCGTCGAGTCCGGCGCCGGTGGGGCCGCCGGCCACACCGACGCGGCCTACAAAGAGGCCGGCGCCGAGATCGGGTCCGCCGATTCCGCCTGGGGAGCCGACGTCGTCCTCCACGTCGCGGTGCCGAGCGTCGACGCGATCGGCCGTCTCGACGGCAACCAGCTGCTGATCTCCCACCTCAACCCCTGGGTCGCGGCCGACACCAACCAAGCTCTGGTCAGCGCTGGTGTCACCGCCTTCGCCATGGAGGCGATCCCGCGCACTACCCGCGCCCAGGCGATGGACGCGCTTTCGTCCCAGGCAGCCGCCGCCGGCTACGCGGCGACCCTGATCGGCGCTCGCGAGTCGGGCCGCTTCTTCGGGATGATGACCACCGCCGCCGGCACCGTGCCGCCGGCCAAGGTCCTCGTCCTCGGCGCCGGCGTCGCCGGCCTGCAGGCGGTCGCCACCGCCAAGCGCCTCGGCGCGATCGTCACCGGCTTCGACATCCGCCGCGCCGCCTGGGAGCAGATCGCCTCGCTCGGCGGCCGGCCGCTGGAACTGGACTTCATCCCCGACGCCGAGGGTGAGGGCGGTTACGCCCGGCCGCTGACCGACGAGGAGAACGCGCAGGTGCGCGACGCCCTCGCCGAGAACGCGGCGAAGCAGGACATCATCGTCACCACCGCCGCGATCCCCGGCCGCCCGGCGCCGCTGCTGGTCACCGCCGAGGCGGTCCGCAACATGGCCCCCGGCTCGGTGATCGTCGACCTCGCCGCCGAGACCGGCGGCAACTGCGAGCTGACCCAGCCCGGTCAGACCGTGGTCGAGGGCGGGGTCAAAGTGATCGGCAGCCGCAACCTCCCCTCGGAGATGCCGGCGCCGGCATCTCAGCTATACGCCAAGAACCTCGAGAACCTGCTCGGCCTGATCGTCACCGAGGAGGGCACCGCCAAGGTCGACTTCGAGGACGACATCATCGCGGCAGCCTGCATCACCCAGGGCGGCGAGATCAAAAACGAGAGGGCAGCGAAGTAGCCATGGACCTGATGACCGAGATCACGATCTTCGTCCTCGCCGTCTTCGTCGGCTTCGAGGTGATCTCGAAGGTCCCGACCACGCTGCACACGCCGCTGATGTCGCAGACCAACGCGATCCACGGCATCGTCATGCTCGGAGGCCTGATCGTGCTCGGCTTCGCCGACGACGGCCTCGAGTACGTGATCGGCACGATCGCCGTCGCCTTCGGGGCGATCAACATCGTCGGCGGCTTCATGGTCACCGACCGGATGCTCGGCATGTTCTCGAAAAAGCCGAAACCGAAGGCCGGGGCTGACGGGAAGGGCGGCTCCTGATGCTCCAGGCCGTGCTGCAGCCGGGTGGCGACGCCGCCACCGCGCTCTACATCGTCGCCTTCTCGATGTTCATCGTCGGGATCAAACAGGGCACCCACCCGACCACCGCCAAACGCGGCAACCTCGTCGCCGCCGGCGGCATGGCGGTCGCGGTCGTCACCACCCTGCTGCTCGACGGGATGGGCAACTGGGGCCTGATCTTCCTCGGCCTCGGAATCGGCACCGCGGTCGGCGTGATCGCCTCGATCCGCGTGCAGATGACCGAGATGCCGCAGATGGTCGCCCTCTACAACGGCGTCGGCGGCGGCGCAGTTGCCCTGATCGCCTGGTCGGAGATCCGGCACGGAGCTGGACACGAGGTTCCGCTCGACGAGTTGATCCCGATCCTCTTCGCCGGCGTCGTCGGCTCGGTCTCCTTCTGGGGCTCCAACATCGCCTTCGCCAAGCTCCAGGATCTGATTCCCACCCGGCCGATCGCGGTGCCGGGCCAGCAGGTGATCAACGCGATCCTGCTGATCGGGATCGTCGTCGCCTGCGTCTCGATCGGGATCAACAACGATGATCCCTCCGAGGAGATCTTCATCGCGATCCTGCTCGCCTCGGCGTTGCTCGGCAACCTCGTCGTCCTGCCGATCGGCGGCGCCGACATGCCGGTTGTGATCTCGCTGCTCAACGCCTTCACCGGCCTTTCGGCCGCGGCCGCGGGCTTCGCGCTCGACAATGTCGCCCTGATCGTCGCCGGCACCCTGGTCGGCTCCTCGGGAACGATCCTGACCATGGAGATGGCGACGGCGATGAACCGCTCGGTCGGCAATATCCTCTTCTCCGGCTTCGGCGGCGCGCCTTCCGGTGGCGGCGGAGGCACGGGAGAGGAAAAGCCCCACGTCTCGATCGGCGCCCAGGACGCGGCGATCAAGCTGGCCTACGCCGACACGGTCGTGATCGTCCCGGGCTACGGCCTCGCCGTCGCCCAGGCCCAGCACGCGATCAAGGAGGTCGCCGACGAGCTCGAAAAGCGCGGCGTCACCGTCAACTACGCGATCCATCCGGTCGCGGGCCGGATGCCCGGCCACATGAACGTCCTCCTCGCCGAGGCCGACGTCGCCTACGAGAACCTCAAGGAGATGGAGGAGATCAACCCGGAGATGTCGCGCACCGACGTCGCGGTGGTCATCGGCGCCAACGACGTCACCAACCCGGCGGCGAAAAACGACCCCGACTCGCCGATCGCCGGCATGCCGATCATCGAAGTCTCCGAGGCCCAAGAGGTGATCGTGATCAAGCGCTCCCTCAGCCCCGGCTTCGCCGGCATCGACAACGACCTCTTCTACGAACCGAACACCTCGATGCTCTTCGCCGACGCCAAAGCGGCGGCCGCGGAGATCGCGGCAGAGATCGGCAACCTCTAGTCGATCGCCGGGCTGGACAGCTCGGAGGCCAGCTGACGGACTGCATAGGTACCTCGCTCGACGAGAGTGGGGCTCACGCGGGTCGGTAGCTCGGCTACGAAGGCGGTGCTCCAGGGGAAGGCATGGGTCTGCCAGCGGGAGGCGCTGCCTGGGTAGGGACCCCGGAGACGGTAGAAGGGTAGGCCGATCAGTTGCGAGAAGCGCTGAGCGGCGAAGGGGTTGCCGTCAGGGCGGTCGACGAGGCCGAAGGGCTGGTGGAACCAGATCGTCACGTCGGGGCGGTGGAGGTAGATGAATCCGTAGGCGCCCCAGGTCTCGGGCTCGGAGAGGGGGCGGGGGCCGGAGTATTCGCCGCCGCCGAGCGATCGCCAGCGGTAGGGAAAGTTGCGGTTGAGGTCGACGCCGTGGGCGTTGCCGCGCGTGCCGGCCGCGACGCCGTCGGGGTTTATCGTCGGGACCACGAAAAGGCGGACCCGGCTCAGCGGCGAGGCGTGGATCAAGCGGCGGGTGATTCGCATCCCCGCCGTCTCGTCACCGTGGATCGAGCCGACCACCAGCACCTCCAATGGGGCGTGCCGGGGGCCGCTCTTGAAGGCGAAGATCGGCTGGCCCTGAACCGATTGACCGATCTGGATCCGCTGGTCCGCGTGCGCTGATCCGGCGGCGCATAGGAGGCCTGCCAGGGCCAGCGCCGCGGTGAGGCGAAGTCGTAACCGTTCCGACACGAAGCCGGCACTCTAGGCACCCACGCGTGAATCCTCTCTCCCTAGCTTCGCCACATGGTTTCGGAGCGGGGGCAGGGGACGGTCGAGTGGGTGGCGACGGTGCTGCTCGTCTCGGTGCTGATGCTGGCGGCGGTCGCGGTGGGGGTGCGGGTTCCGGGGGCGTCGCTGGCCCGGGCGCTGGCCGATCGGCTGCTCTGCGCGGCTTCGCTGTCCGACGGGTGCGGGGATGAGCCGACGCTGATCGCCGCCTATGGCACCGAGGTCGGGCGGATCGTGCGCCGGCAGATGCCGATGCTGGTCTTCGAGCGCGGCTCCAGCGCGGTGCCGGTCGACTTCCGCAGCTGCCGCTCGAGCGTTTGCAGCCACGCGGCGGGGGAGGGCCTGATTCAGGGGACGGACGAGCGGCTGCCGGTCACCGCCTTCGTCCACGTGATCGACTGCCGCGAAGAGGAAGCGGAGCGCACCGAAGCCGCCGGCGCGAACTGCTCGGGCGAGCGCGCCGGCAACCTCTACGTCCAGTACTGGACCTACTACGCGGACTCCGCCACGCTGCGGGGCGTCCCGGTGGCGGGGAAGAAGGGGTACCACCGCGACGACTGGGAGTCCGTCCAGTTCCGCATCGGCCCCGAAGACCGCGTCGAGCAGCGCGCCTCCTCCCACCACGGCTACAACTACTTCCTCTCCGACGTCAACTGGATGTCGGATGCGGGGGTCGCCGCGCATGACGGCTGGGGTCCCGAGACCCGGCTGCTGCTCGTCTCCGGCGGCAGTCACGCCGGCAACTCCGTCGGCATGCCAAACGTCGACCGCTTCACCCCCGGCCGCCGCGTCCACCTGGTCCCGCTGGAGCAGATCGCCGCGGAAACGGATGCCCGCTTCGCCGTCTCGCCGCCCTGGCTGAAGGGGGTCTGGCTGGATCCCGAGTACGGGGGAACCGACTAGTTCACAGGCCGCTATCCAATCGGCGCTAGGGTTTTGCCATCCCGGCCGACGTGACCTCACAGTCGAAGGCAACGATCGCGGAGGCTCTCGCCGAGGCGCGGGAGCGGACCCTGGCCCTGGTCGAGCCGCTCGACGACGAGCAGCTGAACACGGTCTACTCGCCGATCCTCAGCCCGCTCGCCTGGGACCTCGGCCACATCGCCAACTTCGAGGAGTTGTGGCTGGTGCAGACGATCGGTGGGCGCGAGCCGCTGCACGGCGACCTTGGCCGCTTCTACGACGCGATCGAGAACCCGCGCAGGATCCGCGGTGAGCTGCCGATCCTGCGCGACGCCGAGCTGCGCTCCTACATGGCGGACGTCCGCGCGCGAGCACTCGACGTATTGGAGGGTGTGGAGATCGATCCCGACGTCGAGGACCCGCTGCTGCGGGAGGGGTTCGTCTACGAGATGCTGCTCGCCCACGAGCTGCAGCACAACGAGACGATGCTGCAGCTGCTGCAGCTGGTCGAGGGCTACGAACCGAACAGGGACGAATTCCGGGCCCCGCGCGAGCCGGTTCCCGAGCTTCCCGAGACTGTCTCGGTCGAGGCCGGGGAGCACGAGATCGGCGCCCCCGCTCGCGGCTTCGCCTACGACAACGAGCGCCCGCGCCACGTGGTCGAGCTGGCCGCCTTCGAGATCGATCGAACCCCGGTCTCCAACGGCGCCTACATCTCCTTCATGGAGGACACCGATGCAGAGCCGCCGCACTACTGGCGGCGGGACGAGGGCGGCTGGGTCGAGACCTCGCGCGGGCAGCGGAATCCGATCGACCGCGACGACCCGGTGATCCACGTCTCCTGGGACCAGGCCGACGCATTCGCCCGCTGGGCCGGCAAGCGGCTGCCGACCGAGCACGAGTGGGAGGCCGCCCGCGACCGCCTCGAGGGCCTCGGCCACGGCTGGGAGTGGACCTCCTCCGACTTCCTCGCCTACCCGGGCTTCGCGGCCTTTCCCTATCCGGAGTACTCCGAGGTCTTCTTCGGCGACGAGTACAAGGTGCTGCGCGGCAGCTCCTGGGCCACCCATCCGCGCGTCGCCCGTCCCACCTTCCGCAACTGGGACCTGCCGCAGCGCAACCAAATCTTCGCCGGGCTGCGCTGCGCGAGGGACGCATGACGATCGCGATCGACGTCCACCTCGACGCCGACGCGGCGGCGAAGATGGCGGCCGACGTGCGCGCCGGGCTCTGCGCCTACCCGAAGGAGGTGGCGCCGAAATACTTCTACGACGACCGCGGCTCGCGGCTGTTCGAGCAGATCACCGAGCTGCCCGAGTACTACCCGACCCGGGCCGAGCGGCAGATCCTCGAGCGGCGCTCGGCCGAGATCCATGCCACCGCCGGCTGTCCCAGCACCCTGATCGAGCTCGGCTCCGGCTCGGCGGCTAAGACCCGCCACCTGCTCAGCGCGATGCGCGACTGCGGCAGGCTCGACACCTACGTCCCGGTCGACATCTCCGAGGAGATCACCGAGCGGACCGCGGCCGAACTGGTCGACGAGTACCCGGGTCTCGACGTCCACGGTCTCGTCTGCGACTTCGAGCAGCACCTCGAGCGGGTGCCCCACGGCACCGACAGGCGGATGATCGCCTTCCTCGGCGGCACGATCGGCAACCTCTACCCGCGCCAGCGCCACGCCTTCCTGGAGCGGATCGCGGCGCTGCTCGGCCCGGAGGACACTCTCCTGCTCGGCACCGACCTGATCAAGGACCGGGCTCGCCTCGAGGCGGCCTACGACGACGCGGCCGGGGTCACCGCCGAGTTCAACAAAAACGTCCTCGCGGTCCTCAACAGCCAGCTCGGCGCCGACTTCGACCTCGACGCCTTCGAGCACGTCGCCCGCTATGACGAGGAGGCGGAGCGGATGGACATCCGCCTGCGCTCGCTCGCCGACCAGGAGGTCCGGCTCGACGACCTCGACCTTGAGATCACCTTCGCCGCGGGCGAGGAGATGCGGACCGAGATCTCGACCAAGTTCACCCGCGAGCGGCTCGAATCGAGCTACGCCGGCGCCGGCCTCGAGCTGCGCGGCTGGTTCACCGACGAGGCCGGCGACTACGCCCTCAGCCTCGCGGCACCTGCTGGGTGATGCAGTGGATGTTGCCGCCGCCGAGGAGGATCTCGCGCGCCTGCACCCCGACAACCTCGCGCCCGGGGAAGGTGCGGCGCAGGATCGACGCGACCTCCTCGTCGTGGCGGGGGTCGAGCTGCGGCATCACGATGCGTGAGTTGCCGAGGTAGAAGTTGACGTAGGAGGCGGCGAGGCGGTCGCCGGCCTGGCGCGGCTGCGTGCCCTCGGCCGCGTCGACGCCTTCGGCCTCCTCGGCTGAAGCGTGCAGTGGGCCGGGCGAGGGGAGGAGGACGACCTCGAGCGAGCGGCCGCGGGCGTCGGTGGCGGCTTCGAGCCGCTCGCGCGCGTCGCGGGAGATCGCGTGCTGGGGGTCGTCCTCGTCGTCGGTCCAGGCCAGCAGCACCGTCCCCGGCCGGGCGAAGCAGGCGAGGTTGTCGACGTGGCCGTCGGTCTCGTCCTCGAAGACACCGGCGCCGAGCCAGACGACCTTCTCGGCCCCGAGGTAGTCGAGCAGGACGCGCTCGATCTGCTCCCTGGAGAGCTCCGGATTGCGGTTCGGGTTCAGCAGGCACTCTTCGGTGCTCAGCACGGTCCCCTCGCCGTCGACGTGGATCGCGCCGCCCTCGAGCACGATCGGGGCGCGGTAGCGGTCGGCGCCCTCGATCTCCAGCACCTTGGCCGCCACCCGATCGTCGCGGTCCCAGGGGAAGTAGAGCCCGCCGTCCGTCCCGCCCCAGGCGTTGAAGCGCCAGTCGACCCCGCGCCGGCCGCCCTCGCCGTCGACGAGGAAGGTCGGGCCGTGGTCGCGGATCCAGGCGTCGTCGGTCGAGACCTCGACCACCCGCACCGCGGGCGGCAGCATCGCCCGTGCGTTCCCGAACTGGCCGTCGGAGACCGCCATCGTCACCGGCTCGGAGGCGGCGATCGCCGCCGCCACCGCGGCGTAGGCCTCCTGCGCGGGCTTGGCGCCGAGGCGCCAGTTGTCGGGGCGCTCCGGCCAGGCCATCCAGCAACCGGCGTGCCGCTCGAACTCGCCGGGCATGCGGAAGCCGTCCTCCGCGGGCGTCGATTTCAGCGTCGCGCTCACCTCCCACTATCTTGAACCAGTGGACGAGATCCGCCTGATCCGTGCCGAGCAGCCACCAGAGTCGCCGGCCCGCACCCGCGACCCGCAGCGGCCGCCGTTCCGGATCGCCGCCGTCCAGCACCGTTGGCACCCCGACCCGGCCGAGCACGAGGCGGCCCTGGGGGAGGGGATACGGGTCGCCGCTGGGGAGGGCGCGAAGCTCGTCTGTCTGCAGGAGCTGACCCTGAGCCGCTACTTCGCCGTCGACTCCGCCGGCCCCGAGGCGGCCGGGGCGGAGCCGGAGGAGCTGCCCGGCGGCCGCACCTTCGAGTTCGCCGCTCGCATGGCGGCCGCTCACGACGTCCATGTCCACGCCTCGCTCTACGAGCGCGCCGACGGCGACGACGGGCTCGGCTTCAACACCGCGATCGTCGTCTCGCCAGAGGGCGAGCTGGTCGCCCGCACCCGCAAGCTCCACATCCCGGTCACCGCCGGCTACCACGAGGACCGCTACTTCCGTCCCGGCCCCGCCGACGCCGCCTACCCGCTGGTCGGCCTCGGCGACCTCCGCATCGGCCTGCCGACCTGCTGGGACCAGTGGTTCCCCGAGGTCGCCCGCGCCTACAGCCTCGAGGGCGCCGACGTGCTCGTCTACCCGACGGCGATCGGCTCCGAGCCCGACCACCCCGAGTTCGACACCCAGCCGCTCTGGCAGCAGGTGATCGTCGGCAACGGGATCGCCAACGGCGTCTTCATGGTCGCCGTCAACCGCATCGGCGACGAGCCGCCCCTCACCTTCTACGGCTCCTCCTTCATCTCCGACCCCTACGGCCGGATCCTCGCCCAAGCCCCCCGCGACGAACCGGCGGTCCTGGTCGCCGACCTCGACCTCGACCAGCGCCGAGACTGGCTGGAGCTCTTCCCCTTCCTAACCACCCGCCGCCCCGACACCTACGGCTCGCTGACCGAGCCGCCGGCGAACTAGGCCGGCGCCAGCGCGTCGATCGTCTCGGCCAGCTTGTCCGGCGTGACGATCGGGGTGAGGATCGGGAGGGTGATGCCGCCGGCGACGAATTCGCCGAGGCGCTGCTTCATCTGCTCCGGGGTCCCGAAGATGAACATCTCCTCGATCGCCTCCCACGGAGCGGCTGCGGCGGCAGCCTGGCGGTCGCCGGCTTCCCAGGCCTCGACCATCGGCTGTATCTGCTCGCCGTAGCCGAGCCAGCGGTAGAACTCGGCGTAGACCGGGACGGTGATGTAGGAGGAGAACATGAAGCGGGCCAGCGGCTCGACCTGCTCGCGCTCGCCCGGGATGCAGAAGAAGCGGCAGAGCAGCTCGAAGCCCTCGGGCGCGTCCTGCAGCTGCGCGGTCACCTTCGGCAGGCCGGCCAGCGGCAGGAAGTTGGTGAAGGCGCCGTCGGCGCGCTCGACCGCCAGCTCCAGCATCTTGCCCCGCAGCGCCGCCAGCACGATCGGCACCCGGTGCGTGGGCTTCTGTTCCAGCTTGAACCCGGTCTCGGTCCGCTCGCCCGCCAGCGCCGGCCCGAGGAAGTCGAGCGTCTCCCGCACCTTGCTCAGCGGCTTCTCGAAGGGGATCCGGTTCCAGCCTTCGACGATCCGGTCCGAGGAGGAGCCGATGCCCAGTACAAAACGGCCGTCCGAGGCGTCGGCGAGCGCCGCCGCCTGCTGCGCCAGCAGCGCAGGCCCGCGCTGGAAGACGCCGACGATCCCGGTGCCGAGGCGTGCCCGCTCGGTCCAGGCGGCGCTCAGCGCCAGCGGCGTGAAGCCGTCCGGCCCGGCGGTCTCTCCCGTCCAGAGGTCGGTGTAGCCGGCCGCCTCGGCACGCCTGACCAGCTCGCCGTGATCAGCGAGCGTCAGTCCCGGCAGCGGCAGCGTCAAGCCCCAGCGATCCATCGACCGTGACCCTATCGCTCGACCACTGGCGGAAGAAAGACTCGGCGTCGCCGGGGCTGAGCGGCCGGGTGAAGAGGAAGCCCTGGGCGTTGTCGCACTTCTTGTCGCGGATCACCGAGAGGTCCTGCGGGCGCTCGACTCCCTCGGCGGTCGTCTCGATCTCCAGCGCTTTGCCGAGCTGGACCAGGGTCTGGAGGAGGATCGCGTTCTCGCCGCCCTCGGCCAGCTGCGAGACGAAGGAGCGGTCGATCTTCAGCACGTCGACCGGGAACTGGCGCAGGTGGGTGAGCGAGGAGTAGCCGGTGCCGAAGTCGTCGACGGCGATCCGCACGCCGCGGGCCCGCAGGGTCACCAGGGCGGGAATGGCGACCTGCTGGTCCACGATGCCGGATTCCGTCACCTCCAGGACGAGGTGGCAGGGGTCGAGCCGGGTGGCATTGAGGACGGCGAAGATGTCATCGACGATGGTGGGGCTTTGCA
>Ga0247755_1000022_pt1 | contig 43054 bp, 52 predicted proteins | sample UWRJL096311B4_FD_180948 | JGI IMG/M metagenome (GOLD analysis project Ga0247755, IMG submission 180948) | Plant litter microbial communities from Arlington Agricultural Research Station in Wisconsin, United States - UWRJ-L096-311B-4 | ecosystem: Environmental > Terrestrial > Plant litter >... | reverse complement strand
TCCGCCGCGGCCAGCATCTCGGCGGCGCCGAACCGCTGCGCCCGCCAGGGCAGCGGCCACTCGTCCTTGATCACGATCGGGACCCCGTGCAGGGGGCCGGCCGGGGCGGCGGCGAGCATCTCGCGCGAGCGCTCCGGGAAGGTCTCGACGATGGCGTTCAGAGCCGGGTTCCGCTCCTCGATCCGCGCCAGCGTCGCCTCCAACAGCTCGGCCGGGTCGACGTCGCCGGCGGCGATCGCCGCCGCCTGCTCCCGCAGCGGCAGATCGAGCCCGGCGCTCATCGCGGCGGCGCCTGGGAGAGGTCGGGGTTCCGCTCGGCGGGCACCTGGCTGGTGTCGAGGGCGATCAGCTCGAGGATCGGCGGCCAGAACAGTCGATAGGCGGCGCCGATCACCGCCAGCTCGATCTCGTCGGCCACGACGCCGAAGGCGGCGAGACCCGCCGGGATGAAGTCGTCTTGGCTGTTCGCGGCCTCCATCGGCGCCGCGAACCCTATCTGGGCGTGCTGGCCGTGATCCTGCAAGCCGGCCGCCAGGGCAGCATCCCGCCGTCGCGGACGGCAGGATTCGGCCCGCAACTGGGGAACGCCCCCTGTGTTGGCTCAATCGATGTTTCACGCAGAGACGAAATCCACCTTCAGGCGCGTCTGGGCGCTGGTAGCCGCCGCCGGCCTGCTGGCGGCGCTGGTCGCCGTCGTGGCCCCGAACGCCGCCGATTCGGCGCCGCTGCGCGTGGTCGTCCTCGGACAGACTCCGGAAATGCCCCGGCCCTCCTGCCCGGGCAAAAGCGAAAACGACATCCCGGTCGTCGAATGCCTGGTCGAGGGGCACATCACCGCCTTCCAATCGATCGCCGACGGCGTCGCGCGTCCCTACGAGGCTCCCTTCGAAGGGAAAATCGTCGCCTGGTCGATAACCCTGGCCAAGCCCTCGAAAGCCGAGACGGAGACGACCACCGATGAGGTCGGCTTCTTCAACGACTTCTTCGGCGCGCCGTCGCAGGCCCGGATCGGCGTCCTGCGGCCGGTCGAAGGTTCGAAACCGCCGCAGTACAAACTGGTCCGGCAGAGCCCGCTGGAGATCCTCGATCCCTATTTCGGCAGCACCGCGATCTTCGCCCTCGACCATCCGCTGACCGTGCTCAAAGGCCAAGTGGTGGCGCTGACGATCCCGACCTGGGCGCCGATGTTCGCGATCAACGTCGCCGACGAAGAGAACACCTGGCGCGGCAGTCGCCTGCCCGACCACTGCCTCTCGCGGGAGGACATCCAGGGAGGGCATCCCCAGCAGGGGGTGGGCAAAGTCAAGACCTACGGCTGCTACTACTCCGGCGCCCGCCTGCTCTACACGGCGACGCTGGTCAAGAAACCGTAGACGCGCCCTGACCGGCGCATCTCGGCGTCCTCGGTCGCTTGCGTGCAGAGCACGCGGCGCTCCCTGCGTCCTTGACCTGCTTGGTCAGGGCGTGTCTACAGAGTCAGAGCGCTTCTTGGCGGAGCCCGCAGTAGGGGCAGTCGCTGACGTCGAGACCGATCAGCTGGTCGCAACGGCGGCAGGCGCGGAGGTTCTCCGGGCTGCGCGGGAGCGAGGAGGCCGAGGGGGCGAGCGGCAGGACCATCCCGACCGGCTCCATCTCCTCGCCGGTCTCGCGATCGACGTAGACGGCACCGGGCTCGGCGTGGGCGAGGGCCTCGCGGCCGGAAGCCCGGGAGCGCATGCGGAAGAGCTGCTTCGAGTTCATCGCCGCGCAGACTAATACCTTGGGCGGCTCCGATGCGTGTTCTTCTCTTCCACGGATTCATGCTGCGCGGCACCGGTAGCAACATCTACAACGTCAACCTGGCGCGGGCGCTGGCCCGGCTGGGCCATGAGGTCCATCTGCTCTGCCAGGACCGCGAGGTCCGGCTGGAGGGAGTGGAGATCCACAACCCCGACATCGGCGGGCTGCTGCCGGTCTACGTGCGCGACCCCTACGAGGGGTTCGAGGTCAAGACCTTCCCCGAGCTGACCGAGGCCGAGCTCGACCGCTACATCGAGGCCAACGTCGCCGCCGTGCGCGAGGTCGCCTCCGCCGCGGGCGGGATCGACGTCGCGCTGGCCAACCATCTGGTGATGGGCCCGGCGATCCTCGCCCGCGCCGGCGTCGCGCCCTTCGCGGCCAAGATCCACGGCTCGGCGCTGGAGTACACGGTCAAGCCCCATCCCCGGTTCCTGCCCTACGCCCGCGAGGGGATGGAGGCCGCCAACGGGGTGCTGATCGGCTCGGCTCACACGGCCCAGTCCCTCTGGGAGACGCTTCCGGACGTCGCCGGGCTGCGCGAGAAGACGCGCCTGGGCCCGCCCGGGGTCGACGTCGAGGAGTTCCGCCCCGGCGCCGCGCGCGAGGAGCTGGTCGCCTTCGTCGGCAAGCTGATCGTCTCCAAGGGCGTCGACCTGCTGGTCGCGGCCTGGCCGCTGGTGCGGGCGGCGCACCCCGGCGCCCGTCTCGAGGTGGCCGGCTTCGGCGCCTATGAGGACGGTCTGCGGCGCCTGCTCGCGGCGCTCGACCGCGGCGATCTCGGCGACGCCGGCGAGGTCGCCCGGCGCGGTTGGGGGCTGGAAGGCGGAGAGGAGCGGCCGCTGCCCATCCTCTCGGCCTTCCTCGCCGATCCCCCCGCCGGTTACGCCGAAATGGCGCGGGAGGCAGCCGGTTCGGTCGAGCTCGTCGGCCGGCTCGAGCACAGCGAGGTCGCCTCCTTCTTCCCGCGCGCCGAGGCGATGGTCATGCCCAGCACCTTCCCCGAGGCCTTCGGCATGGTCGCGGTCGAGGCCGCCGCCTGCGGCACGCTGCCCGTCTCCTCGGGCCACTCCGGCATGCTCGAGGTCTCGCGACAGCTGCAGGACTCCCTCCCGGACGAGGTCGGCGAGCTGACCTCGTTCGCGGTCGAGCCGGGCGCGGTGGAGGCGATCGCCGCCCGTCTGAACGCCTGGCTCTCGCTGCCGGAGGCCGACCGGAAGAGCGCCCGCGAGGCGCTGGTCGAGACCGTCGCTCGGCTTTGGAGCTGGGAGGGCGTGGCCCGCGGCGTGCTCGCCGCCGCGGCCGGAGAACTCGAAGATCTGCCCCGTCCAGGCAGCTAGTGCCAAGCGTCACCTGGACCCGCAAAGCCTCCCGCCGCCGCTTCAATAGAATGCCCGCCGCCCCAATGTACGGCCGCCTGCCCATAGTGAAGATGCTGCTGGTGACGATCGCCCTGACGGTGGTCATCTCGGCGGTGATGGTCCCGATCAACTGGAACGGCCAGGGGGCCTCGACCGCCGCGCCGAAGATCGATCACCTGCTCAACGTGATGATCGTCCTCTCGGCCTTCGTCTTCTCGCTGGTGATGGTGATGCTCTTCTACGCGCTTTGGAAATTCAAAGCGAAGCCCGGGGACGAGTCCGACGGCGAGCCGATCCACGGCAACACCCGCCTGGAGATCGCCTGGACCCTGATCCCGACGATCATCGTCCTCTTCGCCGGCGGCTATAGCTGGAAGGTGCTCGACGACATCGAAGAGAAGTCCCCCAACCACATGACGGTCTCGGTCTTCTCGCAGCAGTTCGCCTGGAGCTTCGCCTACCCGGGCAAGGACTATGCCTGGAGCGAGGGAGAGCTGCACGTCCCGGTCGACAAGCAGATCGTCTTCAAAATGCACGCCCTCGACGTGATCCACTCCTTCTGGGTGCCCGAGTGGCGGATCAAGAAAGACAACGTGCCGGGGATCACGACCACCGCGACGGTGACGCCCGACAAGGTCGGGACCTACCAGCTCGTCTGCACTGAGCTTTGCGGCTTTGGCCACTCGACGATGCGGGCGACCGTCGTCGTCGAGCCGAGGGCCAAGTTCGACAAATGGGTCGAAGGCCTCGACCAGAAAACCCCGAAACCGCTTCTGGAAGCGGTCGAAGAGTCCACGACGTCCGAGCCGCCGGCACTGGATGCCGGAGGGGCATAATGGGAAAAGCTGATGGTTGACGCGATCAAGAGACCCGGCTGGTGGCGTGGCCTGATTGGGGCCGTCGCCTTCGGCGCCTTCGGATTCGGCCTGGTCATCGCCCTGCGGGCGATCTCCGACCTGCCGCTGTACCAGACCGAGCAGACCGGCTACCCGCACGTGATCGTGCCCGCGATCACCGCTCCGCTGGGCTTCCTCGCCGGTTTCGGCTGCTTCGACTACTGGTTGCGCTGGGCCGCCGGCATGCCGACGATCCCGGACGACCACTCCCAGCACGGCGCCAAGAGCTGGAAGGACTACTTCAAATTCAACACCGACCACAAGGTGATCGGTGTCCAGTACGTCGTCACCACCTTCATCTTCTTCTTCCTCGGCGGCCTGATGGCGATGCTGATCCGGGCCGAGCTCGCCCAGCCCGGCACCCAGATCGTCGAAGCGGCGACCTACAACAGCCTCTTCTCGACCCACGCGGTGCTGATGATCTTCGTCTTCGTGATCCCGGTCTTCGCCGGGCTCGCGAACTACGTCCTGCCGCTGATGATCGGCGCTCCGGACATGGCCTTCCCGCGCCTCAACGCGCTCAGCTTCTGGATGCTGCCGCTGGCCGGAATCCTCTTCATCTCCAGCTTCCTCGCCCCCGGCGGCGCCTTCGACGCCGGCTGGACCGGCTACGCGCCGCTCTCCACGGGAGCGCCGCTGGGTCAGTCGTTCTTCAACCTCGGGGTCCAGTTCGCCGGCGCCTCGTCGATCGCGACCGCGCTCAACTTCCTGGTCACGATCATCACCATGCGTGCGCCCGGAATGACCTTCTGGCGGATGCCGCTGCTGGTCTGGGCGAATCTCTCGACCTCGCTGCTGGTCGTCGCCGCGACCCCGTTCATCGCCGGCGTCCAGTTCATGGTCCTCTTCGACCGCGCCCTGCACACGAACTTCTTCCAGTTCACCGGCGGCGGCGACGTGATCAGCTACCAGCACATCTTCTGGTTCTACTCCCACCCGGCGGTCTACATCATGATGCTGCCCGGGTTCGGGATCGTCTCCGAGGTGATCTCGACCCATGCCCGCAAGCCGATCTTCGGCTACCGGCTGATGGCCCTGGCGCTGATCGGGATCGTCGTCCTCAGCTACTCGGTCTGGGCCCACCACATGTTCGTCGCCGGGATGTTCTCCTGGCTGCGGGTGCCGATGATGATCACCACCCTGCTGATCGCGGTGCCGACCGGGATCAAGATCTTCTCCTGGCTGGGAACGCTCTACTTCGGCAAGATCCACACCTATTCGACCGCGATGCTATTCGCGCTCGCCTTCATCGTCACCTTCACGATTGGCGGGATCTCAGGCGTGATGCTCGGCATGGTGCCGATCGACATCCACGTCTCCGACACCTACTTCATCGTCGCCCACATCCACTTCGTCCTCTTCGGCGGCTCGGTCTTCACGATCTTCGCCGGCGTCTACCACTGGTTCCCGAAGATGACGGGCCGGATGTACGACGAGAAACTCGGCCGCGTTCACTTCTGGGGCACCCTGGTCGGTACCTGGGGCACCTTCATCCCGATGCACTGGGTTGGCATGGACGGGATGCCGCGTCGCGTGGCCGACTACGCCGAACAGTTCGGCAACTGGAACCTGCTGATCAGCGTCTTCGCCTTCTGGCTCGGCGCCGTGCAGCTGGTCTTCGTCTACAACATGGTCGTCAGCTGGCGCTACGGCCCGAAGGCCGGAGCCAACCCCTGGCGCGCCAACTCGATCGAGTGGCAGGTCTCCTCGCCGCCGCCGATCTTCAACTTCGACGAGATCCCGCGGGTCGTCGGCGGTCCCTACGAGTTCGGGATCCCGGGAGCGAAACACGCGATCATGGCCGGCGAAGCCACCACCGAGGGTGCCGAGGTGCCCGCCGGTGAGAAGAGCACGGTGGGAACCGGTTGATGAGCGCTGAGCCCGCTGAGGACCGCAAGCCGCTGCTGGTCTTCCTCAACGAGGTCGCCGGCGGCCGCAAGCTGCTGCAGGCAGTGCGCGAGCGCCAGGACCAGGTGTCCGGCGTGGTCGTCGCCGCGCCGCAAAACCAGCCTTCGGTCGGTCAGCTGATCGACTCCGACGAGATCCGCGAGGCCGCCCGCGCCCGGGTCGAGGTGACGATGGCGCTGCTCTCCGAGTTCGGAATCGAATCGGTGGGCGAGGTGATGGACCCGGAGCCGTCGCTGGCCCTGGACGACGCGGTCCGGGCGCACCGTCCCGGCGAGGTCCTGCTCTCCTGCCTCCACGACACCCGCTTCGGCTTCATGCGTCGCGACCTGGTCGAGTGGGTCCGGGATCGAGTCGAACCCGAGGTGAAGCTGACCCACATCCCGGTGCGGATCGAAGACGACGCGATCCGCTGGGACCTCAACCACACGCTGGTGGTCGCGACCAAGACCGTCGCCGCCCCCGACCTGGTGGCCAGGATGAAGGACCGGGCGGGCATCCGGCCGCACCGCTTCACGATCATCTGCCCGCGGGCGGAGGACGTCAGCGAGCCGCAGGTCGTCAGGGACCTCGCCTCGACTCTGGCCGAGCTCTACCGGGCCAAGATCGACGCCACCGGCCAGCCGATGAGCCCCGACCCCTTCCTCGCCGTCAAGAACGCGATCGAGCACTACCGGATCGACGACATCCTCATCTCCACCTTCGCGGGCGAGCGCTCGCAGTGGCTCGAGGACGACCTGATCGGCCGGGTGCGGGAGATCACCGACAAGTCCGTCGAGCACATCGAGGTCGGCCGGAACGCGACCGCCGTCGCCGCCGCCGTAGCCGAGGGGGAGGAGGGCTGATGGAGAGCGCGACCGTAGCCGTCGGTCACGACCACGCCGATCACCACCACGGCCCGCCCGAGGCCAACGAGAGCTCGCGCATCGACCGCCAGACGCTGGGCATCCTGCTCTTCATCGTCTCCGAGGTGATGCTGTTCGGGGCGTTCTTCGCCTCCTACTTCTTCCTCCGCGTCGTCGTCGACCCCTCCAGCTGGCCGCCGGAGCCCTTCGAGCTGCCGAAGGCGGTGGCGGGAATGAACACCGCGATCCTGATCTCCTCGAGCTTCACGATCCACTACGCGCTGGAGTCGATCCGCCGCGGCAATCGCGCCGGCCTGAAACTCGGCCTGGTCGCCACCTGGCTGCTCGGCGCGACCTTCCTCTTCATTCAGATCAACGAGTACGTGCACCTCGGGTTCAGCGCCCGCGACCTCGGGTTCGGCTCGATCTTCTACTGCCTCACCGGCCTCCACGGAGCCCACGTCTTCGTTGGCCTGATGCTGCTCTCGTTCGCGACGATCCGCGCCTTCAGGGGCCACTTCGGCCCCGCCGAGAAGGACCACCTCGGCGTCGAGGTGCCAGGCATCTACTGGCACTTCGTCGACATCATGTGGATCGTGGTGTACGTCACCGTCTACATCCTTTAGCTGGCCGGGTAGGGCGGCGGATGAGGCTCCACGAGGCCGCCGTCTTCAAATGGGTCGTGATCGTCGGGGCGGCCGGTGCCCTGGTGGTTGCGGTGACGCTGCTGACGCGGCCGCTGGTGGGGTCGCTGCTGGGCCTGGCAATCGTGATTGCCGGCTGCGTCTACGGATATCGCTGGGCGGCACAGAAGCGGCGCGAAGTTGGCTCAAAGAAATGACCTGCGTAGACAAAATGTTGCACGTTGCCTTGTAGCCTGGCAGCATGCAGACGATGACCAGGGAGAGCTGGACCGACGAGCGACTGGACGAGTTCGGGAAGCGGATGGACGAACGCTTCGACCGCTCCGACGAACGCATCAAGGCGATGCGGGTCGAGATGAAACAGGAATTCGGGCGAATCGACAAGCGCTTGGACCGGCTGGCCGACGGGCTCGAATCGGTTCAGCGGGCGCTGATCGTTGGCTCGGTGACGATGTCTACGGCTTTCGTGGCCGGCTTCTTGACTTTGGCCGTCAAGCTCTAACTCGCCGGGTCAGCTCTAGGCACGCCAGGGTCAGCGCGATCGGGACCGTCGCCGGGGTCTGGTCGACGAAGAAGAAGAGCAGGTCGAAGGCGGGGCAGATCACGGCGGCAAGGGCCGCGCCCTGCAGTTGCAGGCGGCGGTCGGAGGCGAGCAGGGCTCCGAGGGTGGCGGCGACGAAGAGGTCGCCGAATCCCATCACCGCCGAGCCAAAGGAGGCGAACTGGAGGCGGGGGAGGTCGGCGGCCGGGGCGGCGGCGTTGAGGGTTGCGTTGGGCTCCTGCAGGAGGTTGGAGGCGATCAGGTAGGCGTCGACCGCGGCCATCACGTAGATCCCCAGCTTCAGCCAGCGCGGCGGGACGACGCAGGCCACCAGCCAGCCGAGGCTGACGCAGGCCAGGGCGGAGAGGGCCAGGGCCGCGGTCTCGCCGCCGAGCGCTCCCTCGGCCGCCCAGGCGATCGCGAAGAGGGGAACGACCCCAATGGCCCATGGCGGTCGGCCGCCGCGGAGGAGCCAGCCGAGCGCCGCGGCGGCCAGCGGGGGCACCGCGATCAGCGCCAGATAGGTGAGGAACCGGGCGCTGGCCGATTCGAGCGCGATCGCGCCGACCACGACGACGATCGAGAGCGGCAGCACCAGCGCCCACCAGCGGCTCCTCAGCCGCCCCAGGACGGCCAGAGAGGGTGGGCGGGGCGCGGCCACCAGAGCGGCCTGTACGAGGCTCAGGACGGCGATCGAGAGCCAGAAGGGGAGCAAGCGCTAGAGAGACCCCGCCGCGGCCGGCGTCTGCACTCCCGCCTCGCTGGAATGCGAGGGCGAGGATTCCGAGCGAGGCTCGAGGCGCCCCGCCGCCGCGACCGTCCACAGCATCGCCAGCCAGTTGCCGGTGGCGATCGCGATGTGGACCCAGACGATGCCGGCGGGAAGCTCCAGCGCCCACTGAACGCCCCCGATCGCTCCTTGCAGGGCGAGGAGGGCGAGCACCACCGTCAGCGGCTTCAGGGCCCTCCTGTCGGCCCCGGGGCGGCGCAGCAGAAACCAGACGGCGATCGCCGCGATGCCGTAGATCGTCGCGATCACCGCGTGGCGCTGGACGACCCACTCCAGGGTCCCGGTGCCCTCGAAGTCGAAGCGGTGGACCAGCTCGCCTTCGTGGTCGCCGGCGTGGGGGCCGGAGGCGGTGGCGATCGTCCCGGCGAGGATCGTCAGCTGCCCGAGTGGGATCAGCGCTCGCACCGCCCAGACGCCGAGGCGGTCGCGGGAGCGCCGCCGCTCCCACGGCTCGTAACGCGAGCACCAGGCGAGCGCGAAGGCCGCGTCCAGCAGCATCATCGAGAGGATGAAGTGGCTCATCACCAGCCCCGGGGCGAGGTGGTACTTGACCACCAGGGCCCCGAGGATCGCCTGCCCGACGACGCCGAGCGGCAGCAGAGCCCCGAAGAGGGCAAGATGCCAGCGGTAGGGGCGGCGGAAGAAGGCGAGGATGCTGGCGGCGATCACGGCGAAGCCGACGAACCCGGTCAGCAGCCGGTTGCCGTACTCGATCACCGCGTGCATTTCGAGCGGCGGGGTCGTGCCGCCGTAGCATTTCGGCCAGTCTGGGCAGCCCAGGCCGGACCCGGTCAATCGCACCGCGGCGCCGGTGAGGACGATCAGGGAGAGGGCCGCCAGCGCGACGAGCGTCACCTGCGCGTAGCGAGACGGGGAGATCTCGAGACGGCTTTTCAAGCGTTCCCGCATCCAGGCTCAATCATGGCAGCGGCCGCTCGGCCGCCTTCGGCTCAGCCTTTGGAGCCGGAAGACCCGCTGCCCGCGTTTTCGAGCAGGTATTTCGCAAGGTCTTCGATTTCTTTTGCCGAGAGGAGCTGCTCGTAGTTCTGGGGCATCACGTTGGGCGGGTAGCCCTTGACGATCTCGGCATTCGGATCCTTGATCATTTCTTCGATCGCGGCAACGTCGTCGTCGGGGGCGAACGCTTCGTCGAGGTTCGGTCCCGTTACGCCGCCCGATTCGGCAGCGGCGAAGGTGTGACAACCGCCGCAGCCGTTGTTGGCGAAGACCTGGGCGCCGGGACCGCCGGCCACCTTGGGCGGGGCGGCGCCGGGGACGCCGGCCCATTGGCCGACGTAGGCGGCGACGTCGTCGAGGTCCTGGCCGGTGACGATGTCGGCCGGCATCGAGACGGCGGGATTGTTGTTGCTCGGACGTGGGTACTCGACTTGGGCTTTGACGACCCCCTCGACCGTGTCCGAGTCGTTGCCTTCTTCACGCGCCGCCGCGAAGGCGTGGTCCAGGTTGGGACCGGTCTGCGCGGTCGTCCCCGCCTGCGCCATCGCGTGGCAGGTGCCGCATTTTTGGATGAAGAGCGTGCGACCGCGTTCCGGATCCGCATCGGTCGTCCCGCAGCCCGAAGCGGCCACCATGATGGCGGCCAGCGCCACGAGGGCGAGCAGCGGCTTGATGAGTTTCCGAGCGCGAGGCATGGGGTGCGATGCGGGCGGAAGTCTATATGTCGGGGCTGCCGGGAAGCGTGCCGTTCAGGCGTGCGGGTGGACTATCCTTGAGCTAATTCGCACGAACTCTGGAAACCAGCCGATCGGAGGCCGCAAATGCAGGTGAGGGACGGGATGTCGGAGATCACGTTGACCGTGGGTCCGTCCCATACGTTGCGTGAGGCGGCCGAGAAGATGGTCGAGAAAGGGACCGGCGCGGCGCTGGTCATCGACGCCGAGCTGGCGACGCCGTCGATGCTGACCGAGCGCGATCTGCTGATCTCGGTTGCCCGTGGCCAGGACCCCGCCCTCGAGCGGGTCGCCGACCACATGAGCGAGGGGGTTCTCACCGCGGCGCCCGAATGGAGCCTGGAGCGAGCCGCGGCCGAGATGTCGCGCCGCAGCGTCCGCCACCTGGTCGTCTTCGACGGCGGCGAGCCGATCGGCGTCCTCTCGATGCGCGACATCGTCCGCTGCTGGACCAGCGACGGGGCTACGTCGGAAATGCCGCTGCCGGGCTAGGTAATCAGCGCGGCGGGCCGCTGATGGTTTCCACCGGCAGGGCAGCGCCGCGGGTCTCCTGGCGGCGGGGCAGGCGGTAGTAGTCGCGGGCAGAGCCGCGGACGATGCTGCGGAAACCGGCGAGCAGGAAGATCAGGCCGATGATGCCCCAGATGTAGGGGGCGAAGATGAAACCGGAAGCGAAGGTGCCACAGACGGCCCCCATGACGCCGATGGCGAAGAAGATCGGAGCCCAGGAGGGACGCGGCGCGTAGATCGTCTCGCCCGGCTCGGAAACCTGTCGGTGCTCGGCCATGTCCTAGGCGGCGATGTAGAGGAAGGCGGCGACGAACGAGAGGGCGAAAATCCCGGCGGCGATGCCACCGGCGACCAGCCCCGCGCTCAGCTGCCTGCGTGCAGATTCACGATCCATTGCTGCGGAGTTCTATCAGGACGGGGGGAGGGACGATCTGTGGGACAGGCGCTGGAGAAGGGCAGCGTGCCCCTTGTCAAAGCCCGTCGCGCAGCTGATCGTGGGCTAGGGCTCGAGCGTGGTCTCAGGAGCCTTTGTCAAGTGGCACGCTGCCCTTCCGAAGGACCTACGGCTTCCGTCTCCAAGCAGCTAAAGCCCGAAAGCTCTCAGGGCTGCACGCTGACCCTCCCACCTTCGAGCTATCTAGACGTTGGCCGCGATGGCCATCGAGAGGAAGAGGAGGGCCAGGTAGGCGAGGGAGAAGAGGTAGGTCCTCAGCGCCCAGCGGCGGTCTGCGGTGCGCAGGAGCTTGACCGCGAAGGCGATGAAGGCGCCGCCGAGGAGGATCGAGGGGACGACATAGGCGACGCCGAGGCCGCCGGCGCAGAAGGGCAGCTGGGTGACCGCGTAGAGGAGGACGGTGTAGAGGAGGATCTGGCGGCGGGTCTCGTCCTCGCCGCGGACCACGGGCAGCATCGGGATGCCGGCCTTCGCGTACTCGTCCTTCATCAGCAGCGAAAGCGCCCAGAAGTGCGGCGGGGTCCAGAAGAAGACGATCGCGAACATGTAGAAGGCCATGCCGCTGAGCTCGCCGGTGACCGCCGCCCAGGCGACCAGGGGAGGAACGGCGCCGGCGGCGCCGCCGATGACGATGTTCTGCGGCGTCCGGCGCTTCAGCCACAGGGTGTAGACGCCGACGTAGCCGACGAAGCCCGACAGCGAGAGCGTCGCCGCCAGCGGGTTGACGGTCAGCGAGAGCAGCAGGAACGAGGCCGTCGCGAGGGTGAGACCGAAGATCGTCGCGGCGCGGGCCGAGATGCGGCCCGAGGCGACCGGGCGGCTGGCGGTGCGGGCCATCGTGCGGTCGATGTCGCGGTCGACGGCGTGGTTGATCGCCCCGGCGCCGCCGGCGGAGAGCGCGCCCCCCAGGCAGGTGAGGAAGATCAGGCCCAGGGAGGGGTCCCCGGCCACGTACATCGTCGTCACCGTGGTGAAGAGCAGCAGCGACTGCACCTTCGGCTTGGTCAGCGTCAGGTAATCGCGGACGACGGTGGGGAGCAGGGAGCGGGTGGCCGCCGTCGGGTTGGGCGCGGTCTGCGCGCCGGCACCGGATTGCATGGCGGTCAGGCTACCGGCTGCGATTCGCGCGCCGCCGCCTGCTCGCTGCGGCGGGTGCGGTTGCCGATCGCCGCGCGGATGTCGCGCAGGGGACGGTCGCTGCGTACGTCGGGGAGGACGTCGAAGTTGTGCGGCTCCGGCGGCGAGAGGGTGAACCACTCGAGCGTGTCGCCGCCCCAGGGGTCGTGGCCTGCCTCGGCGCCGCCCTCGCGGCTGAAGATCGCGTTGAGGATGGTCAGCAGGATGCCGACGAAGAGGACGAGCACGCCGATCGTGGAGATCACGTTGTAGGCGGTGACGCCGGTGTCGCCGAAGTACTTGTAGGCGTCGATCACCTGGCCCTCGAAGGTGCCGGCGAAGAACAGCGGCACGAAGCCGAGCAGCAGGCCGGCGAGGATCGTCCAGAAGGAGACCCGGGCGAGGCTCTCGCCCATCGTCCGCCCGGTCATCTTCGGGAACCAGTAATGGAGCGCGGCGAAGCCGCCGAAGACCGAGCCGCCGATCAGCGCGAAGTGGGTCGCGGCGGTGGCGTCGGTCGTGTTCTTGACCTTCCAGGCGGCGGCGACCAGCGAGTGACAGACCTCGGATGCGAGGCCGATCGAGATCGCGAAGATCGCGCCGACGGCGAACAGCAGCGGCGCCCGCATCCGCAGGGTGCCGCCGGCGAGGGTGGCGATCAGGTTGAAGATCACCAGGCCGAAGGGGACGATCAGCGCCAGCGCCATCAGCATCCCGAAGTACATCCAGCCGATGCCGATCGGCGCGGTCAGCATGTTCTGCAACCAGGCCAGGGTGCCGATCGCCGCGATCGCCGCCAGCGAGGCCATCACCACGGTGCGGTTGAAGATCGGTTTGCGGGCGAAGGCGGTGGCGATTTCGGCGATCGCGCCGAAGGCGAAGATCAGGATCAGCATGTAGGTGCCGGTGAAGAAGATCCAGCTCAGGTGCTGCCAGAGCAGGGGCGCCCCGCCAGCTCCGTCGGCGAAGAAGATGCCGTCGTAGTTGCGGTCGATCATCAGCATCGTCAGCGCCGCCAGCAGGACCGGGGCGATCACGACCATCAGCCAGGAGGAGACGGCGGCCGCCCAGGCGAAGACCGGCAGGCGGCGCCAGGCCAGGCCCGGCGCCCGCATCGTCCGCAGGGTGGCGACGAGGTTGATCGCGAGGAAGAGGAAGCCGAGCGTCGCCAGGCCGGTCGAGGTCGCCCAGGCGTCGACGCCGTTGTTGGAGAGGAAGGCGGTCTCGCTCAGCGGCGGCAGCGGGTTGACGCCCGCCTCGGAGGGGGTGAAGGTGAAGCCCGCGTAGAGGACGACGGCGCCGACGACCCAGAGGGCGGCGCCGACCTGGCCGAGGCGCGGCAGCGCGGTGCCGCGGGCGCCGATCTGCAGCGGCGCGACGTAGTAGAAGAGCCCGATCGCCAGCGGCAGGGCGAAGAAGAAGATCGCGCTGGCGCCGTAGAGCGAGAGCATGCGGTTGAAGGTGACCGGGTCGAGGAAGGTGTTCTCCGGGACCAGCAGCTGGATCCGCATCAGCAGCAGCTCGATCAGGGCGATGAAGAGGAAGCCGAGGGCGCCGGTGACGAGGATCCGGCCGACGTCCTTGTGGTCGGCGGAGGTCGCCAGCACCTGCCAGCGCGGGCGGCGGGCGGGGAAGCCGTCGACGGCGAGCTCGGGGCGTGGGCTGGGGCTCATGGAGTGTCTCCGTTTTCGATCAGTTCCACGACCCGGTCCTGCGCGGTCTGGATGTCTTCTTTCTGCGCTTCGACGAATTCCTCGTACTTCTCGGGAGAGACGACTTCGACCTCGGTCCGCATCGCGGCGTAGGCCTGGCCGGAGAGCGTCGCCGAGTCGCCCTCGAACGCGCCTTCGTCGTCGGTGATGAAGAAGACGCGGTTGGTCTTGCCGGGGACGGCGTCGGCCTTGCGGGCCAGTTCGGCGACGTTCCAGGTGTGGACCACGTCGGTCGAGAGCAGTTCCAGTTCGACCGCGGTGTCGACCGGGACGACCAGCTTGTAATAGGAGAAGGCGCCGTTGGGGTAGTCGTAGCGCCACAGCCACTGCTGGCCGGTCGCCTTGATCTTCAGCGGCTCGGACTTCAGCGAGGCGAGCCCGGCGTCCCCCGTCGAGGGCTTTTCCCGGGCGTTGTCGGTGAAGACGACGCCGAGGACGAAGAGCAGGGCGGCGAAGAAGGTGAGGACGGCGCCGACCCGGAACTGCAGGCCGCGGCCGGAGAGCAGCTGGCGCGGCTCGGCCCCGCGCTCGGAACGGAAGCGGCGCACCACGTAGAGCAGCGCGACCGTGACCGCGACGATGAGGATCGCGGCGGCGACGATGCCGATCCAAAGCAGGGTGTCGATCTGGTCAGTGCCAGGGGAATGGGGCGCCAAAGCGCGGCCATTCTATTCAGGCGGGGCGGCGCCGCGGATTCCGGCCGCCTCCGGGTCGCCGACCTATACTCGCCAGCCTCATGAGGAGGCGCTCCCGGCCATCGAACGCGCTCCGCCTCACGGTGCGGGCCGGCGGGGTGGCGGCGGTCGGTGCCGCGGTCGCGGTCCCCTTCCTGCGCAAGCGTCTACGGTTGCCGACCGGGGTGACCGTCGCGGCGGTCGCGGCCGGCCCTCTGGGCCTGGCGGTTTTGCGACCGCGCTCCAAGCGGCGCGACGTCGCCCTCTATGCCTTGCAGATGTGGGCTTTCACCGTCGCCCACGAGCTGCCCTTCGACGACCCCGAGCGCCTGCGCGAACGGCTCAGGACCCGCTATCCGATCCGGGTGGACCGGATGATCGGCGGCGGCAAGCTGCCCAACGCCCGCCTGCAGCGTGCCTTCGCCGATCGCCCCGGGGTGGGGGTTCTCAACAAGATCCTTACCTGGACCCACTGGCTCTGGTTCATCGAGCCCTACGCCTCGCTGGCCCTGATCCTGGTTCGCCACAACGATCGTTTCCCCCGGGCGGCGCGGCAAATGGCGGCGGTCTTCGACCTCGGCTGCGCCGTCTACTTCGCGGTCCCGACCGCGCCGCCCTGGTGGTCTTCCGAGCAGGGCCTGACCGGCGAAGAGGTGCGGCGGATCATGGTCGAGGTCGGCGAACCGACCTGGGGGCGGGCGTGGGAGCGGCTCTACGACGCGCTCGGCGGCAACCCCTGGGCGGCGATGCCCTCGCTGCACTTCGCGACCTCGCTGCAGGCGGCGCTCTCGCTCTCCGAAGCCGGCAAGGTCGAGGGCGCGATCGGCTGGGGATACGCCGGCACGCTGGGCTTCGCCCTGGTCTACCTGGGCGAGCACTACGTCACCGATCTGATCGCCGGCGCCGCCCTGGTGGCAGCCGTGAGGAAGGGTGAGCCGCTGGCCGAACCCCTCGTTAGCGGGGTAAACGGAGTGCTGCAGCGTCTGGAGAGGATCGCCAGCGGGTAATTTGCCTCAGGTGTCTCCGGAAGACTCGGCGAACGGCAACAACCGCCTCGCCGAAATGCCGATTTTCACGACCCGGCGGCTTGTCCAGACCGTCATCGTCGTCTTCATCCTGCTCGGCGGGATCTACTTCCTCTTCCCGAAGCTGGTCGGGCTCGGCGACTCCCTGGGCAAGCTCGACGAGGCCGACCCGCTCTGGATCGGCATCGCGATCGGCTTCAACGTCGTCGCCTACGCGACCTACATCGCCCTCTTCAAGGCGGTGGTCGGCGGCGACGCGCTGCGCCTGACCTGGAAGGAGACCTACGAGATCAACATGGCCGGGGTGGCGGGGACCCTGCTGTTCTCGGCCGGCGGGGCCGGCGGCATCGCCGTCACCTACTGGGCGCTGCGCAAGGCCGGGATGCCGCGCCGCGACGTCGCCCGGCGGATGGTCGCCTTCGTCACCCTCCACTACGCCTTCTATCCCATCGCCCTGATCGTCTTCGGGGTGCTGCTGCGGACCGGGGTCCTCAGCGGCAAGAGCTCGGTCGAGCTGACGATCATCCCCGCCGGCGTCGCCGGGCTGCTGATCATCCTCGGCGTGCTGGTGGCGTTCATCCCGCCCGACTCCGACCGCCGCCTCGCCCGCTTCGCCCACAGCGAGCGCTCGCGCAACTGGCTGCGGACCGCCGGCAAAGTGCCGGCCACCCTGGGGGAAGGCTTCCGTTTCGCCCTCAGCCTCTTCGCCCACCCCCGCCGCGGCGGCCTGGCGGTGCTCGGCGCCGCCGGCTTCTGGGCGGCCAGCATCGGCGTCCTCTGGGCCTCGTTCCACGCCTTCGGCGTCCACGTGCCGCTGGCGGTGGTGGTCCAGGGGTTCTTCCTCGGCATGGTCGCCAACCTCTTCCCGCTGGCCCCGGCGGGGGTCGGGGCGGTCGACGCCGGCATGATCGGCGCCTTCGTCCTCTTCGGGATCCCCGAGGAGACCGTCTTCCCGGCGATTCTGATCTTCCGCCTGGTCGCCTTCTGGATGCCGATTCCACCCGGGATCTTCGCCTTCTTCCAGCTCCGCCACACGGTCCATCGCTGGGAACAAGGGGAGCTGCCGATCGACCGCGGGGGCGAGACCCACTCACCGGTGGACGAGGTTGCGGAGATTGCCTTCGATCGCGAGTAGAGCTACTATAAAAAGTAAAGTATTAGACTTCAGGCGGCGAAAATGACTGACAGCAAGAAGGTCGAGAACGTGATCATCATCGGTGGGGGGCCGGCCGGCTACACGGCGGCGCTCTACACCGCCCGGGCCAATCTGGAGCCGATCGTCTTCGAGGGCTTCCAGTGGGGCGGCCAGCTGCAGAACACGACCGACGTCGAGAACTACCCGGGCTATCCCGAGGGGATCATGGGGCCGGAGATGATGGCCCAGTTCCGGGCTCAGGCGGAGCGCTTCGGGACCCGCTTCGTCACCGACGACGTCGACCGGGTCGAGTTCTCCGACGGCGGCGTGCAGAAGGTCTTCCTCGGCGACGAGGAGCACCGCGCCAAGACTGTGATCCTGGCGATGGGGGCGGAGCCGAAACGGCTCGGCGTGCCGGGCGAGATGGAGCTCGGCGGCCGCGGCGTCTCCACCTGCGGCGTCTGCGACGGGGCCTTCTTCAAAGACCAGAAGGTGATCGTGATCGGCGGCGGCGACTCGGCGATGGAGGACTCGATCTTCATCTCCAAGTTCGCCAAGAACCTGACGATCGTCAACCGCCGCGACGAGTTCCGCGCCTCGAAGATCATGTTCGACCGCGCCCGCGAGAAGGACAACATCGACCTGAAGACGCCGTTCGTGGCCGAGGAGTTCGTCGCCGGCGAGAGCGGCAAACTCGCCAAGGTCCGGCTGCGCAACACCGAGACCGGCGCCGAGGAGGAGCTCGAGACCGACGGGGCCTTCGTCGCGATCGGGCACGTGCCGAAATCGGAGATCGTCCAGGGCCAGGTCGACACCGACGAGGACGGCTACATCGTCACCGAGCCGGGCGCGACCCGCACCAACCTGGCGGGGGTCTTCGCCGTCGGCGACGTCGTCGACCACACCTATCGCCAAGCCGTGACCGCGGCCGGGACCGGCTGCATGGGTGCGCTCGACGCCGAGCGCTACCTGCGCGACGCCGAGGTGCCGGTCGAGGCGCACTGGATGCCCGGCGGCGAGCCGGCCGAGATCGCCACCGGCTCCTGACTTCCTGGTCGCTCACCGGTTCTTGAATAAGAATTCCTTAGTTATCGGGCGCGTATCGGTCTTCGGTATATCTTGGGAGGCGTGAACTCGGCCTGTTCCCATCTGGACGCCGTGACCTACATCAACCCCCCCGACGACGTCGAGGGTTGCGAGGAGTGCCTGGCGATGGGGATGAGCTGGGTCCATCTGCGGATGTGCCAGACCTGCGGCCACATCGGCTGCTGCGATAACTCGCCGGGCAAGCACGCCACCGCCCACCATCAGGACACGGGGCACCCGATCATCCGCTCGGCCGAGCCGGGCGAGGACTGGAGCTGGTGCTATCCGGACGAGCTGATGATGCGGCTCAGCAGCGACTGAGCCGGGTTTCTAGGCCTCCGGGGTGACGATCGCGAAGCTTGGGTCGGGCTCCTCGAGGAGCCCGAGTAGCTCGCCCAGCCTCTCGCCGTCGCCCTCGACCCGGAGGCGGCCGCCGGTAGCCAGCGCGGCCAGGTCGGCGTCGCCGCCGAGCATCTCGTTCAGCGCGGCGCGCTCGATCACCAGCGTCCCTTCCGCCTCGGTGGCGCCGTTGTCCGGCCGGTGGTGCAGGACGCCGTTTTCCAGGCTCAGCAGGTGCCGCTCGTCGGGGTCGGTCACCTGCCAGGCAATGGTCATCCGCTTGCCCCAGGCGGCGGGCCCGTCGACCCTCACCTTCATCCCGTCGAGGATCTGCTCGACCGAGAGGCGGGCGAGGATGTCGGGCGCCCGGGTGCCGGTCGGCGTCCCCGCGATGCCCTCGCGCAGCTCGCCGGCCCCCGCCAGGTAGAAGTTGCGCCAGGTCGCGTTCTCGGCGCCGTAGCCGAGCTGCTCGAGCGCGTCGGCCTGAAGCTCGCGGGCGGTCTGGTTCTCGGGTTCGGCGAAGACGACGTGGTTGACGACCTCGGCCACCCAGCGGTAGTCGCCGGCCTCGTATGAGGCGCGGGCGAGCTCCAGCACCCGCTCGGCGCCGCCCATGAACTCGACGTAGCGGCGCGCCGACTCGACCGGCGTGTGCTCCCAGAGGTGGGCCGGGTTGCCGTCGAACCAGCCCATGTAGCGCTGGTAGACCGCCTTGACGTTGTGGCTGACCGAGCCGTAGTAGCCGCGGCAGTGCCACTCGGCGGCGAGCTCCGGCGGCAGCTCCAGCTGCTCGGCGATCTCGCGGCCGGTGAGGCCGCGATTGAGCAGGCGCAGGGTCTGGTCGTGCAGGTACCCGTAGAGGTCGCGCTGCTTGCGCAGGTACTCGACGATCCGCTCGCTGCCCCAGCGCGGCCAGTGGTGCCCGGCGAACAGCGCGTCGGAGTCCGCGCCGAAGAGCTCGATCGACTCGTCCAGGTAGCGGGCCCAGACGTGCGGGTCGCGGACCAGGGCGCCGCGCAGGGTCAGGGTGTTGTGCATCGTGTGGGTCGCGTTCTCGGCGATGCAGAGCACCCGCTGCTCGGGGAAGTGGAAGTTCATCTCCGCCGGCGCCTCGGTTCCCGGCGTCAGCTGGAAGACCATCCGGACTCCGTCGACGGTCTCTTCCTGGCCGGTGGCGGTCACCTCGAGGTTGGGCGGGATCAGGGTCAGGGTCCCGAGCGAGGTGGTCTGCCCGAGGCCGGAGCCGATCTGCCCGTCGGGGCCGCGGTCCAGCTGCGCCCCGTACATGTAGCCGGCCCGGCGCGCCATCGCGGTGCCGGCGTAGACGTTCTCGCTGACCGCATGGTGGAGGAAGCCGACGGGGGCGAGGACGGGGATCTGCCGCTCCTCGATCTCGGCCCCGGAGACGACGCCCTTGGCGCCGCCGAAGTGGTCGATGTGGCTGTGGGTGTAGATCAGGCCGGTGACCGGCCGGTCGCCCCGGTGCTCGCGGTAGTAGGCGAGCGCGGCGGCGGCGGTCTCGGCGGAGATCAGCGGGTCGATGACGACGATGCCCCGCTCGCCCTCGACCACGTGCATGTTGGAGAGGTCGAAGCCGCGCAGCTGGTAGAAGCCGGGCGCGATCTCGAAGAGGCCGGCGAGGCGGTTGAGGCGGCTCTGGCGCCAGAGGCTGGGGTTGGCGGTATCGGGGCACTCCTCCTCGAGGAAGTCGTAGGAGGCCAGGTCCCAGACGACTCGTCCGCTTGCGTTCGTGACCACGGCCGGCTCGAAGGCGGCAACCAACCCCCGGCTCGCGTCGGCGAGGTCGTCTTCCCGCTCCGGCGGCAGCGAACCCGCCGCCTCGCGATTGCGGCGGGCGGTGATCGCGGTCGCCGGCTTGTGCTCGGGGCTCATGCGGTTTCTCCCTGCGCCCTGGTCCGCAACAGCGGCGCGGCGCGGTAGGCCTCGCCGTTCTCGGGCTCGAGGCGGTCGAGGATCTCGACGGCGCGGCCCGCGCCGATCAGCTCGGTCAGGCCCAGCGGTCCCCGTGGCCAGTTGAAGCCGAGCCGCATCGCCGTCTCCATGTCCTCGGGCGAGGCGACCTTCTCTTCCAGTGCGAAGGCGGCCTCGTTGGCGATCTGGGCGAAGAGGCGGACGAGTACCGCTTCGGCCGGCCCGTCGATCCGCGCAAGTTTCTCCGGGTCCAGCGTGGGGGCGAGGATGCCCAGCTCGGGGTCGAGGTCACGCTCCTCGGCATAGTCGTAGTAGCCGTGCCCGCTCTTGCGGCCGAGCCTGCCTTCGGCGACCAGGCGTTCCTGAATCGGGCTCGGGCGCCAGCGCTCCGGTTCGCCGCCCTGGCGGAAGAAGGAGCGGGCGATTTCGAGGTTGACGTCGAGGCCGATCAGGTCGAGCAGCTCGAACGGCCCCATGCGGAAGCCGCCACCGAGGCGGACGATGCGGTCGATCGTGGCCACGTCGGCGACCCCGTCGGAGAGCATCCGCAGCGACTCCAGCGTGAAGGGCCGGGCGAGGCGGTTGGCGACGAAGCCGGGGGTGTCCTTTGCCCGGATCGGGGTGCGGCCCATCCGTTCGGCGACCTCGGTGGTCGTGGCCAGCGCCGCCCCGGAGGAGCGCTCGGCGGCGACCACCTCGACCAGCTTCATCAGCGCCGGCGGGTTGAAGAAGTGCATCCCGACCACTCGCTCGGGGTTGGGCACGCCGGCGGCGATCTCCGAGACCCGCAGCGAGGAGGTGTTGGTGGCGAGGACCGGCTCGGGGCCGAGCGCGGCTGCGAGGCCGCTGAAGATCTCGCGCTTCAGCTCAACGCTCTCCGGGGCGGCCTCGACCACCAGGTCGCAGCCGGCCAGGTTGGCGAGGTCGGATACGTAGTTCAGGCACTCCAACGCCGCTTCGCTTTCGCCGACGCTCCAGAGCCCGCGCGAATCGCCTCTGGCCAGGTCGTCGCCGATCCGCAGCGCCCCTCCTTCCAGGGCCTCCGGGTCGGGGTCGTAGATGACGGTCTCGAAGCCGGCGAGCGCCGCTAGCTGGGCGATTCCCGCCCCCATCGTGCCGGCGCCGACGACGCCGACCCGCGCGGCCGTCACCGGCCCTTGAAATTCGGCTCGCGCTTCTCGATGAAGGCGGTCATGCCCTCGACCCGGTCCTCGGTCGCCATCGCTTCGTCGAACATCCGCCGCTCGGCGTCGAGCCCGTCGCTGAGCACCGTCTCCTCGGCGGCGAGCACCGCCTGCTTGCCGAGGCGGGCGGCGATCGGCGGGCGCTCGGCGATCGTGCGCGCGAGCTCGACCGCCTCGAGCGTGGACTGGCCGGTTTTGACGACTTTGTTGACCAGCCCCCAGGCGTAGGCCATGCCGACGTCGAAGTGGCGGCCGGTCAGTACGTACTCCATCGCCCGCTGCTTGCCGATCGCCCGGGCCAGGCGCTGGGTGCCGCCACCGCCCGGGATGATCCCCAGCGTTATCTCGGGCTGGCCGAAGCGGACGGTTTCGTCGGCGACGATCATGTCGCAGGCAAGCGCGAGCTCGCAGCCGCCGCCCAGCGCGTAACCGGCGACGGCGGCGACGACCGGGGTCTGGACGGCGGCGATCCGGCGCCAGAACTCCGCTCCCCTTGCGTCGGAGGGCTCGCCTGGGGCGCGGGCGGCCAGGGCCCTGATGTCGGCGCCCGAGGCGAAGATTTTGTCGGAGCCGGCGATCACGATGCAGCGGACCTCGGGGTCGGCGTCGAAACGCTCGAGGCCAGCGACGATCCCTTCCCGCATCTCGGCCGAGAGCGAGTTGCGGGTCTCGGGATGGTTGAGCCGCAGCAGGCCGACGTGGAAGTCGTCGACCGAGGCCTCGACGATCGCCACGGCGCTCAGCTCTCCTCGAAGGGGAGCATCGCGCTGATTCCCGTCGCCTGGCGGCCGATGATCAGCTTCTGGATCTGCGAGGTGCCCTCGTAGAGGGTGGTGACGCGGGCGTCGCGCAGGTAGCGCTCGACCGGGTAGTCGTCGACGTAGCCGGAGCCGCCGTGGACCTGGATCGCCAGGTTGGCGCACTCGACCGCCGACTCGGTCGCGAACAGCTTCGCCACCGAGGTCTCCTCCAGATTCGGCTTTCCTTCGTCCTTGAGGAGTCCGGCGCGCAGGACCAGCATCCGGCTGGCGTCGCGCTTGAGGATCATGTCGGCGATCATCTCCTGCACCAGCTGGAAGCGGGCCAGGGGGACGCCGAACTGCTTCCGCTCCTTCGCGTAGTCGACCGAGGACTGGACGCAGCCTTCGCAGATCCCGACGCAGCCGGCGGCGACGCTGTAGCGGCCGTTCTCCAGGGCGCTCATCGCCACCTTGAAGCCGTCGCCGACCTCGCCGAGCAATGCCTCGTCGCCCACCTCGACCGAGTCGAGCGAGATTTCCGCGGTGTCGGAGGACCGCAGCCCGAGCTTGCCGTGGATCTCCTGGGTGGTGAAGCCGTCGGAGTCGCAGGGGACGAGGAAGCAGGCGAGGCCGCGGTGCTTCTTCTCCGGGTCGGTCTGGGCGAAGATCAGCGCCACCTCGGAGAAGTTGCCGAGGCTGATCCACATCTTCTGGCCGCTGAGCGACCAGCCGCCGTCGGTCTTGGTCGCCCGGGTGCGCAGGTTGGCGGCGTCGGAGCCGGTGTCGGGCTCGGTCAGGCCGAAGCAGCCGAGCGCCTCGCCCGAGCAGAGCCGCGGCAGCCACTTCTGCTTCTGCTCCTCGCTGCCCCACTTCTCGATCGAGCCGGCGACCAGCGAGGTCTGGACCGAGACGACGGTGCGGGCGGAGGAGTCGGCGCGGCCGATCTCCTCGGCGATCAGGCCGTAGCTGACGTAGTCGAGGCCGCGGCCGCCGTACTCTTCGGCCACCGGCGCGCCGAGGAAGCCGACCTCGCCCAGCTTCCGCGCCAGCTCGCGGTCGAAGCGGGCCTCGCGGTCGTTGTCGCGGACCTTGGGCAGGATCTCGCGCTCGGCGAACTCCCGCGCCGTTTCCCGGATCAGCTTCTGCTCGTCGCTGTAGGTGAAGTCCATGGTCAGAGTTCCCGCAGCTCGCGGCCGAGGGTCTCGGCGAAGGCCTGCTGCGCCTCCTGGGTCCGGGGGCCGGGAGCGGCGGGGAAGACCCGGCCGTCGACCGAGGCGACCGCCTGGATCTCGCGCGTGGTCGAGGCGAGGAAGGCCTCGGTGGCGGCGTGCAGGTCGTCGACGAGCCAGCTGTCCTCCTTGACGTCGAGCGCCTTGATCAGGCGGTCGCGGGTGATCGACTCGAGCACCCCGTCGGTCAGCGCCGGGGTTCGCAGCTCGCCATCGGCCGAGGCCCAGAAGACGGCGGAGGTGGGGGGCTCCAGCACGGTTCCCTCGGGCCGGACCAGGACCGCCTCGTCGGCGCCCTGGGACTTCGCGATCCGGGTCGCCTGCATGTTGGCGGCGTAGGAGAGCGACTTGACGCCGTTGAGGATCACGGTCGGCGAGTAGGTGACGGTGGCGAGGCTGAGCGTCTCGCCGTGGGCGGGGATCGGCTCGGTGGCGGCGATCCGGCGACCGCCGCGGGTGACGATCAGCCGCAGCTGGCCCTCGACCGGGCCGGCTTGGGCGAGCAGCCCCTCGATCTCCGTTTCCAGCGCCCCGCGGTCGAACTCGAGCTGGATCGCTGCGGCGGAGCGGCCGAGGCGGTCGAGGTGGTCGACCAGGGCGAAGGGCTTGCCCTCGTAGAGCCGGATCACCTCGAAGGCGCCGTCGCCGCGGTAGAGACCGTCGTCCTTCATCGGGACGGTTGCCTCGGCGGTCGGGGCGATCGTCCCGTCGACGCTGGCCAGCTCTTCGAAGCCCTCGCTCACAGCGGCCGAGGCTATCTGGTTGCTATCCGCGGCGGGTGTGAATCGCGCAGCGATTCGGGTTCTTGCGCAGGCACTTCAGCACCGCCCATTCGATCTTGAAGTGGCTCTGCCAGGCGACCGCACCCTGGCGGCTGACGTAGGAGGGGGTGATGACGCCCGCGTAGAGGTTGCGGCCGGAGCGGAAAGCGACTTCGCAGCGGCCGCTGCTGCGACCGGTGCGGCGGCAGCTGCCGAAGACTTCGGCGGCGCGTTCGAAGGCCCGCCCGAACTGGGTCTGCAAGGTGAAGACGGCGAACAGCTCGGCCACCGACCTGGTCATCTGCGGCAGGGCGATGGGCGGGTTGGGCCGCGGCGCGCCGACTTCGGTCGCGGCAGCCCATTCCGCGACCCAGGTGGAGACAGTGTCGATCCGGGTCAGCACGTTGGGGAACTGCGGATTGCAGAAGGGCCCGCCGGTACTGATGATTCCCAGCTCGACCGGGGTGCCGTCGGCGCGCTGGCCGATCCCGGGACCGCCGCTGTCCCCGAAGCAGCCACCGCTCTTCTTCGCCGGCGTGTCGAGGGCGCAGAACTGCGCGGCGCTCGAGAACTCCGGGTAGAAGCGCTTGGTCTTCTGCTTGCAGGCGGTCGGCGGCTGGACGACCATCGTCGTCGCCCGCAGGCTTTCGGGCGGGTTGATCGCCCTGGAGTTGGTCAGGCCCCAGCCCGCCAGCTGGATCGCGGCGCCGCCCGCGTAGAACCCGGCGTCGGCGACCCCGGCCAGCGCGATCGGCGGCGCGGCGGTCGGCCGGTCGAGGACGAGGATCGCGGCGTCGCCGCGCAGGCTGCCGGGGTCGAATCCGGGGAAGACGTGGGTTTCGACGACTTTGAAGACGTTCTCGCGCAGGGCCTTGCCGGGGCTGGTCGTATTGGTCGCGACCGCGTACTGGCCGGGCGAGGCGAAGGTGCCGCGTTCGATGTCCTCGACGCAGTGGGCGGCGGTGAGGATTATCCGCGGGGCGGCGACCGTGCCGGTGCAGGAGAACCCGCTTTTTCCCTGGTCCGCCTCGATGTAGGCGAGCGAGGGGAACTCGGCGATCGTCGTGCCGCGGCCGCCGACGATCGAGGCCTGGGCGTCGCCCGAAGTCGCCGCCGCGGTGGCCGGCATCAGCAGCGCCAAGAACAGGATTGCCGGAGTAAGCGCGCGCTTCACGCCCACCACCCTAATGGCATCGAACGTTCAGACGGCTTCGAAGACGGTGGCGAGGCCCTGTCCGACGCCGACGCAGAGGGTTGCCACCCCGTACCTGCCGCCTCGCCGCCGCAGCTCGCGGACCAGGGTGCCGGCGAGGCGGGCGCCGGAGCAGCCGAGCGGGTGACCGAGGGCGATCGCGCCGCCGTTGACGTTGAGTCGCTCCTCCTCGATTCCCAGCTCGCGGGCGCTGGCGAGGACCTGCGAGGCGAAGGCCTCGTTCAGCTCGACGAGGTCGATCTGGTCGATATCCAGCCCGGCGTTGGCGAGCGCGCGGGGGACCGCCTGCACCGGCCCGATCCCCATGTAGGCGGGATCGACTCCGGCGACGCCGGTGGCGACGATGCGAGCGAGCGGCTCGGCGCCGATTTCCTTCGCGCCCTTCTCGGAGGCGATCAGCAGGCAGGCGGCGCCGTCGTTCAGGGTCGAGGCGTTGCCGGCGGTGACCGTGCCGCCTTCGCGGAAGACCGCTCGCAGCTTCGCCAGCTTCTCGAGCGAGGCGTCGGCGCGGGGCCCCTCGTCGGCCTCGACCAGGACCGTCTCGCGGCCCTGGCGCGCCTCGATCGGGACGATCTCCTCGGCCAGCTTGCCGGCCTCGGTGGCGGCGACGGCGCGCTGATGGCTGCGCAGGGCGAAGGCGTCCTGGTCCTCGCGGCTCACTTCGTAGCGCTCGGCGACGTTCTCTCCGGTCTCGCCCATCGCCTCGGTCGAGACGCCGAGCTCCGTCATCCGCGGGTTGATCATCCGCCAGCCGAGCGTGGTGTCGTGCATCGTCTGCGGGCCGCGGGGGAGACCCCGCTCGGGCTTCTCGACCACCCAGGGGGCGCGGCTCATCGACTCGACCCCGCCGGCCAGGTAGAAGTCGCCCTCGCCGGTCTTGACCGCCCGCGCGGCGCTGTTCACCGCCTCGAGGCCGGAGGCGCAGAGGCGGTTGACCGTGGCGCCGGGGACGCTCTGCGGCAGCCCGGCCAGCAGCGCCGCCATCCGGGCGACGTCGCGGTTGTCCTCGCCGGACTGGTTGGCGGCGCCGAAGTAGACATCGGTGATGCGCTCGGGGTCGACGCCGCTGCGCTCGACCGTGGCGGCGATCACGTGGGCGGCCATGTCGTCGGGGCGGACCCCGGAGAGGGCGCCGCGGTAGGCGCCCATCGGCGTGCGCGCGGTCTCGACTACGTAGGCGTCGGACATGGGGACGAACCGTATCCTTCTGGAGTGCTCTTCATTCTGGGGACCCTGGCGCTGCTCGCCTTCATGGTCGGCGTTCTGCTGATCGTCGGCCACTACTACCCGGGCAGTTCCGCCAGCCTGGTCGACTGGACCCCGACCCGCTCGCCCGAGGTCGAGGCGCAGAACGAGATCGACGACATCCGCCAGATGATGGAGGCGCAGAACGAGATCCGGCGCCGGCGCGGGGTTCCGGAGATGACCGAGCGGGAGCTGCAGGAAAGCGTCGCCGAGGACGAGCAGCTGCGGTTGCGCGGGCGCGGCCCGTTCGAGGCCGGCTAGGTGCCCCGGGTCGTCGGCCCTGCACCACCCTGGCGGCGTCTCGTCGCCCGTGGTTGCGTCCTCGGGTTTGCCTTTGCCTCCAGCAAAGGCTGCACCCTGCGTCCTTCCCACGACCGACGATCCACTCGCCAGATGTGGCACACGACCGACGACCCGGGGCACCTGTGGCGCGGGCGCTGATCGTCGGCTGCGGCTGCCGCGGCCGGCAGCTGGGAGAGCGGTTGCTGGCTGAGGGCTGGGCCGTGCGCGGCACCAGCCGCCGCGAGGAGGGGCTGGAGGCGATCTCGGCGGCGGGCATCGAGCCGGCGCTCGCCGACCCGGACCGGCCGGGGACGATCCTCGAGCTGGTCGACGACGTCGCCGTGCTGGTGCTGCTGCTCGGCAGCGCGACCGGCAGCGAGGGGGAGCTGGCGGCGATCCACGGCCCGCGCCTGGAGCGACTGCTGGAACACCTGGTCGAAACCCCGGTTCGCGGAGTCGTCTACGAGGGGACCGAGGAGGGGGAGGAAATCGTCCGCGCCGCGGGCCGCACCTGGCGGATCCCGGTGAGTCTGTCTCAGTCCCCGCATTTGGAGGACGGAGACGGACTCGCGGAGGAAGTGCGCGCCGTCTTGGCCGGCAAGGCTAAATAGCTAAACTCCGATAAGAATTCAGGTAATAGCCGAAAACGCGAGAGGAGCGGCAAAAATGGCTCTGCAACTGGGTGACGTAGCACCAGACTTCGAGGCCGACACCACCCAAGGCCGGATCAAGTTCCACGACTGGATCGACGGCTCCTGGGCGGTCCTGTTCTCCCACCCCAAGGACTTCACCCCGGTTTGCACCACCGAGCTCGGCTACATGGCGCGGATCGAGCCGGAGTTCGAGAAGCGCGGCGTGAAGATCGCCGGCCTCTCGGTTGATCCTCTCGACAAGCACGAGGAGTGGGCAAACGACATCGAGGAGACGCAGGGCGCCAGGGTCGAGTACCCGATCATCAGCGACGCCGACTTCGAGATCGCGAAGGCCTACGGGATGCTGGCGGCCGACGTCTCCGGCGACCCCGGCGATCGCACCCCGGCCGACAACCAGACGGTCCGCAACGTCTTCGTCATCGGCCCCGACAAGAAAATCAAACTCATCCTGGTCTACCCGATGACCACCGGGCGCAACTTCGACGAGGTGCTGCGGGTGATCGACTCGCTGCAGCTGACCGCCAACCACAAAGTCGCGACCCCGGCCCAGTGGAACCAGGGGGACGACGTGATCATCGCCGGCTCGGTCAAAGAGGACGAGGCGAAAGAGCTCTGGCCCGAGGGCTGGGAGTCCCCCAAGCCCTACATCCGGATAGTTCCGCAACCGGAGAAGACCGGCAACTAGTCGAGGCTCTGCAGGAGGTCGCCCAAGATCCGCGCGGTTGCTCCCCAGATCAGCTGCCCTTCGACCTCGTAGGTCGGGGTGTGGATGGGGACGCCGCGCCGGATCAGGCGGCGCATCTCGTAGCCCTCGCGCAGCAGCTCCAGCGAGAAGGTGAGGACGGTCTCGACCTCGGTCGGGTTCGGCCGCAGGTCGAGGTCCCGCGGGTGCGGGACGTAGCCGACGAAGGGGTGGACGACGTAATTGGTGACGAAGGTCCGCGTCGCCGGCAGCGCCTCTCCCGCCTCGACCCTCGAGGGGTCTAGCCCGATCTCCTCTTCGGCCTCGCGCAGCGCCGTCGCCCGCAGGTCGGCGTCGGTGTCGTCGCGGCGGCCGCCCGGGAAGGAGATCTCGCCGGCGTGGCGGCGCAGGTCGGCGCGGCGCTCGGTGAAGATCAGGCCCGGGTCGTCGGGCCAGCCGTAGAGCGGCAGCAGCACCGCCGCCTCCACCGTGCCGCGGGTCAGATGATCACCTGGACGGTGCCCCCGTCCACGGACCAGGCGGCGCCGGCGACGTATGAGGCACGCTCGGAACAGAGGAAGACGATCGCCGCGGCGATCTCCTCGGCCTGGGCGAGGCGGCCGATCGGTCGCTTGGAGCCGGCTTCGGCCAGGGCGTCCTCCCGACTCGCGGCGCCGCTCATCTCCATTGATTCGTCGAGCAGGCCGCCGGGCTCCATCCACATCTCGGCTTCGACCGGGCCCGGGGCGACCGCGTTGACGAGCACGCCGGTCCTGGCGTAGCGGTCGGCGAAGAGGCGCGAGAGCGAGAGCTCGGCGGCCTTGGCGACCGAGTACTCGGCCATCGCCGCCGAGGGCCGCTTGCCGGCGGTCGAGCAGACGTTGACCACCCGGCCCCAGCCGCGCTCGGCCATCGGCGGGATCGCCGCCCGCATCGCCCGCAGCGGCGCCATCACGTTGAGCTCGTACTGCGCGCGCCAGTCCTCGTCGGGGACGTCGTCGAGGTCGCGCCACCGGGCGGCACCGGCGTTGTTGACGAGCACGTCGAGAGCGCCGAAGCGCTCCTCGGCGGCGGCCAGCATCCGCGCGCCGGCGTCCTCGGCGGTGACGTCGAGCGAGAGGTAGGCCGCCGCGCCGCCGGCGGGCTCCGCCGAGCGGACCGCCTCCTCGGTAACTGCCGCCAGCCGCTCCTCGCCGCGGGCGACCAGCACCACGTTGGCTCCCTCGGCGCAGAGCTGCAGCGCCGTCGCCCTGCCGATGCCGCTGCTGGCGCCGGTGACGACGCAGGTCCGTCCGCTCAGCCCGAGGTCCATCAGGCCGTCTCCATGTGCTCGGTCACGCTGACGTGCGCCTCGCCGGCCAGCACCTTGTGAACGGGGCATTTGGTCGCGACCACCAGCAGGCGGCGGCGCTGCTCCTCGTCCAGCTCTCCGGGCAGCTTCACCCCGACCTCGAAGCTGGTTGGCACCGGTCCCTCATAGCCGACCTCGACGCTCACCTCCACCGCGCCGAGGTCCCAGCCCTTGCGCCCGGCGTACATCTCGATCGTGATCGCGATGCAGCCGGCGAGGCTGGCGCCGAGCAGCTCGGTGGGGCGGGGGCCGGTGTCGGTGCCGCCCTGGTGGGCCGGCTCGTCGACCCGCAGGTCGTGGCTGCCGTCGAGATCGACGTCGTGCGCGTAGCCCTCGACCCGACGGGCGACGATCCGCATGCTCAGCCCTTGCCGCGGCCCTCGAACAGGGCGGGGTCGTCGACGTCGGCGTAGCGGGCCATCGCGTAGATCGCGTCGGAGGCGCGGTTGACGAAGTGGATCACCGTCTCGCTCTCGATCTCGCCGGCTTCGTTCAGTTCCGAGATGCGCCGCTCGGCGCGGCGGACGGTGGTCCGCGCCACGTCGAGCTGGGCCGAGAGCTGGTTGCCGCCGGGAATGACGAACTTCGGCGGCAGCTCGACCCGGGCCATGTAGCGGTCGATCAGCTGCTCCAGCTCGGCGACCATCGCCTCGGTGGTGCGGCTGATGCCGTCTTCGAGCCGGCCGGCGGCCTCGGGCGCCGTCGCCAGCTCGGCACCGGCGACGAAGATGTCGTCCTGCATGCGGAGGATGTCGGCGGCCAGCTCGGCCTGGTCGGGGCCGCAGAGGGCGCGGGCGACGCCGAGCTGCGAGCAGGCCTCGTCGAGGGTGCCGTAGGCGTCGGTTCGGCCGTGGTGCTTGGGGACGCGGCCGCCGTACCAGAGCGAGGTGGTCCCGTCGTCGCCCTTCTTGGTGTAGATCTTGACCATGGTCAGCGCACCGGGTTGAAGGCGAAGCCGGTCATCACCTTGGGGAAGAAGAAGGTCGACTTCGGCGGCATCACCGCGTCGGTGTTGCAGATGTCCTTCACCTGCTCGACCGGGACCCCGCGCTGGATGAAGGCGACGTCGTAGGAGCCCTCGTCGACCATCCGCAGCGCGTCGGGGACGCTCTTCGCGTATTCGAGGCCGTTGCGCTCGTCGATGTCGTGGTCGCTCATTCCCGCCAGGCCCTTGAGGACGAGCGTCTCGAGGATCGCCGAGTCGAGCCGGCGGTAGGCCTCGGGCATGCCCTCCAGGCGGCGGTCGACCTCGCCGAGGTCCTTGAGCCGCAGACGGAAGGCCTTCTTGTGGAAGGAGTCGTAGAGGCCGAAGACGCCGACGCCACTCTCGTTGGCGGGGTCGATCTTCTCGCGGCTCACCTCCTCGATCTCGAACAGCTCGCGCAGGCCGTTGCCGAGCGCCTGCTGACGCTCGGGATCGTCGGCGAAGCCGGCGAGGAGGCGGTGGGTGGGGAAGACGGTAAGGCCGGGGTCGTCGAGCCCGGTCAGCGACATCAGCGTGTAGTTGTGCGGTCCCTCGCCGCCGACCTCGTCGCGGAAGGTGCGGGCGGTCTCGTAGCGGTGGTGGCCGTCGGCGATCAGCAGCTGGGCACCTGCCAGGCACTCGGTGACCGCGGCGTGGACGGCCGGGTCCTCGACCTTCCAGATCCGGTTGACGGTGCCGCTTTCGTCGGTCGCCTCGCCCCAGGGCCGGTCCGGCAGGGACGGCGCCACCAGCGGCCAGGCGTCCTCGGTCGAGAGCGAGAAGATCGGCGAGAGGTTGTAGCCGCTGGCGCGGGTCAGCTCCAGCCGGTCGAGTAGCGGCCCGGGGTGGGTGCGCTCGTGCGGGCGGACGGTGCCGCTCTCGTAGTCCTCGACCCGCACCCGGGCGAGGATGCCGTTGCGGCTGTAGCTGTTGCCGTCGGGGGCGACGTAGTCCTGGGTCAGGGCCCAGAGCGAGGGCTCCTCGTCCTGAACCAGCGCCCCGTCGGCTTTCCAGCTCTCGATCCGCGCCGCCGCCTCGGCGTAGGGGTCGCCGCTGGGGTCGCTGTCGGGGTCGGCCAGGTCGAACGGTTTCGGCAGGTCGATCGCCACCGCGTTGTAGGGGGAGCGCTCCAGCAGCGCCCGCCGCTGCGCCGCGTCGATCACGTCGTACGGCGGCGCCGCAACCGCATCCAGCGAGCCGACCTTCCCGAGGTCGTAGTGCAGCGCCTTGAAAGGGAGCACCTCAGCCATCGCCCCAGAACCTACACTTGCCTACAGTCGGGGCGTGGCGCAGCCTGGTAGCGCGCCGCCTTTGGGTGGCGGAGGTCCCCGGTTCGAATCCGGGCGCCCCGATTTTGAGTCGCTCCCAGCATGCGGGCCAGAATGACCCTTACGGCCTGGCGATTCCGAAGATGACCACGTCCTGGCCTTTGACGGTCGACTCGCGGAGCCTCCGCATGCCGAGTTTTTCCGCAACGCGAACTGACGCGGCATTGTCGGGCTGGATGACTGAGATCAGCTCTTTTGTGTCGATGGTTCGCCAGGCCCATTCGATTGCCGCCTGACCGGCCTCGGTCGCATAACCCTCGCCCCAGACCTGTCTGGTCAGCCTCCAGCCGACCTCCAGTCCGGGCCAACCAGGAGGGTTCCAGAGCCCGGCCTGCCCCAGCCAGACGCCATCCTCCTTGCGCTCCAGCGCCCACTGTCCATAGCCCCGAAGCATCCAATGACCGATGTGCATGGCAATTTCCCGCCAACTCTGGGCGGAATCGAGGGTGGTTCCGCTCCCGATGTACTGCATCGCCAATGGGTCGGCGCACATCTCGGCATGAGCCTTCAGGTCGCGTCGACTCCAAGCTCGCAAGAGAAGCCGCGGCGTCTCGATCGTGGGGGACGTTCGCGGCGACATGCAGCCGATCCTAGGCGTAGCTGTGACGCCACCGGGAAGCAGCGCTTATGGACCTCCTGACAGCGCAGCCGACATTCGCCCCATCTGGGTGGGGTGAATGTCGGATCGGGCGCTTCGCTGCAGTCCCTCGCTTGACCTGCCGGCTTGGCCGGGCGAGGATGAACTCCGTCTCAGTGGGTAGGAGAACCTGCAGTAGTCACGGGAAGGAGGACGTAGATGGAGAGTTGGGATTTGACGACGGTGGAGGTGGAGCCGCATCAGCCGCGGATCCTGGCCTCCGGGGACGACGCGCGGTCGATCCTCTTGAACCTCCCAGAGGGAGAGGAACTGCAGGAGCACGAGGTGCACGAGCGAGCGCGGGTGATCGTGGTCGACGGGGTCGTCGACGTCACCACCGAGGATGGCGCCGACTTCGCCAACGCCCGTGCCGGCCACCTGTTCGAATTCGACCCTGGCGAGCGGCACACCGTCGTCGCCCGCACCGACGCGCGGTTGCTGATGGTGCTCTCACCCTGGCCCGGCGACGGCCACCCCGGCGCGATGACCCTGGAGGAGAAGAGCCAGGCGCGCGAGCGGGCCGCGGAGCACGCGGACTAGCTACCAAACGACAATCGACCGGGGTTTGTCATGAGCCGCGATCGCCTGGTCCTTCGTCACCAGCTTCACGCCATGCTCGATCGCCGAGGCGTAGATCTGCCGGTCTGCTGGGTCTCCCGGAAACGAATCGGGTAGCGCGACTGCGGTGTCGGCAATTGCCGGGCTGGCGTTGACCGTCCGCACCTGCGCGCCAAGTTCCTCGAGCCAGGAGCGGACCGGAACGTTGAGGGCGATGCGCCCGTGGCGTGCCAGCCACGCCAGCTCATACCAGGAGACTGCCGCGACGAGCAACTCGTCGGCGCTGTCCAATGCTCGACGGGCCGATCTGCTGACCCGATCCGGCTCCGCCGACCACCAGTGGACGACATGCGTGTCCAGCAGAACCGCGCTCATCTAGGACGCCTCCCAGGCCTCGCCGGTTGAGAAGAGATCCTCCTCGTCGTCCGCCGCCGTCATCGCCCGCCCCTTGAACAAGCCCTCTAGCGAGCCGGCGCCGGTAGGAGGTACGAGTCGGGCGACGGGGCGGCCGTGCCGGGTGATCTCGATCTCCTCGCCGGCTGCAGCCTCGTCTAGGAGGCGCAAAAAGCCGGCCTTGGCAGCCGTGGCGGTCATTGATTTAGCCATATGACCATTATAATGGTCACTTGGATGGAGGGGTTGAGAAAGGCCGGTCGTCACCCCCGACCAAGTCCGTGCAAGATCAAGTTCTCCCCCCTTCAAGTCGAAGAATGAGGAACTAGCGGAATGGACGAGCTCTACGGAAACCAGGTCGATCAGGGCGAGGGGCGGGAGCGCCGCCGCGTCGAGCGGGCTGTGTTCGAGACCGATCGCCAGCTGATCGAAGGTGATTTGACCTTGCCGCCGGCCGGCTACCAGAGCCGCTTCTCGGACTCCCTGAACCGGGGTGAGTTCGAATTCGTGCCACTGACCAACGTCCAGATCACTTCGCTGGCTGACGGCAAGGTCAGCAGCGTTCCCTTCCTCGTCCTCTCCAAGCGGCACATCCGCATCGCCTATCCGACCGAGAGTTAGTCGCGCCGCGCCCGTCCCCGGTTCGCCCAGGAGCCGAGGTCGATGAGGAAGGCGAGGATGACGATGAACCACTCGAAGCCGGTCACCTCGTTGGTGCTGGCCGACCACATGACGGCGTAGGCGAGCGTCGTCCAGGGCAGCAGGAAGAAGCCGAGGAGTGGCACGAACCAGCTGTCGAAGGCGCGGCTGAGCAGATCCGAGAAGAGGAAGATCGCGAACAGCGCCAGGCGCGGCGAGATGAAAGCGAGCAAGACGACCAAGCAGGCCATGCCCAGACGCTACCTTCTCCATAGGAGGCGAAAACAAGGAACGGCTGAGATGAGCAGACTTGGAAAGCTGATGACGATGATGCACCCGGAGAAGACGCAGATGGTGTCCCCCGCGGAGGCGCTGCCCGGCCGCAACGAGCGCGGCTTCGACGTGCCGGCGACCCACGCGGTGCTCGGCACGCCGCTGGAGCCGCCGTTCCCCGCCGGGATCGAGGTCGCCTACTTCGCGCTCGGCTGCTTCTGGGGCGCGGAGCGGCTGTTCTGGGAACTGGACGGCGTCTACACGACGGCGGTCGGCTACCAGAACGGGACCACTCCGAACCCGACCTACGAGGAGGTATGCACGGCGAAGACCGGCCATGCCGAGGCGGTGCTGGTCGCCTTCGACCCGGCGAAGGTCTCCTACGCCGACCTGCTCAAGGTCTTCTTCGAGGAGCACGACCCGACCCAGGGGATGCGACAGGGCAACGACGTCGGCACTCAGTACCGCTCGGGCATCTACTTCACCAACGACGCCCAGAAGGCGAGCGCGGAGATGGCGCGGGACGCCTACGACCGGGCGCTGCGCGCCGCCGGCAAGGAGCCGGTGACGACCGAGATCGAGCCCGCCGGGCCCTTCTACTACGCCGAGGACTACCACCAGCAGTACCTACACAAGGTGCCCAACGGCTACTGCGGTCTGAAAGGGACCGGCGTGGCCTGCACCATCCCCGCCGCCGCGTAAGCGGGCGCGGCGGTTCCCGGGGGCCGGGCCGAATAGCATCCCGGCCTTCGTGGCACCCTCCTTCGGCTCCTACATAGCCGGCTGCCTCGCCCTGATCGGGATCGTGGCGGCTCTCGGCCTCGGCGGCTACTGGCTGCGCCGCTGGATCGTGCCGGAATTCACCGGCGCCCTGGCGCGGCTCGCCGACGCCACCCTGGCGATCGCGATGCTCGTCGTCTGCCTCGAGATCCTCGGCTCGCTCAGCCTCCTCTACTTCGGCTGGATCGTCGTCTTCTGCGTCGGCGCCGGGCTCGGTGCCGCCTGGCTGGGGCGCTCGAAAGCCGGCGGTCACGAGCAGGAGGTGGCGGCGCCGCGGGTCGAGACGATCGCCCTGGTGATCGCCCTGGCGGTCGCCTCGTGGACGGTCGCCGAGTGGACCTTCCCGACCCAGTCGAGCCTCGACTTCGGGATGTTCGGCGGCGACACCACCTGGTACCACATGCCCTTCTCGGCCTTCATGGCGCAGGAACACTCGACGGTTCCGCTCCATTTCACCGACCCGCTGCGGCTGGCCGCCTGGTTCTACCCGGCCAGTACCGAGCTGGTCAACGCGGCGACGATCGTCCTCTTCAAGAGCGACTGGCTGGCGCCGCTGCAGAACCTGATCTGGCTGCCGATCGGGTTGCTTGCCGCCTGGTGCATCGGCCGTCCCTACAAGGTCGGCCCGGCGACGCTGGTCGCCGCCGCGATCGTCCTCGACGCCGGGGTGATGATCGAAACCCAGCCCGGCGAGGCGCGCAACGACATCATGGGGCTGGCCTTCCTGCTCGCCTTCGCCGCCTTCCTGATCAACGGCCACCAGCGCCGGGCGCCCTCCGCGGGGGCCGTGGCGGACGCGCCGGAGAGCGACGCGCCGCTGCTCGACAAGGGGCCGCTGGTGATGGCCGGAATCGCCGCCGGTCTCGCCGCCTCGGTGAAGACCACTTTCCTCGTCCCGGTGGTCGCGATCACCCTCGGGATGATCATCTTCAGCGGCCGCGGCCGGCGCTGGACGACCGCCTGGGTGATGGGGCTGCCGCTGGTGATCGTCGGCGGCTACTGGTACCTGCGGGCGGCGATCAAGACCGGTGGCAACCCGATCCCGATCACCAAGTTCGGGCCGCTCAACCTGCCCAAGCCCGACCAGATGCCGCTCGACCCGCGGCCGCGGTTCGCCGTCATCGATTACATCACCGAACCGACGATCTACCGGCGCTGGTTCTTCCCCGAGCTGGAGAACGCCTTCGGCCCGTTATGGCCGCTGATCCTGATCATGGCCGTCTCGGCCGCCTGTTACATCGCCTGGAAATCCCGCAACAAGATCCTCCGGGTGCTCGCGGTCGCCTCGCTGCTGACCGCGGTGGTCTACGTCTTCACGCCGCTGACCGCTGCCGGGCAGGAGGGCTCGCCGACCGGGTTCTTCACCAACACCCGTTACCTGGTGCCGGGACTGGTGCTGGCGATGGCGATGCTGCCGCTGGCGCGACCGTTACGCGCGCCCGACAAGCGGGCCTGGCAGACGCTGCTCTTCCTGACCGGGGTCTTCGCGATCACGGTCCTGACCACGCCGCGCTGGTTCACCAGCTACATGGTCGGCACCGTCTTCCTCACCCTCTGTCTGGTCTGGGCGCCGGCGGTGCTCTCGATGGCGCGCTCGCGCGCCCGGGTCAGCCGCGCCGCGGTCGCGGCGGGAGCCGCGGTCCTGATCTTGCTGGCGGTCGTCCTCGGCCGCGCCCAGCAGGTCCAGTACGCCGATCAGCACTACGTCAACCCGGACCCGTTCCTCGGCGAAGGCGGGCCGAAGAAAGCCTACGAATACACCCAGAAGCTGCACGACCAGAAGATCGGGATCATCGGCTCCAGCCAGATCATCTTCGGCCAGTACGGCTTCTACGGCAACGACGTCAGCAACCACGTCGAGTACATCGGCGTCAAAGGCCCGCACGGCGCGAACCGGCTGCCGACCAGCTGCGAGCAGTTGCGCAGCCTGATCAACGAGGGCGAATACGACTATCTGGTGATGAGTCAGTACACGCAGGACACCGGCCCCTACAACGCCGGCATCCCCAACCCGTACCAGTTTCCGGTTTACGGCTGGGTGAAGGGCGACCTGGCGGTGGAGACCGTGGTCGAGGACTTCAAAGCCTCGCCGCAGCCCGACTACGTGCTGAAGGTCAACGGCAAGCTCGACCCCTCGGCCTGCAAGCCGGAAAAGCGACCGGTAGTACCGGGCGAAGAACCGATCGAATAACTAAGCGGCGGCGAGCGCGTGCTCGCGGACCAGCTCGGCGGAGCGCTGGGGCTGCTCCCACCAGAACATGTGGCCGACGTCCTCGAGCGTCTCGAAGCGGGCGCCGGGCATCAGGCCGGCGATCTGCTCGCCATTGGCGTAGGGAAGGACGCCGTCGACGGTGCCGTGGACGATCAGCGCCGGGGTGGCGACCTCGCCGAGCCTGCCGCTGGTGTCGTGACCGAGGATCGCCTGCAACTGCAGCTGGATGATGTCCCTGGCGGCGGGCACGCTGGTCGCCATCTCTTGGAAGGCGGCGAAGGCGCCCTCGTCGGCGCGGAAGGCGGGGGAGAGGTTGACTTCGTAGCTGGCGCGGATCGCCTGGTCGCGGTCGCCCGACGACAAGGCGGCGAGCAGCTTTTCCGCGTTCTCCTGCGGCATCAGCTCTGAGCCGGGGCCGCCGCAATAGGTGCATCCCAGGGTCAGCGACCGCAGCCGACCGGCGTGGGCCAATGCCAGCTCCTGGGCGATCATCCCGCCCATCGAGATGCCGAGGACGTGGGCGCTCTCCCAGCCGAGCTCGTCGAGCAGCACCGCCGTGTCCTCCGCCATCTCGGCGATCGTGAACGGCTCCGAGATCCGCTCAGAGAGCCCGATCCCGCGGTTGTCGAAGGCGACGACGTCGAAGCTCTCCTCCAAGGCTCCTTTGAACGCCTCTCCCCAGGCGACGTGCGTCCCGCTCATCCCCTGGACCAACAGCAGCGGCTCCCCGGAGCCGGCGCGCTCGTAGTGAAGCTCGGTCCCCCTGACGGCAGCCTTGGGCATCCGCCGATCCTACGCCAGGCCGCCCGTCCAGCGCCTAACCTAGGTCTCTCGGCCCCCGTAGCTCAGTGGACAGAGCACCGGACTTCTAATCCGACGGTCGCTGGTTCGAATCCAGCCGGGGGCGCTAGAAAATCCGCTTGACAAGCGGATCAACAAGAGCTAGTTGATACAAACTGGCGAAATTGGTCCCCATTTGGTCCCGAAATCGGCTAGAATCGGGGCATGGTGCAGCCTGAGCAGCGGCCGATTTCGGGGCACGTCTTCAAGCGCAAAGGCAAGCGCGGGACGGTCTGGTACGCGAAGTACCGGCTGCCGGATGGGCGGCAGCAGAAAAAGCGGCTGGGGCTGAATTGGGCGGAGAAGACCCCGCCACCGGAGGGCTACTTCACGAAAACGACGGCGCAGGCGCAGCTCGACGCGATCCTGCGACAGGCGCGGGCGGGGACGCTGGCGGGGTTGGTGCAGACCGGCAAGACGTTCCGCGAGGCCAGCGCCGAGTGGCTGGCCTACTGCGAGAACGTCCGCGACTGCAAGGCATCGACGCTGCGCGACTACACGGCGCTCGCGGCGGTCCTCGACCGCCAGTTCGGGGATCGCAAGATCGAGACGATCACCGAGCGCGATATCGAGACTTGGATCAGCGGCTACCCCGGATCGAACCGGACGCGGCAGAAGTACCTCGTCTGCCTCGGCTCGATCTTCAAGCGGGCGATGAAGGTCTACGGCCTGCCGCGCAACCCGGTCGAGCTGGTGGAGCGGCCTCGGGTGCGCAAGGCGGCGACGATCGACGTGCTGCGGCCGGAGGAGGTGATGGCGCTTGTACGGGCGGCTGCGGACGAACAGGACGCGGCGCTGTTCCATACCGCTGCCTTCGCCGGTCTCAGGATGGGGGAGCTGCTGGCGCTGCGCTGGCGCGACGTTGACTTCACGCGCCGGACGATCCACGTCCGCGAGAACTGGACGCAGGGGGAGACGACGACGCCGAAGGGCGGCACCGAGCGGGCGGTGCCGATGGCGGAGGAGGTCGCCGAGCGCCTGGCGCGACTTGGTCAGCGCAAGCACTTCACCGCCGACGATGATCTTGTCTTCGGCACCGACCGGGGCCAGCACCTCGGATACAAGTCGTTGAAGGACCGCTACCGCGCCGCCCTGCGAGCGGCGGACCTTCGCGAGGACTTCCGCTTCCACAACCTCCGCCACACGTTCGGCAGCACGGTCATTCGCCACGCCGACTCGCGCGAGGTCATGGAGTGGATGGGCCACGCCGACCTGGCGACGACGCGACGCTACCTCGCCTTCGTCGACCGTGGCGACGCCGCCAACCGGGTCTCGGAAGCGTTCCGCCTCGAGGAGCCGGACGCCTCGCTGACGCCGGCAGCCTGATCCCGCGCTATCGGTTCCGGCGAGTCCCATAGGTGTTCTGCGCGATCCACTCTTCGAGATCCGCCCGCGTGAACCGCAGGGCGCGATCGCCGATGCGGACGTGGGGGAGACCACGTGAGCGGACCAGCTCGTAGAGGGTGGAGCGCGGGACGTGGAGGAGGCGGGCCGCTTCGTTCGCGGTGAGCAGCGGCGCCGAGGAACCGAGCCGGGGCGAGTCGTTGGTCATCGCTCACCTTCCTTCGGCTTGCCGAGCCAGTCCACCACGTGATCCAGCTCACCGAGCTTCCAGAAGATGTGGGCGAAGGGGCCGCGAGCCTTGAGGTCATCCAGAAGGCAGAAGTAGATCGCTAGGTCGCCGTAGTAGCGGTTCGAGAGGGCGGGGTGATCGGTGAGGAGCCCGAGGGCGACGTCGAGCCGTCGGAACAGCGCCTTGCGCGAGGCACCCGTCAGCGCGCAGATCACCGGCGGGAACCGCCGGTAGTAGTACCTCCAAAGCCGCTCGCCCCCGGACTTTTCTCGCGCCTGTTCAAGCTGGCCGTAGCGGGCGAGCTCGGCGACCAGCCGTTCAACCGAGAGCGTGGCGCGATCCACCTCAACAAATCGTTGCTCGATGAACAGGTCCTGCTCCTCGAAGCGGGCGTAGGTGAAGACGGCATCGGCGATCAGCGTCCGCCGAGCCCGGCCGCGGCCGCGGTTCATGGGATGGGCGACCTCGTGTCGCCAAGAAAGAGGCCCGAACTCGTCGCCGCGCTTGCGCGCCGCCTGCAGGAAACTGATACCGACCTCGTTGACGCCGAGGGTGTGGGCGCGCAGCGGCCCCGCTGCCTGCTCCGGGTTGAGGACCTTAGGCTGGCGATCGGCGCCGGCGTCCATGACCCATTTGGCGCCCAGCTCCGTCAAGAACCAGATGCGCCGGGGAGCGCGGCGAGTTTCGACGTAGGCGACCAGGCCCGCTCGCTCAAGATGGGAGAGGGCCTGCTGGACGCGGCGCGGGCTGCGGCCGGGGAAGTGGATCGCGCGCATCTGCGAGGTCGAAAGGACACGATGCTCGCCGAGCGAGGCAAGCAGCTCGCTGCTCGCTTCGGGGATTCGCAGGCTCGTCGTGCCTACCTGCGTATTCATGCTGACCCCCAGGGCAGCGGTCGATTGACGGCGAGGTGCTGCGAGAGCAGCGCCGAGCCGGTGACCGACTGTGGAGGCGGAGTTTTCAGCAACAAGGCGATTACGGTCGCCGAGGTGCTGGAGAAGCGTTGCCGAACCAGCGCGGAGGTGTTAGCGCGGGCGTCGAGTGCAAGGGACGCAGAGTCGAGATTGATAGAGAACATGACGTAGACCTCCTTGGTCTTGATTTGAATTGGGAGTGGCGTAGAAATGTCGCCAAAATGGAAGGCCCGCAAACCGCGCTGTGATGCGCAATAGCGGCCCTTTGCCCCTCCCCGCTCGTGAAGCAACAGGGGAAGCGATGGGCGCAGCCATCCCCGAAGCGGGAGGCGACAGCGGATCGGCGGTGGGAAATCTGCTCGCATGTCCAACAGAGCCGCGAGCCACGAAAGTGGCCCCCCGGGAAGCGGGCAGCGAGTCGGTGATGAGGTTCCCTGCGCCATCTACAACAACAGTGCGAGAACCCCCGAAAGTGGTCACAAGGATTCGGTTGTAAGTTGACGGGGAAACGATTCCCGCTGCTCTGATGGGAGAGCAGATTCCGTGCCTCATACCTCTCCGTCGAACGAGGCGACGAAATCCGGCAGGAGATTGGGTCAGCTTCCCTTGAAGCCGGGGGCGGAGCCGGGATGAAGCCCAAGACGGCTGCACGCCTTAACAGGGCGGCGAGGCGCGAAACTAGTCATAACCGTATGGCCATATGGCTATATGGCTGGGGCAGCTTCTAGCCCGAAGTCACCCGTCCCTGAGCCTGTAGCCGTGGGCGTGGCAGTTGACGATGAAGCCATCGGCCCCGGCTTCGCCCAGCTTGCAGCGGGCGCGGCTGGCATGCGAGTCGAGAGTGCGCAGGCTTCCGCGACCCCGGCTGCCCCAAAGCTCTCGCATCAACTCGTCCTTGGTGAAGACGCGGCAGGGATCGGAGGCGAGCAGCGCCACTAGCTCGTATTCCCGTGCCGTCAGCCGCACCGGCTCGCCGCGAACTCCCACGCGGCGAGCCGCAGGATCAACACGCAGCGGCCCAACCGTGATCGGCTCCTCGGCATCGGCGGCGGCGGTCTCAAAGATCGTTCCGTCGATATGGCCTCGACAGAGCAGCCGCCACTCCTCGCCCATCTTCACCTTGACCTGCCAGTTGCCGCCGTCGCTCAGGCGCACCTCCAACTCGCCCTCGCCGATGTTGATCGCGGCGCTGCTGAACCGGCCAGGGACGAGCATCAGCCTCTCTCCAAGAGGCGCTTGACGTGGACGGCCGGTCGCTCGGCTGGATCAGCAACCCGTCGCAGAAGACCAAGCCCTCGTTGTCGAGGTCGCGCAGGGCGCGGGCGAGCGCGACCCCTCCGGTGAGGGTGCGGGGGTTCACCAGCACCCGACCCGCCAACGCCGGGAGCGTCAACGGGTCGGGGTGCTGGCGAAGGACGAGCGCCAGCACCACCCGCTGCATCCGTAGGTCGGCGGTGGCAATCAACTGCGCGGCCCTCCCAGGACGTCGAGCAGGGAGTGCAGCGCGTCATGGATCGCGACCGTCTCCGCGTAGCCGCTCTCCTTGTCGTGGGCCGCAGCTGACGCTTCGATAGCCGCCCGCGCGCCCTCGTCGGGGAGGCAAATCTTCCCGGTGGAAATCGCGGTCAGAAGGCGCTCAAATGCCCGCGCTTCTTGCCACGCCTGATCGGGCCGCTGTACCTCGTCGGGGGTTTCCAGGTCCTCCCGAACGCCGTCTAGCCAAGTGGTCAGGCGGTCGCGCAGGATCGGAAGGTGCTGCGGGGGAAGGTCGAGAGGCACAAGCGACCCGCCATCCATAGGGTTGTCGTTAGCAATGGGGAGTGCACGCTCCTTGTGGTTAGGCCCTCGGCCGGCGTTACCGCGCCGCCGGGGGCCGCTTTGTCATTTGCAGCCCGAAGCTAGCAGAATCAAAGATCTATCTCCACTAGTGGACTATCTAGACTCAACTAGCGGAAGCTGAAACGGTCCCGCCCATGGCGCCCTCAGACAAGCCCCAGCCCGCCCTCGGCAAGGCGATTCGACAGCTACGAGAAAAGCAGAACCTGACGCAGGAAGCAATTGCCCATGACGCCGGCATCACGACGGCGACTTTGGGGGTCATCGAGCGCGGCCTATCCAATCCGACCTGGGCGACCCTGAAGGGCATCGCTTCGGCGCTGGATGTCTCGATG
>Ga0247755_1000021_pt1 | contig 44616 bp, 48 predicted proteins | sample UWRJL096311B4_FD_180948 | JGI IMG/M metagenome (GOLD analysis project Ga0247755, IMG submission 180948) | Plant litter microbial communities from Arlington Agricultural Research Station in Wisconsin, United States - UWRJ-L096-311B-4 | ecosystem: Environmental > Terrestrial > Plant litter >... | reverse complement strand
CTCTACCGGATGACCCCGCTCGGCGCAGGCCAGTGCGGCGATCAATCCGCCGATGCCCCCGCCGACGATCGAAACCGTAGGACGGAGGTTCCTCACGAGGGACCGGCGTCGTTCCCGCTCGCGAGCTCGAAGGCGGCCACAGCGACGATCACCGGGATTCCGTCCCTCGGGCTCACCATGCGCTCCGCGCTCTTGTCGGCAAAAGTCAGCTTGTTCCAGCCGACCGAGTGGTCGGGAATCGAGACGGCGGCGACTGCCGCGCCTCCCAGCACCACCAATGCCACGATGATCGCCGGCAGCGCCGACCTCATCCTCTCCCTCATCTTTCGTCCCTTATGTTCGCTCACTGGACTTGGGCCGTCTCACGCCCGCCGCTTGCCTGCTGCCCGCGAGTTCGCCTCGCGGCCTGTGAACGACAGACATAGACGGCCTTGGTGTGGCTCTCTTCATTGAGGGGGGCAGAAAGATCGCCCTCCGGCTCGCTCACGCCTAGAACCTCAGCGACGTTCAACCCCGCCGATGCGAGTGAATCCATCACTTCGCCTTCCGGGAAATGGCGTTGACGATGAACATGAACCGAGTCCGGCTCCCCAACCGCCTCAAACCTCGCCTCGGCGAAGCCGCCGGGCGTGAACACCCCGGGTCGACCACGTCCCGACCACACGAGGGTTCGACCCCGCACCTCGACTCGAATCTCATCCGCGAAAAAGGTCCGGTAGGTGGCGAGCGTGTTGACATCGAAGATGAGAATTCCTCCGGGCTTCAAGTTGCGCGCCATGCCGATAATCGTTGCGTCGAATTCGTCTCTGCTCAATAGATAGTTCAGGGGATCGTTCAGGGCCCACACGAGATCAAATGCCCCTATGACGGGAAGCTCCCGCATGTCGGCCCGCAGCAAGGTGACCTGGTCGCCGACTTTCGATCGGGCGATATCCAGCATTTCTCCCGAGACATCGCAGGCCGTGACCGCCCACCCCCTCCTCAGCATCGGGATGAAGCTGAGCCCGGTTCCGCAGGCGACATCGAGCAGATGGTCGCCGTCCAATCCAGCAGCCTCGGCGTGCTGAAGGAGCCGCCCGGTCCAGCGGGTGTTCTGGTAGCGGAAATTGAAGTCGTCGTATGCCGACGCGAAAAGATCATTGGATTCCTGCGCTGTGTCTCCGCCGAGCCACCCCTCAGTCACGAACCCTCCTCTTCCCCGAGCAGCTTCTTCAGGGCCTGCATCTGAATCTGCCTGGTGCGCTCTTGACCGACTCCGATCTCCATCCCTATGTCCACAAAGCTGTAGGTGCGACCGTCTTCGAACCCCGAGCGCAGCCGCAGCACCTTCTGCTCTCGTGCATCGAGGATGGTGTCGAGCTGCTCTTGGGGAAGCAGTTCTAAGGTGCGACGAGCCCGCAATAGTCGAGCGCGATTGTGCTGTTCCTGTCGGCGCTGGGACCCGCTCTGAAGTCGTTCACCCATGCTGCTGCTGCTCAACTTCCGCCCCGCTTGCGCCGTGACGGCGACTCGCGTCCTGCCGTGTCCTTCTCACCGTCCGAAACAACCTTCGCGGACCCGACCCAGGAGCCCCCGCCATCCATCTCGACTCGGAGCCGCCAGTCGCCGGGGATTTCCGAATAGCCGCTTACCCTGCCAAACCCCTTCGGGGTCTTGACGCGCTGCTCGCGCAGGAATGGCGATCCATCACTGGTGCCGGCGGGGGCAACAGGGGTGTCTCGGTCAGTAGTTCGACTCAAGACCGCTGAACGTACTACGGCCTTCGAGTGCATACGAAATGACCGTCTGCACCAATGCAATCGATTGTTTTGACAGCTCTCCCAGTACGGGTTTAGCGTCAAGCGCGATTGGCGAGATGCCGCTTCCTTCCCCCAGTTGGAGACGGCTTCCTCGCCAGCGATGAAGCGAGCACCCTCCTGGCCGATGGGGACTCGCTGGATGGGAGCGCGGCGTGCGTCGGTGCATGGCTATTGCGGGCGCACGTCGCGCTGCTTCCTCTAGTGAACCGTTCGGTCTGTCGTCGTCATGCGAAATAGCCCCGGCTCCCGGGTGCGCCGGAGCATTACGACCGCACCTACCCTCCCTTGACCGTGGAGAGAGCGGGGGTCGCCTGCTTGACGACGACGAGCTTCACGGAGTTCACCCCCCTCCATCTGCCTCGCAAGATTCATCCGGCTAATTATTAGTGGAATCCGTTCCACCATTCCGCCCAATTGCCGGATTTTGCTTGAAAATGGCGCTGCAAATTGGTCGAATCAGACCTAACAGGCCGTTTCAAGTACTTGAATAGCGTGCTTTGGTGGAACGTTCCAGCAATAGACCCAGAGGTGGCGGCACCATGTCCGCCCAGACGGCGACGGACCGGGGATCGATGGTCGCCACGGCGATGTCGCATCCCACCCGCGTTCAGATCCTCATGGCGATGAACACGCCGCCTCAGCGGATGTCGCCGAAGATGTTTGCCACCCATGCGGGTCTGGAGGTTCCGCATTGCGCCTACCACTTCAAGGAGCTTGTCGCGGCCGGCTGCATCGAACTGGTCGAAACCAAACAGCGTCGGGGCGCGACCGAACACATCTACGAGCCGCTTGAGGCGGCGTTGGCGTGGACCGCAGAGTGGGAACGACTCAGGCCGCAGGTCAAGAGAAGCGTCCTGACCTCTGTGATGGGGGGTGGCGTGAAGGCCCTCGGCTCGGTGATCGACAGCGGGACCTTTGAAGCCCGCGACGACTCTCACATGTCGTGGAATACGGTCGAGCTGGATTCCGATGGCTGGTCTGAAATGACCATCCTGCTTGATCGGACCTTGCGAAAGGTTCTCCGGATCGAGAAGGATTCGGGCGACCGCATCGACGCTGGCGCCGACCATGTCTTGGCCTCCTACTTTCTGGCGAGCTTCGAGTCACCGCTTCGACACGATCCCATCGAAGACTCCGAGCGCGGTGCGGTGCCGATCCGTCCCGCAGCACAGCGACCGACCCGCGACAAAAGAAGGGCTCGGCGGCGGGCTGCGAGAGCCCAGCAGGACGAGCAGCAGGTAATGGCCAAAGTGATGTCCCATGAGACGCGTGTCCGCATCCTCATGTCGATGAACACGCCGCGTCGGCGGTTGTCCCCAAAGGTATTCGCCGAGGAGACTGGACTGCCGGTTCATCACTGCGCATATCACTTTGCCGAGCTTGAGGACACGGGTTGCATTGCTCTGGTCGCCACCAGGCAGAGGAGGGGCGCGACCGAACACATCTACGAGCCAAGAAAAGCCGCCCTTCAGTGGACCGACGATTGGAAGCTGCTTGGCTCCGCGGTCAAGCAAAGCGTCCTCGCTTCGGTCATGAGGGGCGCGGTAGAAGCCCTCGGGGAGGCCATCGAATCCGGTACCTTCGAAGCTCGGGCTGAGTCGCACATGTCGTGGAGCACGATCAAGGTTGACGAGAGAGGTTGGTCCGAGATTGCTGAGGTCTTCGACCAGGCACTTGCCGAGCTGATCGCCATTGATCAGAAGGCAACGGAGCGAATCGCGGCTGGCGCCTCCTTCTTCGCTGCCTCCTACTTCATGGCCAGCTTCGAATCTCCGCCAGACGTGAAGCCAATGACTCCATGACCCCTTAGCCACAGATCGCACCAACCCTCGGGCCTACCGACTCGCGTTCTATGCGCCCCAGGTAGCTCCTACCGCATCAACAGCAGCAGAACCCCTCACTCGGTATCACCAGGTGATTCATCCCTCCAAGCGCGGGGAACCGCCTCGTCTCCTTCGGCTCTAGCCAGGATGTTCAGTGCGCTGCCAGAGCCGCCCGGATGAACGCGTCCTTGCCGTCGGTATAAGCCTCGCGGTCGTCGCGATGACGCTCGGCTAAGCAGCGCTTTAACGCCGCGTAGTCCGCAGCAAGCCGGGAGTCGGCCCGGAGCCGGTCGCGAAAGGCAAGCTCGTCACGAAAGCGCTGGGAGTCCACCGGCACGAGGTGCAGGTGATGGGTACGGCGAGCCGGGTCCGGCTTGCAGAACCAGTGCATCTCCTCGGGCAGGTACGGCGCATAGAGATAGCCAAGGTCAGCAAGCGGCTCAAAGCACTCGCGGGCGCTCTCGAGGTCTTGGACACCGACGAGGATGTCGATGATCGGCTTCGCGTCGAGGCCGGGAACCGCGGTGCTGCCGACATGGTGGATGCCGCCGACGACCCACTCCCCGATCGCCTCTGCGAGGGCCTCGTGCTCGTGCTTGAACCGAGCGGGCCATTCCGGGCTGGCAGGTACGAGTCGAATCGGTTCATCCGCAGGCATGACGAATGACGATAGGCGAGTCGCGGCTATTGCTGTTCCGACTAACTGGAGGACCGACACATATGAACTGGGTGGAACAGTTCCCCTCGAAGCGCGGTGACAGGGACGTCCAGTCACCGGCACAGCGTCCCCAGCCCTGCCTCCGTCATGTTCTTGATCCCAAGGTAGATCGGCCCTTCATCCCGTCACCGCGTCCAACAACTCCCGCGCGACATATCTCCGCTGCCCGCGCATCCCTTCCTCTGCCTCGGTCAACACTCCCTGCTCCTCCATCCGCCGGAGCAACCGCAGCGCCGTGGGCCGGCTGACGGCTAGGCGATTCTCAATCGACCTCGTGGTGAGGACGGGGTTCTCGCAGATCAGATCGACCAGGTCGAAGGCGTTGGCCGTTCCCAGAGCCGACGCGGCTTCGCGATATCGCTCGCGCAAGGCGATGATGCGCTGGGCGCGCTGGACGGCGTCCGTCGACTGGGTCTGGATGGACTTCAGGCACAGATCCACCCACGGGATCGCATCGCCCTTCTCGCGGATGGCCTGCAGAGACGCGTAATAGGCGTCGCGGTGCTCGTCGAGGTAGGCGCTCAAGTAGAGCAGGGGCGCGGGAAGCCTGCTCCGGGCAACCAGGAAGAAAACGAGCATGAGGCGCCCGAGCCGGCCGTTGCCGTCCAGGAAGGGGTGGATCGTCTCGAACTGGGCGTGGAGCAGCGCGTTTTGGACGAGCAGGGGCATCTCGAGCTCCTCGTGCGCGAACCGCTCCCAGTCGCTGAGCAGCTCCGGCAGCTCGGCCGGAGGCGGAGGCACGAAGGGTGCGGACTCAATCGTCGACCCGCCCGGGCCGATCCAGTTCTGAGTCGTGCGCAGCTCTCCCGGAGCGAGCTCGCGACCGCGAACTCCGGCCATCAGCAGCCGGTGCATCTCGCACAGCAAGCGGGTGCTGAGGGGGAGCTGATCGAGGCCACGGAGACCATCGCGCATCGCTGCGACATAGTTGACGACTTCCTCGACGTCGGCGCTGGGGCCGGCGCCCGTGGCGTCCGAGTCGAGCACCTCGCCGATCGTCGCCTGCGTTCCCTCGATCCGGGTGGATGAGACGGCCTCCCTGAGAAGGTAGGGACGGATCAGCAGGTCGGGGTTCGGGACCAGGCGACCGACCGCGGCCAGCTGGCCGAGCGCACTCTCCGTCTCGGCCAGGAGGGCGACCGTGGCAGCGGGGAGGTCAAGTCGTCGCGGAATCTTCGCCGGGAAGTAGGCCACGTGCCCATGGCGCCCTGGCGTCCGTCGGCCTCGACCGAAGGGGGTCTGCGGGTAGCGATCCATCTTCATGGGCTAACCCTAACGTATTCTGCCAGGAACGTTAGAGCCAGTGGTTCACCCTAACGCGCCTGTCCCGCGCTTATTCGCGCGCTAATCGCTCCAGATGGAGGCCACTGGCTCAGGCGCCCACGCCGGCCAAGTGGCGGCGCCGATCGGCAGCCCTGCGAAGAACTCCCCTGCTTTGAGTGGGCCAGTAGGTCGGGAGTTGTCATAGACGACAGCCCTGTCCGCCGCTGAGATGGCTCGCGCGACGAGTGGCCACAACCGGTGGAAACGCTCGCGAATCTTCTGCTCCGGGACGTCGTGCCCACCCGCTTTCACCCGGTACGCAACTCGCCAGACCGCAAGCTCCTCGGGAACGATCATCACGTGCAGCACAACCTGGTAGCCCTCCGCTTGGGCGGAGCGAATCAGGTCGAGCTTCGACGGATGGGAGAAGACGGTCTCGGCGATGAACGACCGGCCGCCGGAGATCAGATGCGCGCGGGTCTCGGCGGCAACCTCAGCGGCCTCGTAGGCATGCGCGGCTGGATCGGAGGGCCACCTGGCCTTGGCGATCTCGTCTGCATTGACAAACGGGTAACGCGGCAGCTCCAGGGCGAGAAACTCGGTGACGAACGTGGTCTTGCCCGAGCCATTCGGCCCGACGACCAGGTGCAGCTGCCTCAAACGGGAGAGCTCGTTCCGTCAGGCCGGTACTCGGTCAGCTCACCCTGCTCGTTCAGCGCCACGGTCGTGACCCCGCGCGCGGCAAGGACAGCGCCGAGATTTGCCGTTCGCAGACGCTCGTCCAGCCGGGACTGCACCTCGGAGTCGAGCACGATGCCCTCCTCGTCGGAGAGATCCTCGAGCGGGAGAGTCCCTGCCAGGGCGGCTTCTATTCGTTGCCTGGAAGCCGTCTGCCGTGCGCAGACCGCCTTTCCGACGCGGGCCCAGTGCTCGAGCTGACGCTTGGCCGAGCGGTTCTCCTTAGCGCCCTCGACCACTGCGCTGTCCAGCAGGTCGGATGAAACGCGGGTCGGCCGGTCGGTGGTTGCAGCCATGAGGCACTCCTTGGTAGCAGACTGTTACAAAGCGTAGCAGTATGTACTCAGGACGCGGGCTGCTTGATCGCCGCTTCCAGCGCCTTGGTCAGCTCTCCGGCGCCGAAGGCGCCCTCGAAGCGGGCGGCGATGCGGCCGTTGCGGTCGACGACGAAGGCCCAGGGCTCGGTTTCGAGGTTGAAGGCGCGCAGCTGCGGCCGCACCCCCTTGGGGATTTCGTTGTCGTTGTAGACCTCCATGTGGATGAAGGCCGCCTGGTCGCCGATCCGGGACTTGACCTCTTCCTCGATGTCGACCACCGGGCCGCAGACCCGGCTCTGACACAGCTGGGGGGTGGCGAAGACGAGCAGGATCGGCTTCTTGCCGAGCACGTCGGCGAAGTCGACGTCGTGCATCGAGTCGGGCGGGATGCGGGTGTCGATTTCGCCGATGTCCCGCACCTCGCCGGCGGTCGGCGTGTGGATCCGCGGCGCCATCTCGCCGACGTCGGGGATGTCTTCGAATTTGCCGGCGACGAGGCTCGGCGGCCGGGTCCCTTCCAGCTTGCCGTCGCGGCGGATCACCGCCAGCATCGCCAGTTCGCCGCGCTTCTCGACCTTGACGTCGGGCACGACGTAGACCGAGGTGGCGGCGCCGGGGTCCTGGGAAGTGGTTTTCGCCCTGAATGCCGCCGGGGTCTTCAGCGATTCGACCCGGGCGGGGAACGGTCCCTGGGCCGGCGCGTCTAGCCCGCTGGCGAAGTAGAGGGCGATGTCGGCGTCGTCGACCTGCTCGCCGCCCAGGGCGAACACCCCGAACGCGAGCCGGTTGTCGCCGACGTCGACTACCTGCCCGGCCGGCGAGACGACCAGCTTCGACTCCGGCATCTGCGCGATCTCGGCCAGGGTGCGCCCCTTCGCGGCCGGAAACTCGGAGGCGGCCGGGGCGGGGCGGGATTCACCCTCGCCGGAACTCCCACACCCGACCAGGAGCGTGCTGCCGACGGCGATGGCGGCAACGCAGGCGAGCAGCGGCGCGATCCGGGCTCTCATCGCCCGCACGCTACCGATACGGCCCCGTCTACCCTGCAGCGATGGCAAAGGTCCACATCCTCGAACGCCGCCAGCGGATCGAGCGGCCGATCGACGAGGTCTTCGCCTTCTACGGCGACGCCCGCAACCTCGAGCGGATAACGCCGCCGCTACTGGGCTTCGAGGTGACGACGCCGGACCCGATCGAAATGGGCGCCGGCACCCTGATCGAGTACAGGCTGCGACTGCACCGGATACCGGTCAGGTGGCGGACTCGGATCGAAGCCTGGGAACCGCCGCGCCGGTTCGTCGACGTGCAGGTCAAGGGCCCCTACTCCCTCTGGGAGCACACCCATACATTCGAGGAGGACGGTCCGGGCGCGACCGTGATCGACGATCGCGTCCGCTACTCGATCCCCTTCGGCTCGCTGGGCGATCTGGCCGACCGGCTCCTCGTGCAGCGCGATCTGCACCGGATCTTCGACTTCCGGCGTGAGGCGGTGGCCCGGGAGCTGGCACCACACAGCTAGACGTCGGCTTTTCCCGGATGTGTCGGGCGAAGAGGCCGCCCAAACTGGTGCGATGAACTCGCTGCGCGACGCCTACGTCCCCAACCGGCGGGTTCGACTTGCCAGCGACGTCGCGGGCATCTGCGCCGCCCTTCTGCTGATCGGTCTGCTGGGAACCGCGTTCACCTGGTGGGGGCGGTCCGATCTCTTCGACCTGGCGAGCAACTCGCGCGAGGCGATCAAGATCGACACCGGCTTCCTCGTCGGTCCGATCCTGATCCTGGTCGCCCTGCCACTCGTCGTCGGCCGCTCGCGGCAGGTGGCTTTGACGCGGCACTTTCAGGCCAGGCTCGTGATCGCCGCGCTCCTCTGGCTGATCGGCCTGTGGATCCTCTTCGAGCGGGTGACCGACCTCGACAGCAGCTACACGCTCGAGGCCGGCTTCTACGTCTCGGCCGGTCTCCTCCTGGTCGGCTTCCTCGCCACCGTGGCGATGTGGCCGCACGACCTGCAGGTGGTGCAGGTCGACCGCAAGGGGCTGGTGCGCGAGCCTACGGCTGCTGCATCACAGCGATGACGTTGCCGGACGGGTCCTCGAACCAGGCGATCTGCGGCCCGGGGCCGCGGACGATGCCCTTCTCGTCGTGCTCGAAGCCGTCGTAGCGCTGCAGGGCGACGCCGCGCTCGACCAGGGCATCGACGGTGGCGTCGATGTCGTCGACCTCGAAGTTCAGCATCGTGTAGCTGGCCGGGGTCATCTCGGGATTGAGGTACATCAGCACGTCGCCGCCGGTCAGCTTCAGAGCAGTGACGCCGAACTCCTCGGTCAGAACCTCGACCTCGATTCCCAGCCCTTCGTAGAACTCTCGCGCCGCGTCCAGGTCCTTGACCGCGAAGCCGCTGGTCGCTTTCTTGTCGCCGAGCATCTGCTTTCACTCTAGCGGTGGTTCGCGCCGCCCGCGCTTTTTTTCGCCGGTCCGTCGCTTCTGCTCCAGCCGCCGACGGCGGGAGGCGCGGGTCGGCCGGGTGGCGCGCCGCTTGCGCTGCACCCGCAGCCCGGCGGCGATCTTGGCCGCCAGCCGCTGCAGGGCGAGCTCGCGGTTGCGGGACTGCCCGCGGGCGTCCTGGGCGACCGCGGTGACGACCGGGCCCAGCCGCTCGCGCAGCCGTGCCCGCTGCCGCTCGTCGAGCGCCCGCGAGGCCTCGACGTCGAAGACCGCTTCGACCCGCGAGGCGGTGACGTTCGCGTGCTGGCCGCCAGGGCCGGACGAGCGGCTGGTTCGCAGCTCGATCTCACTCAGCGGCAGTGAGAGCCGCTCGTCGATCCGCAGCTCGTCGGGCACGGCTACCCGGCCAGCTCGGGGATGTGGCGCTCGAGGTGCTCGGCGATCGTCTGCCGTACCCAGCGCTGGGTCTCGGCGTCGGCCATCCGGTAACGGCCGAGCAGCATCTTCTGCTCGGTCAGCGGCAGCTCGGCGATCTCCCAGCGCACGACGAGGCGCTCGAAGAGGGCCTCGGAACGCCGCCGCCAGGCGTCCTCCTGCGAGGCCGCGTCGCCCGCCGGCGGCTCCCCCACCTTGGCGATCGTCCCGGCGCTCAGCGTCTGGCGCAAGGTGAGGACGTTGCCGTCGAGATCGACGTAGTCGACCGTCGGCGCCTTCTCGCGCTGCCGCCGTTGCTTCTTCCGCTTCGCCACCTCAGGCGAGGGCGTCGATTTTCGCCGCCAGCTCGAAGTCGGACTCGGTCAGCCCGCCCTCCGAGTGGGTGGAGAGGGTGACCGTCACCGTGTCCCAGGAGATCGCCAGGTCGGGGTGATGGTTCATCGCCTCGGCCGGCTTGACCAGGCTGTCGACGAAGCGGACGCTGCCGACGAAGTCCTCCCGCTTGAACTCCTTCTCGATCGCCTCGCCGGAGCGGCGCCAGCCGGAGAGGCCCGCCAGCTTCTCCTCGATCTGCGCGTCGTCGAGCACCGCCACGCGCTTATGCTGGCAGGCGAGCGATGGTGGCGCAAATCAGGTGGGCAGGCAGAAGTTTCAGAGAATTTACGTTCTCAGACAATATGTTGCATTTTCTTCGCTAGGCTGCTTTCATGCAGACGATGGCACCGCCGAATGGGGAACAGGAGCAGCGCTTCGCACGGATCGAAGAACGGATCGTTGACGTCGGCAGGCGGATAACGGAAGTCGACCGGCGCGTAACCGAGCTCAAAGAAGAGACGAACAACAGGTTTGACCGCGTCGAAGGAGACCTGAAAGACCTGAAGAAGAGCGTTGAATCGATTCAGACGACCCTCGCCCGAGTTGGCTTCGGTGTGGCAGTCACTTTCGCTTCGGTGCTGATCACCATAGGCGTCTGAATCAGCCGCCTATCGGCGCTCGCGGGTTAGCCCCCCAGAAGACCACCGTCCCGAGCATGCCGATGATGTGGACGGCGACGATGTTGAAGACCATCGATTTGGCCGTCGCGGTGCCGACGCCGATCGGGCCGCCGGTGGCGGTGTAGCCGTAGTAGCAGCCGACCAGCACGATCACGGTCGCCATCACCATCCCCTTGATCAGGCTGAAGATCAGGTCGGGAGGGCTCTGGTACATCCAGAAGATCAATAAGTAGCCGCCCGACGAGACGTCGCCGACCTGGTTGACGACCGAGAAGTAGCTGGCGCTGTAGATGATCACGATGCCGACCAGGTAGAGGAAGGGGAGCGCGATCCAAGCCGCCAGCAGGCGGGTCGCGCAGAGGAAGGTGATCGGCTGGATCCCCATCACCTCAAGCGCGTCGATCTCGTCGGAGATCCGCATCGCCCCGATCTCGGCGACGATCCCGGTCCCGACCTTGGCGGCGAGGATGTAGCCGAAGGCGTAGGGCAGGCCCTCGCGCAGGTCGCAGTAGGCGGCGAAGAGGCCGGCCAGCGAAGGGGCGCCGATCGAACGGTTGAAGTAGGCGCCCTGCAGGCCGCACTGGAGGCCGAGGATGAAGCAGAAGGCCCAGATGATCAGGGCCGAGCCGAAGATCAGGATCCCGGCCTGCCGCACGCTCTCACCGAAGAACTTGAAGGCCCGGCCCGAGTAGACCTGCCCGGCGACGTGGAGGCCGAAGCGGCCGATCTCCCCAAAAGAGTCGAGCCAGGAGCGGGGGACGTCGAGCCAACCGATCACCGCACGGCCTGCAGTTCGGGATTGGTGGCAAAGAGGATCGAGCTGACGACGAACTGGAAGAAGAAGACCGCCATCAGCGAGATCACCACCGCCTGGTTGACGGCGCGCCCCACGCCTGCCGCCCCGCCCGAGGCCGACATGCCTTTGTACGAGCAGACGACCGCGACGATCGCACCGAACATCGTGCAGACCATCACCGATGACCAGAGGTCGGTGATCGTCGCGTTGCTGAACAGCGTCGCGAAGAAGCCACCGAGAGACTGGTGGTAGAGCAGCTCGGCGGCGATGCCGGCGCTGAGGCCCATCACGATCGCGAAGATGTCGAGCAGGCCGGTGATCACGACCAGCGCCAGGAACCGAGGCACGACCAGGTTCTTGACCGGGTCGACGCCGAGCACCTGCAGGGCGTCGAGCTCCTCGCGGATCTTGCGGGCGCCGAGGTCGGCGGTGATCGCGGTGCCGGCCACCCCCGCCACAACCACCGCGGTGACGACCGGGCCGATCCAGCGGATCGCGATCACCACGAAGAAGCCGCCGAGCCGGTCGAGCCCGCCGATCAGGGAAAGGATCCCGGCGGCCTGCAGCCCGGGGGCGCCGAAGTTCAGGGCGAAGGTGGAGATGACGAGCGGAAACCAGGAGAGCTTCAGCACGAAGAGGAACTGCCAGACGAGCTCCTCGCCGTAGGGATAAGGGGGCTTCACCGCCGAAACCAGCGTCCTGACGGTGAGGATCATCATCACCCCCACCTCCTCGAAGACGTTCTTGACGGGCAGCAGCGCGCGGGTCATCGCCTGGCCCGCCACCGGCTCATCGCCCTGCCCAGCGGGCCGCGGCTGGTCGCCCGCAGCCGCACCTCCTGCTCGCTTTCCCGCTGTGCCTCCGCCAGCTGCGCGATCAGGGTGTCGCGGGTCTGCTCCAGCTCCTCGACCCCGGCGACGTGGGCGACCGCCCGCCGCGGCGCCGTCGGCAGGTCCGCCTGGAGGTGGCGGGTGTAGCTCGCCAGCTCGGCCTCGAGCCTGGCGATCTGCCGCCGCAGCTCCTGCCGCACCTCGAGCACTTCGCTGTCCCCCTCGGGCAGTCCCGCGCAGGCCATCGCCACCATCGCCAGCTCGCGCGGCCCGAGCCCGGCCTCCTCGGCGCGCCGCAGGGCGTCGGAGGCGATTTCCTCCAGCTGCGGCGCCGCCACGACGCCGTCGGCGACGAAGGTGCCCTGGCCGTGGCGGGTGACGACGAGCCCGTCGGCCTCGAGCGTCTCGTAGACCGCGCGCACGGTGCCGACGTTGACTCCCGCCCACTCGGCCAGCTGGCGGAAGCTGGGCAGCCGCTCCCCGGCAGGGAGCTCGCCGGTGCGGATCAGTGCCCTGAGGCGCCAGCCAAGCTGCAAACCGACCGGGACCTCGTCGGTCGGGTCGATCGCAAAGGGGTTCGTCTCTAGCTGTGCCACCAACTCGCACAGTATCTCCCTTATCTGTGTCAGTCAACTGACACAGTGCTTTGCCTCTTTACGGCGTGAGGACGATCTTCAGGGCTTCGCGGTTGTCGTAGACGCGATAGGCCTCATCGGCTTGGTCGAGCGGCATGTGGTGGGTGACGAGCGGTGCCGGGTCGAGTTTGCCGGCCTCCAAAAGAGCCAGCACGCGGTCGACGTGGGCGATCACGTTGGCGAGACCGAGCCGCAACTGCAGTCCCTTCAGCCAGGCGAGTCCGAGCGGCACCTCACCCTTGCCGGCGTAGGCGCCGATCCCGGAGACGGTGCCGGCGTCGCGGGCGAGGCTGATCGCCAGCGCCAAGGGTCCCGGGTCGCCGACCGCATCGACGACGACGTCCACCCCCAGCCCTTCGGTCGCCGCCCGCACCGCCTTCTTCGGGTCGGCCTCGGTCAGGTGGAGTGGTGTGGCACCGAAGCGCTCGGCCATCGCCAGCCGTTCCTCCACCGTGTCGATCGCGAAGACCTGGACCGCGCCGCCGGCGAGGGCCGCCTGCACCGCGCAGAGCCCGACCGGACCGAGGCCGAGCACCGCGACAGTGTCGCCAGACTGCATCCCGGCGTGGGCGACGGCGTGGTAGCCGGTCCCCATCACGTCGCCGGCGAACAAGGCGACGTCAGCCGACATCCCCTCCGGCACCCGCCGCAGGGTCAGGTTCGCCCGCGGCACCAGCAGCAGCTCGGCCTGGGCGCCCTGCAGGTCGCCGAGGTGGGAGCCGTGCCCGAAGGTGCGCTGGTTGCGGCAGCGGTGGTAATCGCCGCGCAGGCAGGAAGTGCAGGTCGCGCAGGCCGTGTGGAAGGTGCCGAGGACGCGGTCGCCGACCGCGACGCGCTCGACGTCGTCTCCGGCCGCGACGACGGTGCCGACGAACTCATGCCCGATCGTGAAGCCGGGCTCGACCGGCACCCGGCCGTGGTAGATGTGGAGATCCGAGCCGCAGATCCCGCTCGCCTCGACGCGGATGACGGCGTCGTCGCCGGCGACGAGCTCGGGGTCGGGCTTCTCCTCGATCCGCACCTGCTCGGGTGCCTGGAAGGTGACGGCGCGCATGGGCGCGCAACGCTACATGCATCTGTTCTCCGGCCGGGAACAGATGCGCTGTTAGTTGACGCCGGCGACCTGGAAGCGGTTCGTCTCGCCCCCGGGGCTGGCGGTCTCCTCGATCCGCGCCTCGAGCGCCAGCTCCTTCTCGAAGTCGGCCGCCTCGCCGTGCTGGAACGAGACGTCCTTGCCCTCGAGCAGCTCGATGAAGATCTCGACGAAGCGTGCGTCGAGCTGTTTGCCGGCGACCCGCCGCAGCTCGACGATCGCGTCGTAGCTGGACATCGGCGTCCGGTAGGAATCGCGGGCGGTCATCACGTCGTAGGTATCGGCGACGGAGATGATCCGCGCCAGCTCGGGGATTTCGTCCCCGGCCAGGCCGCGCGGGTAGCCTTTGCCGTCGATCCGCTCGTGGTGGGCGAGGATGATGTCCGCCACCGGCCCGTAGCCGTCGAGCGAGGAGACGACGCGGGCGCCCTGCTGCGGGTGGCGCTTGATCAGCATCCAGTCCTCGTCGGTGAGCGGCACGTTGGCCTTGAGGATCCGGTCGGGGAGGATGAACTTGCCGATGTCGTGCAGCAGCGCGGCGATGTGGACCAGCTCCTCCTCGCGGCGCGAGTAGCCGGCCCGCTGGGCGATCGCCCGCGAGTAGCGAGCCACGGCGGCGCTGTGCCGGGCGGTCATCTGATCCCGCAGGTCGAGGGTGCGCAGCATCGCGCTCAACATCCCGACCTGGAAGCTGGCCAGCTGCGTCGAGCGCAGCTCCAGTTCTTTCGCCCGCTGCTGGGAGAGCAGCAACTGGCCGAGCAGGTACTGGAAGGTGACCAGGACGACGCCGAAGAGAGCGATGGCCGATATACCGATCACGTGGTAGATGAAGGCCACCGCCACCGCGAGCATCGCGCTCGCGAACTCGGACGGCAGAACCGGCGGCAACACCGCCAGCTGACTGCCGAAGGAGACCCGCTCGACGTAGGCCCGGTAGCCGGCAGTGAAGACGAAGTTGAGCGCCAGCGAAACCTGGAACAGGGCGAAGACCAGGAGGTAGAAGGAAGCTTCGTCCTGGGTGATGCCGGTCTCTTCGGTGACCAGGCGGAAGAGGATGCCGCCGACGAGGGGGAAGAGCGCGTACGTGAGGACGTTGTTGACCAGGTAATGCGGTTCGTCTCGCCAGCGGAACCAGCCGACAAGGATGGTCACGACACCGATCAACGCCGCCGGCGTCCCGCCGAGGAACACCATCGCGATGACAAGGGCGAGGAAGCTCCCGGAGACCTTGACCTTCGACTCGGTGGAAACGGCGGTTACGTCGCTGAAGATCGAGAAGGCCAGCAGGACGCCGAGGAGCGCGAGGTCCCAGTCGCACATGGGAGCCTCGACGAGCGCGCCGGCGCCGACGAGGAGCAGGCCGGCGAACATCGTGGCCATCGCGGCTCGGGTTGGGCGGGTCTCGGTCATTGGGTTCCGACGGACTGGCAACTCGTGGTTAGTTCTTGGACGCGGTGTCGAATCCCTGCGCCCGGCCGGGCCCCTCTGTAGGGGACTCCCGCGTTTACAACCGTAATGACGTCGTTTGTCATCGGCAACCGCGCGGGCCGGATTGAGCGATTTCGCCCAAAGCACAAAAGGAGCGGGCACCTCGGATTAGACCGAGAATAGACCCATTTAGAGCAAAAAAAGACAAGGGCACCCCGAAAGGTGCCCTTGTCGAAAAAATTGAGACGCAGCTTCGGTCATGACGAGGCTGCGTTTAGAAAAGATCTAGTTGCGGAAGCCCATGGTGCCCTTTCCTTCTTCGGTGTTGAAGCCCAAGCTGTGCACTTGATGCCGTAAACATCAAATTCGTTGGAGACTTTGTAGCACAGCTTGGCGGAAAGTTGTGCATCTGCAGGAAAAGTTGTGCAGAAATGAGGTAGGACAGATAGCCAACATGCATAGACTCGGCGTCCTGGCGCCCCTCAGGCGGCCCCTCTTCCGCCGTCTCGCGACGACCTACGCGGTCAACGAGATGGGGGACTGGATGGGAATCATCGCGCTCTCGGTGCTGGTCTTCGACCAGACCGAAAGCGCCCTCGCCACCACCCTCCTCTTCCTGGGGACCAGGTTCCTACCGGCGTTCTTCGCGCCGCTGCTCGTCACGCGTGCCGAGCAGGCGCGACCCAGCATTTCCCTTCCGGTCATCTATTGCGGGGAGGCGACCGCATTCTGCTGCCTGGCGCTCTTCGCCTCTCCGGAGGGCTTTTCGCTGCCGGCGGTGGTCCTGCTCGCGGCGGTCGACGGCTGCCTGGCGCTTACCGGGCGCTCCCTGACGCGGGCGGTGGTGGCCGCTCTGCTCGAGCAAAGCGGCGAGCTGCGGGCCGGCAACGCGCTGCTCAACGTCGCCTTTACCGGGGGTGCCGCGGTTGGACCCGCGCTGGCCGGACTGACGGTTGCGGGGCTGGGCGTGCAGTCGGCGCTCCTCCTCGACGCCTGCTCTTTCTACGCCATCGCCTGGATCCTCTTCCTCAGCAAGGGGCTCCCACGAGCCGAGCCGGAACCGGGAAGGACGCGCGAAAGGGTGCGGGCGGGAGCTGCTTACCTGCGGCGGAAAGTAGTCCTGCGACGTTTGCTCGTGGGGCAGGGCGCCGCTTTCGTCTTCTTCGCCGCCGTGATTCCAGTCGAGGTCATCTACGTGAAGGAGACCCTGGGGTCCAACGACACGGGCTACGGGCTGATGCTGGCCGCCTGGGGAGTGGGGATGGTCCTCGGCAGCCTCATCTTTGCGGCTCTGAGGCAAGCCTCCCTGTCGCTCCTCCTGTTGTTCAGCACCCTGGCCGTCGGCGCCGGCTACCTCGGCCTCGCGGTCGCCCCCACTCTGGCGGTCGCCTGCCTCGTCTCGGTGCTCGGCGGCGCCGGAAACGGGGTCCAGTGGGTGGCGGCGATCAGCGCCGTTCAGGAGCTGACCGCGGAATCGATGCAGGCGCGGGTGATGAGCGTGCTCGAGTCGATCGGCGCGGCGATGCCCGGGATCGGCTTCGCGGTCGGCGGCGTGATCGCCGCCCTCGTCAGCCCGCGGATGACGTTTCTGGTCGCGGGGTGCGGGGTAATCGCGATCGTCGTCGTGATGGCACCTTTGCTCGGGGGGAATTGGCTCGCGAAGGGCGAAGTGCCACCTGGAGGGCCACGACAGGCGTCGCTTGACGGGCTGGACGACCTTGTGGTGGAGTTGATCCCTGGGAACGGGCCCGGCACTAAAGAGGAGAGACGTTGAAGAAGCTAGGCGCAGTTATCGCGATTCTGGTTCTTGCAGCGGTGGCAGCTATCGGACTGGCGTCGTGCGGCGGTGGCGATGACACCTCCGGTGGAAGCGGCGAAAAAGGCGGAATCCTGAACGCGACCTACGCGTCCTTTCCCGACTTCATGGACCCGGCCCTCTCCTACTCCGCCGAAGGGTGGACGGCGATGGCCGAGGTGTATCTCCCACTCCTCACCTACAAGCACGCAAACGGGGAAGAAGGCTCCGAGGTCGTTCCGGCACTGGCCAAGGAACTACCCGAGATCAGCAACGACGGCAAGACCTACACGCTCTTCCTCCGTCCCGGCCTCAAATACTCGGACGGGACTCCGGTCAAAGCCTCCGACTTCCCGTTCTCGGTCGAACGAATGATCGAGCTGAACTCGCCCGGGTCGCCGTTTTACCTCTCGATCGAAGGCGCCGAAGAGTTCGCCGAAACGAAAGAAGGGCCGATCCCCGGCATCAAAACCGACGACAAAACCGGCGAAATCGTCATCGAACTCGAAAAGCCACGCGGCACCTTCGAAAACGAGCTGGCCCTGATGTTCGTAGCGCTGCTGCCCCAGGGGACGCCGGTCGAGGACATGTCCGCCGACCCCGCCCCGGGCGCCGGCCCGTACATGATCACCAAGTCGCAGCCGGGCAAGGGCTGGGAATACAAGCGCAACCCCTACTGGGAGAAAGCCAACGGCAAGGCGATTCCCGACCTGCCCGAAGGCGTAGTCGACGGCGCCAAGATCACCGTCATCCGCAGCGAGCAGTCGCAGGTCGAAGACGTCGAAAACGGCACTTACGATTGGATGCAGAACCCGCCGCCCTCCTCGCGCTACGCGGAAGTAAAGGAAAACTTCGAGGGCACCCAGTTCCGGGTCGAGCCGACGATCAGCACCTACTACTTCTGGATGAACACCCAGGAGCCGCCCTTCGACGACGTCAAGGTGCGCCAGGCGGTCAACTTCGCCGTCGACGACCGGGCGCTGGAACGGATCTACGCCGGTCAGCTGAGCGGCTCGCAGCAGATCCTGCCGCCGGGCATGCCCGGTCACGAGGAGTTCGAGCTCTACCCGTACGACCTGGCGAAAGCCAAGCAGATGATCAAAGAAGCCAGCCCGTCCGACATGGAGATCACCGTCTGGACCGACGACGAAAGCCCGAACAACGAAGCGGGCGAATACTTCAACGAGGTCCTGACGGACATCGGCTTCGATACGACGCTGAAACTGCTCAGCGCCGACAACTACACCAGCGTGATCGGCAACGCCAGCACGCCCAACCTCGACGCCGGCTGGGCGAACTGGTTTCAGGACTACCCGCACCCGAACGACTTCTTCCAGCCGCTGCTGGCCGGGGAAAGCATCGCGCCGACCAACAACTACAACTTCGCTCAATTCGACGACCAAGCGGTCAACGAGAAGATCGCCGAACTGGGGGAAGAGCAGCTCGGGCCCGAGCAGGAAGCGGCCTACGCCGAACTGGACGAAGAAATCATGGAGAAAGCGCCCTGGGCTCCCTACGGGAACCGGACCGTGTCGACCTTCGTCTCCGACGCGATCGACCTCGAAAGCGTCATCTTCAACCCCACCTTCGGCCAATACCTGAGCAGCTTCGAATTCAAGTAGTTCTGCGGGGCTACTGAGCAACGTGCCTGGCGAGAAAGCATTCGCAGAGCGAGGACCCTGGTCCCTCGCTCTGCGACGCTTTCTCAGCAATCGCCTCGCCGTCGCCTTCCTCGGCGTCTTTCTCCTGATCGTCGTCTTCGTCCTAGCGGCGCCGCTGTGGGCCGACCACGTCGCCCATACCGGGCCGAACCAGGAGCACACGGTCGACACCGTCACCGTCGACGGCGAAAAGCGCGACGTCGTCACGCCGGAAGGCAAGCCGATCGGGCCGCAGTGGTTCGGTGCCGGCGGGGAGTTCTTCCTCGGCGCCGACAGCCGCCTCGGCCGCGACGAGATGGTGCGACTGATGTACGGCGGCCGCACCTCGCTGCTGGTCGGGATCACCGCCGCCCTGATCGCCACGATCCTCGCTGTCGTACTCGGGCTCCTGGCCGGCTACTACCGCGGCTGGACCGACACTGTCATCGCCCGCACCCTGGACGTCATCTGGTCCCTCCCGGTCTTCCTGATCGGCTTGGCGGTCGGAATCGCTCTCGCGGTCGGCGGGCTCAAGATCGGCCCGCTCGAACTGTCCAGCGGCTCGCTCTGGAACCCGATCATGATCATCAGCATCTTCACCGTGCCTTACATCGCACGGCCGATCCGCGGCGAAGTCCTCTCCCTCAGCAAGAAAGAGTTCGTCGAGGCCGCCGTGGCGCAGGGGGCCGGGCCGCTGCGGGTGATGTTCGGCGAGATCCTCCCCAACCTCGCCTCGACGATCATCGTCTTCTTCACCCTGATGATCGCCAATGCGATGCTCTTCGAGGCGGGCCTCTCCTTCCTCGGCGCCGGCGTGCAGCCGCCCAACTCCTCCTGGGGGACGATGATCACCACCGGCGTCGATCTGCTGAGGATCCAGCCGCTGCTGGCGATCCTCCCCGGCCTGATGATCACGCTCACCGTGCTGTCGCTGAACATCGTCGGCGACGCCCTGCGCGACGCGCTCGACCCCCGCGGCAAGGCACGGCTCGACGCGGCGCTGCAGTTGGAGGCGCAGGCCGCCTCCCCCGAACCCAGGACGGCTCTCTGATGCCCCGCTTCATCGCCAGGCGCCTGGTCGGGATGGTCGCCGTCCTCTTCGCGGTCTCGGTGATCGTCTTCGTCGTCTTCATGGTCCTGCCGAAACAGAACCCGGCGCAGTCGCTGGCCGGTAAGAACGCGACCCCGCTGCTGGTGGAGAACATCGAAGCCGAATGGGGGTTCGACGACCCGCTGCCGCAGCAGTACCTGACGATGATGAAGAAGGTCTTCACCGGCGAGCTGGTCCAGTACGAACCGCGGATCCCAGTCGACGACCGGATCGTCGAAGGGATCCCGGCGACCTTCTCGCTGGCGATCGGCGCGGCGCTGATCTGGCTCTTCTTCGGCCTTCTGCTCGGCTACCTCTCCGCGATCCGGGCCGGCGGCTGGCTCGACCGCATCCTTACCGGCGTCTCGATCGCCGGCATCTCGATCCCCGTCTTCTTCCTTGCCCCGGTCCTCATCTATCTCTTCGCCAATCAGCTTGAAATCTTCCCCAACGGCCAGTACGTGCCGTTCAGCGAAGACCCAGGCGAGTGGCTCAACCACCTGATCCTGCCCTGGTTCACGCTGGCGGTGCTCTCGATCGGCTTCTACAGCCGCGTCCTGCGCTCGAACATGCTCGACGTCATGAACGAGGACTATGTGCGGACGGCGCGAGCCAAGGGGCTGAGCGAGCGGCAGGTGATGACCCGCCACGTGCTGCGCAACTCGCTGATCCCGGTGATCACCCTCTTCGGCCTCGACTTCGGCGCGACCATCGCCGGCACCGCGATCATCACCGAAGCGATTTACTCGATCGACGGAGTCGGCCTATACGCCGCTGAAGCGGTGAAAAAGTTCGAACTGCCGCCGATCATGGGGGTCGCGCTCTACGGCGCCTTCTTCGTCGTCCTTCTCAACACCGTCGTCGACGTCGTCTACGCCTACCTCGACCCGCGCGTGCGGCTGGGAGAGAGTGCCTCCGAATGAGTCCGGCGCCGCTGCTCTCAGTCCGCGACCTGCGGGTCGGCTTCGCCACCGAAGAGGGGGTCCTGCAGGCCGTCGACGGGGTCAGCTTCGACCTGCGGCCGGGCGAGGTGCTGGCGATCGTCGGCGAGTCCGGCTCGGGCAAGAGCGTGACCGCCCAGACCCTGATCGGGCTGACCCGCGCCAACAACGCCCGCATCGAAGGTTCGGTGCAGCTGGCCGGCGAGGAGCTGACCGAGGCCAGCGACGCCGAGATGAGGCACCTGCGCGGCGAGAAGATCGCGATGGTCTTCCAGGACCCGATGACCTCCTTCAATCCGGTCTACCGGATCGGCGCGCAGATCGTCGAGGCGATCCGGGCCCACCGTCCCGGCACCTCCAAGCGGGAGGGCAAGGAGCGCGTGGTGGAGCTGTTCGAGGCGGTCGGGATCCCCAAAGCCGAGCAGCGGGTCGACGACTACCCGCACGAGTTCTCGGGCGGGATGCGGCAGCGGGCGATGATCGCGATGGCGCTGGCGCTCGAGCCCGAGGTGCTGATCGCCGACGAGCCGACGACGGCGCTCGACGTGACGATCCAGGCCCAGATCCTCGACCTGCTCGAGCAGCTGAACCGGGAGCGGAACCTGGCGACGATCCTGATCACCCACGACCTCGGAGTCGTCGCCGAGGTGGCCGACTGGGTCCTGGTCATGTACGCGGGGAAGGTGGTCGAGCAGGGGACCCTCGATGAGATCTTCTACGACCCGCAGCACCCCTATACCTGGGGCCTGCTCGGCTCGCTGACCCGGATCGACCGGCCGCGGCCGCACCGTCTGCCGCAGATCGCCGGCCAGCCACCCTCGCTGCTCGACCTGCCGACGGGCTGCCCGTTCAGGCCGCGCTGTCCCCACGAGTTCGCCAAGTGCACCGAATACCCCGGCCTCGACGCCCGCCTCGCCGAGGAGCCGGAGCACGGCGATCGCTGCTGGCTCACCCCCGAGGAGAAGCGCGAGAAGCGGCTGGTCGAAGGGCAGATCGGGCTGGAGGCGCCGCGATGAGCGCGCTGCTCGAGGTCACCGACCTCGTCAAGCACTTCCCGATCAAGCGCGGGATCCTGATCGACCGCGAGGTCGATCAGGTGCGGGCCGTGGACGGCGTCAGCTTCCAGGTCGAACGCGGCGAGACGCTGGGGCTGGTCGGCGAGTCCGGCAGCGGCAAGTCGACCGCCTGCCGGGCGGTCCTGCAGCTGATCGAGCCGACCTCGGGTTCGGTCAAGTTCGAGGGGCGCGAGATCGCCGGCCTCGGCCGGCGGCAGATGGCGCCGCTGCGACGGGGGATGCAGATGATCTTCCAGGACCCCTACGCCTCGCTCAACCCGCGCAAACGGGTCGGGCAGATCGTCGGCGACCCGCTAAAGCGCCAGGGCGTGGCCTCGGGATCGGACCTGCGCCGCCAAGTGCAGGAGCTGCTGGAGCGGGTCGGGCTTTCCAGCGAGCACTACAACCGCTATCCGCACGAGTTCTCCGGCGGCCAGCGGCAGCGGATCGGGATTGCCCGGGCGCTGGCGCTGAAGCCGAGGCTGGTTATCTGCGACGAGCCGGTCTCCGCCCTCGACGTCTCGATCCAGGCCCAGATCGTCAACCTGCTCGACGACCTCCAGGACGAGCTCGGCCTCGCCTACCTCTTCGTCGCCCACGACATCGGCGTCGTCCGCCACATCGCCGACCGGATCGCGGTGATGAACGAGGGCAAGATCGTCGAGCAGGGCAGCGCCGACCAGGTCTGCGAGCAGCCCAAGCACGAGTACACGAAGAAGCTGCTGGCGGCGGTGCCGATCCCGGACCCGAAAGAGAGCCGCGAACGGCAGCAGCGCAGTAGCGTGCAGTAGGTGCCGCTGCCGCTCTCGCCGCCGATCAAACCGCAACTTGCGCTTACCCGCAAAGCGCTGCCGGAAGGGGACGAGTGGGCGTACGAGCCCAAGCTCGACGGGTTCCGGGCGATCGTCTTCGTCGACGGCTCCCAGTTCTACATCCAGTCGCGCGGCGGCAAACCCTTCAACCGCTACTTCCCCGAGCTGAGCTTCGCACCGGGCCGCTGGGTGCTCGACGGCGAGCTGGTGATTCGCGACGCCGACGGCAACCTCGAATTCGACTCGATGCAGGAACGGATCCACCCGGCGCAGTCGCGGATCGAGCTGCTCTCGCAGCAGATCCCGGCCAGCTACGTCGTCTTCGACCTGCTCGCCGAGGGTGACGAGTCGCTCTGCGAGCGACCCCTGCGCGAGCGGCGCGAGCGGCTCGAGGCGATCGCCCAGAAGACGGGGCTGGAGCTTACGCCGCTGACCCCGGACGCGGAGCAGGCCGACCGCTGGCTGTCGAGCATCGAGGGGGTGATGGCCAAGGACCTGACCGCGCCGTACGTCCCCGGCAAACGCAAGGGGATGGCGAAGGTCAAGCGCGAGCGGACGATCGACTGCGTGGTGATGGGCTGGCGGCCGGGCAAAGAGGAGGGCACGGTCGGCTCGCTGATCCTCGGCCTCTACGACGACGGGGAGCTGCGCACGGTCGGCCACATCTCCGGCTTCAGCGCCGCGGCGAAACGCAGCATGCGGGCGATGCTGGCCCCGTTGGAGACTGGGGAAAGCGGGACGGCGGAGCCGAGTCGGTGGACTGGCGGACGGGACCTGGAGTGGGTTGAGTTGCGGCCGGAGTTGGTGATCGAGGTCGGCTACGACCACGCGGCCTCGGGGCGGATCCGGCATGGGGCTCGGTTTCGTGCGTTTCGGGATGACAAAGAGCCGCGAGAGTGCAAGTTCGAGCAGTTGGACGAAGGTGGCTAGAAGAGAGCGATCTGGCGGGCGGGTCCTGTCTCCGATCGGGGGCTCTCCCTACCGGGTGAGTCCTCCCGATCGTCGCCACCCGCCCGAGGAACGCTTTGTCTAGACGCTCTTCCTCGGCCCCAGCCTTTGACGGCTCTCGTTGCGTGTTTCCGGTGCTCGGGCCTCATGTTTCCGCGGTTTCCGTACAGAGCCTCGTAGCGCGGTAGGAGGTCGGGGCGTTTTTCTTGCAGCCAGGCGTAGAACACGTCCTTCACCTCGCCTCGTAAGTGGAGGGCTGCTGAGCCCAGGAAGGTGGCGCCGGCTTCTTTGGCTCGTTCGACAATCGGGCGAACCTGGTCGGGGTCGTCGTTGATGCCTGGCATCAGCGGGGCGATGAGGACTCCGGAGTCGATGCCTCGGGAGCGGAGCTCTTCGACCGCGTCGAGGCGGGCGGCGGGGCTTGGGGTGTGGGGCTCGGTTGCCCGCCAGGCCTCCTCGTCGAGGGTCGGGACGGAGAGGTTGACCGAGACCGGCAGCTTCTCCGCCATCCGCTCGAAGATCTCGACGTCGCGCATCACCAGCGGCGACTTGGTCAGCACCGAGACCGGCGTCTCCGCTTCCTCCAGCGCCTCGAGGATCGCCGGCATCATCCGGTAGCGGCTCTCTACCCACTGATACGGGTCGGTGTTGGTCCCCAGCGCCACCAGCTCCCGCTTCCATCCCGGCCGCGCCAGCTCCGCCCGCAGCAGCTCCGGCACGTTGACCTTAACCACGATCTCCCGCTCGAAGTCGCGACCGGCGTCCATGTCGAGGTAGGGATGGGTACGCCTAGCGAAGCAGTAGCGGTAATCGGCAGGCGTGGGTACAGCCGCGGAAGGGGTTAATCGTCCAATCGAACCCGTATCGCCCCCCAGGCACCCGATTGAGGGCTGACTTCGCCAGCACCTCGTGAAATCGAATGCCAAGAGCCTCCGGGGCATCGAAAGTCCGCGTCACCGTTTCCTCGGCCACACCGAACAGCCTGCCTGCCTCCTCGTTCTCGATTCTCTGCTCATCCCACCGCATACGAACACATGTTCGCACACGCTCATGACGCGCATCGGAGTTTCACCACACCCCAGTGGGGCGAATGTCGGCTAAGGCAGGACGCCCGCGATCACGTAGCGAAGGACGGCGACCACCTGCTCGGCCGTGCGGGCGGTGGCCTGTGCCGCGCGATCGACCTCCTTCAGGGCGTGGTCGAGCTCGCCGTCGTGGAGGGTGACGATCGGCTTGCCGAGGGCGGCGGCATAACCGGCGTCGAAAGCGGCGTTCCACTGGCGGTACTTGTCGCCGAAGCGGACGACGACGACGTCGGCGTCGCGGATCAGCGTCTGAGTGCGGATCGCGTTGACGCCCGCCCCCTTGTGGTCGCGCCAGAAGGCCTCGCTCTCCTCGCCGAGCGTGCCGGCGCCGGCGTCGTCGGAGGCGGCGTGGTCGGTGACCGGTGCCGAGAAGACCACCGGCAGCCCGGCCTCGCGCACCCCAGCCTCGATCCGCTCCCGCCAGTCACTGTGAATCTCCCCGGAGAGGTAGACCTGCCAGGTCCGCTCCATGGCCCGCATCGTAGCGATGCGCCTAAGCGTCGGCCGGAACCGCCGCCCCCGCCGTCTGCTCCTCGAAGTGCTTGCTGAGCATGGTGACCTGGCCCTGGTAGTTGGAGCCGAGGTCGGTGCCGTAGAGGCGTTCGGCGGGGGACGACATCCGCTCGAGGCCCAGCTTGCAGACCGGCTGGCGGTGCTCGACCATGAAGGAGACGTCGCGGGCGCGGACCTCGAGCGCGGCGCGGCTGCCGTGGCGGCCCCCGTCGGAGTCGTAGCCGAAGCCGGGGTCGAAGAAGCCGGCGTAGTGGGTGCGGAGCTCGCCGGCGGTCGGGTCGTAGGCCATCATCTCGGCCGCGATCTGCGGCGGGATGCAAACGCCCTCGGCGGAGAGCAGCAGGTAGAAGATCTCGGGCTCGAGTACGACGCGGCCGCCCGGCTCCGGGTAGACCGGATCCCAGTAGTCGGTCCAGCGGTAGGCGCGGATGCGGGAGAGATCGACGGGCAGGCTGTTCTTCTTGGCCCGGTAGCCGACCACCCGGTCAGCCGGCCCCGAGAGGTCGAGGCTGAGGAAGAGACCGTCGGCGACCGCCATCTCCGACTGCCGCAGCGCGTGCGAGTCGCGATACAAGAGGGGGAACTCGTCCTGGAGGCCGCGGATCTCGTCGTCGGAGAGGCGCACGTCGCCGCGCGCGAGGCGCAGCTGGTTCAGCGAGAGGCCCGCCTTCACCTGAATCGCGAACGAACGCGGGACGATCTCCAGGTAGAGCTGCCCCCGATAGCCGGCGCGGATGTCATCGAAGCGATGATGCCGGTCGGTGATCACCCTGGTGAACACGTCGAGCCGGCCGGTCGAGCTCTTCGGGTTGGCCTTGGCCCGCACGTCCTCGGGCAGGTTCAGCTCCTCGATCAGCGGCACCAGGTAAGGACGGTCACGCTCGAGCACGGCGCCGTCGCGGAGGTCGACCCGCTGGAAGGCGAGGTCGTCCACCTTCTCCTCCACCGTCGAGTCGACATCGGGCAGGAACGAGCAGCGCAGCGCCCAGGCGAAGTCACCCAAACGCAGGTCGATGCTGGCCGGCTGCACCGCCTCGGGACGGATCCGGTAGTCGCCCGAGCTGATCCACTCGGCGGCGACGGCCTCGTTCAGAGCCTGCGATGGGAAGACGCCGCTTCTCGGCTCATTCATTCCGCGGAGGTTATTCGCCGCGCCTGCTCCGCGCCCAGGTACGCGGAGAGGATGAACTCGAGGATCTCCGGAAAAAGCTGACTCAGCTGCGCGGCTTCGCCGGCGAGGATGCGCCGGCCGAGCAGGGAGGCGATGCCGCCGACCACCGCTTCGCCGGTCGCTTCGGGGATCTCATCTCCTCCCGGCGTCGAGGGGGCGCCCTCGTGCAGATAGGAGACGAAAGAGTCCAGGGCGCCTTGATAGCGGTCGTAGACCTCGCGCCCGGCCCGCAGCCCTTCGACCAAGGCGATGCCGCCCAGCGGCGGGTCTTCGGAAAGCAGGTCCAATAGAGCCCCCGTCGCCGCCCGGACCCGGCGTGGCCACTCTTCGCCCGACGCCTCCTCGCAGGCCGAGGTCACCGCTTGCCGGATCCGCTCGATCGCCGTGTCGTAGGCGGCGATGAAGCATTCGTCCTTGCTCTCGAAGTGCCTGTAGAAGTCGCTCTTCGAGACGGCCGCCCGCCGGCCGATCATCGAGACCGTCGTCTTCTGGTACCCCACCTCGTAGAGGACCTCAGTGAGGCCGGTGATCAACCGCTCGCGCTGATTGCGCGCGACAAACTCGGGCGAGAGCCCGTGACGTCCCCTTGGTAACCGCTCCATTACACAATGGAGTCTGCCACCGTACCCTTACTTTCGCCTCCCGGTGTCGACCACCTCTCCAATACCGAGGTAGGGCGATAGAACGAATTGGGACAGTTCCGGGAGCAGCTCGGGAGCCTGCTCCGCCTCCCCCCTTCGGATCTGCAATTGCAGGATCCAGGCGACCCCACCGACCAGCGATTCCTCGATCGTCTCCGGCAGGCCGGCCTCGGCGGGAGCGTAGGCCCGGAGCAGCTCGACGCAGTCGTGCACCCCGGCGTCGTAGAGCCGGGCCGAGCTTGGAGTGGCGGAGATCGCCTCGAGCATGCACATTTTCGCGGCGGCCGGGTGCTCGGCGACGAACTCGAGCAGCGCCTCGAGACCGGCGACGATCGCGGCCTCGGACGAGTCGGTCGCTTCCTCGCAGGCCTCTTCGATCGCGATCCGCATCTCCAGCAGCGTCGTGTTGACGGCGGAGAGGAAAAGGTCCTCCTTGCCGTCGAAATTGTCGTAGAGCGTCTTGCGGGCAACCCCGGCACGGCGCACGATGTCGGCGATCTTCGTCGCCTCGTAGCCGCTCTCGGCGGTCAGCTCCGCGACCGCGTCCATCATTCGCCGTCGCTTGTGATTGGCGACGAACTCCCGCGGCAGCTCTGGGCGGGTCGAGTTCATGCGCCGCACCCCCCCGGATCCTTGGCCACCAACGGGGAGGCGGCGAGGGCGACGAAAGGCGCGCGCAGGCGACCAATGTTCTGGTACCGTGAGAAAACTTGGGTTGTTTTTAATGAAAACTTGTGAGTTCTCAGGTGTCCGTCAATCGCATTCAGCTGAGCCAAGAGACCCTCCTCGCGGCAATCGGGGATGACTGGCCTCCCGAGCAGGTCGAGGTCGCCCTCGAACTGCTTGCCAACAGCAGCGGCAAATTCCCTTCCGGCGTGCGCAAGCTCCCTGCCGAGCTGATCCGCGCGATCCAGCGTGAGCGGCTGATCCTGGCGATGCTCAGCGCCGCCTCCGACCTCGGATATCTCGAAACCAACGTTCAGGACGTGATCGATCGGGCGGGCGTATCGCGCCCCACCTTCTACGAGCACTTCGCCAACAAAGAAGACTGCTTCCTCGCCGCGTTCGACACCAGCGCCGAGCGCCTGCGCAAGATGGTCGACTCCGCCGCCCGCCAAGGCGGCGACGTGTGGCGCGACCGGGTCCGCCTCTCGCTCGAAGCGCTCCTCCGCTTCGCCAGCCGCGAGCCCTACACCGCTCGCACGATGGTGGTCGAGGCGCGGGCCGCAAGCGCCACTGCGGTTAGGCGACGTGTCGACCTCATGGACGACTTCGCCCGTTGCCTCGAAACCCTTGCCGTGGAGCTCCTTCCCGACGGTCGCTCGCAGACGGCGCTGACCGCGTCCGGAATCGTCGGCGGGGTCGAATCCCTGCTCTATTCGCGACTCTGCAAGCAGGAGTACGACCAGCTCGAGTCGCTCCTGCCCTCGCTGATGTACTTCGTGGTGCTTCCCTACGAGGGTCATGAGGCGGCAAGTGAGGCTTTCGCGGTCAACTAGATCCAGAGTACTAAAATTGGACAACGAGTACAGAACTTTCTTTGCTTGCTTCGCCTAGGGTCGGGCTTGTGGCGAGAGATCGGATAGGGCGCCTGGCGCTCGCGTTGCTGTTCTTCTCAGCGCTGTCGATCGGATTGACGGCCACGGCGTCACCGCGCACCTTTTACGACGACTTTCCCTTTCTTACCCATTGGGTCGAGCTTCTACCGCCCTTCAACGAACACCTGGTTACCGACGTCGGCGGCCTCTACCTCGGCTTCGCGGTTCTCTTCGGCTTGGCGGCCTGGAGGTTCGAGCGGCCTTTGGTCCGCCCCCTCTGCGTCGCCTGGCTGCTCACCGCCGGTCTTCACCTGTTCTTCCACGCCGGTCATCTCGAGGGCTTCGGCACCGCCGACGCTGTCGCCGAGATCGCCTCGCTCACCCTGCTGCTCGTCCCCGCCGCGGTCGCCCTGTGGGCCTGCCGACCGGAGGGGCCGCCGCCGACGGGCGAGCGACCCTAGAATCAAGCGCCGCGGTTCCTGGAGGGGTGCCGGAGTGGTTGAACGGGGCGGTCTCGAAAACCGTTGGCCTTCGTAAGGGGGCTCGTGGGTTCGAATCCCACCCCCTCCGTCGTCGTTCAAGTAGGCATCGGGGCTTGTCGAAGTAGTGATGTGGCCGCCGACGGACAGACCAGGGTCGGCCGATTCTTCGATCGGCATCCACGCCTGCTGCGCGCGCTGGCGCTGCTGGCCCTGACCTGGGGGCTCGGCTACCTCACCTGGCGCGTCGGGTGGAGCGGCGAAGGCGCCAACCCGATTCTCTTCGCGATGCTGCTCGCGACCGAGGTCTACGGGCTCTACGCGCTTGCCGTCCTCGCCTGGTTCTCCTGGTCGCGACCGCCGGCCCGACGGCCGGAGGCCACCCCCGGACGCAGAGTGGACGTCTACGTCTGCACCTACGACGAGCCCACCGAGGTGGTGATGGCGACCCTGGCCGGCTGCCGGGCGCTGACCTACCCGCACGCCACCTATTTGCTCGACGACGGGCGGCGGCCGGAGATGCGGGAGCTGGCCGAGCTGGCCGGTGCCCGCTACCTGACCCGGCCCGACAACTCCCACGCCAAGGCGGGGAACCTCAACGCGGCGCTGCCCCGGACCGAAGGCGACCTGGTCCTGGTCCTCGACGCCGATCACGTGCCGATGCCGGACGCCCTCGACGCCCTGGTCGGCTACTTCGACGACGAGCGGATGGCAATCGTCCAGACCCCGCACGACTTCTTCAACCACGACTCGGTCCAGCACTACGTCGTCGGCCGCCACGAGCAGTCGCTCTTCTACCGGGTGGTCTGCCCCGGCAAGGACCGCCACCACGCGGCCTACTGGTGCGGCTCGGCGGCGCTGATCAACCGCCACGCCCTGCTCGCGATCGGCGGCGTCGCGACCGAGACGATTGCCGAGGACTTCCACACGACGATCCGCCTGATTCGCCACGGCTGGCGCACCGGCTACCACGACGAGGTGCTGGTCCAGGGGCTGGCCCCGCACGACCTCGACGGCTACCTACTGCAGCGCGACCGCTGGGCGCGCGGCAACCTGGCGGTCTTCCGGCTGCCGGAGTCGCCGCTGCGGGCGCGGACGCTGAGCCCCCTGCAGCGCCTCTCCTTCCTCGCCAGCCTGCTCGCCTACCTGGCGCCGCCGATGCGCCTCCTGCTCCTGCTGACCCTGGGCCTGGTCCTCTGGACCGGTGAGTTGCCGATGAAGATCAGCGTCGCCGCCCTGGCCGCGCTCTGGGTACCGTCGCTGCTGCTCAACCTCAGCGCCGGCGCGGCCCTGGCCCGCGGCTACATGCGGATCCCCGAGACCGCCCACTACGAGCTGCTGACGATGGAGATCTACACGCGGGCGCTGCGCTGCGCCGTGGTCCCCGGCAAGACCGCCTTCAAGGTGACGCCGAAGCAGGGGCGCGACTGCGGCGGCCTCGAGGCGCTGCGCAAGCTCCACCTGGTCCTCTTCTGCACGGCGCTGCTGGCGGTCGGGACGCTGCTGCGGCTGCTCGACCTCGCCGGCGCCGGTCCGCTGCCCGACCTGCCGGGGATCGCCGCCGTGATCGTCCCCCTCCTCGGCCTCTTCGAGCTGCGCCGGCTCGGGGCGACCTTGCTGGCGGTCGGCCGTCGCCGTCAGCGCCGGCTCGTCTACCGCTTCGAGGGCGACGCCGCGGCGAGCGTCTATGGACCGGACGCGCATACCCCGGCGCGACTGGTCGACGCTTCCGCCGCCGGCCTGGGCATGGTCGCCACCGCACCGCTGGAAGTCGGCAGCCAGCCAGCGGTCCTGCTGGGACTGACCGACGCGGCAGGCGAGCCGCACGAGATCGCCGCGAAGGTCGAAGTCCGCACCTGCCGGGAGGCCCAGACCGAGGGCAGCTTCCTGATCGGCGCCACGATCCTCGAAATCGACCCCGAAGCCCGCCTGCAACTGATGGAGTGGTGCTATGTCGTCTGCAGCCACGAGCGGCTGCGCGGCCGGCGGCCGGCGATCCCGCTGCCCGAGTCGGAAGCGATCGTCGTCGCCCTCGACGACTACCGCGTTCGCGGGCCGGTTGCGGCGGATCCTTCGATCCCCGCCCTGGGGCAAGCTTGAGCCGCTAATCTTGATTGATGTAGCGGTTTCTTGTAAACCGCGGAGGAAAAGAGAGGACCGGCAAATATCGGCCAAGAAAATGCCGGCCCTCCCAGCTCGCAACGAAGCTTCATAAAAGCTCCATTACTGACCTGAGTATAGAGTCGAACTCAATTACTCGGGTATGGCTTGAGCGTCAGGCCGCCACTCCCGGTCAGCGGAGAGGGTGGGATTCGAACCCACGAGGCGGGTTAACCCCGCCCACGCGATTTCCAATCGCGCTCCTTAAGCCACTCGGACACCTCTCCGGGTGCACACAGGGTATTGGACTGCCTGGGAGGGCTCAGCCCCGGCGCTGGGCGAAGAAGCTCCGCAGGAGGGCGGAGCACTCGGCTTCGCGGACGCCGGCGATCACCTCGGGGCGGTGGTTGAGAGCCGGCTCGGCGAGGACGTCGAGAACGCTGCCCGCGGCACCGGCCTTCGGGTCACGGGTGCCGAAGACGACCACCGGGACGCGAGCGAGGACGATCGCCCCGGCGCACATCGCGCAGGGCTCGAGGGTGACGAACAGCGTCGTCCCCGGAAGCCGCCAGCCGCCGAGCTCGGCGGCCGCGGCGCGGATCGCCAGCAGCTCGGCGTGAGCGGTCGGGTCGCGGCGCAGCTCGCGCTCGTTGCCCGCCCGCGAGAGCAGCTCCCCGTCGCGGAAGATCGCGGCGCCGATCGGCACGTCGCCGTGCGCCTCGGCCTGGCGGGCCTCCTCGAGTGCGACCTCCATTCCGGCATCCAGCATGCTCGCGTCCACGATCCGTGAGTATGTCCGGCGACAACTTCCGCGGTATCGCGGTGTTGGTGGAAATGCCGGATCCAGGGATTCCGGCCCTTCAGAACAGATGAGACGACTTCTTCCCACGCTTCTGCTCGGCGCGATCGGGGTCCTGCCCCTTGCCGCCGCGCCCGCCTCCGCCGAGACGGGCGTCTCGCCGGCGCGCGCGTTCGCTCCCGGCCAGCTCCTGGTCAAGTTCCAGGGGCAGCGCCGGGGCGCGGCGATCGAGCTGCCGCCGGGCGTCGGCGTGCGCGAGACCGCCAGGGCGCTGCGGCAGAGGCCGTCGGTGGTCTACGCCGCCCCCAACTACATCGCCTTGGCCTCGGCGACCCCTGCCCCACCGTTCGATCCCGACGACTCGGGCAGGTTGCAGGAAGGCGCCCGCTCCTCGAGCGCGTCAGGCAAATGGGCTTTCAGGCAGTGGAACTTTCTCGCCCCCAAGGCAACCGCCGGGACCGGCCTGCCGACCTCGCCGGGGGGGATCGACGCCGTCGGCGCCTGGCGCAATCTGATCGAGGCCGGCCGGCCGGGCGCCGCCGGCGTCCTCGTCGCGGTGCTCGACAGCGGCATCGCCTACCGCTCCGACGGCGACCGGTTCCTCCCCAGTCCCGATTTCGGGCCCGAGCAGTTCGCTCGCGGCCGCGACTTCGTCGACCACGACCGGCTGCCGCTGGACGAGAGCGGCCACGGCACCCACGTGGCGGGAACGATCGCCGAGAAGACGAACAACGGGATCGGGCTCACCGGCCTCGCCTACGGGGCGCGGTTGATGCCCGTGCGGGTGCTCGACGAGAAGGGTTTCGGCGACTCGCTGCAGATCGCCCAGGGGATCCGCTTCGCCGTCGCCCACGGCGCCGACGTGATCAACATGAGCTTCAACTTCCCCTGCGGCAAGCAGGTGCCGCTGGTCGACGAAGCGCTGGAGGAAGCCTACGAACGGGGGGTGGTCACGGTTGCCTCCGCCGGCAACCTCGGCACCGAGGAGTGCGTCTCGGCGCCGGCGACCGGCCCGCGGGTGATCGGCGTCGGCGGGACCACCGAGGGAGCCTGCCTGGGCGACTACTCCCTGCCCGGAGCCGACATCGACCTGGTCGCCCCCGGCGGCGGCGAACCGCGTGCCCGCTGCCGCTCGGTCGCGGCGCGGCCGATCTACCAGGTGACGCTGCTGCCGGACAGCACCAACACCTTCGGGATCCCCGTCAAGTACGTCGGCACCTCGATGGCCGCCGCCCACGTCTCCGGCGTCGCCGCCATGGTCCTCGCCAGCCGCAGGATCAACCCGCTGCTGGAGGACGAAGCGCTGGTCCGCGCGGTGACCAAGCGGCTGCGGAGCACGGCCCGCGATCTCGGCCTGCCGCGGCGCCAGCAGGGGGCCGGGCTGATCGACGCCGACGCGGCAACCGGCACCGGGCCAACTTTCTATCCCTGACGCGTCAGGTGGTGCGGACGATGATCACGCTGCAAGGCGCGTGGTGCGAGACGTTGTTGGGGACGCTGCCGAGCAGGTAGCGGCGGGCGCCGGTCATCCCCTTGTTGCCGACCACGATCAGGTCGGCCTTGACCTCTTCGGCGACGTTGAGGATCGCGTCCGCGGGGTCGCCCTCGACCGGATGGGTCTGGACCTCGATCCCCTCTTTCTTTGCCTCGGCGGCGGCGGCATCGAGCACGAAGTTGACGTCCTCGCGGGGCCCGATCTCATAATGGACGTCGGCCGGCGCTTCCGACTGCTCGGCTTTCACCCGGCGACCGGAGACAGGGGCGTAGGCGCTGACGAGGCTGAGCGTCGCGCCGGTCAGTTTGGCCAGGTCGATCGCCTGGTGCACGGCCTCGGCGGCCGTCTCCGAACCATCGGTCCCAACCACGATGCGTTTGAACACGCCGCCTCCTTCGGTCGCTGGACGGGCTCGATACTAACGCCGATCCCTAGCGCTGCCCCGCCGGCAGGCTGTTGTAGCCCCGGTAGCCGTCGCCGAGGATTTCGGTCGGCGTGGTGGCCAGCCGGTAGATCGCGATCGCCATCGAGATCGCCAGGCAGGCGACGAGGACGACCATCCCCGCTCTCCAGATCCAAGGCACGCGGCAACCCTAGTGGTCGCCTGCCTGGTGGTCCCCTATGGTGGGCGCCATGGCACTGGAGAAGGTTGCGGACGGGGTCTGGCTGCTGCGGGGGGACTTCCGCGGGGCGATGAACATCTACTTCATCGAGGACGGCGACGGGGTCGTCCAGTTCGACGCCGGCACCAAGGCGATGCGCAAGAAGGCGAAGGCCGCGGCGGATGAGCTCGGCGGGCTGAAGTGGGTCGTCCTCGGCCACGCCCACGCCGATCACCGCGGCACCGCCCCTTACATGGGCGTGCCGGTCCTCTGCCATCCCGACGAGAGGGCCGACGCCGAAAGCGACGCGGCGATCGCCCCCTACATGGACCTCTCGCAGCTGCCGGTGGCATGGGTGCGCTGGCTGTACCCCTTCCTGCTGCGGCGCTGGGACGGCGGCGCGGTGAAGATCGCCGACACGGTGATCGAAGGCGACGAGATCGCCGGCTTCAAGGTCCTCCATTTCCCCGGCCACGCCCCCGGGCTGATCGGGCTCTGGCGCGAGAGCGATCGGGTGGCGCTGGTCTCAGACGTCGTCTACCTGGTCGACTCGGCGCGGCTGAAACCACTGCCGGAGGGCGAGGCGAGCGTCCCGCATCCCGCCTGGGCCTGGGACCACGCCAAGGCGAAGGAGTCGCTGCGACGGCTGGCGGCGCTGGAACCGCGGGTCGTCGGCGCCGGGCACGAGCATCCGCTGCGGGGCGAGAACCTGCGCGAGACGCTCGAGCGGGCCGCCGAGAAGTACTGAAACCGGCTCCTGCCATAACTTCCAGCGCCTGATGATCGCCACCTACGCCTCGGCGGCGCTGATCTGCGCCGTCTCGCTGCTGGTCGGCCGCGCCGTTCTCTCGCTCGCCGGCGGGCGCGAGTGGTCCTGGCTGGAGCCCGCGGTCGGTCTCGGCGCGGTTCTGACCGTGACCGGGCTGCTGGCCCGGGCGCCGGGGCACGGGGCCTCGGCGACGGTCGGGCTGGCGGCGCTGGTGGTGGCCGCGGGGCTGGTCGTTTGGCGCCAGGAGTACCGGGCGCCCGGGGCTTGGCGCGAGGGCCTGCCGGTTGCCGCGGTGGTCGTCGTGGTGCTTTCGATCCCCTTCGCGATCGCCGGCCACTGGGGGCTGCTCGGCGTCGGCTTCAACAACGACCTCGGCCTGCACCTCGCCTGGGCCGAGTGGCTGCGCAGCGGCTTCGGCCCCGACGCCGAGCCCGGCTACCCGCTGGGCCCGCACGGGCTGGCGGTGGCGACGGCGGCGGTGCCGGGCATCAACCTCGGCCAGGCGTTCCTCGGCGAGATCGTCGCCATCGGCGTCCTCACCGGCCTGACGGCGCTGGGCGCGCTGCGTTCGATGACCCCGGGCCGTCGCACGCTGGCGGCAGCAATGGTCGCCCTCCCCTATCTGGCGGCCTCCTACTACGCCCAAGCAGCCTTCAAGGAGACGGCAGAGGCCCTCATGGTCCTCGCTTTTGCGATCTGGCTGACCCAGTTCGAGCAGCTCCCGTCCACCTGGCGCCAGCGCTTTCTCTTCGTCCTCCCGGCTCTCGCCCTAGCCGGTGGAATCTTCTTCTCCTATTCGTTCGCCGGCGTCGCCTGGCCGGTCGCGATCCTCGCCCTCTGGAGCCTGACCCTGCCGGAGGTGAGGCGGGCGCTGCGGCCACGATCGCTGCTGCGCTTCCTGCTGCGGCCGGCGACCCTGGCGGCTCTGGCGGTCCTCGCCGGGCTGGCGGTGCTGGTCACCGTGGTCGGTCCCTTCGGCTTCGCCAGCAGCTTCAACAAGGTCGCCGGCAGCAACACCTACGGCCCGGTCTCGCCGCTGGAGGCGCTGGGCATCTGGCCAGCCGGCAACTACCGCCTCGACGCCGCCGGCGGCGCCCGCTACCCCGGCCTCGCCGGCGCGATCTCGATCCTCGCCCTGCTGGTCGGCCTCGCCTGGTGGGTCAATCGCCGCGAATGGACGATCCCAATCGCCCTTGGCGCCGCCTGGCTCCTTTACCTCGCCGCCCTGCCCTCGGCCGGCGACTACTCGCTGGCCAAGGCCCTGATGATCGCCGCCCCCCTGGCAATGCTCGTCATCGTCCGCCCGCTGCTGGAAGAATCGCTGCGGGGCAAAGGCGCCTTGCGGGTCGGCTGGAGCATCCTCGCGGTGGCCTTCATCGGTGGGGCGGTCTGGTCCAGCTTCCTCGCTCTGCGCGACGCACCGGTCGGACCACCCGGTCACGGCGCCGAGCTGAGCGCCTTCCTGCCGATCGTCCACGGCCAGCCGGTCCTCTACGCCGGCCAGGACCGCTACGCCGCCTACGAGCTGCTCGGCGCCGACACCCACGTGCCCCTGGTCGAGTTCCCCGACGACGCCGTTTCCCCCAACCCGGAGAAGCCGTTCGACACCGGCGACGCCTACAGCCCGATCGACTTCGACTCCTTCTCGCGCGGCACCCTCGACCGCTTCCCCTACGTGATCACCGGCCGCGCCGCCTGGAACAGCGAGGCGCCGTCGAACTTCAAGCGGGTCGCGAGCACCGACTCCTACGTCCTCTGGAAACGGACCGGGCCGACGCCCGAGAGCCGCCACGTGCTGCTCGAGGGGACCGAGGCCGGCGCACTGGCGGGCTGCGCGGCGCCGGAGGTGCGGATCCTGCTCGCCAACCCCGGCCGCGCCGGCCTATTCCCCGATGCGGTGATCGGCCACAAAGACGACTGGGAGGAGGGCAGCATCCTCGAGACCGGCTCGGAGACCTCGCAGTCGCTGCGGCTGCCGGCCGGCAGCTGGAACCTCTCGCTTCAGTACTTCTCCCCCTTCGACCTGACCCTCTCGGCGCCGGGCTTCAGCGAAGAGCTGAAGGCGGCCCTGGACGGGCAGCGGCCGAACACGATCAGCCTCGGCAATAACGGCCAGTACTGGCCAGCCGGGCGCTTCGAGAGTGACGGGGGCAAGACCCGCTTCACGATCGAGACCGCCGGAGCGAACGCCCTGCAGAGCCTGACCGGCTACGACGGCAAGGCCTACCTCGGCCAGCTGGTCGCGGTGCCGGCGCAGCCGCACCGCACGGTGCCGCTCTCACAGGCGTGCGACCAGTGGATTGACTGGTACGAAGCCGAAGAAGCGCCTTAGGCGGCTTTGGAAGCCATTCGTTTGGGACTGACCCGGACGACGTCCCAGACGAGCCCGACCTTCTCCAGCCCGTCGATGACCAGGGCGGAGATGTCCACCTGGTACCAGCGCAGGCCGTGGGTGGCCGAAGTCGGGAAGGCGTGGTGGCTGTTGTGGAAGGCCTCGCCGAGAGTCGGGATCGCGATCAGCGCCAGATTGCGCGAGTGGTCGGTGGTCTCGAATTCGCGCCGGCCGAAGGTGTGGCAGAGCGAGTTGATGCTGTAGGTGAAGTGGTGCAGGACGAAGACCCGCACCAGGCCGCCCCAGAGCAGGCCGGTGAGGCCGGCGACGAGGGTGCCGCCGATGATCCAGCCGAGGAAGAAGGGGAGCAGCAGACCGGCGATCGCCCAGAGCAGGAAGGTGCGGTCGACCCAGCTGATCACCGGGTCCTTGATCAGGTCCGGCGCGAAGCGTTCCTTGTTACCGCGCTGGGTGTGGATGAAGATCCAGCCCACGTGGGCGTGGAAGAGGCCCTTCATCGCCCCCTTCCAGCCGCCGCCATGGTCGACGTGCGGGCTGTGGGGGTCGCCATGTTCGTCAGAGAAGGTGTGGTGCTTGCGGTGGTCGGCGACCCATGAGATCACCGGCCCCTCGATCGCCGCCGAACCGAGGATCCCGAACAGGCCACGCAGCCAGGGGTAGGTCTTGAAGGCGCGGTGGGTGAGGAGGCGGTGGAACCCGACGGTGATGCCGAGGCCGGTGAGGAAGTACAAGCCGAAGAAGAGGAAGACGTCGGTCCAGTTCAGGGCGCTTCCCCATACCTGCCAGCCGGCGACGATGACCGCGAGGAAGGGAATCACGGTGACCAGACCGGTGATGATCCGGTCCCTGGTCTCGTTCGCGACGGGCTGGATGTCTGAGGGAAGTGGTCCTACGGTCGTCATGGCGGCGATGATACGGGCCGAGCCTGAACCTTCCTAGTCGGCCGCGCGATCGGAAGTTGTAGGGTCCCCCGGCAGTGCCCTTCGCAAACACCGCACCGCTGCGACGGGAGATCGAATCCCGCCTCCCGGAGCGCCCCTTCACGATCGCGTTCTGGGACGGCTCGCGGGTCCCCTCGACCTCGGAGGACGGCCCCGTCTTCACTGTCCGCTCACCGCGGGCGATCGCCCACGCGCTGCGGGCGCCCGGCCAGCTCGGCCTCGGCCGCGCCTACGTCAGCGGCGAGCTCGAGGTCGACGACATCGACAAGGTGATCCGGCTCCTCGACGGCTGGCAGGCCCCCTCCCTCGACGGCGCCGACCAGCGGGCGCTGATGCTGGCCGCGGTGCGGGCAATGGGGCTCGTCAAGCCGCCGCCACGCCCAGAGGCCGAGCTGCGGCCCAGCGGCAAGCGCCACAGCAAGGAGCGCGACGCCCGCGCCGTCCGCCACCACTACGACGTCTCCAACGAGTTCTTCGAGCTCTTCCTCGGGCCGACGATGGTCTACAGCTGCGCGATCTGGCGCGACGGCGAGATGAAGACGCTGGAGCAGGCGCAGGAGGAGAAGCTCGACACGGTCGCCCGCAAGCTCCAGATCAAGGAGGGAGAGCGCATCCTCGACGTCGGCTGCGGCTGGGGCGGCTTCCCGCTCTGGGCGGCGACCAGGTACGGCGCCAACGTGGTCGGCATCACCCTCTCCCCCCCGCAGGCCGAAAAAGCACGACAGCGGGCGGAGGAGGCCGGCGTCGCCGACCGGGTCGACATCCGGGTGATGGACTACCGCGACCTGCCATCGCTGGGCGAGAAGTTCGACGCGATCGCCAGCATCGGCATGGTCGAGCACGTCGGCTCGGCCAACATCGACCTCTACGCCGAGACCCTGGCCAGCCTGCTCGACTCCGGCGGGCGCCTGCTCAACCACGGCATCACCCGCCTCCGCCACACCGACCCCGAGGCCGGCGACTTCTCCGAGCGCTACGTCTTCCCCGACGCGGCGCCGCTGCACCTCTCGCGCAACCTGCTGGCGCTGGAACGGGCCGGCTTCAACGTCCACCACGTCGAGGACTTCGGCCCCGACTACGCGCAGACGCTGAAGCACTGGGCGCAAAACCTCGACGACAACCGGGCCGAGGGGGAGCGCCTGGCAAGCGCCGAACGGATGCGGGTCTGGCGCCTCTACCTGCGGATGGCGAGGAACGGCTTCGAAAACGGCTTCCTCAACATCTACCAAGCGCGTTGCAGCAAGGCCTAAGCCGGGAAACCGGCTGAGACGTTCTCGAGCGCCCAGTCGGCGCCGGCCGCGTTGAGCTCCTCGACGCTGTAGGACCCGGTGGCGACGCCGACCACCTTGATGCCGGCGCCGTGGCCGGCTTTGACGTCGCGGGGGGTGTCCCCGACGGCGATGGTCCGGTCGCGGTCGAGCTCGGCGCCTGAGACCTCGGCGCCGCGCTCCAGGGCCTTCTTCGTCAACTCGGTGCGGCTGCGTGAGTCGGAGCCGTAGCCGCCGAAGGTGAAGTACTTGTCGAGGTCGCCGCGGGCGAGCTTGATGTGGGCGGCGGGTTCGATGTTGCCGGTCACCACCCCGAGCAGGACCCCCTCCTCGACCAGGCGGGTAAGCAGCTCCTCGATCCCCTCGATCACGAAGTAGCCCTCCGATTCGGCGACGGCGTCGGCGAGGTGGCCGAGGTAGCAGCCGATCGCCTCCGCCCGCTCGACGTCGCTGCCGTCACGGCCGAGAACCTCGCGGAAGACGATCTCGGCAATTTCCGGATCGGTCATCCCCGCGTGGGTGTGTTCCTCGATGTTGGCTTCGACCTCGTAGAGCTCGAGGAACGCGCGTTGCCAGGCGATTGCCCCCGCCCCACCGGTGTGGAGCAGGGTGCCGTCGATATCGAAGAGGATCGCCTCGATCACGGGCGCCGCAGGCTATAGCGGGGGACGGTCAGCCGACGACCCGCGCCCGGAAAACTCTCGCCCGCTCGCAGAGCTTGGCCCGCTTGCAGGGCAGCGGCGCGCGCAGTGTCGCCCCGCGGGCGAAGCGACCGCGCTTGCGGAGCGCCTTCTTGGCCGGGACGGGCGTGGCGCCGTCGTGCGATTCCGGCGTCAGCGCCGCCGGCTCGCCGCTGCCGCGCAGGAAGATCATCGTTCCCGGCCCGGATTCGCCGAACAGGGCGAGGCGGGCAACCTTGGCCCCGACCCCGACCGGGTCGAAGCGGACGTGGGCGACGCAGGAGGCGCCAGGCGCAATCGGTTCGCCGGTACAGCTCTCGTCGATCAGCTCGAAGCTGCCGACATCGCCGCCCGCGACGACGGCGATGAAGTAGGCACCGGCCATGTTCCCTTCGTTGGTCAGGGCGATGGTCCGGACCTGCCCCTCGCCGCCGACTGCGGCGGCGCCGAACTCGACCGGGTTGGTCGCCGGCGCCAGAACGGCTTCGCCGCCGGTGCCGAGCAGCGTGGCGCTGAAGGGGACGTTGCTCGCGTGGACCGTCGCGATTGCTTCGTAGCCCTGCATCGCCCAGGGGTTGAAGGTGACCTGCAGCCAGCAGCTTTCGCCGGGTGCCAGCCAGCGGCCTCCCCAGCAGTCGTTGCTGGAGACCCAGAAGTTGCTGCTGTCTTTGCCTCCGGTGCCGACCGAGCCGATGCGCGCGCCGGCTTCGCCGCTGTTGGTCACCTGCAAGCCTTCGCTGCGGTTGTCGTAGACCCGCTGGATGCCGAAATCGAGCGTGGCCGGGCCGAAGGAGAGCTGGGGCGCGACCGCGGTGCCGCTCAGCGCCGCCGTCGCTTCCGGGCCTTCCTTCAGGCGGACGGCCAGACTCGCGGCCTTGGTGCCGACACTGGCGGGGGCGAAGCGGAGCCAGACGGTGCAGTGCTGGCCGGCTTCGATCCAACCGCAATCGCTGCCGTTGAACTTGAAGTCGCTCGTGTCAGATCCTTCGATCGCGGTGCTGTCGATCGAACCGCCCGCATCGCCAGTGTTCTGAACGTCGAGGGCCAGTTCACTGGATTCCTCGCCGGCCGTGGTCTTCTCGAAGGAGACCGGCGAAGGTGAGAGGCTCAGCTCAGGGCCGGCAGCGACAGCGCTGGCGGCGAAGAGGAGAAAAAGGACGCAGGGCAGCAGGCCGGTGGCCAGGATCTTTCGCATCTGGCCTCATCGACCCCCGCGACAAGCCACGCGCCTTCTGGATCGAATCCTTCATCCAACAGGCACGAAACGCCCGCCTCAGTGCTCGGACTCGAGCAGGTCCTTCTGCGCCAGCGTGTAGAGCAGGCCGAGCGAAGGGAGCACGAGGACCGCGGCGACGCCGAAGACGATGAGGACGACGGTGAGGGTGGCGTCAGGGGCGGCGGCCTGGTCGATGCGCAGGCTGGTCGGCAGCAGGTAGGGGAACTGGGCGACGGCCCAGCCCCAGATGACGGTGACGAAGGCGGCGCCGGCGAGCGGGCGCAGGGGTTTGCGTCCGCCGCGAATGAGGACGACGATCGCGGCGGCGCCGCAGAGCAGCGAGAGGACCACCAGCGGCAGGCCCTGGTCGAGGAGGCGGTCGTGGACGTAACCGGCTTCGGAATCGAGGAGGAAAAGGCCGGCGACCGCCAGGGCGCCGGCGACGACAGCGGCGCCGAGGGCGCGGCGCTCGAAGTAGCGCTCCATCCCCGGCTCACCCGCCCGCCGCGCGTCGCCGACGAGAAAGATCGCCGCCAGGTAGGCACCGCCGACGACGAACATCGCCCCGACCAGCAGCGGCAACGGCTGCAGCCAGGAGGAGAAGGCGTCGCCGTTGCCGTCGGCCGGGACGTTTTCGGCGGCGATCGCGCCGACCACCGTGCCCATGAAAAAGGGAGTGAGCAGCGAGGAGATCGCGAAGGTGGCGCCGGCGGCGCGGCGGCCGGAGAGCCCTTCGATCGACTTGCGGAAGGCGAAGCCAGAGCCGCGCAGGATGATCCCAAAGGCGGCGATCGTGATCGGCACGTACAGCGTCGTCATCACCGCGTAGAAGGCCGAGGGAAAGGCGGTCCAGAGGACGACGAGGATGAAGATCAGCCAGACGTGGTTGGCCTCCCAGACGGGGGTCAGCGAGCGCTGGATCGTCGCCCGCGGCCACTCGCCGCGCTCGGCGCCGCCGGCAAACAGGTCCCAGAAGCCGCCGCCGAAGTCGGCACCGCCGAACAGCGCGTAGAAGGTCACCCCAGCCCAGAGGATCACCGCGGCGGCGTCGGCGAGGCTCATACGCCGGCCTCCTCCCGCGGCGCGTAGGGGCCCTCGGCCTCCGCTTCGGCCCCGCCCTCGCGCCAGCGCTTCGACATCGTTCGCAGAACGCCGATCGTGATTGCGGTCAGCGCCGCGTAGATCGACATCACCAGGGCGAAGGTGAACCAGATCCCGTCGGCTTTGGTCACCGCTTCGGAGGTCCGCATGTAACCCTGGACGATCCAGGGCTGGCGGCCGACCTCGGTGACGATCCAGCCGCACCAAAGCGCGACGATCGCGCCGACGCCGGAGACCGCGACCGCGCGCAGGAACCACGGCGTCTGCGGGATGTCCCGCTTTCGCCACCAGATGAAAGCGAACCACAGGGCCAGCGCCATCAGAGCGGTGCCGATCCCGACCATCGCGTCGAAGGAGAGGTGCAGCAGGGTGTGGGCCGGCGGCTCCTCGTCGTCGGGGATCTGGTCGAGCCCGGTGACCTTGGTGTCGAAGCTCCAGCCGACCAGGAAGGAGTCGAGGTCGGGGATCGCAATTCCTCCCTTCACCTCTTCGTCGGTGCAGATTCCCCCGATGTACTCGTCCTGATGGGTCCCCGTCTTGTAGATGCACTCCATCGCCGCGAACTTGGCCGGCTGGTGGTCGGCGACTTCTCGCGCCGCGGTGTCGCCGACGAAGAGCTGAATCGGGGTGGCGATGCAGGCGATCGTCAGCGGGATCAGCAGGCCGAGCCGGTGCAGGCGGTCGCGGCGCCCCTTCAGCATCCCGACGGCGTAGATCGAAGCGACCAGGAAGCCGACCACCATGTAGGCGGCGAGCAGCATGTGCGGCACCTCGTAGCCGGTCGCCGGGTTGAGCAGCACCTTCAGCGGCTCGACGTCGACCACCTTGCCGGCGGCGTCGAGGGTGAAGCCCTGCGGCTGGTTCATCCAGGAGTTGGCGGCGACGACCGCGAAGGCACCGCCGACACCGGTGATCACCATCGGCACCCCTGCCCAGAAGTGCGGCCACGGGGAAAGTCGTTTCCAGCCGTAGATGTAGACGGCGAGGAATATCGCCTCGAGGAAGAAGAAGATCCCCTCGATCGCGAAGGCGACCCCGAAGGCGGCGCCGAAGCGGTCCATGAACTCCGGCCAGAGGAGGCCGAACTCGAAGCTCAGCAGGGTGCCGCTGACGGCGCCGACGGCAAAGGTCACCGCCATCGCTTTTGACCAGCGCCGGGCCAGCTCCATTGCCGCCTCGTCGTCCTTCTCCAGGCCGAGATAGTTGGCGACCAGGATCGTCGCCGGCAGCGCCACCCCGAGGCAGGAGAAGACGATGTGGAAGCCGAGCGTCCACGCCATCTGGTTGCGAGCGGCGAGCAGATTGGACGACTCCGCCGCCAGGGGAAGCGGGTCGAACGGCAGCATGCCTGGCAGGCTAGCGGCGGAGGCGGGCGGCGACCACGACTTAGCTCACACGCCGTCGCGCAGGCTGCGGTAGCGCCGGATCAGCGCGTTGGTGGAGCTGTCGTGGCGCAGCTCCGGCTCTCCGGGCGACTCGAGCTCGGGGATGATCGCCTTGGCCAGCACCTTGCCCAGCTCCACCCCCCACTGATCGAAGGAGTCGATCCCCCAGATCGCCCCCTGGGTGAAGACGCTGTGCTCGTAGAAGGCGATCAGCGCGCCGAGCGTCTCCGGCGTCAGCCGCTCGGCGAGGATCGTGTTCGAGGGCCGGTTCCCCTCCATCACCCGGTGGGGGACGACCGCCTCGGGGGTCCCCTCCTCCCGCACCTGCTCGGGCGTTTTGCCGAAGGCCAGCGCTTCGCCCTGGGCGAAGACGTTGGACATGAGGATGTCGTGGTGGCGGCCGAGCGGGTTGAGGGTGCTGCCGAAGCCGATGAAGTCGCAGGGGATCAGCCGCGTCCCCTGGTGGATCAGCTGGTAGAAGCTGTGCTGGCCGTTGGTCCCCGGCTCGCCCCAGTAGACGGCGCCGGTGTCGTAGTCGACGTTCGCCCCGTCGAGGGTGACGTGCTTGCCGTTCGACTCCATCGTCAGCTGCTGCAGGTAGGCGGGGAAGCGGTGCAGGTACTGCTCATAGGGCAGCACCGCGTACGTTTCGGCGTCGAAGAAGTCGGCGTACCAGACCGCCAATAGGCCGTGGAGGAGCGGCAGGTTGGCGCCGGTCGGAGCAGTGCGGAAGTGCTCGTCCATCGCGTGGAAGCCGGCCAGCATCTCCCCGAAGCGTGCCGGGCCGATCGCCAGCATCGTCGAGAGCCCGATCGCCGAGTCCATCGAGTAGCGGCCGCCGACCCACTCCCAGAAGCCGAACATGTTCTCGGTGTCGATGCCGA
>Ga0247755_1000020_pt1 | contig 46284 bp, 50 predicted proteins | sample UWRJL096311B4_FD_180948 | JGI IMG/M metagenome (GOLD analysis project Ga0247755, IMG submission 180948) | Plant litter microbial communities from Arlington Agricultural Research Station in Wisconsin, United States - UWRJ-L096-311B-4 | ecosystem: Environmental > Terrestrial > Plant litter >... | reverse complement strand
CGAGCCGGACCGCCATCTCCCTTGCCGCCTCGACGCCGCTGCGGAAGATCGCCGGCGGCCGCACGTCGGGCTCGAACTCGGCCCGCAGCAGGCCGTTGAGGCCGCGGATCGCGAGCGGGAAGCCGGTGCGCGCCGCACGGGTGCCGAGCGTGCGCTTCTGCTCTTCGCCGGCCAGCACCTCCCAGGCGTGCTCGAAAGGTCCGTTGCGGCGGCGCCGGACCGGCAGCACCTGGGCCAGGGCGTAGGCGAACCCATATAAGGGGCGCAGCACCTTTTCGTAGTCGGCCGGGGCGGCGCGGCTCGGCAGCGGTCCGGAGAGGCGGATCATCGTCGCCGCTGCGACGCATTCGGCCCGCGGCAGGGTCAGGTGGGCGTCCATGTAATGGCCGTGGGTCGCGTAGACGTCGTCGCGCAGCCAGACTCCGGGATAGGCGACCTGCAGCCGGTTGCCGCCGAGCGAGCCGTTGAGCAGCGCCGCCGGACCGGTGTCGGGAGCGTGGCGGTGCTCCAGTTCCAGCGGTGTGCCGTCTACCGAGAGCTGGTCCAGCAGCGGCTCGGCCAGGCGGTGGTCGTGGTTGCCGGGGACGAGGATCACCTCGGCCTCGCTCAGCACTTCGCCGAGCTCCTCGAAGAACGGCCGCGCCCGGGCCAGCGCGGGACCGACCGGGAGGTTGCGCAGCTCGACCACGTCGCCGAGCAGGACGAGGCGGTCGGCGCCGGCGATCTCCTCGAGCAGGACGCGTCGCACGTCACGGTCGCGAGCCACGTCCTCGTCGCTGGCGACGCCGAGGTGGAGGTCGGAGACGATCGCCGTCCGCATCCGCGCGAGTATGACGTTTGGCTGGTCAGCCAGGCTGGGTACGATCCCCAGATGCAACGGTTCGGCGAAGAGCTTTTCGCTCCCGTCAACGGCGGGGTAAGGCTCTGCTACCAGGAGATGGGCGACCCCGACGGGGAGCCGCTGCTCCTGGTGATGGGCCTGGCGACGCAGATGATCGCCTGGCAGGAGGAGTTCTGCTCGATGCTGGCCGAGCGCGGCCACCGCGTCGTCCGCTTCGACAACCGCGACATCGGCCGCTCGAGTCGAATCAACTCCGGTGGCATCCCGGGCAAACTCGATCTGCTGGTCGGTCGCGGCAAGCCGCCTTATCTGCTGCGCGACATGGCCGCCGACACCTTCGGCCTGATGAACCACCTCGGGATCGACTCCGCCCACCTTGTCGGCGCCTCGATGGGCGGGATGATCGTCCAGACCGCGGCGATCGAGCAGCCCGAGCGGGTCCGCTCCCTCACCTCGATCATGTCGACCACCGGCAGCCGCCGGGTCGGCCACCCGAGCTACCGCACCTTCGGCCTCCTGCTGGGGAAACCGCCGCGCGAGCGCGAGGCGGCGATCGAGCGGGTGGTCAAGACCTTCAAGACGATCGGTTCGCCCGGCTATCCCTTCGACGAGAAGCGGGTGCGCGAGATCGCCGGCCTCTCCTTCGACCGCGGCCACAGCCAGGCCGGCATCGCCCGCCAGCTGCACGCGATCACCGCGTCGGGCGATCGCACGTCCGGCCTGCGCCAGCTCGAGCTTCCCGCTCTCGTCATCCACGGCAAGAACGACCTGCTGGTCAATCCCTCCGGTGGGCGCGCCACCGCCAAGGCGATCCCCGGCGCCCGCCTGCGCCTGATCGAGGGCATGGGCCACGACCTGCCGCGGGCGCTGTGGCCGATCTTCGCCGAGGAGATCGCGGCGAACGCGGCGCGGGCGCCCAAGGGCACCGCCGCGCCGGTCGCCTCGTAGTTAGTGCGGCTGAGAGGAGTCGAACCTCCACGGGCTCTCGCCCACACGGACCTGAACCGTGCGCGTCTACCAGTTCCGCCACAGCCGCCGGAGCAGGCAATTTACCGATTGCGCGCCGCCCGCCCCCGGCCGCCTCACCAAGACCGCCCTGTGACCGACGTCTCGCGCCCCCGCCCGCCGGCTCGCTAAAATGCCCGTTCCTCGCCGCTATCGTCTAGGGGACTAGGACGCCGGATTCTCAGTCCGGAAACCGGGGTTCGAATCCCCGTAGCGGTACTCCAGATGTAGAGCCAAATCGCCGCCCAAGGGGCGGCTTTTTTTGTCCTCGGGTCAAGGTCTGGGTCAAGGTGATGCAGATGGCATGTATCGGCGAAGACCCTTTCTGCTCTCCCCGGAGGCTCAAATGCGGGGCGCTTCGGAGCCTCTGAGCGTTCGGACGAGGGTCGCCGGCCGGGCACCTTTGGCATACCGCCAGCGTTCCCTTTCAAATACACGAGCGTTACAACGTTCCAGCAGCACTAGGAAGCCGAAGAAGTCAGTTGGTAAATCGGTTGCGAAGCATCCGATTTCCCTGACTTCCTTCGGCGCCCCATTTTTCCACCTCTTCGACGACCGGTAACGACGAGAAATCGCCCTGTCCAGGGGGAAAACAGAGTCGGCCTGGTCCCAACCGCCGACTACTTGCTTTCAAATCGCGCCCTGGCAATGAGGAACAACGCCGTCGCGTACAAGGTAACGCGCCGTCCTAGAAGGCGGCTTCCGCTGCTCCTGGCTTGATTCGGTGTCGTGCCGGCTGCGCGTGTCGGCCAAATCTCTTGCGATGGCCGACATGCTCACCAGACGTCGAATCCCGTTTCTAGTGCTCCATTACGCCGGAGACGGCGACTACCCTATGTCTATGACCGATGAGGCCCTAATCGCGGAGGCAAGCCGGCGTCTCGCTGCTGCTGCCCCTGGAGCAAAGGTGATTCTTTTCGGCTCTCGTGCGCGCGGTGAGGCTCGGCCGGATTCGGATCTTGACTTGCTCGTGATCGAGCCAGACGAGGTATCGGAGCGTCGAGCGGAGACGGCACGTTTGAGGCGAGAGCTACGAGGACTGGACGTGGCCTTGGATGTAATCGTTGTCAGCGCCAAGCACGCCGAGCAGTGGGGTCACTTCAAGGGCACCGCGCTGAACGAGGCGCTGAACGAGGGGCGGGTTCTTGTCGAGGCTTGAGCCTCAGGATCTTGCGGGAGTCCTTGCTCGCAAGGCAGGGGACGATGCGAAGGCGATGCAGCTGCTCGTTCCGAATCCAGAGATCAGCGACGAGATCGTCGGCTTCCATGCTCAACAGGCCCTAGAGAAGTGGCTCAAGGCCGTGATGGCGATGCACGGGCTGGAGGAGGCCCGCATTCACGACCTTGGCCGGTTGGTGGAAATCCTTGGCGCAGCCGGGATTGATTTGCCCCCCGCCGCAGATCGACTCGATGATTTATCGATCTACGCGGTGCCCCTCCGCTACGCAGACCTCCTTGACGCCGAGCCGCTTGACCGCCAGGCGGTGGTCCGGCTGGTCGAAGAAGTCGGTGAATGGGCTGAAGCCAGACGAAAAGGCATTGGATTGCGTTGATGCCGAGTCGCCTGTCGGTAAGGACAGTTCGGCATGGTCCGTGAGCAGACTTTCTTCGAGATAGCAGCAACGCTGCTTCCCGTTCTTCTTCTGGCCGGCGTTTTTACCCGGGTCTTGCGGCCCCCAGACCGTCCGCGAAAAACGAGTGGGTGGCGCTTCTTTTTCATTTTCGTTGGATTCGTGCTCGGCGCTTTTGCTGAGATCTCCGCCTTAAACGCCGTCACGACTGGCAGTCCCGATGACATTGACCGCACTGTGGTGCCAGCGGCCATCTCCTTCGCGATTGTCGGCATAGGGGCTGGCATCACTGCGCCTTGGTTCACCCGATTGGCAGAAGATCATCCGTCATGGCGTAAGCAGTCTCGGGCCATTGTCTTCGCAATGCTTGCCCTTGCGGGTTTTTGGATTTGGTCCAACGTTCAGCTCTATCGCAACATTTTTGAGCTGGGGGATATCGAATGTGTTGTACGGGAAGCAGTCGACTGGCCAGGCGGACCGAACAGCAATGTTTTTGACCAAGGAATTGTTCCGCGCCGATTGGCACTTGATCAGATAGCCATGATCCGAGCCCGGCGTGCAGCACGGGCCGACGGAAGGGTCACCAAAAATGAGCGGTCCGAGATGGGGATCCTGAAACTTCTGCTTGATAATGACGTGAGCGCCTGGGAGTTAGAACTCGACCTGGCGCAGACTCGCGAATGTTGACTCGGACTAGCGAGGAGGGCATTTCATTCGCCCTAGAGCACGAGGTCAGGCTGGAGCACTTTGTGCCCGCTGGCGAGCACGTCGTTTGCTGATCCTCTACCGGTAGCAGCAGATCGCCCTTAAGAGGAGGGCCGGTCCATGAATGAAGATGTCCTCTCGAGAGATATCCAACCCAAGATTGCCAAGCCCATCGGCAAGCCCCGGTAGCGTCTCCTCAACAGCGCCACGCTCTAGCGAAGTGGCGGGCCCGCCCCGAAGGATGCGAACTACCGGATTGCTTTCACCGTCCTCCAAAATCCGCTCTACCTGAGCGATGACGGTCACTTCGCCTAAGACATCGTCAAGGGGCAACTCGAAATCTTTTTTCGGGACCGGCATCAGTAGCCGGGGAGTTTGATCCTCGTTAGTGAAGGGTTGGATGAGCCAGGGGGCATCTGACCTTCCAGTGCCGGAAATTACCCCCCAAGGGTCCAAGACCTTTTTTAGCTCCCTCGTGGCTTCTTGTTGTCCCAGTTTTGGACCGACCTCTAAGAAGGATCGAAGCATCTGGTCAGCTCGATGAAGGGGGTGTAGATGGAGGTCGGCCCGAAACTCAAGCACCATCCCGGCCTCTATCTGCTCGGCGACCTCCAGATCCAGAGGACCGTCTACAACGCCAATTGATTCTCGACTATGCAGGGCCTCAAGGAGCTTGGCGGCAGTTGCATGGCGAGTTCGCGCCTTTCGTATCTCTTCCTCGACCTTGCGGCCCTTAGAACGCTTTCCTTTTGCCTTGACGGGGCCAGCTCCTACCTCGCCTCCGAATCCTCCGTCACTCTCTTCTGCGCTGCGAGTAAGGATCTCGTCGATCTGCCCTCCATCGATTGCACTCAGGGCAGAGACAACTCCATCGGAGTCCAGAATCACAAACTGCTTGAAAGCGCTTTGTTTTGGCGGGGAAAAGGGCATAGTGCGGGATTTTGCCGTGAAGAACGGACCGAACTTCTGTTCGTCTGGGAAAGCGCCCGTTAAAATAGGGGCGTGGCGGAGAGGCAAGCAATCCACGCTGTGCATACCGACGACCAGGAGGAGCTCCTGGGCCGTCTTTCGCTGCTCGATTCCTTCAGGAGCGGAGAACTGAAATGCAGCAGGTGTGAACAGTCGGTGCGCGAGCGCGGTCTGGGAATCGTCCGAATGAGCGCTGCTGGCGAGATTGAGGTTGCCTGCGCGGATGTCGCCTGCGGAGTCCCCGAAGGAGACGCCCGTTGATCGCATTTCTGTTCGGCGGCGGGGTCCTAGCGGTGGGTGTTGGGGTCCTTCTCTGGGCGGTCACTTACCCCGATAAAGCCGAGAAGGTCGCTGGGTGGATCGTCGCGCTGGTATCGAAGGTTTACAAGAAAGCCGACCGCACGGCGGTCGCGCTGAGGGTCCAGGGGGACATCAACGACGCGAGAGGCACCTTGCTGGAGTCTGCGCCCGAAGGTCTGATTGAGCGGCGAATCAAGATCAAGTGGACCGGGGCGGAGGAAGCGGAAGCCCTTCTGAAAGACGGCGAAGTCTTGGTCTGTATGGAGAAGGCCGACCATCACGAGCAGAACGTCGCCAACGCGCTGATGGCGTTTTTGCCAAAGGCAATGCTCCCGCTGGCGCGTCGTTATCTCGACGCAGATCGGATGAGGGCCGCCGACCTGATTGTGGCCAAGGGTTTGCTGGATCAGGACGGCAGCAAGGTCGGTGCCCTTTCAGTCTTCTATCGGGACCACCTGGATCCAGCTCGGAGTCAGGGAGTGGACCTCGGCGCGAAAATCGACGAACTCGACGCCATCGACCTTCAGGGATGGTTGGTGCGCATGGTATTGGCAGAGTATTTGAGGTTGGGAGAGGAGTTACATCCCGGCGAGCCGGACCCCGAGGCGCTACGCGAGGCAGAGGAGTTTGCACGGTGGGTACACAAGCTGTCTGCCCGTGAGCCCGGGGCGAAAGACTGCTCGATGAACTTCAAGGGTCGCTATTTTCGCGTGGCGGTCATCTTCGTCGGCATCAAGGGCCGGTTGCTTGATGAGGGACTGAAGCCCTATCGGAAGCGCGCGAAGCGGGGCATATACCGGGACGAATTCGATTCGATCTACCTCATGGCGAGGGACGACAACGTTGAGGCGGTCGAGACCCTCGGAGAGAATCTGGAGAAGGACGGCCGGGTGTCCAGCGTGACGCACTATCGATATCCCCTCCGAGCGGATTTCAAGTCTCGCTATGGCCTGAATCGCGACCGTTCGATCATTACCTGCATTCGGCGGCGGCGGGTGGGGGATGCAGCCCCGGCAGATGTGGAGCGGGAACTTTCGTTAGTGGAACCAGGCGAATTGCCAGAAGAGACCTGGGAAACGATTCCGCAGAAAATCGATCAGCCCCTTTTCGACCAAGAGAATGAGCCGATCGAGCAGGAAGATGAAAAGGCTGCCTAGGGCGGAGATCTAAGATCACGCCCCATGCCTGTCGACCCCAAGCGCAAGGCCGCCCGCCAAGAGGTTCGCGCCGCCCAAAAGCAGTTCGAGCGGGACAGCAAGTCCACGCGGGAAGCTCGGCGTAGGGCATTCGCAAAAGCCAAGGCCGCCGGCCTCTCGCTGCGCGAGATCGCCGAGGAGACCGGCTTGCACCACAGCACTGTTGCGGAAATAGCTCGCGAGGATTAGCAACTGTCGGGGTAGCCCCGACACTTCTGCTACATTCTCAGCCAGAACTAAAAGCGGCCCCCGGCCGGCGCGCTAACGCCAACCGAGGGCCTGACCACGAGGAGAGTGGACTCCCCATGGCTGATCAGAACCCTACGGATCGCGGAGCAGATAGCCCCGATCCCCGCAACCTCGCAGCAGCGGACGCAAGGACCGAGAACGCGGTCCTGACGTTTCTGCTCGATGAACACCCGACCCGGCTGACGCTGGGGGAGCTGTCCCTGGTCCTCCACGCAGACCCGCGTCTGAACGACCCAGAGGACGCCGCAGAGCGAGCCGTCCGCGAACTGGTCGGCGCTGGTCTTGTGCACCGTGACGGCCGCTTTCTCGCCCCCTCGCGGGCAGCGCTCTACTTCGAGCGCCTGCGGGAAGACTGATGGCTACCGACAAGCGGGCCGCGAAGGCTGGCAGCGACCCCGAGCGGGCGCTGATCTTCTGCTTGCGCCATCCGCTGCGCAAGGAGCTGCTGCGCCTATACATCAAGGAGGCCGACAAGCTCAGCCCCAAGGAACTCGCCGACTTCACGAAGCAGCCGCTTTCCTGCGTCGGCTGGCACATCCGCGTTCTCGCCGCGAACAAGGCGGTGGAGCTGGTCACCACCAAGCCCAGGCGCGGTGCGGTTGAGCACTTCTACCGGGCTACGTCCCTGGTTGACGCCGTGCCCTGGGGACGTGCGGCTCTCGGCTTGGGAGGCGATGCCGCATGAGCGTGAAGGTGCTGAGCCTCCGACTCGCCGAGGAGCTGGCAGCCGAACTCGCCTTCGTCGCGCGAGCGGACGGGCAGTCGATCTCTGACGCGGTGCGTGAAGCGCTCGGGAAACACATCGCCGAGCGCCGAGCCGATCCTGACTTCCAGAAGTCCCTTGCGAGACAGATAGAGGAAGACCGCAAGCTGATGCAGCGGCTCGCTGGGGACTCCTAGCCATGCCGACCGGCCTGCCAGGCAAGCGCAGCGCCAAACGGCCGTCAACCCCTCCGGGGTCGGGCGCAAGCGCCCTTGACTGCCGAGCGGCGCGGCGCTCTGTTGCAGGTAGGTCGGCGAGGCGGGGATCTGCCGGGATGGTGGACCGAGGGGTGGACGAGGACAGAGACCGACCGGGGATTGAGCGTTCGCAGCCACTTGGCTTCGGAAGCGGGCTGAGAGCGTTTCCAAGCAGCAGACCACAACCAATCACCATGAAGAAGAAGCGGGGTGATCGGGTGTGGTCTGCTGCCCGGAAACGTGGGTCCTGCGGTTGGGGAAGTGGCCGCGAACGCGGGGTCGGTTGGAGGTCAGTCGGGGTCCGGGGCGTGGGTGGTGATCCAGGGGAGCGAGAGCGGGGGCGAGTTACGGAGGGTTGCGGCTCTCGTAGGTATGGGCGTAATTGCAGAGGCGCGAGGCGAGCTGCGAGCCGGCGGGCGTGGTCGGCGAGATCGAGAGCTGGTGCGGCTGATCGGCCGGCACGGCGGGATGACCATCGAGCAGGCGATGCGGGCGACGGGGGCGGGCAGGACCGCGACCTATCGGCGCTTTGCTCTCTACCAGAGAGCCGGCCTGGTCGAGCGCTGCCTGATTCTCGGCGCAGACTCAGCCCTCCTACACGCCACGAGCGCCGGCCTGCGCTTCGCGGGCCTTGGCCTGCCGGTGGCGGCGATCTCCCCGGCCACTGTCGCGCACATGCTGCGCTGCACGTCCGTTGCGATCAGCCTGGGAGAGAAGACCGGTCACGATGCCGTCCTGACCGAGCGGGAGATCGTCCTCGAGGAAGCGATCTCAGGCCGTCCAATTGCAAGCGTTCCGGTCGGCTGGTTTCGTGGTCGCCCGAAGATGCATCGCGCGGACCTCGCTGTCCTCGTGGACGAAGGCACCGTCGCGGTCGAGGTCGAGCTGACGCCGAAGGCACCTGCCCGCCTGCGGGGCATCCTCACCGCCTGGGCGATGGCGGTCTCTGCCGGTGTCTTGGCCGAGGTCCGCTACTTCTGCGAGCCGGGGCAGACCTTTCGGGCTGTGGAGCGGGCGGTTACGAGCGCTGGCGCTCAGGGCTCAATCACCCTCTCAGACAAGGTTCCGCGATGAACGCGATCAGCGTCAACGTCGCTGATGAGCTGGTCGAGCGCATTGCGCTCCGCGCCGCCGAGCTGGTGGCCGAGAAATCCGCCGAGCCGATTGAGGAGGGCTGGCTGCGCGGAGCGGAGCGGATCGCGGAATACATCGACGCTCCGCGCTCGCGCGTCTACGCGCTGGTCTCTGCCAGGCGTATCCCGGTCCACCATGACGGCTCTGCCTTGATCGCCCGCCGCTCAGAGCTTGATCGCTGGCTCTTGCAGGGCGGGGGACTACGGCCCTGATGGCAAAGCTGGCCAAGACGTCGATTCCCGGCGTCTATCGACGCCACCGCGTGGTTTGCAGCGGGAAGGGTCGATGCCAATGTCCATATGTCGTCTTCTCCGAACACCGTGGCAAGCAGACCACGGAGACGGTTGCGACGTTCGCTGAAGCACGCGAGCGAAAGGGCACTCGGCAGACCACCGATAAGAGGCCGCCGTCCAAGATTCGCGTCGGCACTTACTTTGAGAGTTGGATCAAGACGTATGCTGGCCGTACTGCGCGGGGGTTCTCGGAGACGACGCGGCCCGAGTACGAGCGCCCGATCCGGGCTCATGTGCTGAAGCGTTGGGCGACTTGGAAGCTGGCAGAGGTCGAACCAGCTGACATTCGGGAGCTATTCGTTCAACTGAGGGGCGAAGGCTGCTCGACCTCGCAAATCAAGAAGCTGCGCGCTGCGCTCTCCGTGATGTTTGCCACCGCCCATGAAGACAGCTTGGTGCGAGCAAATCCGGTCCAGGGCATCCGTATCCCTGCGGAGCCGGATGACGGTGAGCCGGAAGAGGACACCGCGAAGGCTTTGACCCGGGCGGAGCTGGCGCGGCTGATGAGGGCGATCCCCGACGATTGGAAGTTCTTCTTTGAATTCTTGACCGTGACGGGATTGCGTATCAGCGAGGCGTGTGGGTTGCGGTGGGAGCATCTGGACCTTGGCGACGATCCAAAGATCAAGGTCCGCGAGCAGTTCTATAGAGGCAAGCGCCGCAAGTTGAAGAGCGGAGCGGGTCGTCGTGACCTTCCACTGACCGACGAGATGAAAACTCGGCTCATTGCTTTCAAACGCGAGAGCTACCGAGGACCGAAGACGCCGATCTTTGCCTCCTCGGCCGGAACGGAGCTGATTCGCGGCAAGGTCGCCGAACGAGTCTTGACTCCGGCTGCCATCGCGGCCGGCTTCAAGACCGAGGAAGGCGTCGACGGCAAGGAGAAGCCGAAGATCCGCCCGACGATCAGCTTTCACACGTTCCGCCACACCTGCGCATCGCTCCTTTTCGATGACGGGCGAAACATCAAGCAGATACAGGAGTGGTTGGGCCACGCCGATCCCGGCTTTACCCTGCGGACCTATGTGCATCTGATGGATGCCGGGGTCGGTGGGGGTCTCGAATTCCCGGCTTAGGTCAAGGTCGGGTCAAGGTGACGCACGCAAACAGGCGAAAATCCTGGGATCTCTATTTTCGCAAAAGTAGCTGATTTGCAGGGAAAAACAGCAACAGCCGCAAACGCCCAAAAACGCTCATTCGGATTCTCAGTCCGGAAACCGGGGTTCGAATCCCCGTAGCGGTACTCCAGATGTAGAGCCAAAGAGCCGCTCGCGAGGCGGCTTTTTCGTGCCCGGGTGACAAGGGAAGTGGCAAAGGGTCGGCGCTCAACTGACCGCCGCGCGGGTTACAGCTCGCCCGGCGTAGAGGTCCCCGCCACCCTCCAGGTGTCTCCAGGGCTTTCCATGGCGCTGTCGCGCCGGAGGGTGTGCAAGATGAGATCGGAACGAGCCGGAAGCTAAAGAGCGATGGCTAGGTCGCCGGGTAACCTCATATAGATTGCCCGTCTAATGGGATTTTCTCGTTGGCTCTTGGCGGACCTTCAGGTTCACACTCCCGCCGACAAGAATCATCGCTACGGCGATGTCGGAGGCCCAGAACCGAACGAGACGTTCGCTCGCACGCTCTTGCAGGCCCATCTAGACGCCGGCGTTCAGATTGTTGCGGTCACCGACCACAACAGCGTCGCATGGTGGCCCGTTCTGAATGAGGTTGGTAAGGAGCTCGGCATTTTTGTTTTTCCAGGTATCGAGGTCAACGTCAACAAGTGCCATCTGATGGCGATCTGGGAGCGGGACGAGAGGGGCTACAAGCTCGCACAGCAGTTTCTGACCCGATCCTTTGAGCCCGGCGTAGATCCGCTTGAGCCCGACCGGACCCCAAAGCCCCTCGCCCAAGGATCGGTACTGGAGGTCGCCAAGCGCGCCGTCGACGGCAAGGCGTTGGCCTTCGCCCCCCACTCGACGGCGAAGCGGATCGGCCTCTTCGGGAAGAACGTCTGCAACACCAGCTCGCAGGTCGCCCGCTCGGGCATCGTTTCCGGATTCGACGTGATGAACGAGAAGGGCCTCGATGTCCTCAAGAATCCAGCAGCCGAGTTCGGATCGCTGATCCCGCCGTGGTTTTCCTCGGGCGACGTTCGTGATCTCGCCGAGGTCGGCAAACGCGCTTGCTATCTAAAAACCGGCGAGGAGCCGACCCTGGAGAGCCTGCGGCAAGCCTTTCTCATGCCCGAGACGCGGGTGCGTTTGCGGGGCGAGATGGAGCAGCGGTGGAAACACGTAAAGCACGTGCGCTTCCTCGACACCCCCGAGCCAGCCTGTGCTCGAATTGAGTCGATCTCGATCGAGGGTGGATTCCACCACGGCCTCGGGGTTGAGTTCGGTCCCGGTCTCAATGCAGTAATCGGCGGCAAAGGCACCGGCAAGTCGACGTTAATTGAGATCCTCCGCTTTGCCCTCGAAGCGCCGCCCTCGATAGCCCCGAAAGCTGTCAGCAAGGACGGTCGCGACAGCCTCTCCGCGAACTTTCCGTCGAACGCAGAGGCCACGGTCGCCTTCGTTGACACCGGCGGCGAGTCCTATGAGGTGAGGCGGGTCGGAGGCAGCCCAAGCGGTGGCCTTTACAGCGAGGGAAAGAAGCTCGACATCGATCCCCGACGCCGCATGGGAGTGGTGGTCTTCGGGCAGCGCGAGCTCGCGGCCCTTCCGACCCAATCCGATGCTCTCGAGAATTTCGTGCTCAGCCGCCACGAGAAGGAGCATGCGGAGGCTTCAACCAAAGTCGAAAAGGCGCTTGACAAGGCGCGAAAGATCGCCGAAGAGCTCGATGATCTCGACTACGAACTGGCCGACTTCCGGGAGGCGAAGGAGGAGCTCGAGGACATAAACGAGAAACTCGACAAGATCGTCAAGACTGGCTCTAGCGACCTCGCCAGCGAGTCCGAGGCACTACAGCAGGCTGACGACGCTCTCGGGGAGCTCTTTGCCTGGCCCCAGGAGGTGATCGAGAAGGCCGAGGCGCTTGCCGAGCTTGTTCCGCCGGAGCTACCGGACCACCCGAAGTTGCCTTCAGGGATCAAGTCAACTCGACGGGAGGGGGAGCGGGCCGTTGCCAAGGCGGCCAAGGCGGCGATCAACGCGGCACAGGAGCTCGAAGGAAAGCTCGACGAGCATGAAGCGGCATGGGAGACGACCCGGGAGGCGCGTCGAGAGGAGATCGCCCGCCTGCTGGCCGACGCCGGTCTCGACGACCCCGCGGAGCTCGGCCAATTGCAGGCGCGTAAAGTGGAACTTGCCCGCCAGCTTCGCGACTCCGCCGACAAGCAGAAGGCCCGTGCAGAGCTTCTGCCGAAACGCGAGGCGGCCATTGAGGCTCTGGAAGAGGCGCGCCGCGCTCGCTCACGCCTGCTCGATGACGCCGTCACCGAGCTCAACGAGCTGACCGGCGAGCGGGTGCGTATTGACCTGGATCCACTCTCGGACCGGTCACTGTTGGTCGAGTTTCTCGGTGAAGAGGTCAACGATCGCAAGCTGACCCCAAGCCAGGTGAGCCGGCTCGATCAGCTGACCGGCCGTGACCTGGCCAGGGCTGCCTTCTCCAAAGAGGACGACGCGTTCGACAAGCTCGGGTTGACCTCTGGGCTCGTGGAAAAACTCGACGATGCCGAGGGTCCAACCTTGCGGCGTCTTGAGGAGATCGAGAGTCCCGATCAGATCAAGATTGAAGTCAACCTCGCCGAGAGTGGCGCCGCCCGCTGGACCGATGTCGAGGATGCGAGCCCCGGACAGGCGGCGACGGCGATGCTGGAGCTGGCCTTAATTTCCAGTGACGAGCCGCTGATCATCGATCAGCCCGAGGACGACCTTGACAATCGCTTCATCTACGACGAGGTTGTGACCAAGGTGGCCGAGGTTGCGGCCCACCGCCAGGTGATCGTGGCGACGCACAACGCCAACATTCCCGTTCTCGGCGATGCCGAGCTGGTTCTTGCTCTCGATGCCACCACCAACAAAGGCGAGGTTCTTGCCTGCGGTGGCCTCGACGAGCCGGCTGTCGCCGACACCGCGCGCAGGATCCTTGAGGGAGGAGCTCAAGCTTTCGATGAGCGAGCGCGGCGGTATTCAAAGGGTGCATAACTGCATTAACGACGCGCTTGTGCCCGAGGGGTGGCAAGGGGGTAGCAAGGTGAGGTCCGAAAACAGCCGCAAAGACCCGATGCGGAGAACTCGGAGACACCACTGATATGCGGGGGAAATCAGGCAGCTTCCGTAAACCGCCAAAACCTCTCCGGCAAATTCTCAGTCCGGAAACCGGGGTTCGAATCCCCGTAGCGGTACTTCGATGCCAAGGCGCTCCAGTGCTTCGGTGCCATCTTCCTTGTGGTCTGACGCTCCGCTCTTGATTCGCTCGGCGGCGATTGCCTCGGCCTCCTGATCCGCGGTTCGCTCGTGCTGGAGCGCCATCTGTTCCGAGCGACGGCGCTCCCCCTTTGCGTTCGCGGTCAGCTCTTGCGGCTTGCAGAGCAGGCAGCCGCCACGACGGTGCTTTGGACGTTTGCGCTTGTGGTGAGCCACCGTCAAAGCCTTGCACACAAGAGACTGATTGTCTGCAATAGTGGCGGCGCCCCCGCGGATGCTGGCTCAGCTTTTCAGCAGACGTTCAATCGCAGCGATGAAGTCGGCGGTGCCCTTGACGAATTCCGCGGCTTCCTCCGGACTCGCGGGTGCCGCCTCGTAGTCACCTTCCTCACGGGCGTCCTTGGCACGGCGGGCGAGGGCGCTTAGGCGCTGGTTGAACACACCTGGGGCAACGAAGATCTGGCTGAACAGCGTCCAGGTGCCGCTGTGGGTCTTGGCGAACTCGCCCCGCTCAGATAGGGCGGCTCGGGCCGCGTAGAGCATCCCGTAGTAGGCGGCGCTGACTACGACGGCGGGATGCGCGGTCCCGAGAATGGCTTCAGCGTCGGCCAGCCGGTCGCGCGCCTGCTGCATGAACTCCTCCGAACGGGGGCTCAATCCAGTGCGCTCCCGGCGAGGACGATCTTGTCTCGGTCGACCTCTTGGATGAAGAAGGACTCGATCTCGCGGCGCTTTTGCAGCCACTGCGGATCGTGGACGTGGACCGAGTAGTTGAAGGGGCTCTCGTTTTCGGTGATCGCGGCTTCTTCGCTGAGGTCGCCGGCGATTCGCCCGTAGCGATCACGGCCGCCCTCGGCGATCACGAGGAGGTCGACGTCGGACTCCGGGTGGGCCGATCCGCGAGCGCGGGAGCCATAAAGCCAGAGACCGCGCAGATCTTCGCCTAACTCGTTGTCCAGGCGCGATGCGAAGCGCTCGACCACCCGGCGCTCGCTCGCGGTGAGCTGCGCTGCGTTCAGCTGATCGGCGATTGCCTGCTCCATGGCCTTCAAGGATAGGCCGGGAACGGGCTGAGACGACGAGAAACCGGGGTTCGAATCCCCGTAGCGGTACTAACTCCGATTAATCTCGCCCCGGATTGACATCTCGCTGCAAGGGGTATTTCTCCGCTAGTGCCGGACGCCCGGCGGTCTTGCAGGGCGACTCGGAACTTCTCCTAACGAGACGTCGGCGATCTCGCGTCGGCCGATGGCTCGACAGGTTCAGACAAATCCGACCTGAGGAGGGTTATCCCATGGACCGCGGTCCTATTCCGTTGAACGTACATGCGGCGCTCGAGCCGCTGATCGCCCTGATCGTCATCGCCGCTCCCTGGATCTTCGGATTCAGCGACGTCGACAGCGCCACCGTCATCTGCGTGCTCGTCGGCGTGGTGATGCTGCTCGTCGGCTCGATGACCGACTGGCGCCTGTCGCTGGCGCGGGTCATTCCGCTGCGGATGCACATGATCGGAGACCTGGCGCTGGCGATGGTGCTGGTGCTCTCGCCGCTGGTCTTCGGCTTCGCTGACGAGGGCGGGCCGACCCGCTTCATGGTCATCGCCGGCATCCTCGAGGCGATGACGGCGCTGATGACCCGCTGGGACCGGACCGAAGCCGAGCCCACCTACACCCGCGACCGGCGCACGCCAGCCCACTAGCCGGTCGCCGACCGAGCCCGCCTCGGCGTCCCCCTTCGGCGCCGGGGTGGCGGCCGGTCGTTTCGCTCCGTCGTCGCGGGGGTAATCGGAGGGGGCCGGCCAGGGTTGCCACGCTTCGCTCCGCCGGTACCGACGTGCTCCCGATGTCGCGCGTTCTCGCTGGTTCGCCGCGATCCCGGGACTGACCTCGCAGCAAGCGAGGCAATCGACCGATCTCTGAATGGAGGACGCATGAACAACGCCACTGCGACGTCGAGCCCGCCGGGCACGAATGCCGCGAAAGAGAACCCCCAGGACAAGGTCCAGGACGTCGCCGGCCAGGCCCAGGACAAAGCACGCGAGGCGGCCGGCAAGGCCCAGGAATCCGTGCAGGAGCAGGTGGGACAGCGGGCCAAACAGGCCGGCGAGCAGGTGACCGGCACCGCCGGAGACCTGCGCAGCGTCGGCGAGGAGCTGCGCAAACAGGGCAAGGACGGTCCGGCGAAGCTCGCCGACCGGGCGGCCGAGCAGACCGAGAAGGTGGGGTCCTACCTCTCCAGCACCGGTCCCGACCAGATGCTGCACGACGTCGAGGACTTCGGGCGCCAGCGCCCGTGGGCGATGCTGGCCGGCGGGCTCGCGCTCGGCGCGGTCGCGGCCCGCTTCCTCAAGGCCTCGAGCCGCAGCCGCTACCAGCAGCGGTCCACCTCGAGCGGCCCGTCCGGCTCGAGCAGTCCGTCGCTGCCCCGCCCGAGCCAGGCTCCGCAGACGCAGGTGCAGCCGTCGGCGCCATCGATTCCCGAGCCGGCGGGCAGTCCCGTCGTCGGCCCATGAGCGCGAACGGCGGGGGCGAGGAGCTGCGGTCGCACTCGACCGGGGACCTCGTCAAGCAGCTCTCCGAGCAGACCACGACGCTGGTCCGCAAGGAGATCGAGCTCGCCAAAGCCGAGCTGTCGGCGAAGGGCAAGACCGCGGGGGAAGGCGCCGGCATGTTCGGTGGTGCCGCCGTGGTCGGGCTGCTCGCGCTGGGGACGCTGACGGCGCTGATCCTGTCGCTGCTTGACAAGGCGATGGATTTCTCGCTGGCGGCGCTGCTGGTGACGCTCGTCTACGCGGCGGTCGCCGGCTTCCTCGCCCTCATCGGCCGGGAGCGCATCAAGCGGGGCATGCCGCCGGCCCCGGAACAAACTGTCGAAACCGTGAAGGAGGACGTGCAATGGGCCAAGAGCCAAGCCAAATCCGTCAGGAGATAGAGGACACCCGCTCGGAAATGGGCGAGACCGTGGACGCCCTGGCGTACAAAGCGGACGTGAAAACCCGCGTCAAGGAGTCGATTACCGACAAGCGCGACCGGGTGGTCGGGCAGTTCAAGGGCACCGGCGAGAAGGTCGGTGAAGCCACTCCCGACGGGCAGCAGTTGAAGGAGGGCGCCCATCGCGCGGTCGGCGTCGCCGAGGAGAACCCGCTCGGTCTCGCCCTGGCGGGGGTTGCCGGCGGCTTCCTCGTCGGGATGCTCCTGCCGAGCTCGCGGATCGAGGACGAACGGGTCGGCCCGCTGGCCGACACGGTCAAGGAAACCGCGATCGAAACCGGCCAGGAGGCACTGGACCGAGGCAAGGACGTCGCCGGCCAGGTCGCCGAACAGGCCGTCGAAGGCGCGAAGGACGCCGGCAAAGGCGCCCTCGAGACGGCCAAAGAAGCCGGCCAGGAACAGGCCGAAGAGCTGAAAGAGAGCGCCAAGGAAGGCACTCAGAAAGTCAGCGAGCAGGCCCGCGGCTGAGCCTGGGGCGGAGTGGGTCCCGCAGCGGACCCACTCCAGCCCGTAGGCTTAGGCCGTGGCCGACGTGCCCCAACCTCCGCAGCCCCCGCTCGAAGGTCAATCGGGAGCCGCTCTCCTCGCCGCGATCTCGCGCGAGATGGTGAAGGCGATGAAGGGCTTCTACGGCCGCGGCCCGACGAAGGCGAAGTCCTATCTGATCGACGATCTCCTCTTCGTCGTCATGCGCGGAGGCATCACCGAGGCCGAGCAGACGCTGCTGGACGCCGGCGAGGCGGACGCGGTCCGCGCCTTCCGCCAGCACTTCGAGAACGTGATGGGAGAGCGGCTGATCGGGACGGTCGAACAGCTGACCGAACGCAAGGTCGTCACCTACCAGAGCCAGGTGCTGTTCGATCCGCACACGATCATCGAGATCTTTCTCTTCGAGAAACCGTTCGAGCGCGGCACGATCGAGGAGACCGCGCGGGCGCTGCTCGCCGACGACGCGGGGTGATGACAGCGCCGAGATCGGCGTGTAAGATCGAACCACGCGCCGAGGGCAAGCTCTCGCCGCGTAACTGGGAACTATGAGGCACGCCGCCGGCTATGAAGCCGACCGCGGACTCCGAACGAGAAGACCCCACTTTCGGAGGTGTCATGTTTCACGGTCAGCGCCCCAGCGGCGACCTAGCATCGAACTCGGCAGGAGTCGCAGCGCCGAGCCGCTTCAAGCTCACCGAGACCGAGATTGCCGACGGCTGTCGCGAGATCGCGATCGAGGGAGAGCTCGACCTGGCGGTGTCCGACCAGCTCCAGCAGGCGATCGACGCCTGCTCGGGCGACCAGGTCCTGATCAACCTCGAGTCCTGCCAGTTCATCGACTCGACCGGGATCTTTCTGATCCTCCGCGCACACCGCGCTGGCAATCCCCGGGTCCTGGTCCACAGCCCTCGAAGCCAGGTGCTTCGCCTGTTCGAGGTCACCGGCCTGACGGCCTCCGGCCTGGTGTTCCCGGATCGCGCGCAGGCGCTCTCAACGCTTGTTCGGTCCCCGGCTGACGCGCCGGCCCCTCGCCGCATAGGGTCCGTCTCCTAAACGGAAACCGGGCTCGTCCACCAGTCTGCAAAGCGAGCCGTGATTGACGGGGGTTCAGATGCCGAAGGGCATACAGCGCGGCGTACCACGCTAGTCCGCTTTCAGCAGTCGCCGGACGGTCCGGCGAAGGCGGGCGCCTTCTCCGCTGCCCACTGTGCGATCGCCGTCGCCATGCTCTGCGCCGTTTCGAAGCTGCCGTCGTCCGGAAGGGCGGCGAGGGCGACGACCGCTTCGCCGCCGCCGACGCTGAGCGTGCCCATCTGGCGGGCCAGATACCGGCCGTCGGTGCCTGGACCCCAGCCGCCCTTCCAGCGCGCCGGTAGACCGGCCGAGCCCAGGCCCCAGGTGTCGGAGCTGACTTCTCCCATCAGGCCGAGAACGAATCCGCGCGAGGCGGGGGAGCCGACGCAGCCCGCAGTCAGCCGGCTCATGAAGAGCTCTTGCAGTTCGAGCGACCATTCGGTTTGACCGAATGGGGTGAAGCCTTCGCGGCCGACGCTGGAGACGTGGGTGGTCGTGTCTCCGGCTTCGGCGAGGATTTCGTCGACGGCCGCTGCCGCGCCGGCCGCACCGCCATAGCGCCGTTCGAGGTCGGCGAAGAGTGCAAGCGCTGCGGTGTTGTCGGAGGCCGTCAGGGCGGCGCGGATGTTCGCTTCCTGGCCGGAGCTGAGACCGCTGGGGCCACCGGCCTCCTGCAGAACCCGCAACGCCACCGGCACCTTGCTGGTCGACCAGGCAGAGCCGGTCGTGAGGCTGCCCGCGCTCGCCGCCGGCCCGTTGCCGGGAGGGCCGATCGCCAGTCCCACCTGACCGGGGAGGGAGGCTTCGAGTTCGTCAAGACCGGCCAGGCTCGCGCTCGAGCCATTGGGCGAGGCAGCCGACTGCGGCTTCGGTTCGGCTGGCGAAGCCGGCGTCTGCAGGATCTTCCTGCGCGCCTCGCGCACCTTTTCGGCCTTCAGCTTGCGCTCCAGTTCGGCCAGCTCCCGTTCGCGCTTCGCGTCCTTCAGCTGCTGGATTTCCTCCTCCAGCGTGCTGTCACCGGAGCTCGAGGACCCGCACCCGGCGGATGCCAGCACCAGGACGAGGACGGCGAACACGGTCGCGAGGCGGGCGAGGGTCGGCACCGATCTGACGCTACGGGACTGCGCCGACGCTACGGGAAGTAGACCGCGGCGTCGTTGCCGCCGGTGCAGGTGTGTGGCGAGCCGGCGCTGCAGTACATCGAGTAGGACTGGCCGGTGGTCGGACTGTAGGCGTAGACGGTTCCCGAGCCACTGCCGATTTCGGCGTAGTAGGCGTCTTCGACGTTTTCGGCGAAGCCGCAGGTGGTAACCGAGTTTGCCGATAGCGAGCCGCCGCAGTTGCCCGAGCCGCTGGTACCGGAGCCGCCCTCGGGAGCCGGCGAACCGGTCGCGGCCACGGCGGCTGCCTTGCCGGAGCCGCCGTTCTTGCGCAGCGCCTTCAGTTCCTTCTGGATCTCCCGGATCCGCTCCGCCTGGTGGGCCTTTACCGCACCTTCCTTGCGCGCAGCTTCGATTTCATCGCTACTGGCCCCCGAGTCGCCGCAGCCGGAGAGGACGAAACCCAGGGTCGCCAGCGCAGCCACTGCGAGCACGGCGATCTGCGAAGAGAGTCCGTTCAGACTGGTTCGGTCCGCCATCGGTACAGCGAAATCTATTACAGGAAGGGAAATCCGGTGTTTGCCAGCGGGGGCGAAGTAGGCTGGCGGCGAGATGGGACTGCTCGATCCAGCGCCGCCGCCGTTTGAGGTCGAGAAGTGGCGGCGGAAGCCGCACCTGGAGAAGATCAAGCCGCTGGCGCAGGACTGGGCGCTGAACGGATTCGGGACCCCGGTCGCCGTCTACTTCCTCTACGTCCTAAAGATCCTCGTATACGCGGGGGTCGGGGCGTTGGTGGTCTTCGGGACCAGCGGCTGGCCCGCCTGGACCGACCCGATCGTCTTCCAGAAGGCGGTCGTCTGGACGATGCTCTGGGAGGTGTTGGGGCTGGGCGCCGGCTCGCTGCCGCTGACCCTGCGCTTCAAGCCGATGATCGGCGGGGTCCTCTACTGGCTGCGGCCGGGGACGACGCGGCTGCCGCCCTGGCCGGAGCGCGTTCCGGGCACGCGGGGGACGACGCGGACCTGGCTGGATGCCGGGCTCTACGCGGGGCTGCTGGCATCGGCCATCTACCTGCTGATCTCGCCTGGGGCCGACGCGACCGCGCCCTGGGCTGACGGCACGGTCTCGCGCCTGTACCCGGCCGCGGTCGCGGTGCTGCTGGCATTCCTAGCCGCCCTCGGACTGCGCGACAAGGTTCCCTTCCTGGCGGCGCGGGCGGAGATCTACGGCACCCTCGCGATCATCTTCCTCTTCCCGCTGACGAACATGGTGATCGCCGCCCAGCTCGTCTTCTTCTGCATCTGGTGGGGGGCGGCGTCTTCGAAGCTCAACCGCCACTTCCCCTTCGTCGTCACGGTGATGATCAGCAACACCCCCTGGAACAAATCGCGGAAGGCGAAGCGGCGGCTCTATACGGACCACCCGGAGAACCTGCTGCCCTCGCGAATCGGCGCGGCGTCGGCCCACCTCGGCACGGTGATGGAGTTCACCCTGCCGCTGCTCCTACTGCTGACCCAGGGCGGGCTGATCGGCACCCTGGCGCTGGCCGGGATGGTGATCTTCCACGTCCACATCTTCTCGACGTTCCCGCTGGCGGTGCCGCTGGAGTGGAACGTGTTCATGATCTTCGGGCTCTTCTTCCTCTTCGGCCACTACGCCGACGTCCCCTGGTCGACGCTCGACGATCCGCTGCTGGTCGCGATCCTCGCTCTCATCTGCGTCGGGCTGCCGCTGCTGGGCAACTTCCGCCCCGACCTCGTCTCCTTCCTGCCCTCGATGCGCTACTACGCGGGCAACTGGGCGACCAGCCAGTGGCTGTTCCGGCGCGATACCCGGGCCGAGGACAAGCTGGACCGGAAGATCGTCAAGTCGGCGCCGATCGTCACCAAGCAGCTGGAGAACTTCTACGACCAGGAGATGATCGACGTGCTCGTCTACAAAGGGCTCGCCTTCCGCTCGATGCACTCGCACGGGCGGGCGCTGAACGCGCTGACGGCGCGGGCGGTCGCCGACGTCGACGAGTACGACGTGCGCGAGGGCGAGCTCGTCGCCGGCGTCGTCCTCGGCTACAACTTCGGCGATGGCCACTTCCACGACCACCGGCTGCTGGCCGCGGTGCAGGAGCGCTGCGGCTTCGAGCCGGGAGAGCTGCGGGTGGTGACGTTGGAGTCCCAGCCCGCGCACCTGCAGCGCCAGCGCTATCGGATCTGGGACGCCGCCGACGGCCTGGTCGAGGAGGGCTGGGTCGACGTCCGCGACATGGCCTGTCGCCAGCCCTGGCTGGTCGGGGACGAGCCGTTCCCCGTGCACCAGACGTCATGAGCTCGGCCGTCGTCGTCGGCTCCGGCCCCAACGGGCTCGCCTGCGCGGCGACGCTCGCCAGCCGTGGGGTGGAGGTGACGGTGATCGAGGCCGCGGAGACGATCGGCGGCGGCACCCGCAGCTCGGAGCTGACCGTTCCCGGCCTGCTGCACGACGAGTGCAGCGCTACCCATCCGATGGTCGTCGCCTCGCCCGCGGTCGCCGGGCTGGGGCTCGACCGCCACGGGCTGGAGTGGTGCTGGCCGGAGGTCGACCTCGCCCATCCGCTGGACGGCGCCGGGGGAGGGGTGATGCTGCGCTCGGTCGAGGCGACCGCGGCCGGGCTCGGCGCGGCCGGCGCCCGCTGGAAGCGCGTCTTCGGTGCCTCGGCCAAGGGATACGACGCGCTCAGCGAGGACTTCTACCGGCCGCTTCTCCACCTGCCTCGCCACCCGCTGCGGCTGGCCCGCTTCGGCCTGCCGGCGGCGATGCCGGCGACGGCGCTGGCCCGGTCGCTGGGCTCGCCGCAGGCGGCGGCGCTGTTCGGCGGCATCGCCGCCCACGCCTACGCGCCGCTCAACCTTCCCTTCAGCTCGGCGATCGGGATGGCGCTGACGACCTCGGGCCACGCCTACGGCTGGCCGGTGGCGAAGGGCGGTTCGATCGCGATCTCCGACGCCTGGGCGGGGGTGATCCGCGAGCACGGGGGGACGATCGAGACAGGCCGCCGGGTGCGCTCGCTCGACGAGCTGCCCGAGGCCGACGCGGTCGTCCTCGACCTGGCGCCCCGCGGCGTGCTGGAGCTGGCCGGGGACCGCCTGCCGTCCCACGTCGCCCGCGCCTATCGCCGCTTCAAGCACGGGCCCGGTGCCTTCAAGCTCGACCTCGCGGTAGAGGGCGGGGTGCCCTGGACCCAGGAGGAGGCGCGGCGGGCCGGGACGGTTCACGCGGTCGGCTCCTTCGATGAGCTGGTCGTGGCGGAGCGCGAGGTCAACCGCGGCCGGATGCCGGAGCGGCCGCTCGTCCTCGTCGGCCAGCAGTACCTCGCCGACCCCGGCCGCTCAAAAGGCGACCTGCACCCGGTCTGGACCTACGCCCACGTCCCCAGCGGCTACGAGGGCGACGCCAGCGAGGCGATCCTCGCCCAGCTCGAGCGCTTCGCCCCCGGCACCCGCGAGCGAATCGTCGCCACGGCGACCCGCGGCCCGGCCGAGTTCGAGGCGATCAACGCCAACTTCGTCGGCGGCGACATCCTCACCGGCGCCAACACCCCCATCCAGACCCTGCTGCGCCCGCGGATCGGCCCGGCGCCCTACTCCACCGGCATCCCCGGAGTGTTCATCTGTTCCGCCGCGACCCCGCCCGGCCCCGGCGCCCACGGCATCTGCGGCTACAACGCCGCCGAAGCCGCCCTGCGGACGATGTAAGCCTGGCGACAGGTGTTAAGGAAGCTCCGGGGAGGGGTAGCTCGCCCTCACGGAAGCAATGGGAACTTCATCCAAAACGGAGAACGGCTCCGGCATCGAGAGCGCAGCAGAAGGGCGGCAGCACAAGTTCGGCTCTTCGCCACCGCTGACGATCGGGGTCGAGGAAGAGCTGCTGCTGGTCGACGACGGCTGGGGCCTGGTCGCCGGGGCCGAAGAGCTGCTGGAGCGGATCGACCCCGATTGCCGCCAGGCGGTCTCGACCGAGATCTTCGCCACTCAGATCGAGCTGAAGACCGGCGTCTGTCTCGACGCCGGTCAGGCGGCCGAGGAGCTGGCGGGGGTGCGGCGAGCCGCCGCCGAGGCGGGAGCCCGGCTGATGGGCTCCGGCCTCTTCCCCGGCGACGCCGGCGAGGCGGCGCTGGTCGAGAAAGACCGCTACGTCCCGGTCAAGCGGGACCTGGTCAGCGTCCTCGACACGCCGCCCTGCGGGCTGCACGTCCACGTCGGCGTCCCCGACCCCGAAACCGCGATCGCGGTTGCCAACGCGATGCGCCACCACCTGCCCCTGCTGGCGGCGCTGACCGCCAACTCGCCGATCCGCGACTGCGAGGACACCGGCCTCGCCAGCTGCCGCGCCAGCGTCGTCCGCCGCTACCCGCGCTTCGAGCTGCCCCGCGCCTTCCGCGACTACGAGGACTTCCTCCGCGTCGCCGACCAGCTGATCGCCGCCGCCGGGGTCGACGACTACACCTACATCTGGTGGGACGTGCGGCCCCATCCCAACCTGGGGACGGTCGAGGTGCGGGGGATGGACGTCAATCCGCGGGCCGAGCAGAACGCCGCCGTCGCCGCCCTGATCCAAGCGCTGGCGGCAAAGGAGATCGACCGGCCCGGCGCCCCGGGCCTGACCCGCGAGGCGATCGAGGAGTCCTACTACCAGGCTGTCCGCTACGGCCTCGAGGCGCGGCTGATGGTCGACGACGAGACCGCCGCCCCCGCGGTCGAGGCGGCCCGCGCGACCCTGGCCGAGGCGCGCCCCTACGCCGAGCAGCTGGGCGGCGCCGGCGCCCTCGAAGAGATCGACCGGATCGTCAGCGAAGGCAACGGCGCCGACCGCCAGCGAAGGGTCTACGCCGAGGGCGGGATCGAGGCGCTGCTCCTCGACCTCGCGGAGCGGACGCGGGCGTAGCGAGCGGCTACTGGGGCGCCGGGATCTTCAGGCGTTTGCGCGCCGCGACGACGGCGGCCACCGAGGAGCGGCAGGCTTTGGCGATCTCGCCGTTGCCGTGGTTGGGGCGGCGCCGGACCTCGAACTCGACCAGGGCGGCGCGGCGCAGCTTGGCGCGGTCCTCGAGGCCGGAGTTGTCGGGGGCGGCGTCGAGCGCGGCCTGGGCGGCGCGCTCGCGACGGCAGAGGAGGCAGAAGGTGCCCTTCTTGTCGGCCGTCCAGCTCTCGGGCAGCTCGACCTTCTCGCCGCCGAGGCGGCTGACGGTCACCCCGCACTGGTCGCAGGTCCACTTCTTTGCAGTCATCGTGCTCATAAAGAAAGGTCGGGAACGGCGAAGACGAGGCTGCCAAACCCGTCCACTTACGGTAGCAGGGCGACTGTTTTGCCCTGCTACCACGCACGATCCGCGCTCTTAGCGGATTTTCTGGCCCTGGCGGCCTCCTACACTTGACCGATGACCCCCGGGGGCGCCCAGGAGCCGACCTACACGCTCTACCGTCGCGGCATCGAGCTGCTCGAGGACGGCGACTTCGAGCACGCCGCCGAGCCGCTCGCCGAGGCCGCCCGCCGGGCCCCGGAGAAGAGCTCGGTCCGCGAGGCGCTCGGGCGCGCCTACTTCCGCGCCGGCCGCTTCGCCCCCGCGGCGGCCGAGTTCGAGGCGGTGGTCGAGTCGCATCCGGTCGACGACTACGCCCACTTCTGCCTCGGCCGGGCGCTCAGCAAGACCGGCCAGAAGCGCCGCGCCCGCCACCACCTGGCCCTGGCCTGCAACCTGCGCCCGGAGCGGCGCGACTACCGCTACTACCGCCGCCTGCTCGAGGCGGAGGCGAGCTAGGCGGCGGCAGTGCGGCAGGGCTGCTGGGCTCAGCCAAGCAGCGGGATGACGCAACGGAATTTCTTGGTTGCGGTGGAGATGGCGCTATCGACCTGGCTCGTAGGGGTGACAATCGCGAGGCTGAAGGCATTGAGAGTGGTGAAGCTCGCAACATCCGAGGACCACTCGCCTCCTTCCGCCACCGCAATCCCGGGCCGGTTCGAAAAGGCCGCCAGCGAGAGCGCGTCCGGCAGCTCGCCGCCCTGGCTCGCGCAGGCGCCGGCCGCGGCGGGCGCGTTCAGCGCCGACCCGTTCGGCTCCGACTGCCAGCAGGCGCCGGCGAAGGGCTCGGTTCCGGCTTTGCAGCCCGCCTCGTAGCCGTTGACGGTCTTCGCGTTCTGGGCGTTGGCGGCGTTGAGGGCCGTCTCCGCGTCGCGCGCCGACTGCGCCGTCTCGGCGTGGATCGCGGACGGCACCTGGCCGAGCGTCGAGGCGTCGATCTGGATCCCGGTGATCGACCCCGGCGCCAGCTGGCTGCCGGCGATCGCCCCGGGCTTCAGCCGGTTCCCCGGCACCGATCCGGGCGCCAGCCGGTTGCCGGGCAGAGACTTCACCTTGATCGACTTGCCGTTGATCTTCCCGGCCGCGTACACCGTCCCGCTCAAAGCGGCCACCAGCGCCAGGCCGGCGGCGATCAGGACCGGCAGCCGGCGCCGCATTCCCCTGCTCATCCAGTTCTCCCTTGGTTCGAGTTGATTGAACCGGCGCCGCTCACCGCTCGGGCCGGTTGAAGCGGCGCGACCCTAACCGGCAAACGAGAGCGCTGGACGAATGTCCGCGACCAACGTCGTCAAAGGTTTGAGCGGTAGGCCAGCGACCGTGGGACTGCTTAGCTCACCGGCGGTGAGCGAAACGCCGCAAGACCGACCGTCGTCGGGATCAGGTCTTCGACGTCGTCGGCTCGGTCGGTTGAATCCGCCTCCAGCTCGGGGAGGCGACCGAGGACGTCGTTCAGGGCCTCGCCGATTTGCATCCATGCCGGTCGGTCGATCACGACGGGCTTCCACGAAAGGTGTCGATCGATCTCGGCATCAATCGTTCCGGCTTCGAATGCCTCGGAGATGCGATCGAAGTAGCCATTCAGAAAGAACTGGGAAATCTCTTCGCGGATGAGCTGCGGAAGGCCGATCCAGGTCGCGGTGTCGAAGTACGCCCGGAGAGTGCTGCGATAGATCCTTTCGATACCGCCGCCACGTCTGCCGCCTTTGCGTTCCTCGATGATCTCGACGAAGCCCATCTGAGCCAGTTCGCGGAAGCATCGTGCGATGTTGGTCATGGATCCGCCTACCTCCTCGATGAACTGGGAGGGGCTCATTGGGCGGAGACTGACCTCCATCAGGATCCGGCAGCGCCACCGATTGGATATTGCCTTCGCCAATTTGGGATCGATGCCGCCCTCACCGTTGGGCGTGACCGTATGCAGCGGCCCGCCCACCCCCCGAGTTCCCCGCAGTATCTGGGACGGGACGTCCGGCGACCGAAAAGCGGTTAGTCCCACCGTCGTCGGTATCTGCTCAGAATCCCCCGCTGCCAGCCTTTCGGTTGCTTCCAGCTCGAGCTCGGCGAGCGAATCCAACACAGCGTCCAGCCCGGTGCCGAGTTCCTCCCACGCTCTACGGTCAAGCACAATCGTGTCCCATGACAGATGTCGATCCACCTCATGGTCGAAGGTGCGGGTTTCGACTGCTTCCCTGATCCTCTGTTGGTAGGAGCCGAGGATCGAGCGCGAGACTGCGTCACGGCCGGATAGCGGAACGCTCTTCCAGGTCGGGGTATCGATGTAGGCCCGTTGGATCGACCGGTAAACGTGTTCGATCGCCGCCCCACGTCGGCGGCCAGGACGTTCTTCGACAACCTCGAGGTAGCCCCAGTCGGTTAGCTGCCGGAAACAGCGCGCGATGTGGGTCAGCTCGCCTCCGACCTCCTCGACGAACCGGGAGGGGCTCAAGGGACGGACGGTGACCTCGATCAGAATCCGGAACCTCCAAGGGTCCGCCAACGCCCGAGCCATCTTGGCGCTGATCCCAAAGGCAGCTGGTTCTCGCTTTTGTTGGAGCCGCGCCACTCCTCCCCCTCAATAGAGACTGAATGTTGAATTAAATACTAACCCTTTTCAAAAGAGAATTCTTTTCCCCAAACTGGTCTCTTCGCCTTACAGGTAGTGGCGAAATAGGTCAGCGATAAATCATCCTCCCGTAAACAACTGGTCTTGTTGAGGGGGTGACACTAATGACGTTCGTTTCCGTGACGGCCACGCTGCCCGAAGCCAGCACTAGCAAGGGGGCTTAGTAATCGAACTTGGCCCTCTCGCAAGGGCGAGAGGGCCACAGTTTTCATTATTAATTGGGAGATATGTAAACAGAGGAAGAGCAATGAGCAAACGATGGAGTGCAGGTGACGAGGTTCGGCTGACATATGACACCTATGCCCCCGCGTACGAAGACTTCAACCGGGGTTACATGTACGAGCGGTGGACGGGTCGGCTGTTGGGAACCGCCGAAGCGGCAGGGCTGAAGGGGAACCGGCTGCTGGACATTGCCTGCGGCACGGGACTCAGCTTCGTGACGATGCTGGAGCGGGGGTGGGAGGTGACGGGGTGCGACATCTCGCCGGCGATGCTGGAGATCGCGGAGGAGAGGTACGGCGACCGGGCCGAGCTCTTCGTCGCCGACATGCGAGAGCTGCCGGAGATCGGAGAGTTCGACCTGATCTGGGCCGTCAACGACCCGCTCAACTACCTGCTCTCGATCGAGGAACTCGAGGCGACCCTCGACGGTATGTGGCGAAACCTCGCTCCCGACGGGATCGCCCTGTTCGACATCAACACCCTGGTCACCTACCCCACCTTCTTCAGCGAGGAGATCGTCGTCAACCAGAACGGCCGGCAGCTGATCTGGCAGGGCAAGCTCTCACCCGAGGACGTCGCTCCCGGGGTGTTCGCCGAGGCCAGCTTCGAAGAGGCGGGCGCGGAGGGCTCGGCCCACGTCCACCGGCAGCGTCACTTCAGCCGGGAGGAGGTCGAGGCGGCCTTCGAAAAGGTGGGCCTGGAACGCATCGCGGTGTACGGCGAGCAGGATGGGGCGCTCAGCGAGGGCCTCGACGAAAACCTCCACACGAAGGCGGTCTACCTGAGCCGTCTCCCTTGACGCCCAGTCCAATCTGAGCTTAAAAACAAGTCCGCCTGGATTACTGCCGGATTTTGCCTTCGTAACTCCTATTGCCCCGACCTAGGCTTACGAAGAAGTCCTTAGTGGTTGTGGGGATTCACACATATAGATCGGAAGAAGCAATGGGGGGGACCGGAATGGTGGCGAAGAGCAAAGCGGAGACCGCCGCCGCCGCCGCGAACGACAGGGGCTCCGGCGGCAGGCGCGGCGACAGCCCGCTGGACAGTGTCCTCCATGCCCTGGGCCACCCGGTGCGCCGGCAGATCCTGCGCTCGCTGGTCAAGCGGGACGGCAGCGCCAGCGCGATCTCCAAAGAGCTCGGGCTCGACCTCAGTGTCGTCTCCTACCACCTGAACCAGGTCCTGGCCCGCGAATGCGGCGTCGTCGAGCTCGTCGAGGCGGTCGAAAGGCGCGGCGCCCTGGAGAAGATCTACGCCCTCGATTTCGAGGCGCTGGGCGGCGCCGACCCGTTCCGCCGCCTCGAGCCCGAGGAGGGTGTTCGGCCGATGTCGGTCGAGGAGTGCTTCATCGTCGCCGTCTCGGCGATGGAGGAAGCGCCGTTCGGCGATCCTCCCGGAAGTACCTGGGAGTGGTCGCTTGCGCGGGTCGACGCCGAGGCATGGCGAGCGATCTGCGAGGCGCGAGAGGAGTTCGAACGCCGCACGCTGGCTGCGGTCAGGGCCAGCCAGGCGCGCGACCCGGAGAAAACATGCGACGTCGTCGTTGGAGCGGCCAGCTTCCCCGCTGAGGAGCTGCGAGAGGGTTAGCGTCCGGGCTGGATGCCCGACCTTCTCGTCCTCTTCCTCGCCGCTTCCGCGACGGCGCTCGCAACCGGGATCGGTGCGATCCCGGTCTGGCTGCTGGGTGTCCGGGCCGCGGCTCTGACCCCGTTCCTGCTCGGCATCGCCGCCGGGGTGATGGGTGTCGCTTCGATCGTCGGGCTGCTGCTGCCGGCAGCTGACGAAGGGACCTTCTGGGAGCTGCTGGCCGGGCTCGCACTCGGCGGCGTCCTGCTCGGCGTGGCCCGCGCCCGGCTCGACCACGGGGCGGTCTTCATGGGACGCAGCGGCCCCAGCGCCCGCACCTCGGCCCTCGTCTTCGCCGTTCTATTCGTCCACAGCCTGCCCGAGGGGCTCGCGGTGGGGACCGCCTACGCCTCCGAGCGTGCCGGCCTCGGCCTCTTCGTGATCGTCGCGATCGCGATCCAGAACATCCCCGAGGGGACCAGCGTGGCGATCCCGATGCAGGCGGCGGGCTACGGCCGCGCCCGCCAGTTCTGGGCGGCGGTGGCGACCAGCGCCCCGCAGCCGATCGGCGCCGTGATCGCCTACCTGGCGGTCGAACAGATCGACGCCCTGCTGCCGTTTTCCTTCGCCTTCGCCGCCGGGGCGATGCTGAGCCTGATCGCGGTCGAGATGCTGCCGCAGGCCTACGAGGACCGGCGACGCCCGCTCGCCCCTACCTCCGGCCTGATCGGCGGTGCCGCGGTGATGGTGGCGCTGGACCTGGCGCTCGGGGTCTAGAAGAGGGCCAGCACGCCCAGCGCCAAGACCGAGACCGCGACGACTGCCAGCGCCACCGCCGTCGTCACCCGGTCGAAGCGGCCGAGCGCGTTCTCCCCCATCAGCTCGCGGTCCTTGGCCAGCGAGCGGATGAAGGGCAGCAGGACCAGCAGCAGGACCGCGTTCAGCGCCTGGGTGAGGAAGAGGATGTCGATCAGCGGCGCCCCGGGGATCAGCACCAGCCCGGCCGCCAGCGCCGTGATCGCGCCGAAGCTGAGGTAGAAGGTGCGCTCTTCGCGGAAGCCGCGGTCGAGGTCGGCGCGGCGGCTGAGGGCCTCGGAGACCGAGTAGGCGGTGGAGAGGGGGACGATCGCCGCCGCCAGCAGGGCCGCACCGAGGAACCCGAGCCCGAAGAGGGTCGCGGCGGCGCTGCCGGCGACCGGCTCCAGCGCCCGCGCCGCGTCGCTCGCGTCGTCGACGTCGATCCCCTGCGCGTGCAGGGTGGCGGCGCAGGCGACGACGACGAAGAAGCCGATCACCCCGGTCAGCACGGCGCCGACGATCACGTCGGCGCGCTCGTAGCGCAGGTCCTCCACCCGCAGGCGCTTATCGACCGCGTAGGACTGGATGAAGGCGAGGCCCCAGGGCGCCAGCGTCGTCCCCACCGTGGCCACCGCGACCAGCAGGGCGTCGCGGTCGAGCGGGATGCTGGGAACGACGAGGCCGCGTCCGGCCGCGCCCCAGTCGGGATGGGCGAGGATGCCGGCGACCACGTAGGCGACGAAGACCGAGCTGAGCGCCAGCAGGAAGTGCTCGACGCGGTGGAAGTTCTCGCGCAGGACGAGGATCGAGACGCCGATCGCGGCCAGCGGCACGCTGACGTAGCGGCTGGTCCCGGTCAGCAGGTCCATCGCCGCCGCGACGCCGGCGAACTCGGCGCAGAGCGTGCCGGTGTTCGCGACCACCAGCGCCGCAGCGACCACCCCGGCCGCCCGCTGCCCGAACTGCTCCCGCACCAGCGTCAGCAGTCCTTTGCCGGTGACCACGCCCAGCCGCACCCCGACCTCGTGGAAGACGATCAGCGCCGCGGTCGAGATCGCCAGCACCCAGAGCAGCTCGTAGCCGTAGCGGGCGCCGAGGATCGAGTAGGTGGTTATCCCGGCCGGGTCGTCGTCGGAGAGGCCGGCGAGGATGCCCGGCCCGACCACCGCCAGCAGAGCCGCGACGCCGCCCACCCGCAGCAGGCGGTGGCGCCGCCGCGCCAGCCGCCAGTGGATGTGGCGGCCGGGCGTGCGGTGCGGGCCGGGTCCGGGGCGGCGGTGCGGAAGCTCCACGGTGGCCCTTACCTTGACGGCGCGGCGGGATAGACTCGCCGCGTACATATCGGTCGGTGGTCAAGGGAAGTCCGGTGCAAGTCCGGCGTGGTCCCGCCACTGTGACCGGGTGGAGGAGTTCGCGGGCGCTGCGGCGCCAGCCACTGGGGACGACACCTCGTCCCCGGGAAGGCGCGTCCTCCCTGATCCCGGAAGCCAGGAGACCTGTCCCCGGCCTTTGCCAATTCAACCCTCGAGGAAAGGGTGGCTAAATGCCAAGAAGTAACTCGTTCCGGCTGGCGGCTGCGTGTGCGCTGGCTCTGTCCCTGACGCTGTGCCTCACGGCGGTCGCCGCGGCCAAGGGCCTGCAGGCCGACCTGTTCGTGGTCGGCAGCGGCGGCAAGGTGCTCGCCGAAAAGACGGTCGCCTCGGCGAACGTCTCCGTCAAGACCAACCCCAAAGCGACCTGCTTCGGGCCGGACAACGGCGGCAGCGGCGACACCGTGCAGGTGAAGGGCAACACGGCGATGGGGCTGCTCGCCAGCGGCGCCAAGACGATTCCGGCGCTGAAGCCGCTGTCGATCACCGACGCCTTCGACTTCGGGCTCGCGATCTGCGGGGTCGGCTCGAGCGTCGCCAAGGGCAGCAGCTCCTGGTACCTGAAGATCAACCACAAGGCGCAGATGGTCAGCGGCGACACCGCCAAGATCAAGGCCGGCGATGAGGTGCTGTGGGCGCTGGCGAAGACCGAAGCGCCGGATTACACCTACCCGGACGAGCTGGTGCTGACGGCACCGGCGAGCGCCACTGCCGGGATGGCGTTCACGGTGCGGGTCTGGGCCTACGACGAAAAAGGCCGCAAGACCCCGGCCGAGGGCGCCAAGGTGAGCGGCGCGGCGGAGCCGACCGGCGCTGACGGCCGGACCACGGTGACGCTGGCCAAGCCGGCGAAGCTGAGCGCCAAGGCGAGCGGCGATCTGCCCTCCGCCAAGGTGGCGGTCTGCGTCGGGGGCAAGTGCCCTAAATGACGGGACCCCGCGGCACGGCGGTCGCGAGCGCGCTGCTTCTGGCAGCGCTCGCGGCCGCCGGCTGCGGCCTCGGCGCCGGCGCCGGCATCGGCGAGGTGCAGCTGACGGTGACGCGGGAATTCGGCGCGGAGCAGGTGCTCGACCGCTCGCTGGGGGCAAAGGAATCGGACACCGTGATGCGCCTGTTGGAAGGCGAAGCCGACGTTGAGACGCGCTACGGCGGCGGCTACGTCCACGCGATCGACGGGGTGGCCGAGGAGCAACGCGACGGCGACCCCTACGACTGGTTCTTCTACGTCGACGGGGAGGAGTCGCAGATCGGCGCCGCGGAGGTGGAGCTGCAGGGGGGCGAGCGGGTCTGGTGGGACTACCGCGACTGGTCGGCGACCAACCACGTGCAGGCAGTGGTCGGCTCCTGGCCGGCGCCTTTCGTGGGGCAGGGGCGGCCTGTCAGCTTGGAATGCGCGGGAGGGACCGTGTCCTGCGGAGAGGTGCGCGAAGCGCTCGAGCGCGAAGGAGTGAAGGTCGCCTCTGGGGAGCCCGAGAAGGCGATCCGGGTGCTGGTCGGAACCTGGGACCGGCTGCGCAGCGACCCGACCGCGCGGCTGATCGAGGAAGGCCCGGCCGAAAGCGGCGTCTTCGCGGACTTCGCCAGCGAAGGACAGCTGCAACTGGTGGGGCTGAACGAGGACGGCGAGTCGATCGAAAGCTTTGCTCCCGGCACCGGCCTCGTCGCCGCGACGAGCCGCTACGGCGGGCCGCCGGTCTGGGTCGTGACCGGGGCGACGCCGGCGGCTGTTCGCGCCGCCGCCGAGGCCTTGGACACCGAGCACCTGCGCGACCATTACGCGGTGGCGATCGAGAACGGGAAATCGACGCCGTTGCCGCTGGAGGGTCGATGAAGTCGCCCTTCGCCTACCAGCCGCGCCCGGCGCCGCTGCAGCTCGCCTCGCCCGGCGCCGCGGTCGCCTACCTGGGCGCGATCGTCGCCGTCGCCTTCCTCTACTCGAGCCCGGTGGTGCTGCTGGCCGCGGGTGCGGCGGCGGTCCTCGCTGGGCTGCTGGCCGGCGCCCGGCGCGCCGTCCGCGTCGCCCTGAAGACGGGCTTGGCGCTGGCGCTGCTGATCGTCGTCGTCAACGCGCTGGTCGTCAGCCGCGGCGAGACCGTGCTGGCGCGGCTGGGGGAGTGGCCGCTGCTGGGGCAGGTTGACGTCACCTTCGAGGCGATCGTCGCCGGCCTCTCCGGGGGGCTGCGCGCCGCGGTGGCGATGATCGCCGCCGCGGTCTACTCGGCCTGCGTCGATCCCGACCGGGTGCTGCGGGTGCTGCGGCCGCTGGCCGGCCGCTCGGCGCTGACCGCGACCCTGGTCTCGCGGATGGTGCCGGTCGCCGCCGCCGATGCCGGCCGCCTGCGCGACGCCTCCCGCCTGCGCGGGCCGGGGGCAGCCCCGGCCGGCAAGGCCCCGCTGGCCCGCCGCCTGCTCGCCGGATCGCTCGACCGCGCCGTCGACGTCGCCGCGACGCTGGAGCTTCGCGGCTACAGCCTCGACGCCCCGCGCGCTCGCAACCGCCGCTCCCGCTCCCGCTACGACCGCCGCTTCTACTCAGTCGCAGTAGTCGTACTCGTCGCCGCGATCGCCGGCAAGGCTCTGGGCGCCGACGACTTCCAGACCTACCCCGAAGTGGAGATCGGCCTCGGCCCCACGACGCTCGCCCTCTCGGCGCTGCTGGCTCTCAGCGGCCTGGCGCCCCTGAAGCGGGGCGTGTCGCCTTTGTCTCCCATAGGGCGACAAAAGCGCCATGTCCCGGAGGTGGCACGTGTCTGAGTTGGCGATCAGGCGGGGGGTGGCGCCGGCGCTCTCGGTCGAGGGGCTCGGCTACTCGTATCCGCACGCAGTGCGGCCCGCGCTCGCGGACGTTTCGCTGGAGGTGGCGCCGGGGGAGTTCGTGCTGCTCGCGGGTCGCTCGGCCTCGGGCAAGTCGACCCTGCTGAAGGCCGCCTGCGGCCTGGTGCCTCACTTCCACGGCGGCGAGATCGAAGGCGAGGTCCGCGTCGGCGAGCTCGACGCGATCGCAACCGGTCCCGGAGAGCTCGCGGCCGCGGTCGGCTACCTCGCGCAGGACCCGGAGACGCAGGTGGTCTCGACCACGGTCGCGGCCGAGATCGAGCTGCCGCTGGAGATGCGCGGCGACGAGCCTGCCGACCGCGCCCGGGCGGTAGAGGAGGTCGCCCTCGCCCTCGCGATCCCGCACCTGCTCGACCGCACCGTCGACACCCTCTCCGGCGGCGAGTTGCAGCGCGTCGCCCTCGCCGCCGCCCTCGTCACCCGCCCACGGCTGATCCTCCTCGACGAGCCCACCTCCCAGCTCGACCCGGTCGCCGGTGACGAGCTGATCTGGCTGCTGCGGCGGCTGAACGAGGAGTGGGGGGTGGCGGTGCTGCTCGCCGAACACCGACTGGAGCGTTGCCTGGCCGCGGCGGACCGAGTCGTGGCGATGGAGGCGGGACGCGTCTCCTTCGACGGGCGCCCGGCGGACTTCCTCGCCTGGGCTCAAAGGAGCGATCCGGCCCTTGAGACCCCAGCCGCGCGTCTCTTCTCTCTCGCTGGAATCGGACCGCTCCCCGTCGGAGTCCGTGACGCACGGCAAGCGCTGCGAGGGACGGGGATCTCGCACCCTCCTAATCGAGCAAGTAGGAGGGTGCGAGATCCCCGTCCCATCGACCCGGTCCTCGAATCGAAGGGGCTCTGGGTGGAGCTCGACCGCGGGGAAGACCTGCGGGATGTGCTCAAAGGGATCGATCTGGCGATCCGACCTGGAGAGCGTGTGGCGTTGATGGGCCGCAACGGAGCGGGAAAGAGCACGCTGCTGCGGACCGCCGCCGGGCTGCACGAGCCGGTGGCCGGGAAGCTCGAGGTGGGATCCGTCGCCCTCCTCACCCAGAACCCTGGCGACTACCTGGTGCGCGAGCGGGTCGGCGACGAGCTGCCGGACGACGAGGGCTTGGCGGCGCTTCGCGTCGTCGGCTTGGAGCATGCGCTCGACGCCGATCCTCGCGACCTCTCGGGCGGCGAGCGCCAGCGGCTCGCCCTGGCGATCGCCCTCGCCGGGCGCATGGAGGGCGAGCAACTGCCGGGCATCGTCGCCTTGGATGAGCCGACCCGCGGCATGGACCGCGCCCGCAAGGACGACTTGATCACATTGATCCACCGGCTCGCGGGGCAGGGCGCTTTAGTTGCCCATGAGTCCACTAAGGCGCCCCGTGGCGCCGCCGTCGTCGTCGCCACCCATGACGTCGAGTTCGCGGCCGCCTTCGCGGAGCGCGTCGTCCTGCTCGGCGACGGCGTCGTGATCGCCGACGGTCCCGCAGAGGAGATCCTCTCGGGCGGCTGGTACTTCGCCACCGAGGTGGCGCGGGTGCTCGACCTGCCGGGCGTCGTCACCCCCGAGCAGGGCGCGGCGGCGCTGGGGGAGTCGCGATGACCTGGGAGGTCGCCAGCTTCCTCGTCGTCGGCGCCGTCATCCTCGCCGGCTTCGCCTGGTACGAGCGCTCGCGGCCGCCGGCGCAGGTCGTCGCCCTGGTCGCCGCCCTCGCAGCGCTGGCGATCGCCGGCCGCATCGCCTTCGCCGCCTTCCCCAACGTCAAGCCGACCACCGACATCGTCGTCTTCGCCGGCTATGCCCTCGGCGGCGCCCCCGGCTTCGCCGTCGGCGCCCTCACCGCCCTGGTCTCGAACTTCTGGTTCGGGCAAGGGCCGTGGACCCCGTGGCAGATGGTCGGCTGGGGGCTCTGCGGGGTTCTCGGGGCGCTGCTGGCGCTCGGAACGCGCAACGCCAGCCGCTGGGTTCTCGCTGCAACCTGCGGGTTTGCTGGCATTTTTTACGGCGCTCTGTTGAACTTCTCCCTGATGGCGACCTACGGAGGGGACCTTTCGCTGCGGCACTTTCTCGTGCTCGAGGCCCGCGCGATCCCGTTCGACGCGGCCCACGTGCTCGGCAACGTGGCGCTGGCGCTGGTCGCTGGCCCGGCGATGGTGCGGATGCTGACCCGCTTCCGCGAGCGCTTCGAGTGGAACCGGCGGCCCGCCCCGCGCACTCCCGGCGAGGGCGGTCTCGGAGGGGCGCTGGGCAGCGGCGGCGTCGCGGCCACCCTGCTCCTGATCGCCTGCCTGGTCTTCGCTCCCGCACCCGCGCAGGCCGCGTCGGAGGCGGAATCGGAGGTCCTGTCGGTCGGTCGCGCGCTCACCTGGCTGCAGGGCCAGCAGCGCTCCAGCGGGGGTTTCGCGGCCGACGCCGGCCGCGACGCCGGGGCGGAAATGACCTCCTGGGCGATGCTCGCCCTGGCCGCCGTCGGCCGCAACCCGCAGGATGTGACCAGCGGCGGCAAGTCCCCGGTCGACTTCCTCCGCGCGCACCGCAGCGAAATCAGGGATGCGGGCGACGTCGCCCGCACGATCCTCTCCCTGCAGGTCGCGGGGGTCGACCCGCGCGACTTCGTCGGCGAAGACCTGGTCTCGCGCCTGCTCGCCGAACGCCGCGACAACGGCTCCTACCAGGGGTGGCCGGGGACCAGCGCCTACGCGGTCCTCGCTCTGCGCGCGGCGGGCGCCAACAGTTCCGCCAAGGCGACGGTCGAGTGGCTGCGCAAGGTGCAGGGGAGTGACGGCGGCTGGGGGAACGATCCGCAGAGTCCCAGCACCGCCGACATCACCGGCGCGGTCCTCCAGGTCCTAACGCCGGGATCGCAGGCCGCCGAGAGCGCGCTCGATTACCTGCGCGGCGAAAAGCGGCCGAACGGCGGCTACGCGCCCGGCAAGACGCTGTCGGCGAACGCCCAGGCGACCGCCTGGGTCTCGCAGGGCCTGCTGGCCGCCGGCAAGGATCCCGCCGGCTTCGGCGGCGGTTCCAGCTCGCTCGCCTATCTGCGCGATCTGCAGGCGCCCGACGGTAAGTTTCTCCAGGCGCCGGGGGTCGAAGCCTCGCCGGTCTGGGTGACGTCCGAGGTGATGATTCCGCTGGCGGGAGGCTTCCTGCCGATCGCCGCGCCGCCGCGGGAAAGCAAGCCGACTCCGCCGAAGCCGAAGGCCGGCTCCAAGAACCGCGGGAAGGGATCTTCCAGCCCGTCCAGCACGTCGCCTTCGACGCTCCCTAACGCCGGCGAATACAGCGACTTCCTTGAAGAGGCGACGCGGAGCGCCGCCGGTTCCGGCTCCGTCAACGCCCCAAGCGGCAAGGCGGCCCCCTCGGGGAAGGGCTCGACGGGAGGTGTGCCCGTTCCGCTGCCCTCGGGTGGTGTCCTTCCGGAGAGCGAACCAGGTGCCGCGTCCGGCGCGTCGCCCGAAGCGTCCGAGCTCCAGTACGGCGCGCAGGCCTCGGGGCCGGTGGACGACGATTCCGGCTCGAGCAGCAGCACCGCCGGTGCGATCGTGCTCGGTCTGCTCGCGGGATGCCTGCTCTTCGGCCTCGGCCTCGCGGCCCGCCGCGGCTGGATGCACTGGCGCTACGGGCTGTAATTCACAGTTTCAGCGCACAGTTGGCTCAGATTTGGCGCTTTCGTGTCTTGTTCTGTTGCAGACAAAGACTTACGCTAGGATCATGGCTGTGATGCTGCCGAGGGAGAGCTGGACCGACAAGCGCCTGGAGGAACGGTTCGACCGAATCGACGAGCGGTTCGAGCAGGTCGACAAGCGTTTGGACCGGCTCGAAGCCGACATCAGGGAACTGCGCACCATCATGCTCGGAGGCTTCATCACCCTGCTCGCGGCAATCATCGGAACGTCTGCCTTCTAGGGAAGTCACGGTCTCCTCGCTATACCCTCGACGGATGGACGTCGAGACCGCGATTCGCACTCGCCGCACGCACAAGGCCTTCGGGCCGGAGCCGGTCCCGCGCGAGCAGATCGACGAGCTGTTGGAGTTGGCGAGCTGGGCGCCCAACCACAACCTCACCGTGCCCTGGCGGTTCCGGGTCGTCGGCCCGCGGACGCTGGAGCGGCTGAAGGAGGTTGCCGGCCCGGAGGGCGCCGCCAAGCTCGACCGCGCCCCGACCCTCGTCGTCGTCTCCTGTCTGCTGAGCGGCGATCCGGTCGAAGAGGAAGAGGACCTGCACGCGACCGCCTCGGCTTCCTACATCGTCCTCCTCGCCGCCCACGCCCGCGGCTACGCCGGTTACTGGCGCACCCCCGGCCTGCTGCGCAGCGCCGAGGGTCGCGCCGCCGTCGGCCTGACCGACGAAGAGCGCTTCGTCGGCCTCCTGCACCTCGGCCACCCGCGCCAGGAGAAGCCCGCTCCCGAGCGCCCCGGCGCCGACCTTGCCACGACCTACCTCGACTGATGCTGACCCGCCCCCGCGCCATCGAGGAGATCGCCGGCCGGCACTTCGAGGTGGTGGTGATCGGCGGCGGCATCACCGGTGCCGGCGTCGCCCTCGACGCCGCCTCGCGCGGCTACTCGGTCGCCCTTCTGGAGCGGGACGACTACGCCGTCGGCACCTCCAGCCGCTCCTCGAAGATGGTCCACGGCGGCCTCCGCTACCTGCAGAACTTCGACCTCGGCCTGGTCCGCGAGGCGCTGCTGGAGCGGCAGTTGATGGTCCGCTTGGCGCCGCACCTGGTCTACCCGACGCCGTTCCTCGTCCCCGCCCTCGGCGAGGAGCGCCGCGACCGCAAACTCGGCCTCGGGCTGAACATGTACGACGTGATGGCGACCACCCGCGCCGGCCGCAGCCGTCGCGAGCGCCGCACCCGCGAGGAGGTCGAGGAGTCCTACTGGTCCCCCGACCGCCACCGCACGATCGACCGCGAGGAGGTGCTGGACCTTGTCCCGGCGCTCGCCCCGCGCGACCCTCACGACGCCTACCTCTTCTACGACTGCCAGACCGACGACGTCCGTCTCGTCCTCACCGTGCTCGGCGAGGCGGAGCGCTTCGGCGCGGTGATGCTGAACGGGGCGGAGGTGACCGAGGTCACCTCGAAGAACGGCCAGGCGAGCGGCGTCGCCTTCGTCGAGGCGGAGTCCGGTGAGCGAATGGAGGTCGGCGCCGACAACGTCGTCAACGCCACCGGCGTCTTCGCCGACCAGGTCAAGCCCGAGGAGCTGCTCGGAGAGGAGGACGTCCCCCGGATCTCGCCCAGCCGCGGCACCCATGTCCTGCTCGACCAGGCGGACCTGCCGATGGGCAAGGCGGCCTGCATCGTCCCCGCGGGAGAAGGCCGGATGATCTTCTCGTTGCCCTGGTACGGACGGACCCTGGTCGGCACCACCGACAACGACTTCGACGGCGACATCACCCACCCGCGCCCGGCGGAGGCCGACGTCGAGTACCTGCTCGACGCCGTCAACGATTTCTTCGGAACCTCGCTGGGCGAGTCCGACCTGGTCGGCGCCTACGCCGGGGTGCGACCGCTGATCTCCACCGGCGACCCGCGCAAGTCGGTCGACATCTCGCGCAAAGCCGAGCTGTACGAGACCTCCTCCGGGATGCTGACGATCACCGGCGGCAAGCTCACCACCTGGCGGCGGATGGCGAAGCAGACCGTCGACCGCCTGGTCGAGCGCTCCGGGCGCGAGGCTCCCTGTCACACGCACGAGATTCCGCTGGGAATGGAAGCGCGGCCGGAGGATCTCGAAGCGCCGGAGGGCATCGGGGAGGAGGCGACCGGGCAGCTCGCCTTCCGTTACGGCCACGCCGCCCGCAAAGTGCTGGAGATCGCCCACGCCGACCCGAAGCTGGCGCGCCCGATCGTCCCCGGCCGTCCCGACCTGCTCGCCGAGGTCGTCCTCGCAGCCAGGCTCGAGCAGGCGCGCAGCGTCGCCGACGTGCTGCTGCGCCGCACTCGCCTGGCGATCCTCGCCGCGCCGGAACTGCGCTCCGCCAAGGCGGTGCGGCCGGTCGCCGATGCTCTCGGGGCCGAGCTCGGCTGGTCGCGGCGACAGCGCTCCCGCGAAGCCGACGCCTGGCTCGAGGTCGCCGCCGCCGAGGGGTCCGACCCTGCCGCCGCCTCGCGAGTGGCGGGTTGAATAACCTGCGGCCTCGATGAACAAAGCCGAGCTGGAGAAAAAGCCCCTGTCCGACCTGCACCTGCTTGCCGCCGATGCCGGCGTGCCCAAGTACCGGATGCTCAGCAAGCGGGAGCTGATCGACCGGCTCGCCGGCGGGAACGGCGACGCGCCGGCCGCTGAGAAGGGCAGGAGCGAGAAACGTCCCGATCGTCCGCGCCGCCAGCGGCGAGAGCGCTCCGAGGAGAAGCCGCGCGAGTCGCGTGCTCGTCCCGAGAAAGCGCCCGAGCGCTCGCCGGCGCCCGAGCCGCCCGCAGCACCCGAGCCGACCGCGGCGCCCGCTGCCGAGGCGCCGCGCCCGCGCCGCCGCCGACGTCGCCGCTTCGGCCGCCGCGGCAAGCAGGGGGTCACGCTGCAGGGCCTGCTGCTGCCGCCCGAGGCCGGTCGCCAGGCATTGCTCTGCGCCGAGAGCCGCGAGGCCTGCACGGCGCTGCTGCGTTCGGTCGCGGCCGATCTCGCCGGCGATTCCAAGGGCCCGGACCCGGTCGCCCTACTGATCGATCCCAGTCCCGAGGAGCTCGCCGACTGGAAGCGCGACGCGCCGCAGGCGGAGATCGTCGCCGCCGGGCAACCGCACCACGCCAGCGACGCGCTCGCGCAGGCCGCCGCCCGCGCCGGCAAGGGCGAAGACGTGATCCTCCTCGTCGACTCCCTGACCCGGCTCGGCGAGGCCTACGGCGACGCCGAGGCCGCGAAGGAGTTCTTCGACGCCGGCCGCGCCCAGGCGGGAGCCGGCGGCGGCTCGCTCACGGTAGTCGCTGCGCTAGAGCGCTCTGACGGCTAGCTAACGCCGGTAGGCGATGCGGCGCCACGACGGCTCTTTGCTGAGCTCGATCAGTTCGTCGCTGCGGTCCGGCTGCACGTAGCCGAAGGTCTGGGTGCGCTCGTCGAAGGCGACGTCGAGCTCACCCTCCTTGACGCGCTGGTCGAGCCAGGCGCCGCGGAAGACGAGGCGCCGGATCCAGTGCACGAGGCTGCGGTTGGAGGGACCGACGAGGTCCTCCCAGTTCTCGTTGATGTGCTCGCCGAGGCGTGAGCTGGGCTCGGCAATCTCGCCGCTGACGGCGAGGTCAAGGAGGTCGTCGAGCTCCTCGGCGCTGAGTCCCTGGTCGACGAAGCGGAGCTTGACCGCCGCCTGCTCGACGCGCTGCGCGAAGTCCTCCTCGTTGAAGGCGAAGCGAAGCTCGCCGTACTCCAGCACGTAGTCGGAGCCGGACTCGTAATTCCCTCTGCGGGTCGTCTTCTTATCCATGAGTTGAAGCCAGTCCATCCGCGCAAGCCCGGCGCGAACAGGTGCATGATCTTGCCGATCATCGTAGAGGCGTGCCTGATCGGGGTGGTCCCTGAACGCCCGGTTGCACCTTGGCGATGAAATTGCACTCCTTCAGCGAAGAAATGGGTAGAAGTCTGGACGGAGACGCCGTGATCGACCTGCACTGCCACATCCTCGAGGCGATCGACGACGGTGCCCGCGACGCCGACGACAGCGTGGCGATGGCGCGGCAGGCCGAGGCCGACGGGATCGAGGCCGTCTGCGCGACGCCGCACATCCGCCACGACCACGACGTGCGGATCGAGGAGCTGGCGGGACGGGTGCGAGGGCTGAACGAGCGGCTGGAGCGGGAAATGGTCGCGGTGCGGATCCTCCAGGGCGGCGAGGTCGCCGAGACGGCGGTCGAGAACCTGAACGAGGAGGAACTGTCGAAGGTCGCCCTCGGCGACGGCAACTGGATCCTGCTCGAGCCGGCGCCGGGCCCGCTCGGCGAGAGCCTGCTGCGGCGGGTCGCCCACCTCGCCGAGCGCGGGCATCGCGCGATCGTCGCCCACCCCGAGCGCCACCTCTCCGCCGATATGTTCGAGCGGATGGCGGCGCTGGTGGCGGAGGGAGCCCTGATCCAGGCGACCGCCGACTTCTTCCTCCGCGAGAACATGGCGGAGGGGATGCTGACGATGGCCGAGAAGGGCCTCGTCCACGTGCTCAGCAGCGACGCCCACACCGTGCTCGGCGGCCGTCCGGTCCGCCTCGCGGCGGCGCTGGAGAAACTGCGGGAGGTGGAGATTCTCGCCCCGCACCTGCACTGGATCGCCGAGATTGCCCCGCGGGCGATCGTCAACGGCGACCCGCTCGAGGTCCCTTTCGAACCTCAGATCTAGCTCGTTTCCACCCTTTTCCTCATTCCGGCGAGGACAGAGGTGGAAACGATCAATCCAGCCCGCGGAGCTCGACCTTCGTCGCGAGATCCTCGATCACCTGGCGGGAGCCGGTGCCGAGGCCGCTGCGGAGGAAGTTCGTCGCGCCCGCCGCGGCGCTGAGGCGCAGCACGTCCTCCCACTCGCGCCCGGCGGCGATCGTCGCGGAGAGCGCGCCCATCATCGAGTCGCCGCAACCCTCGCGGGAGCCGCGCTCGAACTTCGGCGGCTTCAGCTCTGCGAACCGCCCGTCGCGCAGCGCCAGGGCCGGGTCGCCGGCCCGGGTGACGATGACGCTGTCGGCGCCCGCCTCGGCCACCCGTTCCATCGCCGCCCGCATCCGCTCCTCGGTGTCGACCGGGCCGGAGATGAAGCCGGCGATCTGCCAGTCGTTGATCTTGACCAGGTCCGGCTTCCCCTCCAGCGCTTTGTCGAGCCGGGGGGAGGAGAGGTCGACGATCGCCGGCACCCCGTTCGCCTTCACGTCGGCGACGAGCCCGCTGTAGATCTCCAGCGGCACGGTGTTGTCGGGGTAGGGGCCGCAGACCGCCAGCAGGTCGCAGTCGAGCGCCGCCGCCACGGTGACCGAGAAAAGCTCGTCGACCTCGTGCCGGGAGGCCGGGAAGGCGGCGCTCTGGGCGACCGGTTCGCGCTCGCCGCTGCGGCGGTCGTGGATGTAGGCGCCGCTGGGCTCGGCCGTCTCGACCAGGCGCAGCTCGACCGGCATCTGCTCCAGCAGGGGGCGCAGGACGCTGCCGACCTCGCCGCCGATGAACCCGCAGAGGACCGGGTCGGCACCGAGCTCGGCCGCCATCCGCGCCACCCAGACCCCCTGTCCGGCGGGGTGGATGTGGATGTCGTCGCCGCCGTCGGCGCTGAAGGACTCGACCGCGATCGAGACCATCGGGTTCGGGCTGAAGATCGCGACTTTCGGCCTGTCGGTCATCAGAGGGGGGAGAGTCTCACGGCCTCCGCGCTTGAGGGTCCGTGGAAAGCCCCATTCCCGTTGCGAAGGATTTCCGAACTCGACTGCTCGGTCTCAGTTGGCGCAGCCGCGAGAGGGCCGGACCCGGACTGCTGATCCCGCGCTGCTCGAGCGTCCACACCTTCGGCATGCGCTTTCCGCTCGACGTCTACTTCCTGGACGCCGATGGCCGGGTGATCTCGGCGCGGCGCCGGGTCCCGCCGCGGCGCGTCCTCTGGCAGCGCGGCGCTGCCGCAATTTTGGAGATTCCGTCGCCGCCGGAGGGGGGAGAGTCGGCCGGCCCCGGGCCTTAGGGCGCCATGCTTCCCCAAAGAGAAGAGATAGCCAGCCTGGTCGTCTGCGAGGACGACGCGATAACCCTCGACCTGCTCTGCGAGCACCTGGCCGCGGACCGCTTTGCCGTGATGCCGGCCCCGAGCGCCTCCGACGCGCTGCGACTCTGTCGCTACAACCACCCGGATCTGTTGCTGCTCGACCTGACGCTGCCGGACGCCTCCGGTCTCGACGTGCTGCGCGAGATCCGCGAGGCGGACGGGATCGACTCCCGCTTCGACCCGCGGCTGCCGGTGATCGTCCTCACCGGGCGCGGCGGCGACACCGACAAGGTGCGCGGCCTGGATGCCGGCGCCGACGACTACCTGACCAAGCCGTTCATCTACGGAGAGCTGCGCGCCCGCATCGGCGCCGTCCTGCGCCGACGCACCCATCCCCACGACGGGCCCAGCCGGGTCGGCGACCTGGTCATCGATCCGCTGCGCCGCAAGGTCCTCGTCGGCGACCGCGAGGTGCCCCTGGCGAAGAAGGAGTTCGCCCTGCTGCGCAAGCTGGCCACCGACCCGACCCGGGTCTTCACCAAGCAGGAGCTGCTCGACGCGGTATGGGCCTACAAGGGCAACCAGAAGACCCGCACCCTGGATTCCCACGCGTCGCGTCTACGTCGCAAGCTCGACCCAGACAAAGGCCGCTTCATCATCAACTGCTGGGGAATCGGCTACCGCCTGATCGACGGATAAGAAAAGCCCCTGGCCGAGCTGGTCGACCAGGGGCTGCGGACGCTCGATGAGCTGCCGCTACCGCTTCGCCTTCTTCTTCGGCTTCTCGGCCGCCGGGACCTCGAAGTGCATGATCGCCAGCTTGGTGACGATGCCCTCGTCCTTGCCGAGTCGCTTCGCTGCTTCCTTCTGGATCTCGCCGGCCCGCTTGACGGTTTCGGCGAGGGCCTTGTTGAGCTCCTTCCAGCCCTTCTCGTCGAGCACCAGGGGGGTGTCGGAGAGGTGGGAGTCCTTGCGGCCCTCGATCGTCCCCTCGGACATCGCGTCGGTGGCGCTCTGACCGATCGACTCGAGGATCGAGCCGGAGATTCCCTTGCGGGCCGAGGCCGGGATCTTGGCCCAGTCTGAGTCGCTGAGGAAGGCGCGGTCGGTGGCGCGGTAGAAGTGCTCGACCGCACCGCGGCGCGGCTCGGTTTTCACCAGTTCGACGCAGTCGTACTCGAGCAGGGTTTTGACGTGGTAACTGACGTTGCCGAGCGGCTCGCCGAGTTCCTGCGCCAGCTGGTTCGGACTCGAGATCCCTTTGTGCAGGGAGCTGAGAATGCGGACGCGCAGGGGATGCGCAAGGGCCTTGGCCAGCTGCTGGGTGATGCCCTCTGGGGAAGTGCGGGACTGTGGCAAGAGAGGAACCTCCATTCCTGCTCGGGCGGGGGAGACGGTTGGTGGCAAAAGCACCCGAGTTACTAGACAAGTATTCCAAAACGCCTGGCAGAAAACCTGCCCGATGAAGAGAATATGCAGTGAAAAAAACTAACTGCTGTATTCGACTAAAGTCATCGAACTCGCTGTATTTGGGAACCCACGTATTCGGGTTTAGGGTCTACCTCGGCGCGCTCGTCCCTTGTTGCGCCTGGCCGAGACCGCTTCGGGGGGCGGGCGCGCTTCGCCGCCGAAGTCGGAGTTTGCGCCCTGCCTTCGGGGTCGGCGGGGGAGAGTTCTCGCTCCCCGTCCCTTGGGCCTCCGATGGTCGACGGAGGAAAGGGATAGGCGGTGCCGCTGGAGCTGTCAGAGCTGGCGGCGGGGCTGCCGATCGCTGCCTCCTTTGCGATGGCAGGTGGGATTTCGGTGCTGCGCGAGGGGCGGCGGCGGACCGCCCTGAACGAGGCGATGCACGAGTTGCGCCGGCCGCTCCAGGCGATGGCGCTGGCGACCCCGACCTCGTCCGGGCGGACGGGGGCGTTCGAGTCCTCGCTGCGGCTGGCGGTGGCCGCTGTCGACCGCCTCGATCGCGAGATCAACGGCAGGCCGGCGCCGAAGCGAACCGACACCGTGCCCTTGCGTCAGCTAGTCGAATCCACGGTGGCGCGATGGCGGCAACGCGCAGTGCTCGAAGGGCGGGTCCTGAGCCTCGAGTGGGACGCCGGGGAACCGCACCTTCATGGGGATGCGGTCCAGCTCACCCAGCTATTGGACAACCTGATCAGCAACGGGTTCGACCATGGCAAGGGTGCAGTGACGATCGAGGCGACGCGGGTCGAGCATGTCGTTCGTCTCCTCGTCACGAACGAGAATCGACCGCGGTCCGCGGGCCCCCGAAGGGGGACCCCGACCCTGAAAGCTCGCTTCGCCGGGCGCAGCCGCCACGGACATGGGCTGCGCATCGTGCGACGGGTGGCGGCCGAGAGCGGTGGGTGCTTTCGCATCCGACAGCGCGGAGCCAGGCACGAAGCCCTGCTCGAGCTTCCGGTCGCCGGCGGTCTTCGATGAGTCGCCGGGGGCGCGCGGCTGGCTTCCTGCTCGGGGCGATCGTCGCCGCCGTGGCAGCCGGGGCAATCGCCGACGGCTACGGCCGCAGCGTGGTCAGGGGCTACGGCGAGCTGCGGCCGGTCCTGGTGGCCACGGCCGATCTGCGGGCGGGGAGGGAGATCGACCCGGCGGTCGCGGGGGAGATGCTGGAGGTCCGGCGGGTGCCGGTGAGGTTCGCCC
>Ga0247755_1000019_pt1 | contig 46802 bp, 43 predicted proteins | sample UWRJL096311B4_FD_180948 | JGI IMG/M metagenome (GOLD analysis project Ga0247755, IMG submission 180948) | Plant litter microbial communities from Arlington Agricultural Research Station in Wisconsin, United States - UWRJ-L096-311B-4 | ecosystem: Environmental > Terrestrial > Plant litter >... | reverse complement strand
ACTCGTCGTAGCGCTCGCCCGCCGAGAGGGCCGAGTGGAGGACCGCGAAGCGGTCGCCGAGGCGGGCGCGGAAGCGGGCCACGGCCTGCGGCGCGAGGCCGATCTCGGGGACGAGGACGATCGCGCCGCGGCCCTGCTCCAGCGCCGCCTCGACCGCCGCCAAGTAGACCTCGGTCTTGCCCGAACCGGTGACGCCGTGGAGGAGCAGCTTGGGCGGGGCGCCGGCTTCGCCGTCGAGCGCGGCGACGATCGACTTCACCGCCTCCTCCTGCTCGGGCAGGAGCCGCGGGCGCTCGGCGGCGCCGCCGAGGCCCGATTCGGCGGGCGCGCGGCGCACCGAGGCGCTGTGGGTGGCGATCAGGCCGCGGCCCTCGAGGCGGCGCAGGGTGGCGCGGTCGGAGCCGATCGCGGTGGCCAGCTCGCCGGAGGACATCTCGCCGGCGCGCAGCGCCTCGAGCACGGCGCGCTGTTTGGAGCCTAGGCGCCCGCCGTCGTCGAGGGCAGCCTCGCCGGCCGGCAGAATCGCGGCCCGCAGCTCGGTCTTGGCGCGAACGGTGCGGCCGCCGCTACCGGTCCCGGTCCCCGGCGGCAGGACCAGCTGCAGGCCGCGTGAGGGGGTCGAGCAGTACTCGCGGGCGACCCAGAGGCCGAGCCGGACCAGCTCCGGCGTCACCCCCGCCTCCAGCGCCTCCAGAGGCTCGGAGAGGCGCTCCGGCGGCAGCTCCGAGGCCTCGGCGACCTCGACCACGACCCCGAGCAGGCGCCGCGGCCCGAAGGGGACGCGGACCACGCTGCCGACGCCGACCGCCTCCATCGCCTCCGGCCGGCGGTAGTCGAAGGGGCCGCGCAGGGAGCGGGCGGTGGTCAGGGGCTCGACCCGGAGAATCGCCATCCGGTCGAGGTTATGGGTGGCCGGGGATGGCCTGGATTGCCGCCCGGCGAGGCCATATGCTGCGGCCCGTGGGCATCAACCTCAACCCCGGCGAGCGGGTGATCTTCCAGGGCCACCCGTCGTGGCGGGCGATCCTCGGCTTCTACCTCAAAGGGGTCCTGGTGGCGGTGATCCTCGGGGTGATCGCGAAGCTGATCTGGGGCGACGGGACGGCCTTCCTGGTGATCCTGGTCGTCCTCGCGCTCACCGTCCTCGCCGGCTTCGTCAAACGCGTGGCGACGACCTACACGATCACCGACCGCCGCCTCAACATCAAGCGGGGGATCGTCTCCCGGGAGATTCAGGAGACGCGCCTGGAGCGGGTGCAGAACGTCAACTACAGCCAGAGCGTCTACCAGCGGCTGATGCAGATCGGCGACGTCGACTTCGACACCGCCGCGACCGACGACTACAACTTCGTCTTCTATGGCGTGGCGGACCCCGGCGACGTCGTCCACGCCGTCGACCAGGCGACCGGGGTCGCTTCAGCCGGCACGCACGGGCTCGGCTAGCCCCAACCGCCGGCTGCGTAGGTTCCCCGCCGTTTTGGCGAGGATGCGACGCACGTGTTGCGGTTCGTGCTTCACCTGCCAATGGGAAAAACGCAGTGGCGTGAGCCCGGCGGCGGTGTGGGTCTGGAAGCGGAGGGCGTCGCGGGTCTGGGCTGACGGAGTGCGGTGATAGCGCCAGCCATCGGTCTCGACGACGAGGCCGAGGTCAGGCCAGAAGAAGTCGACCTCGAATTCGCCGACCATCTGTTTGGTGAGCGGGACGGGAAGGCCGGCCGACACCGCGATCGGGCGAAAGAGCCGTTCCAGCTCGTCGTCGGAGAGGCGGAAGGTGTCCTTGTCGAGCACACGGCGCAGCAGCCGGATGCCGGGTTGGCCGGGGTAATCGTCGAGGGTCCGGCGAAGAACGTCTGCATCGATCACATCCAACTTGTCCGCCTCGTTGATAGCCCGCTCGACGGTCTTGGGACCGGTGACGGTGGCAAGGTCGAGGAAAGTGCGGAGGGGTTCGGTGACCGGGATGCCGAGGCGAAAACCGATGTCGCGATTCCAAAGACCGGCCCGGTCGTGGACCCGGACGCCCGCTTGCTTCACGCTGCGGTGGCAGTGCACACTGAGGTCGATGTAGTCGGGATGCTCATCCCCGAAACCCCAGAGGGCAGAAGCGCTGCGGTGGCTGAGCAAGGCTCCCTCTCCGCAGGAGAGAACCGCCACCATCCATCGCCGCTCACGACTGAGGCGACTCCACCCGACGAGGTAAACCCCTCGCGCCGCACGGTGAAGACGCCCGGTTCGGAGCCGATGTTCAATCCCGCTCTTGCTGAAGCCCAAGGCGAGAAGCTGAGTGCGCGTTACGACTCCATGCTGCCGCCCCGCTAACTCCCACGCCAACGGACTTCTCGTTTCCAGACCTGTCCCCGCCATAGCGAGGAAAAGTCTGGAAACGACGCAACTCTCCCCCCGGGACCTGCCGCCGCTCGATCTACTTGGCGGACCTTGCGGGGCTTAGGCCGCTGCCGCCTCGACGCCCGCGGCCTCGCGAAGGGCGTCGGCGCGGTCGGTCTTCTCCCAGGTGAAGTCCTCGTCGCTGCGGCCGAAGTGGCCGTAGGCGGCGGTCTTCTGGAAGATCGGGCGGTGCAGGTCGAGGTACCGGCGGAAGGCTCCGGGGCGCATGTCGAACTCCGCCTCGACCAGCTGGGAGATCCTGGCGTCGGGCAGCTTGCCGGTGCCGAAGGTCTCGACCATCAGGCTGACCGGGTGGGCGACGCCGATCGCGTAGGCGACCTGGACCTCGCAGCGCTGCGCCAGGCCTGCGGCGACGACGTTCTTCGCCACGTAGCGGGCGGCGTAGGCGGCCGAGCGGTCGACCTTGGACGGGTCCTTGCCGGAGAAGGCTCCGCCGCCGTGGCGGGCCATGCCGCCATAGGTGTCGACGATGATCTTGCGGCCGGTGAGGCCGGCGTCGCCGACCGGCCCGCCGATCACGAACTTGCCGGTCGGGTTGACGAGGAACTCGCTCTGCAGCTCGTTCGGGTCGAAGCGGTCCGGGACCTCGGCTTCGAGCACCGGGAGGACGACGCCCTCCCACAACTCCGGCTTGATCTGGGTCTGCGAGTCGATCCCCTCATCGTGCTGGGTGGAGATCAGGAGCTTTTCGACCGCGACCGGGCGGCCGCCGGCGTAGCGGACCGATACCTGGGTCTTGCCGTCGGGGCCGAGGTAGCCGAGCGCGCCGTCCTTGCGGACCGCGGCGAGCCGTTCCGCCAGGCGGTGGGCGAGGTGGACAGGCATCGGCATCAGCGCCTCGGTCTCGTCGGAGGCGTAGCCGAACATCATTCCCTGGTCGCCGGCCCCGGCGATGTCCAGCTCGTCGGTGTCGGACGGGTCGACCTTGGTCTCGTAGGCCTGGTCGACGCCCTGGGCGATGTCGGGCGACTGCTCGTCGATCGAGACGATCACCGAGATGTGGTCGCAGTCGTAGCCGTAGCCGCCGCCCTGGTAGCCGATGTCCCGCACCGTGTCGCGGACGATGTCCGGGATGTTGAGGTGGACGTCGGTGGAGATCTCCCCCGAGACCACCGCCATGCCGGTGTTGACGAGGGTCTCGCAGGCGACGCGGCCGCCCGGGTCCCCGCTCATGATCGCGTCGAGGACGCCGTCGGAGATCTGGTCGGCGACCTTGTCCGGATGGCCCTCGGTGACTGACTCCGACGTGAAGAGATACTCGCCCTCGGCGAGAGGCTTGGAAGTAGGCATGCGCGGAAGAGTAAAGGAATCCCGAGCGGCCCTGACGGGCGCTCAGGAGTAGCGGCGCCTACCCGAAGCGGGGGTGAAATCGATCACCAGCGGGACGCCCTCGAGCTCGTAGGCCTCGCGCATCCGGTTCTCCAGGTGGTAGGCCCAGTCGCGGACGATCAGTTTGCGGTCGTTGACCTGGATCGCGATCCGCGGCGGGCGCTCCCCCACCTGCGCCGAGTAGTAGAGGCGCAGGCGCTTGCCGCGCCGAGAAGGCGGCGGCGCCTTGGCGACGACGTCGTTGACGAAGCGGTTCAGCTCCGGGGTCGGGATCCGCTGCCCCGCTTTGTCAGCCAGTTGCAGCGCCCGCGGTAGCAGCGAGTTGACGTTGCGGCCGTGCTTGGCCGAGACGGTGACGACGGCCGGCCGCAGCCGCAGTTTGCGCTCGACCCGGGCGCGGGCGTCGTCGATGTCGGTCGCGGTCACGTCCCACTTGTTCATCGCCAGCAGAGTCGCGCAACCCGCCTTCATCGCCGTCTCCGCGACCCGCAGGTCCTCGGAGGTGACCCCCTCGGAGGCGTCGCAGACGACGATCGCCACGTCGGCGCGCTCGACCGCGCGTTCGGAACGCAGCTGGGCGTAGTAGTCCACCGTCCCGGCGACCTTGGAGCGGCGCCGCAGCCCGGCGGTGTCGACGAGGACCACGGGGCGGCCGTCGACCTCGAGCCGGGTGTCGATCGCGTCGCGGGTCGTACCGGCGACGTCGGAGACGATCACCCGGTCGGAGCCGAGGAAGGCGTTGACCAGCGAGGACTTGCCGACGTTGGGGCGGCCGATCACCGCGACCCGCATCGCCTCCTCCTCGTCCGGCCGCGGCTCGCGCTCGCCCAGCGCGGCGACGATCGCGTCCAGCAGGTCGCCGGTGCCGAGCCCGTGGGTGGCCGAGACCGGCAGCGGCTCGCCCAGCCCGAGCGCGTGGAACTCGGCGGCGATCCCGTAGTCGTTCGCACGGTCGGCCTTGTTGACGACGGCGAGGACCGGGACCTCGGCGCCGCGCAGCGTCTTCGCCAGCTCGGCGTCGCCGGCGCGGAGGCCGGCCCGGCCGTCGACCACCATCAGGATCGCGTCGGCTTCGGCGATCGCCAGCCGCGCCTGAGCCTGCACGTCGCGGGCAAGCTCGGCCTCGTCGCCGAGGTCGATGCCGCCGGTGTCGACCAGCTCGAAGGCGACCCCGTTCCACTCGGTGGCGAGCCGCTTGCGGTCGCGGGTGACGCCCGGCTCGGGCGAGGTGACCGCCTCGGTGCCGCCAACCAAACGGTTGACCAGGGTGCTCTTGCCGACGTTGGGGAAGCCGACGACGGCGACGGTCGGGAGGCTCATGGCGCTTTTCCCAACCTATGGTTTGGAAAAGCGCCCCTCATGCGAGGCCTCGCTCGCGGGCGAGGGCGATGACGCGCGCTACGACGTCTTGCAGCGAGAGGCCGGTGGTGTCGAGCTCGACCGCGTCCTCGGCGGCGCGAAGGGCGCCGTGCTCGCGCTCGGTGTCGCGGGCGTCGCGCCGGCGCTGGGCGGTGAGAACCGTCTCGACGTCCTCGCCGGTCTCGGCGGCACGGCGGCGCGCCCGCTCCTCGTCGGAGGCGGTGAGGAAGATCTTCAGAGGTGAGCCGGGGCTGACCACGGTGCCGATGTCCCGCCCCTCGGCGACGTAGCGACCGGCCTCGATCAGCTGCCGCTGGCGGGCGACCATCGCCTCCCGCACCCGGGCGTGGACCGAGACGCGGGAGGCCGCGGCGGTGACCTCGGGGCTGCGCACCTCGCGGCTGACGTCGCGATGGCCGAGCAGGACCAGGCGGCCGTCGAAGCCGATCTCCAGGCCCTCGGCCAGCTCGCTCAGGGCCTCGCCGTCGTCGAGGTCGACGCCGCCCTCCAGCGCCGCCAGGGCCACACAGCGGTACATCGCCCCGGAGTCGAGGTAGGTGAAACCGATCTCCTCGGCGACGGCTCGCGCGACCGTGGACTTGCCGGCCCCGGCGGGCCCGTCGATCGCGATCACCATGGCGGCAGCGTATTGACCATCGTTTCCAGACTTTTCCTCGCCATAACGAGGAGAAGGGTGGAAACGATGGTCAGCGGTTGAGAAGGCGGGAGAGATCTGACTCGAAGCCGGGGTAACTGACCGCGGCGGCATCCATGCCTTGGACCTCCACGCCCTCCTTGGAGGCGAGACCGGCCACGGCGCCCAGCATCGCGATCCGGTGGTCGCCGTGGGACTCAATCGCGCCGCCGCGCAGGCCACCCGTGCCCTCGATGACCATCCCATCCGCCGTCGGCTCGATTTTGCCGCCAAGCGCGCGCAGCGCCGCGGTCACGGTCTCGATCCGATCCGACTCCTTGCGGCGCAGCTCCTCGGCGTCGCGGATCACCGTCCTCCCCTCGGCGAAGCAGGCGGCGAGGGCGACGAGGGGCAGCTCGTCGATCGCCAGCGGGATCTCGGCCCCGCCGACCTCGGTGGCCTGGAGCGACGCCGGGCGGACGCGGAGGTCGGCGATCGGCTCGCCCCCCTCCTCCCGTTCCCCTTCCCGCTCGACCGCGGCGCCCATCCGCTCGAGGATCGTCAGCAGGCCGGTGCGGGTCGGATTGACGTTGACCTCCTCCAGCACCACCTCGCTTCTCTCGACGAGAAGGGCGGCGATGATGAAGAAGGCGGCGGAGGAGATGTCGGCGGGGACGACGATCCGGCCAGGTTCGAGCCGCTCGGCCGGGCGGATGACGACGGCGTCATCCTCGCGGCGCACGTCGGCGCCTGCGGCGGCCAGCATGCGCTCGCTGTGGTCGCGGCTCGGCAGTGGCTCGACGATCCGCGTCTCGCCCTCGGCTAGAAGGCCGGCAAACAGCAGGCAGGACTTGATCTGCGCGCTGGCGATCGGCATCTCGTAGGTGATGCCGCGCAGCGGCGCACCCCGGACCTCCAGCGGCGGCAGGCGATCCTCGCGGGCGCTCAGGTCGGCGCCCATCTGGCGCAGCGGCACCGCGATCCGGTCGACCGGGCGGCGGCGGATCGAGTCGTCGCCGTCGAGCGTCCAGGCGCCACGCGGTTGCCCTGCGAGCCAGCCCGGCAACAGGCGCAGGAGGGTTCCAGCGTTGCCGACGTCGATCGGCGACGGGCATGCCCGCCGCAAGCCCACCCCCTCGATCGTCTTGGCGCGGGTGCTCCACGACCCTGGTGGATCGAGGGAGGCCGAGATGGTCACATGACCGCTGACCTTCGCCCCCAGCGCCCGCATGGCATTCAGCGTCGAGCGCGTGTCCGCCGCCTCCAGATATCCCTCGATGTCCGTCTCCCCCTCCCCCATCGCCGCGATCAGCGCCGCCCGGTGGGAGATCGACTTGTCCGAGGGGGGGCGCAGCGAACCGCGCAGGGGCCCGGAGGGCTCGAAGCGGGCGTCGGTCATTCGCCCACGGCGGAGACGGTGTGCCCGAGCCGGCGCACCAGCTCCTGGGCCTTCGCCGCCTGCTCGTCGCCGCTGACCCAGACCGAGACCGCGCCGGAGGTCATGTCCGGCGCCGGGTGCAGCGCCATATCCTCGATGTTGACCCCCGCCTCGCCCAGGGCGAGTGCCAGCTCGGCGATCGTCCCCGGCTTGTTGGCGACGACGATCCGCAGCTGGCGCAGCGGCCCCGCGTCCGACTCGGCTTCCAGCAGGCGACGGCGGTCCTCGCCGGCGGCCGCGTGCCAGGCGGCCAGCGCCTCGCGGTCGCCGCCGCGGATCAGCTCCGCCGCCTCTCGCAGCCGCGCCGCGACCGAGTCGACCGAGTCCGCCACCGCCTCGCGGTTGCTGGCGAAGATGTCGGCCCAGATCGCCGGGTTGGAGCCGGCGACGCGGGTCGCGTCGCGGAAGCTGGGCCCGACGTCCGGCAGCCGCTCGCTGTCCTGGGTCAGCGATTCGGCCCCCTCGCTGGCCAGCGCGTTGGCGAGCACGTGCGGCATGTGGCTGACCGTCGCCATCAGGCGGTCGTGGCCCGCGGGGTCGATCGCCTGCGGTCGCGCGCCCAAGGCCGAGAGCGCCCGCTGCAGGCGGTCGTAGAGCAGGCCGCTGACCTGCTCTGTCGGGGTCAGGTACCAGCGGGCGCCCTCGAAGAGATCCTCGCGGGCGTTCTCCACCCCAGCGGTCTCCGCTCCCGCCAGCGGATGGCCGCCGATGAAGCGCTCGTCGTCGCCGACCGCGGCGACCAGCTCGCCCTTGGTCGAGCCGACGTCGGTGACCGCGGTATCCGGCCCCGCCGCCGCCAGCGCCTCGCGCGCCTGCTCGGGCAGCGCCGCCACCGGGGCACAGCAGAAGACCAGGTCCGCGTCGGCGCAGGCCTCGGCGACCGAGGCGGCGGCGCGGTCGATCGCCCCCAGCTCGACCGCGCGCTGCAGCCGCTCCGGGCTGCGCCCGCAGCCGACCACCTCGGCCTCCAGCCGCCGCCGCGCGGCGAGCCCGATCGAGCCTCCGATCAGGCCCACCCCGAGGACGGCGATCCTCATACGAGCAGGGTCGCCTTCACGAACCGCGCCGCGCCTCCACGGCGGAGGCGAACCGCTCCAGGGCGGTGACGGTGTCGTCCCAGTCGATGCAGGCGTCGGTGATCGACTGGCCGTAGGTCAGCGGCTCGCCGGGGACCAGGTTCTGGCGGCCCTCGACCAGGAACGACTCCAGCATCACCCCGACGATCGCCTTGTTGCCGTCGGCGATCTGGTCGGCGATGTCGCCCGCGGCGAGGAACTGCTTTTCCGGGTCCTTGCCGCTGTTGTCGTGGGAGGCGTCGATTACCAGCCGCTCCGGCAGGCCGGCGACGCCGAGCGTCACCAGCGCGTCCTCGACCTCGGGCGGGTGGTAGTTCGGCTCGCCGTGGCCGCCGCGCAGGATCAGGTGGCAGTCCGGGTTGCCGGTGGTGTGGAGGATCGCCGGCATGCCCGCGTCGTCGATCCCGGCGAAGGCGTGGGATGCGGCGGCTGCCCGCACGGCGTCGACCGCGATCTGGATGTTGCCGTCGGTCCGGTTCTTGAAGCCGATCGGCATCGAGAGGCCCGAAGCCAGCTGACGGTGCGTCTGGCTCTCCGAGGTGCGTGCCCCGATCGCCCCCCAGGCGACCGCGTCGGCGATGTACTGCGGGGTGATCGGATCGAGGAACTCGCAGCCGATCGGCAGCCCGGTGTCCAGCACTTCCAGCAGCAGTTTGCGGGCGATCCGCAGGCCGGCGTTGACATCGCCGCTTTCGTCCAGATGCGGGTCGTTGATCAGCCCCTTCCAGCCGGTCGTCGTCCGCGGCTTCTCGAAGTAGACCCGCATCACGACCAGGATCTCCTCGCTCAGCGCCCGCGCCGTCGCGCTCAGCCTCGTCGCGTACTCCATCGCCGCTTTCGGGTCATGCACGCTGCACGGGCCGACCACGACCATCAGCCGCGGGTCCTTTCCCGACAGCACGTCGCGGACTTCCTCGCGGCCGCGGACCACCGCCTTGGCCCGCTCCTCGCCGAGCGGCAGCTCTTCGAGCAGCCTCGCCGGCGGCGCCAGCTCGACCACTTTCGCGATCCGCTGGTCGCGGACGCCGTCTCGTTTCGTCCCCTCCATCCCGATGAACATTTTGCCTTTGCCTTTCTCCAAACCCCTGAGATCGTACTTTCTGGTCGCGAGCCACCGGGGCAGGTCGGAGCGCGGGACCGAACCTTGAAGGGCGCCCGACCGGAAGATGTGAAGTCTTCGGGCGGCAGTGGGCCGCCGGGCCGGACGCCTAGCTAAATCGCCAATAGGTGAGGTAGCCACACGCGACGGCAGCGATGGACGCTGGGGTGCCGGTCGCGGGTGTCGGCTTGTCCAGCCTCACGGTCCCGACGTTGTATCACCTGCGCGGCTTTAGTCAAGTAATTCCGACAGGCCGCGCAGGAAGCGCTCGTTCTCCTCCGCGGTGCCGTAGCTGACGCGGATGTGCCCGGGGCCGCCGAGGGCCTTGCCGGGACGCACCGCGATCTCGCGCTCGGCGAGGCCGGCGATCACCGCCGCTTCGTCGGCGTCGCCGAGGTCGATCCAGGAGAAGTTGGCGTGGGAGTCGGCGGTCCGGAGGCCCAGGCCGTGCAGGCCCTCCTCGACGGCGAGGCGGGCGGCGATCGTGCTCTCGACCCGGTGCAGGACGTCGTCCTGGTGGAGGATCGCCTCCGCCCCGGCCGCCTGGGCGAGGGCGTTGACGCTGAACGGCTGGCGCACCGCGTCGACCGCGGCGCGGAACCTGGCCGGCCCGATCGCGTAGCCGACCCGGAGCCCGGCGAGGCCGTAGCACTTGCTGAAGGTGCGCAGGACGACGAGGTTGGGGAAGTCGGCGAGCAGGTCGAGGCTGGCGTCGGGGTCGTCGTGGGTCTGGAACTCGACGTAGGCCTCGTCGAGGATCACCGTCACGTGCTCGGGGATCCGCTCGCAGAAGGCGGCGATCTCTGCCGCGGGGATGTGGGTCGCGGTCGGGTTGTTCGGGTTGCAGACGATCAGCAGCTGGGTCGCGGCGGTGACCTCGGCGGCCATCGCGTCGAGGTCGTGGACGTCGCCCTCGGCCAGTGGCACGCGGATCTCGCGGGCGCCGGTCAGCGCCGGCAGGTACGGGTACATCGAGAAGGACGGCCAGGCGTAGACGATCTCGGCGCCGGGCTCGCAGAGCGCCTCGGCGGCGGCGAGGAGGATCTCGCAGGACCCGTTGGCGACGGCGATCCGTCCCGGCTCGGTCTCGTAGCGCTCGGCGAGGCGGCGGCGCAGCAGGGTCGCGTCGGGGTCCGGGTAGCGGTTCATCGCCCCGGCGGTCGCCTGAATCGCCTCGATCACCTTCGGGTGCGGCGGGAAGGGCGACTCGTTGGAGGCGAGCTGGGCGATGTTCCCCGAGGCGATCGCCTCGGGCGCCTGCCCGGTCGGGACACCGGCCTGGTAGCCCGGCATGCGGGCGAGCTTCTCGGCGAACGTGATCGTCATCGGCGATCGATTGTGACGGACGGCGGCGGAGAGCTCTACTGCGCGGCTTCGAGGTCGGTCCGCAGCTTCTGCGCCTCGCCGACGTAGACGTGGATCGGCACGTGCTCGGCCGGCGCGTAGAAGTGCAGCATCACCCGGATCACCCGCGGCATCGAGCCGGGGACGGGGATCTCGCGGCAGCACATCAGCGGCACCATTGTCAGGCCCAGGTCGCGGGCGGCGACGGCGGGGAACTCGGCGTCGAGGTCGTCCGTGGTCGTGAACAGGCAGCTGACCATCGCCTCCGGCTCCAGCCGGTTGCGCTCGATCAGCCCCCGCATCAGCTCCTCGGTCGCCGAGAGGATCGCGTCCGCGTCGTTGACCTCGGCCTGCACGGCACCGCGCACCGCAAAGAGGCGCTGCTGGGGCGGCTGATGGGCGCCGAGCGGCAACTCGCCGTTGCTTCCGTTCCCGGTCACTCCCCACATATTCCCAGAGCGAGGGGGCGAAACTCACAGCGGACACGATCGCCTCCCGTCTCACCCACTAGCCGCGTCGCGCAACCGGGCGATCTCGTCACTCGAAAGCCGCCGCGCTCCGCCCTCCTTCAGCCGCCCCAGAGCCAACGGTCCGAACCGGACCCGCTGCAACGCCACAACGCGATTCCCGACCGCTTCGATCATCCGCCGCACCTGGCGGTTGCGGCCTTCGCGGAGGACGATCTCGACCTCGCGCTCGCCCAGGCGGCGGACCTCGGCCGGGCCCGTCCGGCCGTCCTCGAGCTCGACCCCGCGCCGCAGGCGCTCGAGGTCGCGGTCGCCGATCGATTTGCCGAGGCGCACCTTGTAGGTCTTCGGAACTTCGTAGCGGGGATGGGTAAGGCGATCGGCGAGCTCGCCGTCGTTGGTCAGCAGCAGCAGGCCCGTGGTATCCGCGTCGAGCCGCCCGACCGGGTACAGCCGCGCCTCGGTGTCGACCAGCTCGACGACTGCCGGGCGGTTCCCCGGCTCGCGCGCCGTGGAGACCACCCCCGCCGGCTTGTTGACCGCCCAGACCTCGCGCGCCTCGGCCGCCACCGGCTTGCCGTTGACCCGCACGTCGTCGCCCGCCCCCACGTCCCGTGCCGGGTCGGTCACCACCTCACCGCCGACCGTCACCAGGCCCTTGGCGACGATCTCCTCGGCTTTGCGTCGAGAGGCGACCCCGCCGTGGGCGAGGAACTTCGCCAGCCTCACGGCTCGGCGCGCTGTTCCCCGGCCTTCAGCAGCCGCTCGCGCAGCTCGCGCTCGTCCTCGGGGCTGGGGTCGAAGCGCGTCGGGTCGGGCAGCTGGTCCAGCCCGCCGAGGCCGAAGAGGCGCTCGAACAGCTCCGAGGTCCTGAAGATCGCGGCGCCGAACTGGGAGCGGCCGGACTCTTCGATCAGGCCGCGCTCGGCCAGGCTCTGGACCGCCGACTCGGAGGTGACGCCGCGGATCCGGGCGACCTCGGGCCGGGTCACCGGCTGCAGATAGGCGACGATCGCCAGCGTCTCGGCCTGGGCCTGGGTCAGCGGCGGCGTCCGCGGCTTCGAGAGCAGCCGCCGGGCGGCGTCCTCGCTGGCGGGGTCGCTGGCGAGGCTGAAGCCGCCGGAGACCTCGCGCAGGACGATCCCCCGCTTGCCCTCGGAGAGGTCCTCGCGCAGCAGCTCGATCGCCTCGGCCACCTGGCCCTCGGTCGCCCCGGTCGCCAGCGCCAGGTCGGCGGCGGAGACCGGCTGCGGCGAGAGGAAGAGCAGCGCTTCGACGGTGCGCGAGAGGTCGTTCATCAGTTGCCCTTATGAATCGCGTCGACTGGTACCGCCTTCTTGACCCGGATCGGACCGAAGGCGCGGTCCTGCTCCCAGGTGATCTCGCCCTTGCGGTAGAGCTCCAGCAGCCCGAAGACGGTGACCGCCTGGGTCAGCCGGTCCTCGCCGCCGAACTCCTCGTCGAAGTCGAAGCTGGCGCGACCGCGGAGGACGTCGCGGAGGACGCGGAGGCGCCGCTCGAGCGAGACGGTCGGGCGGATGTGGCTTATGTCGAGGTCGGGCGGCTCGGTCAGCAGGTCGCCGAGGGCGGCGCCGAGCTGGTCTGGGTCGTAGACAGCGGTGGCGGCGTCGACGGCGACGCGGCGCAGCTCGGCCGGCAGCGGCGCCGAGCGGTACAGGTAGCCGCGCTGGCTCTCGAAGCGATCGGAGAGGACCTTGGAGACTTCGCTGTAGCGGCGGTACTCCAGCATCCGCGCCAGCAACTCCTCGACCGCCTCCTCGGGGCTGAGGTCGTCCAGCTCCTCCTCGGCGCTTGGCAGCATCAGCCGGGACTTCAGCTCCAGCAGGGCGGCGATAAGGACGAGGAACTCGGTCGCCACCTCCAGCTCCAGTTCGCCCTCGCGCTCGAGGTGCTCGACGTAGGCAACGACGACCTCTCCCAGCTGCAGGTCGAGGAGGCTGATCTCCTCGCGCAGGACGACCGCCATCAGCAGGTCGAACGGCCCGGCGAAAACGTCGAGGTCGAGATCGAGGTCGAGGTCGGCGACGGCCACGGATCCAGACTAGAGGCGGGACGGGACGGCCGCGCCCGCTTTTGTGGCTATTTGGGGGATGCGGAGCCGAAGCCCATGCGCCCGCGCACGTCGGCGAGGACCGGCGCGGCCAGCGCCCGCGCCTTCTCGGCGCCGGCGGCGAAGACCCGCTCCAGCTCCGCCTCGTCGGCCCGCAGCTCCGCGTAGCGCTCCTGCACAGGCGTCAGGTAGTCGACTACCGCCTCGGCGACGGCCTTCTTGAAGTCGCCGTAGCCCGAACCCGCGAACTCGGCCTCGATCGCCCCCGGGTCGCTGCCGCGGGCGACGGCGAGGATGTCGATCAGGTTGGTGATCCCCAGCTTCTCGGGAGAGCGGACCACCTCGCTGCCGGAGTCGGTGACCGCGCGGCTGAACTTTTTGCGGACCAGGTCGGGCTCGTCGAGGACCAGCACGGTCCCCTGCTCGGTGCCGCCGGTGGTCGACATCTTCCGTTCCGGCTCCTGCAGGTCCATGATCCGGGCGCCGACCTCGGGGATCACCAGCTCCGGCACCACCAGGGTCTCGCCGAAGCGCTCGTTGAAGCGGCGGGCGATCTCCCGCATCAGCTCGACGTGCTGGCGCTGGTCGTCGCCGACCGGCACCTCGGTGGCGCGGTAGGCGAGCACGTCGGCGGCCATCAGCACCGGGTAGTAGAAGAGCGCCGCGGAGGCGAGCTCGCGGTCCTTGCCGACCTTTTCCTTGAACTGGGTCATGCGGTTGAGGTCGCCGTGGGCGGTGACCGAGGAGAGCAGCCAGGTCAGCTCGGTGTGCTCGCGCACGTCGGACTGGCGGAAGAGGACGCAGCGGTCGGGGTCGAGGCCGGCGGCGAGCAGGATCGCGGCGGTGTCGTAGACCCGCTCGCGCAGTTCGACCGGGTCGTAGGCGACCGAGATCGCGTGCAGGTCGACGACGCAGAAGATCGCCGGCTCGCCCCGCTCCTGGCCCTCGACGTACTGGCGGATCGCGCCGATGTAGTTCCCGAGGTGCTTGCGGCCGGTCGGCTGGATGCCGCTGAAGATGATCGGCTTTGACACAAGCTGAGCCTATTGAGGGAGCCGGGACCGGTGACCCCTCGTTCGGACAATCGGCGGTCTAATAAGACCGCCGATTTGAGTATCCGCCCGCCCGAGGGGTCACCGGTCCCGGCTCTCGTGGCGTTCGCGCATCCCCGTCAGGCTGAGTCGACGGCCGCCCTTGCCGTTTCTTGCTGTTGTTCTTGGGCGCAATCGGCGTCGGTGCTGTGGCCGCACTCGCCGGCTTGGGCAGAGCCGCGGCTTGGGTAGGAGCTGACTTTCCTTCGGGGGTTCTGGACGCCGAGGCCGGCGACTATGCCGCCGAGGATCATCAGCACGCCGGCGATGCCGATGCCGAGGCGGAAGGACGAGGTCGAGGCGTCTTCGGCGGCCGCCATCACCCGGTCGGCGTCGGCGCTGGGGACGCCTTCGGTGTCGGGCACGGCGAGCGGCTTTTCCTTCGCTTCCTCGACTGCCGCGATCGCGGCGCCGGAGAGCGGCGTCGCTCCCAGCTGGTCGTCGAGCTTGGCGCCGAAGCTGGCGGAGATGACCGCGCCGAGGACGGCGATCGCCAGCAGGCCGGCGACCCTGGAGACGCCGTTGTTGACGCCGGAGGCGATCCCGACCCGGTGTTCGTCGACCGAGTCGAGCACGGTCGCGGTCAGCGGCGCCACCGTGGCCGAGAGGCCGACACCGAAGACGAGCAGGCCCGGGAGGACGTCGGTGAGGTAGTTGGCCCCGGTGTCGATCTTCATCATCAGCAGCAGCCCGATGCCGCCGACGATCGGGCCCGCCGTCATCGGCAGGCGCGGCCCCGTGCCCGAGGCCATGCGGCCGAAGCGGGGCGAGAGGAAGAACATCAGGATCGAGATCGGAGTCGTCGCCAAGCCCGCCTCCAAGGGCGAGTAGCCGACGACCTGCTGCAGGTACAGGCCCACGAAGAAGAGGCCGCCGATCAGCCCCGCGTAGGTCGCAAGGGTGGTCAGGTTGGTCACCCAGAAGTTGCGGATCCGGAACAGGCCCAGCGGCAGCATCGGGTGGCGGGCGGTCGCCTCGCGGAGGACGAAGAGGCCGAAGCAGAGGACGCCGACGAGCATCGAGGCCCAGACCACCGGGTCCTCCCAGCCGCGCGCGGGCTGCTCGATCAGGGCGAAGGTCGGGGCGCCGAGGCCGATCGCCGAGAGCGCGATCCCGGCCCAGTCGATGCCGAGGAAGGCATCCTCGTCGCGGCTCTCCTCGACCGAGTGGAGCGTGAGCATCACGGTGGCCGCGATCAGCGGCAGGTTGACCCAGAAGATCGCCCGCCAGGAGGTGATCCCGATCAGGGCGCCGCCGCCGGCCGGGCCGAGCACGGTCGCGATCCCGGTCCAGGCGGTCCAGGTCCCCACCGCCTTGCCGCGCGCCTCGCCCTCGAAGGTGGAGGCGACGATCGCCAGCGAGCCGGGCACCAGCAGCGCCCCGGTCACCCCCTGAAGGGCGCGCGCCGCGACCAGGAACTCGTCGGTCGGGGCGATCGCGCAGAGAATCGAGGTGACGCCGAAGCCGACGAGGCCGAAGACGAACATCCGCCGCCGCCCGAACTGGTCTCCGAGCGAGCCGCCGACGAGCAGCAGCGAGACCAGCGCCAGCGTGTAGGCCTCGACCACCCACTGCTGACCGGCGAGGCCGACGTCGAGCCCGTCGCTGATCGCCGGCAGGGCGACGTTGACGACGGTGCTGTCGAGGAAGACGACGGTTGAGCCGAGGATCGTCGCGATCAGGGTGAGGCGCTGGCGGCGAGACACCCGACGAGTCTAGGCAGGCGGCTCCTCGAGCTCGCGCAATTGCGCCGCGGGCGTGAAGAAGTTGCGGTAGGCCAGCAGGGTGGCGACGAGGGCCGAGATCGAGACGCTGCCGAGCAGGGTGTAGAGGAGGATCAGCTGCAACCGGACGGCGTCGGTGGGGCTGGCTCCGGCGAGCAGCATCCCGACCATCGTGCCCGGGAAGAAGATCAGGCCGGTGGTCTTGGTCGAGTCGACGAGGGCGATCATCCCCGAGCGCAGGGAGCGGCGGACGGTCGGCGCCGCGGCTTCGCGCGGCGTCGCGCCGAGGGCGAGCGTCGCCTCGATCCGCACCCGGGCGTCGGCCATCTCGTCGCCGAGGCGGTTGAGGGCGACCGCGCTGGCCGTCATCGCGTTGCCGATCACCATCCCCCCGACCGGGACCAGGTAACGCGGGGTCGGGTCGAAGATCCCCAGCGCGACGACGAGCCCGAGCGTGCTGGCGCCCGCCAGCGCCAGGGCGATCAGCAGCGGGCCGAACGAGCCGGGCACCTTGGCGGCGCGGTGACGGGCGGTGATCGCCCCGAAGAAGACCATCACCGCCAGCAGCGCCAGCACCAGCCAGATCGTGTCGGCCTCGAAGATCAGCTTGATCGCGTAGCCGACCAGGGTCAACTGGATGATCGAGCGGGCGGTGGCGACGGCGATGTCGCGCTCGAGGTCGGCTCGTTGCCAGAAGGAGATCGCGATCGCCAGCGCCACCAGGACGAGGGAGGCGGCGACCTGCCAGAGCTCGACGTGGATCGAGGTGCTCATGGCAGCCGCAGCACCTGGTCGCCCAGCCGTCGGGCCTGCTCGGGGTCGTGGGTGACGAGGACGATCGAGAGGTCGGCCTCGCGCCGCAGCTCGCCCAGCGCCGCCTCGATCTTGTCGCGGGCGGCGTGGTCGAGGGCCGAGGTCGGCTCGTCGAGAAGGAGGACCGCGGGACGCTGGGCGAGCGCCCGCGCCAGCATCGCCCGCTGCTGCTCGCCGACCGAGAGCTTGGCGACGTCGCGCTCGGCGAAGGAGGGATCGAGGCCGGCGCGGGAGAGGGTCTCGGCGCAGTCGAGCGGTTCTCCGGCCAGCTCGGCGGCGTAGCGGAGGTTCGACTCCACCGTCCCCTCCAGCAGCGCCGGCAGCTGGGGAACCAGCGAGACCTCGCGGCGCAGCGCCAGCGGCTCGCAAGAAACGAGCGGCTGCCCGCGGTAATAGATATGACCCCGGTCGGGGTCGGCAAGCCGGTTCAGCAACCGCAGCAGGGTCGACTTGCCGGCGCCGGAGGGACCGACGATCGCCGTCGAACCCGCCGGAATCGAGGCGCTGACCGAGTCGAGGACGGCGCGCCCACCGCGGTCGAGACCGACCTCTCGCAATTCGAACAGCACCGCCGCATGATCCCATCGACACCCAAACGCAAGATGCCCACCGTCGCACCCACCGCTATGGGATCGCGGGCATTGCACTGGGACAATCCGGGTAGGTGACCTCGGCGGATGGCTAGAGCGATTTGGAGCGGAACGATCAGCTTCGGGCTACTGAACGTGCCGGTGCGCATGTTCAGCGCGGTCGCGCGCCGCAACATCGCCCTGCGCGAGATCCGCGAGTCCGACAGCGCCCGGATCAAACACCGCCGCGTCGCCGACGGGACCGACGAAGAGGTCCCCTACGAGAAGATCGTCAAGGCGTACGAGCTCTCGCCCGGCCAGTACGTGCCGCTGAGCAAAGACGAGATGGCGGCGCTGGCGCCGGAGAAGACCCGGGCGATCGACGTCCTCGACTTCGTCGACATCGAGGAAATCGACCCGATGTTCTTCGACAGCCCCTACTACCTCGGTCCCGCCGAAGGCGCCGAGAAGGCCTACTCCCTGCTCGCCGCGGCGATGGAGAGCTCGGGCAAGGCGGCGATCACCCGCTTCGTCTTCCGCAACAAGGAGCACCTGGCGGCGCTGCGCGCCTCCGACGGGGTCCTGACCCTGACCACGATGCGCTTCGCCGACGAGGTGATGCCGGCCTCCGAGCTCGACGACGCCCTCCCCGACAAGCAGCCGAAGGTGGCCAAAAAGGAGCGGGAGATGGCCGAGCAGCTGATCGAGTCGCTCTCGACCGAGTTCGACCCCGGCGCTTACCGCGACGAGTACCGCGAGCAGCTGCTGGCGCTGATCGAACGCAAGGCCGAAGGCAAGGAGATCGTCGCCCCCGAGGTCGAGAAGCCGAAGGCGACCAAAGCCCCCGACCTGATGGCGGCGCTGGAGGCAAGCATCGCCGCGGCCAAAGGCAGCAACGGCGGCGAGAAATCGGCGAAAGCCAAATCGAAAGCCGCCAAGAAGAGCAAACCGAAATCGGCCTCGAAGTCGAAAAGCTCTTCCGGCTCGAAAAAAAGCAAAGCCAAAGCCTCCAAATAGGTCTGTAGAGACGTGGGCGAAGACCGCCAGGTCGAGGTCGACGGCAAGGAGCTGAAGCTCACCAACCTCGACAAGGTGCTGTACCCGCAGCCGGGGTTCACCAAGGGCGAGATGGTCGACTACTACGCCCGGGTGGCGGAGACGATGGTGCCGCACCTGAAGGGCCGGGCGGTGACGCTGCGGCGGTTCCCGGAAGGGGTAGACGACCTCGACTCGGCCTTCTTCGAGAAGCGCTGCCCGAAACACCGGCCGAAATGGGTGAAGACGGCGCGGATGCAGGCCGGGCCGAACGCGGGCTACATCGACTTCTGCGTCTGCGACGGCCGCCCGACCTTGATCTGGATGGCGCAGCTGGCGGCAATCGAGCTCCACCCCTCGCTCTCGCTGGGGAAAAAGCACGAGCAGCCGACCGTGCTCGCCTTCGACCTCGACCCCGGGCCGCCCGCCGACGTCGTCGACTGCTGCCGGGTGGCGTTGCGGCTACGCGAGCTGCTCGACCACCTGGAGCTCGATTCCTTCGTCAAGACCTCGGGCTCGAAGGGGATGCAGCTCTACGTGCCGCTCAACACGAAAGTCACCTACGAAGACACCCGTCCCTTCGCCCAGGCGCTGGCCAAAGTCGTGGCCAAGCAGAACCCCGACGAGGTGCTGGCGAAAATGGGCAAAAAGACCGAGCGCAGCGGCAAGGTCCTGATCGACTGGTACCAGAACAACGAACGCAAAACGACGATCGCCGTCTACTCGCTGCGCGCCCGCGAACACCCCACCGTCTCGACCCCGGTCACCTGGGACGAGGTCGAAGCCGCGGCCGAGTCAGGCGACGGCTCGTCGCTCGTCTTCGAAGCGGGCGACGTCCTCGAGCGGATCGAGAAGCACGGCGACCTCTTCGCTCCGGTACTGGAGCTGAAACAGAAGCTGCCGAAGTTGTAAGTCGCCGCTCCTCCGCTTCGCGTCCGGGGCGGCTAGTCGAGCGGCTGGCGGACGACCGGCTGGCGGGTCGCCCTGACCTCGTCGAGGCGGCGGACTGGGGTCGTGTAAGGGGCGTTCTTGGCGAGGTCGGGGTTGTCCTCGCCCTCGGCGAGGATCTGCTGGACCGCCTCGGCGAAGGCGTCGAGGCTCTCCTTCGTCTCGGTCTCGGTCGGCTCGACCATCAGGGCCTCCTCGACGAGGAGCGGGAAGTAGACGGTCGGCGGGTGGAAGCCGAAGTCGAGCAGGCGCTTGGCGAGGTCGAGGGTGGCGAGGCCGAGATCGCGCTTCATCGGCTTGCCGGAGAGGACGAACTCGTGCATGCAGTGGCGGTCGAAGGCGATCGGCAGGCGCTCGCCGGCCCTTCCCTCGGCCAGCCGGACCTTCAGGTAGTTGGCGTTGAGGACGGCGGTCTCCGAGGCCTCGGCCAGGCCGTCGGCGCCGAGGCTGAGGATGTAGGCAACGGAGCGGACGAAGACGCCGAAGTTGCCCTGGAAGCCGCGCAAGCGGCCGATCGACTTCGGCCGCTCGTACTCGAGGTCGAAGAATGGACCGTGACCGTTGGAGCCCTCGCGGCGGACCACCTGCGGCCGCGGCAGGAAGGGCTCGATCCGGTCGGAGACCGCGATCGGGCCGGCGCCGGGGCCGCCGCCGCCGTGCGGCTGGCTGAAGGACTTGTGGAGGTTGACGTGGACGATGTCGAAGCCCATGTCGCCGGGGCGCGATTTGCCCATCACCGCGTTGAGGTTGGCGCCGTCGTAGTAGAGGGTGCCGCCGGCCTCGTGGATCAGCGAGGCGATCTCGGCGATGTTCTCGTCGAAGACCCCGAGCGTGTTGGGGTTGGTCAGCATCAGGCAGGCGACCTCGCCCTCGTTCTCGGCCAGCTTCGCCCGCAGGTCGTCCATCTCGACCCCGCCGACCTCGTCGGTCGCGACTTTGACCACCTCGTAGCCGGCCATCGTCACCGAAGCGGGGTTGGTCCCGTGCGAGGTGTCCGGAGCGAGCACCTTGGTCCGCTCTTCACCGCGGTCGGCGTGGTAGGCGCGGGTCAGCAGCAGGCCGGCAAGCTCGCCGTGGGAGCCGGCGCTCGGTTGGAGGCTGACGTGCGGCAGGCCGCAGATCTCGCTCAGCGACTCCTGCAGCAGCCACATCAGCTCCAGCGCCCCCTGGGCCTGGCGCGGCTCCTGCGCCGGGTGCAGGCGGGCGTGGCCGGGCAGCGCCGCGACCCGCTCGTTGAGCCGCGGGTTGTGCTTCATCGTGCAGGAGCCGAGCGGGTAGAAGCCCGAGTCGAGGTCGAAGTTGCGGCGCGAGAGGCGGTTGTAGTGGCGGACGATCTCCGGCTCGGCGATCTCCGGCAGCTTCGGCGGCTCGCTGCGCAGGAGGTTCTCCGGGATCAGCTCGCTCAGCGGCTTCTCCGGCACTTCGGCCGCCGGCCGTGCCGCGGCGCGGCGGCCCGGCTTCGACTTCTCGTAGATCGTCTGCGCCTTTTCGGCCTGCATCGGGGTCTGGGTGAGGGCCATCAGGCCACAACCCCCTCGCGCTCGGCGCCGATCGCTGCGCCCAGCGCCTCGGCCAGCTCGTCTATCTGGGCCTTGGTGCGACGCTCGGTGATCGCGACGAGGAGGCCGTCCTCGAACTCGGGGTACTCGCGGCCGAGCGGGTAGCCGGCGGCGATCCCGCGCTCGGCGACGCGGTCGAGGACTTTGTCGACGGGTGCGTCGAGCCGCACGGCGAACTCGCGGGCGACCGGTGCGGTGTGCAGCAGCTCGACCCCGGGGACGGCGGCCAGCCGCTCGCGCGCGTAGGCGGTCCGCTGGACCAGCAGCTCGCCGAGCTCGCGGAAGCCCTGGCGGCCGAGCCAGGCGAGGTGGACCATCGCCCCCAGCGCGTTGAGCGCCTGGGCGGTGCAGATGTTGTTGGTGGCTTTCTCGCGGCGGATGTGCTGCTCGCGGGTCTGCAGGGCGAGGACGAAGCCGCGGCGCCCGTCGACGTCCTCGGTTTCGCCGGCGATCCGTCCCGGCATGCGGCGGATCTGGGCCTCGGTCGCGCAGAAGAAGCCAAAGGACGGCCCGCCGAAGTCCAGGCGGTTGCCGAGCGGCTGACCCTCGCCGAGGGCGATGTCGGCGCCGCACTCGCCCGGCGGCTTGAGGATCCCCAGCGTCATCGGGTCGCAGGCGACGACCAGCAGCGCCCCGTGCTCCTTCGCCGCCGCGCCGAGCGCCTCGACGTCCTCGACGGCGCCGAGGAAGTTGGGGCTCTGGAGGAAGACCGCGGCGGTCTCGCCGTCGACCGCCTCGGCCAGCGCCGCGGCGTCGGTCAGGCCGCCCTCGAGCCCGACCTCGACGAGGTCGGCGTCGTAGCCGACCGCGTAGGTGGCGAGCGTCTCGCGGCTGTGCGGGTGCAGGCCACGGGAGACGACGAACTTGCTCCGTTTGGTCGCGCCCATCGCCAGGTAACCGGCCGAGGCGACCGAGGAGGGCCCCTCGTAGAGCCCGGCGTTGGAGACCGGCAGGCCGGTCAGCTCCGACATCGCCGTCTGGAACTCGAACATCACCTGCAGCCCGCCCTGCGAGATCTCTGGCTGGTAGGGCGTGTAGGGCGTGAGGAACTCCGAGCGGGAGGTGATCGCGTCGACGATCGCCGGCACGTAGTGGTCGTACATCCCGGCGCCGACGAAGCAGACCTGCTCTTCGGCGCTGGCGTTGCGCCCGGCGAGCGCCGCCAGCCGCTCGTAGACCTCGGCCTCCGGCATCCCCGCCGGCAGCGCCAGCGGGCGCCCGAGCCGCAGCGGCTCCGGGATCTGCCCGAAGAGCTCGTCAACGCTCTCGACGCCGATCGCGTCGAGCATCTCGCGGCGGTCCTCGGGGGTCGCTGAGGTGTAGCGGGTCACGCGGGTAAAGGCTAGGGAACGCGGAGGGCGGGCTTCGGGCCTAGCGGTCCAGCATCTTGCGGTATTCCGCGGCGCCGAGCAGGGTCTCGGCCTCCTCGGGGGCGGTCAGCCGCACCTTGACCAGCCAGCCCTCGCCGTAGGGGTCCTCGTTGACCTTCTCCGGCGTGTCCTGCAGCGCGTCGTTGACCTCGACGATCTCCCCAGACAGCGGCGCGATCACGTCGGAGACCGCCTTGACCGACTCGACCTCGGCGTAGGAGGAGTCTTTCTGGATCGTCGCGCCGACCTCGGGCGGGTCGAAGAAGACGACCTCGCCGAGCGAGTCCTGCGCGTACCAGGTGATCCCCAGGGTCGCCTGGTCGCCCTCGATCCGGGCCCAGTCGTGTTCCTCGTGGTAGCGAAGGTCGTCGGGGTAGGTGGCGTCGCTCACATCGGCTCCTTTACGGGTACAGGGGCTTGGAAGCTATCCGGGCAGGGCGGCGCTTGCCGCGGACGTCGATCTCGATCTCGGTCCCGGCCTCCGCAAGCTCCGACTTCACGTAGGCCATCCCGGCGCCGACTTCGAGCGAGGGCGAGAAGGTGCCGCTGGTGACGATGCCGACCTCGGTGCCGTCGTGGAGGACCGGGTGGCCTTCGCGCGGGATCCCCTGGCCCTCGATCTTGAAGGCGACCAGGGTCTCGGCGGTGCCCTCGGCGCGGGCGCGGGCGATCGCCTCGCAGCCGATGAAGCCCGTCGCCTCCTTGCAGCACCAACCGAGGCCGGCTTCGACCGGGTTGCGCTCCGGGCTCAGCTCGTTGCCGTGCAGGGGGTAACAGACCTCCAGCCGCAGGGTGTCGCGAGCGCCGAGCCCGCAGGGGACGACGCCGGCGTCGAGCAGCTCGACCCAGATCGGCGCGGCGACCTCGGGGTCGATCAGCAGCTCGACCCCGTCCTCACCGGTGTAGCCGGTGCCGCAGACCAGCGCCGGGCGGCGGCCGACCTGGACGTGGGCGACGTGGAAGCGCGGCGGCAGCGCGATCCCGAGCGCATCGCCCAGTACCTGGCGCGCGTGCGGCCCCTGGACGGCGAGCATCGCGTAGCGGTCGGCGACGTCGCGGACGATGACGTCGAACTCGCGGCTCTGGCGGCCGAGCCAGGCGAGGTCGGCCTCGTGGTTGGCGGCGTTGGTGACGACGAGATAGCGGTCGCCGCCGAGCCGGTAGGCGAAGAGGTCGTCGAGGACGCCGCCGTCCTCCTGGCAGAGGCACGAGTACTGGGCGCCGCCGATCGCGATCTTCCCGACGTCATTGGTTAGAACCCGCTGCAGGAAACGCAGCGCACCCGGCCCCTCGACCTCGACCTCGCCCATGTGGGAGACGTCGAACATCCCGACGTGCCGCCGCACCGCCGAGTGCTCCTCGCGGATCCCCTCGTAGGTGACAGGCATCTCCCAGCCGGCGAAGGGGACGATCTTCGCGCCCAGCTCCTCGTGCTGCTGGAAGAGCGGGGTGCGTTTGGCGGCCGCGGTGGTCACACGGCCCAGGCTATTGAACGGGGCGCTTCTACTCCTTGAGGAAGCCGGGCACGTCGATGTCGTCCTCGGAGACGCGCAGTTTGCGGATCTCCGTGTCCTCGGCGGAGACGCGCGGGCGGCTCTCGTAACGACGGCGGACGCGCTGCGGCGAGCGGGCCAGAAGCTCGAAGCCCTCGAAACCGGTGGCGATCACGGTCACCCGGACCTCGTCCTTCATCGACTGGTCGACGACGGAGCCGAAGATGATGTTGGCGTTGTCGTCGGCCTCGGCCTGGACCAGCTGGGCCGCCTCGTTGACCTCGAACAGGCCGAGGTCCTCGGGGCCGGTGATGTTCAGCAGCATCCCGGTCGCGCCCTTGATCGACTCCTCGATCAGCGGCGAGGTGATCGCCGCCTTGGCGGCGTCGAGCGCGCGGGCCTCGCCGGAGGCGGAGCCGACGCCCATCAGGGCCGAGCCGGCGTCGCGCATGATCGTGCGCACGTCGGCGAAGTCGAGGTTGATCAGGCCGGGGATGGTGATCAGGTCGGTGATGCCCTGGACGCCCTGGCGGAGGATGTCGTCCGCCTGACGGAAGGCCTCGAGGACGCTGGTGCGCCGCTCGACCGCCTGCAGCAGCTTCTCGTTCGGGACGATGATCAGGGTGTCGACTTTGTTGCGCAGTTTCTCGATCCCCTCGAGCGCCTGCTGCATCCGTCGTTTGCCCTCGAACTCGAACGGTTTGGTGACCGCGCCGACGGTCAGGGCGCCGATCTCCTCCTTGGCGATCTCGGCGATCACCGGGGCCGAGCCGGTGCCGGTGCCGCCGCCCTCGCCGGCGGTGACGAAGACCATGTCGGCGCCCTTCAGCGCCTCCTTGATCTCGTCGCGACTCTCGGCCGCCGCGCCGGCGCCGACCTCGGGGTTGCCCCCGGCGCCGAGGCCGCGGGTCAGCTCCTGGCCGATCGAAAGCTTGATGTCGGCGTCGCAGGCCTGCAGCGCCTGGGCGTCCGTGTTGACGGCGACGAACTCGACGCCCCTGATTCCGGCGTCGATCATCCGGCTGACGGCATTGGTGCCGCCGCCGCCTGCGCCGACGACCTTGATCACTGCCAAGTAAGTGGATTCCATATTGAGTTGAGCCCTTGTTCCGTCCGAGCCTTCAGCAACACTCTAGGGTTCGAGACACCGCCGCAAGCACGGAAATTGCGCTCAACGTAGGGCATTCCTTGACTTCTGTCAAACCCGCGGCACGCATCGTGCACCCTCCAATTCTCAACCCCTACTTGAGGGTTGAGCCAGTCTCACTCTCAGGTTGAGACTTTTCGACACCGCACTGGAAAGCCCTTTAACCGGCCTTCCATAGGGTTCAGGGTGCCGGCGGAAGTTCGTGTTCGGAGCCGCCGTAGGCGGGTCGGCTGGGAGCGTGCAGGTCTACATAATCGAGCGCCGTCACCGAGGGATCGGCGAGCACCGCCGCCGCGGCCCTCCACTTTCGCCGGGCCTGGGAGGCGTCGCCGAAGCGCAGTTCGATCCCGGTGGTGAGGGTGACGTCCACCCCGCTCTCACCGAAGAAGCTGTTCGCGACGTAGGGGCGCAGCGCGTCGGGGACCGCGGCCAGGACGCGGACCTGTTCGAGGGCGGTGCCGTGGACCTTGCCGCCCTTGGGGACCTCGTCCAGCGGCAGCCGCGGCAGCGGCGGGTCCTCGGGCGGCGGCAGCCAGCGGACGACGGCACCGTTACCCGAGACGCCTACGGTTTCTTCGCCTTCGCCGATTACGGCGGCCAGGACCGGCACCTCGACGTCGGCCTCGACGGTCTTCTGGCGGAAGCCGAACCAGTAGACGGCGATCGCGGCGACCAGGACCGCGGCCAGCCCGATCCACAACCTCCGGCTCACAGCTTCCAGCCCTCCGGCCAGCGCACGTCGCCGAGCACCTGCACCTCCGGCTCCAGCTCGACCCCGAAGCGCTCGAAAACGCGGCGCCGTCCCTCGGCCATCAGCGCCAGAACGTCGGCGGTGGTCGCGCCCCGGACGTTCTCGACGAAGTTGGCGTGCTTCTCGGAGAAGCGGGCGCCGCCGTGGCGCAGGCCGCGACAGCCGGCCGCCTCCAGCAGCTGCCCCGCGGACTTCCCCTCGGCGCGCTCGTCCTCGGGGTTCTTGAAGGTCGAGCCGAAGGTCTTGATCCCCGAGGGCTGGGCCTCGCGACGGCGCTCGCGCATCGAAGCCAGCGTGGCGCGGATCTCCTCCGGGTCGGCGGGCGTCAGCTGGAATGAGGCGCGGGCGACGATCTCGCCCTCGCGCAGGTTCGAGCGGCGGTATTCGAAGCCGAGCTGGTCGGGGGTGCGGCGGTCGGTCCCGGCGGCGGTGGCGACGTCGACCCACTCCAGGACCTCCGCGAGCTGGCCGCCGTAGGCGTTGGCGTTCATCCGCACCGCTCCGCCGGTGGTGCCGGGGATGTTGACCCCGAACTCGAGCCCCGAGAGACCCCAGCCCGCCGTTTTCGCCGCCGCCGAAGGAAAGCGGTAGCCGCCGCCGCAGACGACGCGCTCGCCCTCGCGCTCGATCGCCGCCAGCTCGCCGTCGAGCTTCAGGGCCAGGCCGTGGAAGCCGTCGTCAGCCACCAGCAGGTTCGAGCCGGAGCCGACCACTCCGACCGGCAGCCCCTCCGCGTCGGCCCAGCGCAGCGCCGCCAGCAGGCTCTCCTCGTCGCCGGGCCGGCCAAACCAGTCTGCCGCGCCCCCGGTCCGCACCGTGGTCAGGCGGGCCAGCGGGTATTCGGGCTGCAGGCCCTCGGGGGCGGCGCTCATGCGGGTCCCTCCGTGGCCAGCGCCTCGCCCAGCCTGAAGACGTCGCCGGCGCCGATCGTCACCAGCACCGTGCCCGCGCCGTAGAGATCCGGATCGTGGTCCAGGCGGTCGGTCAGCCCCCGCTGGGCGAGCTCGGCGCTCGGCAGCCACCAGATCGGCCTGCCCCCCGCCCGCTCGGCCGCCGCCTGGGCGACCTGCAGGCCACTGACTCCGGCGAGGTCGCCGACCGGCTCCTCGCGCGCCGGGTAGACGTCGAGGACGACTACCTCGTCGGCGGCGGCGAGGGCGGCGCCGAACTCGACCGCGAGCGCCTTGGTACGCGAGTAGAGGTGGGGCTGGAAGACGGCGACCAGGCGCGATGGCTCCAGTTCCCGCAAAGCGGCGAGAGCGGCCCGTACCTCGGTCGGGTGATGGGCGTAGTCGTCATATATATGGACCGGGCCGCGCGAGCCCTTCAGCTGCAGGCGCCGGTGGACGCCGGTGAAGCCCGCCAGCGCCTCGGCGGCCGCGTCGACCTCGAAGCCCGCCAGCTGCAGCGCCCCCAGGGCGGCGCGGGCATTGCGACGATTGTGCTCGCCGGGCACCGCCAGGCCGAGGTCAGCCGGACCGGGAGAGGCACCGTCGAACTCGACGACCTCGCCGCCGACCCCGTCCAGCCACCCCATCTCCTCGTCGGCCGGCCGGACCAGGCCGCGGGCCGGATCGGCGAAGGTGCGGAACGCCTCGTGCAGCTCGGCCAGCGACCCCCAGCGCGAGTGGTGGTCCATCTCGACGTTGGTGATCGTCGCCACCTCGGGCCGCAGGCGGAGGAAGCTGGCGTCGCTCTCGTCGGCCTCGGCGACCACCCACTCCCCCTCGCCCCAGCCGGCGTTGGCGGTGTCGCCGTCCGGCCCCAGGCCAGGGACCTCGCCGCCGACGAAGAAGGCGGGGTCGGCGCCCATCCCGCGCAGGGCCCAGGCAACCATCGCAGTCGTCGTCGTCTTGCCGTGGGTGCCGGCGATCGCGATCAGCCGCTTCTCGGCGCAGAGCTCGGCCAGCAGCTGGCCGCGGTGGATCGGCTCGGTGTCGTGCCGGCGGGCCAGCGTCAGCTCCGGGTTGTCCTCCGCGATCGCGGTCGAGACGACCACCTCGGCGCCCTCGGGCAGGTTCGCCGCGTCGTGGCCGACTGCCGGTTCGAGCCCCGCCGCCCGCAGCCGCTCCATATAAGAGGAGTCGCTGCGGTCGGAGCCGGTGACCTCGGCCCCGAGCCGGGCGCAGACCAGCGCCAGGCCGCTCATCCCGGCGCCGCCGATGCCGATGAAGTGCAGCTTGCGCCCGCTCCACTGGCTCATCGGGCGGCCTCCAGAACCTGGTCGGCGATCCGGCGGGCGGCGTCGGGCCTAGCCAGAGCACGTGCGGCGGCGGCCATCTCCTCCAGGCGCGCGGGGTCGTTGATGACCGCGCCGACCTCCGCTCGCAGGCCATCGGCATCGAGCTCGGCGTCGGGGATCACGCTCGCCGCCCCGCCCGCCCGCATCCACTCGGCGTTGGCGGTTTGGTGGTCGGCGGTGGCGAAGGGATAGGGGACGAGGATCGCCGGCCGGCCGGTGGCGACCACCTCGAAGATCGAGCCGCCCGAGCGGCCGAGGACCAGGTCGGCGGCTGCGAGGGCGTCGCCGAGGTTCGGCTCGTACTCCAGGAACGTGTAGCGCTCGGCGTGCGGGGCCGCGGCGAGCCGTGCCTTCAGCTCCGGGTAGTCCCGGCTGCCGGCGATGTGGACGACGTCGAACTCGCGGCCGTCGCGCTCGGCGAAGGCCTCGAGCGCGGCGAGGTTGATCGAGCGGGCACCCTGGCTGCCGCCGACGACCAGCAGGCAGCGGGCGTCGGCGTCGATCCCGAAGCGGGCGCGGGCCGCCGCCCGGTCGCCTTCCAGCACCGCTTTCGGCACCGGCCGGCCGGTGACCAGGTAGGGATCTCCCTCGCGTCCCTCGATCGGGAAGGCGAGGCAGACACGGCGCGCCCGTCCCGCCAGCAGGCGGTTGGCCAAGCCCAGGTGGCTGTCGGCCTCGGTCAGGACCAGCGGCGTGCGGGTCAAGGTCGCCGCCAGGCCGGCCGGGCCGGCGACGAAGCCGCCGCCGCCCATCACCACGTCGGCGCCGCGCCGGCGCAGGACCTTGCGCGCCGCGCCGACCGCGCCCAGCGCCTCGAAGCCCGCCCGCGCCGCGCGCAGGGGGTTGCGGCGGTCGATGCCGCGCACCTTGACGAAGTCGATCTCGTAGCCCGCGGCGGGGACCAGCTCCGCCTCGATCCGCTCGCGCGTGCCGAGGAAGCTGACCTCGGCGCCGCTAGCCCGAAGCTCGTCTGCGACCGCCATGGCGGGCACGACGTGCCCCGCGGTTCCCCCCGCCGCCACCACTACTCTTGGCTTTCCTGGCACCGCTAGCTCGGCTCCTTTCGCGGGCGGGCGATCGCCCGCCTTGGACGACGCGCAGTTTGCCAGCGCGGGTGGGCGTCGACCTGCGCGCCACCGCCCGCCCGCCGCCGGCGACGTTGAGGATCAACCCGACGGCGAACAGGCAGGCCATCAGGCTGCTGTTCCCGTAGGAGACGAAGGGCAGCGGCACGCCGGTCAGCGGCGCCAGGCCCATGACCGCGAAGAGGTTGATCGTCGCCTGGACGAGGACCAGCGAGGTGAGGCCGGCGACGAGGATCTTCGAGTAGTTGTCGCGCGCCTTCTGCGCGGTTTTGAAGCCGGCGTAGCCGAACATCCCGAAGAGGCCGACGACGCCGGCGATCCCGACCAGCCCCAGCTCCTCGCCGATCACCGCCGAGATCATGTCGGTGTGCGCCTCTGGCAGGTAGAAGGCCTTGCCGATGCCGTTGCCGATGCCGACCCCGAAGAGACCGCCGGAGCCGAGGGCGATCTTCGCCTGGGCGGCCTGGAAGCCGGCGCCGGAGGCGTCGGCAGTCGGGTTGAGGAAGGCGGTCAGGCGCGCCATCCGGTAGGGCTCGATCACCGCCATCAGCAGCGCCAGGACGCCGATCACCAGGGCGATCTTGCCGAGGTCGACAGGGCGGACGCCGGCGGCGAGAAGAGTGGCGGCGACGGCGAAGGTGATCACCATCGTCGTCCCCATGTCCGGCTCCAGCATGATCAGCAGACAGGAGATGCCGACGACGACCAGGAAGGGCATGATCCCTTCGATCGAGCGCGCCCGCTTCGGCTTGTTGGCGAGCAGGTCGGCGCCGTAGAGAATCAACGCCACCTTGGCGATCTCCGAGGGCTGGATCTGGAGGAAGCCGCCGCCGATCCAGCGGCTGGCGCCGTTGACTTCGGTGCCGACCGCGAGGACGGCGAGCAGCAGGAAGAAGGAGATCCCGAGGATCACCGGGGTCAGCTTGCGGACGAGCTCGAGGCCGTGGCGGGCGACGAAGTGCATGATCAGCAGGCCGACGGCGCCGAACATCAGCGTCCGCTTCAGGTAGAAGGCGCTGTCGGAGAGGCCTCCGTCCTGAAGCACGCGGGTGGTCGAGCTGGCGGAGAAGACCATCACCGCGCCGAGCGCCAGCAGGCAGAGCGTCGCGGTCAGCAGCATGTTGTACTCGGCCGAGTGCGGGCGCCGGCGCTTCTTCATCCCAGCTCCCCGACGATCTCGCGGAAGCGGTCGCCGCGCCGTTCGTAGTTCTCGAAGGCGTCGAAGCTGGCGCAGGCCGGCGAGAGCAGGACGACCTCGCCGGGCGACGCGGCGGCCGCGGCGCGGCGGACGGCGTCATCGAGATCGGCGCAGCGGTGCAGCCCGACCCCGGCCTCGACCGCGGGCGCAAGCTCGCGCGCCATCCGCTCCCTCGTGGCGCCGATCAGGTAGGCGGCGCGGGCGCGCTCGGTCAGCGGCTCGTTCAGCGGCGTGAACGGCTCGTCCTTCTCGCTGCCGCCGAGGATCGCGTGGACGCCGGCCTCGAAGGCGCGGATCCCGACCGTCGCCGAGGCGACGTTGGTCGCCTTCGAGTCGTTGACGAAGCGGACGCCGCCGACCTCGGCCACCTCCTCCAGCCGGTGCGGGATGCCCGCGAAGCCGCGCAGGCCCTCGCGCACCGCCTCGCGGTCGACCCCCATCGCCAGCGCCGCCGCGGCGGCGGCCATCGCGTTGGCGACGTTGTGCTCGCCAAAGAGGCCGAGCTCGGCGACCGGCAGCAGCGGCTCGCCGTCGTAGAAGATCGTTCCCTCGGCGACCGAGACCTCGCAGTCGGGGGCGGCGCCGCGGCAGAAGGCGATCCGGCGCCCGCAGCCGCCGAGGTCGGTGCCGGCCAGCATCGGGTCGTCGGCGTTGTAGACGGCGACGTCGTCGTTGCCCTGGTTGGCGAAGATCCGCAGCTTCGCCGCCAGGTAGGACTCGAGGTCGGCGTGGCGGTCGAGGTGGTCGGGGGAGAGATTGAGGAAGACGGCGCACTCGGGGGCGAAGGCGACCGTGTCCTCGAGCTGGAAACTGGAGCACTCGCAGACGATGGTGGTGTCCGGCTCAACCTCGCCGACCAGCTCGGAGAGCGCGGTGCCGACGTTGCCGGCCACCGCGACCGGCTCGGCCGCGCTGCGGTAGAGGTGGCCGAGCAGCTCGACCGTGGTGGTCTTGCCGTTGGTGCCGGTGACGCCGACGAAGCGGTTCGGGAGCGCCCGCCAAGCCAGCTCCATCTCCCCCATCACCTCGATCTCCCGCGCCAGCGCAGCCGCGATCACCGGCGCCTCCCGGGGAACACCCGGGCTCTTGACGACCGTGTGGGCCCCCTCGAGCTGCGCCAATCCATCCGTATCCAGAAAGACTTCGACGCCGGCCCCCTCCAACCCTGCCACCCCCTCGGGATGGCCGGAATCGACCGCCCGCACCGTCTCCCCCCGCTCCGCCAAGAGCCGAGCCGCGGCCTGCCCGGAGCGGGCCAGGCCGACGACCAGGAACGGCCCCCGCGGCAGGGGCGGGCGGACTTCCTTGGCGGGGACGCTCAGGGGCACGCCTGAAGCTTCGCGATCGGGTCGGGCGGACCTGTCGCGCGTCAGCGACCCGCGCCCAAGGCGCTCATTTCCGGCCTATCGGCGACCGTCGTCTCGAGAAGCTCGGCGACCCGCTCCGCGTAGCGCGGCAGAGAGTGACGATTCTCGACCAGCTCGCGGGCGTCGCGGGCGATCCGGGCGCGGGTCGACTCGGGCGCGGCTAGGGCGCGGCTGAGGGCCTCGGCGAGGGCGAAGGTGTCCCGCGGCTCGCAGAGCCAGCCGGTCTCGCCGTCGGCGATCAGCTCGGGCAGGCCAAAGACGCTGGTGGCGAGCACGGGCGTTTCCCAGGCCATCGCCTCCAGCACCGTGCGCGGCAGCGACTCGACGTCCGACGCGCAGACCAGAAGGTCCGCCATGCCGTACCACTCGCCGACGTCGGGGGTGATCGGGATTAGCTCGACCCGATCGGCCAGCGGCGAGCCGGCGATCCAGGCTTCGAGCGCCATCGTGTTCGGGTCGCCGGCCTTGCCGCCGACAAAGGTCAGCCGGGCCCGCGGGTGCTGCTCGGCGACGAGGTCGAAGGCCTCGGCCAGAGGCACCTGCGCCTTGCGCGGTTCGACGCTTCCGACGCAGACGATCAGCAGGGCGTCGGAGGGGATCCCGGCCGCCCGGCGGGCGGCTTCCCGGTCGAAATCCGCCCGCTGCGCGTCGATCGGCTCGAGAGCGAGACCGTAAGGGAGCACAAGGCAGCGGTCGGGATCGACCAGGCGCTGGTAGATGCGCCTGGTCGCATCGGCCTCGAAGATCGCCAGTGACGCGTTCGCGATCACCATTTCGGCATGGGCGCGAACGTCCGCCTTCAGGTCCCCCCAAAGGAGGGCGGGTTCGAAGCTCTCGTGGATGGTCCAGACAGAGGGGATGCCGAGCCGGGTGGCGATCTCGCCGCCGGCGAAGGCCGCCGAGGTGGCGGTGTTGACCAGGACCAGGTCGAAGCCCAGGGGCTCCGCCCAGGCGAGGAACTCGTCGATCCGCCCCAGATGCGAACCAAGCGTCCCGGCTGGCTGGAGGTCGGTCAGATGCACCGGGATGCCGTCGGCTTCGAGCCGAGCCCGCAGTGGGCCGTCGAGGCTGCTGACCACTACCGGGTCGATCGCGTCCAGCGCGGTCATCCCGCTCAGCAGATCCATGAGGAAGAGCTGCGCCCCGCCGAGGGTGAGCTGATGGGTGACCACGAGAGTGCGTGGACCATTCCGCGTCCTGGGCGCCGAGACGTCGACGCGGGTCGGGCTGACCGCCGCGACGGCGTCGGCCGGCGCCAGCCTCACCCCGACCGAGGGCGGTTCGTAGGTCCTCCCCTCGGTGTCTCTGACGACCACGCGGACCTCGGTCTCCCCGACTCCGGCGATCGCCCGGGCCGCATCAGCGTCCACGGTCAGCTCAAAGCCACCGAGCGCGGCCTGCGGATGACGGGAGTTCGCCTCCAGCTCCGGGCGGGGCACGCCGATCCGGGCCTGCCCCAGCGCCTCCTCACCGAGGTACACGTCGGCGCACCTGACGTGGCCGGCGGCGAAGCAGGCCCAGCCCCTCACGGACATCGTCCCTGCCCCGATTTCGGCCCCCGCGACGGGAGAGTCGATGACACCGACGGCGGGGGGTTCTTCGGCCTCCCTGGGGGCCGCCTCGAGGATTTCGATCGGCACCGGCGCCGGTTCGAAGGTGCGGCCGGTGATACCGGTCACGAGGACCCGGAGCATCGTCTCCCCCGCGCCGACGAGACGACGCGCCTCGTCGGCGTCGACCGCGAGCTCGAAACCGGCGAGAACGGCTTCCGGGCGGTCTAAGACGTCGGCTAGATCCGGCCGCGGCACTCCGACCCGGGCGCGGCCGAGGATCTCGTCGCCCAGCCAGATCTCGGCCCGCCGCGCCGCTCCGTCGGCGAGGCAGGCCCAGCCCTGGACCACGAGGGTGTCGCTGATCTCGGCCCTGAAGATCGGTGCGTCGATGTGGCCGGCGTCAGGCTGCGGGCTGCCGCCGGCGCCAGCGACGGCGTCGAAGAGTTTGACCTCGACTGGATCGGGTTCGAAGGTGGCGCCGTTCACCCCGGTGACGAGGACCCGAACCTCGGTCGAACCGCTGCCGGCGAACCGCTGCGCGGCCTCGACGGGCAGGATCAGCTCGAAGCCGGATACGGGAGCGTGGGGATAGTCGATCACCTCCGCCACGTCGGGGCGCGGCACGCCGACCCTAGCCGGGCCCAGGTGCTCCTCACCGAGGTAGACCTCGGCCCGCCTGACCCGACCCTGCGAGAAGCAAGTCCAACCGCGGATCGCCAGCGTTCCCTCGCGAAGCGCCGCTCCCCTTCGCGGGCTGTCGATCCTGCCGACGTGGACGGGCTTGATGAATCGAGGCGGGCGGGGGCCGATCAGCGCCATCTCCGGACGCGCTCCTGGCCGCAGGACCCTTCGGATCGCGTGCAGCCTCCAGCGGACCCCGTTCAAGCGATCGCGCGCACGGCTGCGCCAGGTGACGCCCCTCAGCACCGGACGAGAATAGACGACTACTCCGACGAAGATTTCCTGCGTACCGGAAAATCCGCCGCGGTTCAGCCGGCGAACTTCTCGATCTCGTTCGCCAGCCCGACCGGCTGGTCGATCGGGATCAGGGTGTAGCAGTCGGGCAGCTCGACGTAGGTCGAGTTGGGGAACGCCTCGGCCAGGCCGCGGCCCTCGCTGTTGGGCATCATCGTCCCCTCCTCGTCCCAGACGACGAGGACCGGCTTCTCGAAGCCGGCCAGCTTCGGCGTCGCAAGCTGCATCTCGCGGCGGCCGTGGCGGACGTCGCGAACGTACTTGCGCGTGTCGCGGCGGATCTCGGGCCGCTTCAGCGGCTGCAGCCAGCGGTGCATCAGCTCGTCGGAGACGCCGCGCTTGCTCATCCGGCCGTAGGTAAAGGGGAGTTTGCGCAGCATCGGCGAGGAGAGGGCGAAGCGCATCACCCCGAAGCCGCCCGGCATGAAGCCCGAGAGCGCGGCGATCCGGCCGGCGACGCCGGGCGGGTAGTTGTCGGCGGTCTCGCAGGAGACGAGGACGAAGGCGCCGACCCGCTCGGTGCCGCCGTGGGAGACCATCGTCTGGGCACCGCCCCAGTCGTTGAAGCAGACGACCGCGTCGCGCAGGTCGAGTCGCTCGAGGAACTCGGTGACGATCCGTCCCAAGCCCACCAGGGAGAGGTCGGCGTCGGGGCGCAGCGGTTTGCGTTGAGCGCCGAGCGGCAATACCGGCGTCAGGCAGCGGAACTGCGGCGCCAGCTCAGCAATCACCCCGTCCCAGAGCGCCTCGTCGTGCGGCAGCCCCCCGATGAAGACGATCGGCCGCCCCTCACCGCCACTGTCGCCGTACTCGATCGGCCCAGCGGTTACCTCAACCTCGGCCACCCTCGTCACGCTCCCCTCAGCCGATCGACTGCTGGTAGAGCGTGAAGCCGATCCCCGAGCAGACCGCGGCGATGATCCAGAAGCGCAGCATGATCTTCGTCTCCGACCAGGCCATCATCTCGAAGTGATGGTGCAGCGGCGCCATCAGCAGCACCCGGCGGCGGAAGGTCTTGAAGGCGAAGACCTGGAGCAGGACCGAGAGCGCCTCGATCACGAAGATGCCGCCGATGATGATCAGCAGGACCTCCGTCTGGGTCATCACCGCCAGGGCGCCGATCGCCCCGCCGAGGCCGAGCGAGCCGGTGTCCCCCATGAAGATCGAGGCCGGGAAGGCGTTGAACCAGAGGAAACCGACGCAGGCGCCGACCAGGCAGGCGGAGAGCAGGGCCAGGTCCTGCTGCTCGTTGGAGATGAAGGAGATCGCCGTGTAGGCGAGCAGGACGATCGCGCAGGAGCCGGCGGCGAGGCCGTCGAGGCCGTCGGTGAGGTTGACCCCGTTGGAGGTCCCGGCGATCACCAGGAAGACGAGGACGAAGTAGAGGACCGGGCCGAGGTCGATGCTGCCGTCGCCGATGCGGAAGTAGAGCGTCGGCTCGAGCCCGACCTCGTGGCGCGCGACCCACCACAGCGCCAGCGCCAGCAGCAGCTGGCCGAGTAGCTTCCAGCGCCCCGCCAGCCCGAGCGAGCGGCGTTTGACGATCTTCACGTAGTCGTCGGCGAAGCCGAGCACGGCGCAGCCCATCGCCACCCCGAAGACGGCCATGCTCTGGGCGTCGCGGTCAGAGAGGACGAGGAAGGGGACGCAGATCGAGGCGAAGACGATCAGCCCGCCCATCGTCGGCGTCCCGGCCTTGGTGTGGTGCTCCTGCGGCCCGTCCTCGCGGATGTGCTGCCCGAACTCCTTGACCCGCAGGTATTCGATGAATTTCGGGCCGAGGAAGATGCAGATCAGCATCGCCGCCATCCCCGCGATCAGGACTTCGCCCATCAGCCGTCCTCCGCCGGGACCAGGTCGACGAGCTGCTCGGCGACCGCCTCGAGGCCGGCCGAGCGCGAGCCCTTGACCAGGACCGCGTCGCCCGGTTCGAGCAGCTCGGCCAGCAGTTCGGCAGCCTCGCCGGGGTCGGCGACCAGCTCGTCAGGGCCGTAGTCGCGGGCCGGCAGGCCGACGCCGACGACGAAGTCGATCCCGGCGGCGCGGGCGTGCTCGCCGACCTCGCCGTGGTAGCCGGCCGAGCCGGGGCCGAGCTCCCCCATCTCCCCCAGCACCGCGACCGTCCGCGGGGCATCGAGGGTGGCGAGATGGTCGAGCGCCGCGCGCATCGACACCGGGTTGGCGTTGTAGCAGTCGTTCACGAGGACGATGCCGCCGGGAAGCTCCAGTCGCTCACCCCGGAAGCGGGAGAATCCTATGCTCGCAGTGCGGTCGGCCATCCCGGCGAGGTCTGCGCCGAGCGCGACCCCGGCGGCGATCGCGGCCAGGGCGTTGGTCAGGTTGTGCGCCTCGGTGAAGGGGAAGTGGAAGCGCTGGGGGCCGAGCGGGGTCTTGACCAGGGCCTCGGTGACGCCGTCGACGACCCGCACCTCGGTCGCCTCGACGTCGCCGCCCGGGCCGAACCGGAGCACCTCGGCGATCGGCTCCAGATGCGGCTCCAGCTCGCCGGCTTCGACCGGCGCCACCGCCGCCCCGCCCGGTGGAAGGTCGGCGAGGATCTCAGCCTTGGCCGCGGCGATCGCAGCGACCGAGCCGAGGAGCTCGACGTGGACCGGGCCGACGTTGGTGATCACCGCCACCTCGGGCTCGGCGATCGCCGCCAGCTCGGCGATCTGGCCGGCGCCCCGCATCGCCATCTCCAGCACCAGCGTCTCGGTCTCGTCGGGCGCTTCGAGGATCGTCAGCGGCAACCCGATCTCGGTGTTGAGGTTCTCGCGGTTGGCGTGAACTACGCCGGGCAGAAGCGAGCGGGAGATGTCCTTGACCGAGGTCTTGCCAACCGACCCGGTAACGCCAACCACCCGGGCATCGAGAGCGTGGCGGTAAGCCCGGGCGAGCGCCTGCAGCGCCGCAAGCGGGTCCTCGACCGCGAAGACCCAACCCCCGCTCCGGTCTTTTGTGTCGCTATCCGGCACAAATGACCGGAGCACCTCCATGCCGATGACGGCTCCCCAGGCCCCAGCCTCGATCGCCGCCGGGGCGAACTCGCCGCCGTCGCGGTTGGCGCCCTGGAGGCCGAAGAAGAGGTCGCCGGGACCTGCCTCGCTCGAGTCGATCACGGCCCGGCGCGGCGGCCCGGGCTCGCCCTCGGCGACGACCTCGGCGCCCAGCGCGGCGGCGATCTCCTCCGGCGTCAGCTTCACGCCGGGCTGCCCAGCTTCCCGAGCTCCTCCCGTGCCACCTCGCGGTCGTCGAAGGGGATCTTCCGCCCGTCCTCGAACTCCTGCCCCTGCTCGTGGCCCTTGCCGGCGATGACGACGGTGTCGCCGGGCTTGGCGCAGCCCAGGGCCAGGGCGATCGCCTCGCGACGGTCGACGACGATTTCCAGCTCGGCGGCGCCGTCAGCGCCCGCCGCCACTTCGGCGACGATCGCCTCGGGGTCCTCGGAGCGCGGGTTGTCGGAGGTGATCACGGCCAGGTCTGAGAGCTCCGCTCCGGCGCGGCCCATCTTCGGCCGCTTGTCGCGGTCGCGGTCGCCGCCGGCGCCGAAGACCGAGATCAGCCTGCCCTTGGTCAGCCGGCGCGCCGCGCGCAGCACGTTCTCCAGCGAGTCCGGGGTGTGGGCGTAGTCGACCAGGACGGAGAAGCCCTGCCCCTCGTCGATCGGCTCGAACCGGCCAGGCACCCGCGCCGCCCGCGCCAGACCGGCGACGGCGATTTCCGATCCCACCCCCATCGCCTCCGCCACGGCAAAGGCGCCGAGCGCGTTGGCGACGTTGAAGTGGCCCGGCAGCCCGGTCCGCAACCGCATCCCGCCGACGCTGAAGCTCGCCCCCGAGGCGTCGAACTCGATCTCGCTGGCGCTGTAGTCGGCCTCGGCGCCCTCGGCGGAGAAGGTAAGGCACTCGAATTCCTTCGCCAGGCGCCGCCCGTAGGGGTCGTCGACGTTGACGATCGCGACCTCGGGGCCGGCCTCGAAGAGTTTGCGCTTGGCGAGGAAGTAGTCCTCCATGTCGGCGTGGAAGTCGAGGTGGTCCTGGGTGAGGTTGGTGAAGACCGCCACCTCGAAGTGAATCGCGTCGGCCCGGTGCAGGGTCAGCGCGTGCGAGGAGACCTCCATCGCGCAGGCCTCGTCGCCGCCGTCGAGCATCTGCCGGAAGGTCTTCTGCAGCTCGAGCGCCTCCGGCGTCGTCCGCACCACCTCCTTCTCAACGCCGCCGACGATCTGCTTGACCGTCCCCAACAGGCCGCAGTAGATGTCGGCCGCCTGCAGGATCTCGCGGACGAGAAAAGCGGTCGTCGTCTTGCCGTTGGTGCCGGTCACCCCGACCACCTGCAGCCGCGCGGTCGGGTCCTCCCAGAACCGAGCCGCCAGCGGCGCCATCGCCGCCCGCGAGTCCGGCACCACCACCTGCGCCACCTCCAGGTCGGTCAGCTCCCGCTCGACCACCAAAGCCACCGCACCTTCCTCCACGGCCCGAGCCCCGAACTCATGCCCATCCACCTTCTCCCCCACCACACAGAAAAAAAGCGTCCCAGGCTCCACCTTGCGACTGTCGTAAGCCAGCTCCTTCACCACAACCGAGGCGTCCCCAACGACCCGGGCCCCCGGCAGCTCCGCAACCAACTCTTGCAGTCTCATTCGGCAGGGAGTCTAGGAAGAGAGTCGGGTGCCCCTCCCACCAAAGGTCATTCCTGCGGCACCCCAAGGTAAGGAAGTGCGAATTCCGCGATCTGCCCAAACGCCGGCGCCGCAACCGAGCCGCCGTAGATTTCCCCCTGCGGCTCATCAACGATCACCGCCGCCAGCAGTTGCGGATTCTGAGCCGGCGCGAAGCCGATGAAGGAGGCGACGTACTTGGAGTCGGAGTATTCGCCGTCTTCGGCTTTCTCCGCGGTACCGGTCTTGCCGGCCAGGGTGTAGCCGGGGACGCTGACCTCGGCGGCGGTACCGCCCGGCGCCAGCACCCCCTCGAGCATTTCCCGGATCTCGCTCGCGGTCTGTTGTGAGATCACCCGCTTGCCCTTCGGCTCTTCGACCGGTTCGTCACCGACCTTCTTGATCAGCTGTGGCGGGCGCAGCATGCCGCCGTTGGCGATCGCCGAGTAGCCGGCGACCATCTGGATCGGGGTGACCGAGAGGCCCTGGCCCATCGCCTCGTTGCCCAGGGTCGAGCCCGAGTATTCGTCGAGGTCGAGCAGCAGCCCCTGCTCCTCGGCCGGGTACTGGATCCCGGTCGGGCGGCCGAAGCCGAAGCGATGGATCCAGCGGTCGAATTTCTCCGCCCCGACCCCGAGCCCGATCGTCGCCGCGCCGACGTTCGAGGAGTGGGCGAGGATCGTCGCCACGCTCATCGTTTCGGTCCCGCGGGGGTGGGAGTCTTCAATCGTCCGGTCGGCGACCTGGAGCACCGGCGGCAGGGTGAATTCGCTCGTCGGCGTGACGGTTTTCTCCTCCAGCGCCGCGGCGACGGTGAATGCCTTGAAGGTCGAGCCCGGCTCGTAGGTGAACCCGGTCGCCTTGTTGAGCAGGTCCTCGTTGCTCGCCTCTTCGAGGTTGTTGGGATCGACCGGCGGCCAGTTGGCCATCGCCAGGACTTCGGAGCTGCGCGGGTCGACGACGATCGCCGTCGCCCCCTTCGGCGACCACGCTTCGCCGACTCCGGTCAGCGCCCGTTCGGTTTCGCGCTGGATCACCGGGTCGAGGGTCAGCTGGATGTCGTCGCCGTCCTCGGCTTCCTCCACCGTTTCCAGCCGGATCGGGTCACCGAGCGCGTCATTGACGATCCGCCGTTCGCCGTCGCTGCCGCCGAGCACGTCTTCCTCGCCGGCCTCGAGCCCGGTCAGACCCTGGTTTTCGGAGCCGACGGCGCCGATCACCTGGCCCGCCATCTCCCCCTGCGGGTAGGTGCGGCGGCTGTCGGGCAGTTCCCCGAGCCCTTCGATGTCGAGCGCGTCGACCCTGGCGGCGGTCGCGAGGTCGACTTTTTGGGCGACGTAGGAGAAGCCGCCTTCGGCGGTCAGCGCTTCCAGCACCTCCCCCTTGGGCTGATCGAGGATCGGCGCCAGGCGCTCAGCGGCCATGGGCGGGTTTTTCACCTGGTAAGGAGTGGCGTAGATCGTCGCCGCGTCTTCGGAGGCGGCGAGCTTGTTGCCGCGGCGGTCGAGCAGGTCCCCGCGCAGACCGGGAACGGTGACCTCCTCGGTCTGCTGGTAGACGGCCTGCGAGGCGAGGCTCGATCCCTGCACCGCCTGCAACCAGAAGGCGCGGCCGACGACGACGAGGAAGCAGAGGAGGAAAGCGCCGAAGAGGAGCCCGATCCGGCGCTCGATCAAGCGCATAGGACCCGTCTAGCCCCCGGCCGCCGCGAGGCGCTCGGCGGCGGTGGCGACGTCGGCGGGCTCGTACCGGATCAAGCCCGGCTCTTCGGTGTTGGGCATTGCCAGGCCGAGCTCGGCGCCCTGACTGCGCACCCGCGCGGTGCTGAAGTGCTGGGCCTCGCGACTCTCCAGCATCGAGTTCTCCTTTTCCAGCGCGGTGATCTGCTCGTCGATCTGGCCGGCGGTGGCGGCGAAGCTGAGGGTGGCGACGTTGAGGGCGACGATCCCGACCAGCAGCAGGCCGAGGACGGCAATCCAGGCGCGACCGCGGGTCATCCTCACCACCAGGCCCGAGTCGGGCAACTGGCGAACGGCGACGGCGGTGCGGCCGGCGGCGACCACCAGCCGGGGCTGGGTCGCGGCGGTGCGTCGTTTCGGCGCCGGCTTGCGCGCGGGGGCGCGACGGGCCGGGGCCTTGGCGGGAGCGGCGGCGCCGGCGCGGGGCTTGCGCAGCGGGGCCTTGCGTTTCGGCGGCGTCGTCCGCGAGGGCGCCGGGGCCGGGGCGGCGGTGCTGCGGCGCGCGGGAGCGGCGACGGCCATCAGCCGGCCTCCCCGACCGGTTGCGCCTCGGCGATCTTCAGCGCCGCCCGCAGGTGCGCCGAGCGCGAGCGCGGGTTCGACTCCGCCTCCTCGGGCCCGGGGGAGACCGCGCGGCGGGTCAGCAGCTCGGCCTCGGGCTCGTGGCCGCAGACGCAGACGGGAAGCTCGGGCGGGCAGACGCAACCGCGCGCCTTGGCGGCGAGGAACTGCTTCACCGGCCGGTCCTCGAGCGAGTGGAAGGAGATCCCCGCGAAGCGACCGCCGATCTTCAGCTGCGACCAGGCGAGCGGCAGCGCTTCGTCGAGCGCCTCGAGCTCGCCGTTGACGGCGATCCGGATCGCCTGGAAGCTGCGCTTGGCCGGGTGACCGGCGCCGAAGCGGGCCGAGGCCGGCATCCCGGCCTTGATCGCGGCGACCAGCTCGCCGGTCGTCGCCAGCGGGCGGCGGCGGACGATCTCGCGGGCGATGCCGCCCGCGTGGCGCTCCTCGCCGAAGCGCCGCAGGACCTGGGCGATCCGCGACTCGGGCCACTCGTTGACGAGGTCGGCGGCGGTGAACTTCTGCCGCGTGTCCATCCGCATGTCGAGCGGCGCGTCGTAGGAATAGGAGAAGCCCCGCTCGCGCGCATCGACCTGCATCGAGGACATCCCCAGATCTACATAAACCATGTCTGGGCGCACTCCTTCGCCCTGCAGGGCGCGAAGTCCTGCCGCGAAGTCGCTGCTGATGAAGAGCGTCCGGCATGGGACCTCGGCGGCGAAGCGGTTGAAGCGCTCCTGCGCCGCCGGGTCGCGATCGATCCCGATCAGCGTCCCCTCCGGCCCGATCAGCTCGGCCACCTGGCGGGCGTGACCGCCGCCGCCGAAGGTGCAGTCGACCGCGACCTGCCCCGGCTCTGGCGCCAGCAGGCCAATCAGCTCCGGCGCGAGGACGGGCTCGTGCTCGCTCATGACGATCTCGACCGGACGAAGTCCCTTGTCATCGACGGGACGAAAACCGCTTGAGGTAAGCGCTTTTCGTCCCGTCGGCCGGTGATACGGAGAGTTTTTGGCGGCTGCGGCATTCAGTCTCATGATCACGCGGTCCCGGCGGCGGCGAGGCCCTCGGCTATCTCGGGGGCGGCGGCGTCGAGCTCCTCCTCCTGTTTGGCCCAGGCGTCGGCGTTCCAGATCTCCAGGTACTCACCGGCGCCGATCACGACGCAGTTGCCGTCGAGTCCGGCGTGCTCGATCAGCGGCTTGGGGATGCGTATGCGCCCGGCGGAGTCGAGCGTTTCGTCGAAGGAGCCGCCGTGGAAGCGGCGGCGCAGCGCGCGGGCGTCGCGGCCGAAGGGGCTGTGCGGCGAGAGGAAGCGGTCCGAGAGCTGCTCGAACTCCTCGGTCGTGTGCACCCAGACGCAGGGGTCGAAGCCCTTGGAGAGAACGACTCCATCGGCAAGAGAAGCCCGGAAGCGAGACGGGACCGTGAGGCGGTCCTTGGAATCGAGGTTGTGCTCGTAGAGACCCCTGAACGCCACTGCGGTCGAGTCCTTTCCGAACGGGGGCTGAAAAGAGTTGGACCGGAGTGATGAGGTGGGAGGAGCCTCACCACCCCGGTCCTGGGCTTCAACTCGATCGCCACAATAACCCACTGTCACCCACTTTGCAACACGACCCTCCCCTGCAACCCCCTTTGCATCCGCCTGCGCGATCGCTAGGTTGCCGCCATGTCTTCCCCTGAGCTACCGCAGCCCGCGGTCGAAGAAGCCGTCGCCACCGGCGTCCCGGACGACGCCAACGACCTCCGCGGCTACCACTTCAAGCGGCTGATGGGCAAGACGCTGACGGTCGTCCTGCTCGGCTCGCTGACCCTGATCGCCTTCATCGCCGGCGGGATCGGGGTCGATCCCCTGGTGGGTCTGATCGCCGCCGCCGCCGTCACCGTCCTCGGAATTCTTGTCGTCCTCGTGATCGCCGACAACAAGGCGGCCAGCGACTTCTTCGAGGTCTACGCCGAGAAGCGTGGGCTTAGCCTGGTCCACGGCCGCGGCCGGCTGCCGCAGGCGACGCCGCTGCTGCGCAAGGGCGACGACCGCTACAGCGAGCGCACCCTGACCGGTCCGATCGCCGACGACTTCGACGGCACCCTCGCCCTCTTCACCTACGAGGAAGAGTCGCGGGACAGCGATGGCAACACCCAGACGAACTACTACCGCTACACCGTCGGCCTGGTCGAAGTCCCCGACTGCGCCGGTTTCGTCCCGGAGCTCTACTGCCAGCGCAAGTTCGGCCTACGGGCGCTGGAGAAGTTCGAGGACGTCTTCCGCGGCAATAAGGAGCGGGTGAACCTGGAGAGCGAAGCGCTGCTCGACAAGTACGAGATCTTCGCCACCAAGGAGCAGGACGCAAACTGGCTGCGGCAGCTGTTCTCGCCGACCTTCATCGTTTGGATGACCGACGCGGCGCCGGACAAGTTCGCCTTCGAGCTCGTGAACGGCACCCTCTGCTGCTACGTCAACGGCCACAAGGAGAACGCCGCCGAGCTCGACGCGGTAGCCGCGGCCACCGGCGCAGTGGCGAAACGGCTGCGGGACGAGGCGCTCGAGTAGCGAGTCTCACCGAGTCCGCGGAAATACGCCCATACGACGAACTTTCGCGGACTCGTCACTCAGAAGCCGACCAGCAGGGTGCCGGCGTTGGCGATCAGACCGGCGGCGATCATCAGCAGGACCGAGGGCACGAGGACGAGGGCGACGACGAGCTGGATCTTCGGCGCGGCGCGGGCGGCGCGCTCCTCGACTGCGCGCCGGCTATCCCGGCGCAGCGCCGTCGCCTGCCGGCGCAGCTGGTCGGCGAGCGGCGAGCCGAAGCGGCGCGAGCGCTCGATCGCCGCGACCAGCGTCGCCATCTCGCTGCCAGGGACGCGCTGCCGCAGCGACCGCAGCGCGTCGCTGAGCGGGACGCCGCAGGAGAGCTCGGCAACGGTCAGCCGCAGCTCCTCGGCCAGCGGTCCCTCCCCCGCGCGGGCCAGTTGCTCGATCCCGGCCGCCGGCCCACGACCGGAGCCGGCGCTGACCGCGAGCAGGTCGAGCGCGTCGGGCAAGGCCGCCACCAGGCGCCGCTGCCGGCGCCTTGATCGCCGCTCGCGCAACGCGTCGGGTACGACGAAGCCGGCCAGCGGCAGACCGACCAGGACCAGAAGCGAGAGACGGCCGGGCGCGACAGGCGCGGCGACCAGGCCGAGCAGGGCGCCGCCGGCGGCCCCGAGCAGCTTTCCGAGCAAAGACTGCGGCAGCCGCGGGCGAACCTCCACCCCCGCCAGCACCTCCCTACCCCCCGCGATCCCCAGCAGGACCGCGACGCAGACCAGCAACCCGACCTCGCTCACCCCGCCACCTGCGAGAAGCGGCGGATCGCGGCAAAACCGACCAGCTGCAGCGCGACCGCCATCGCCAGGAGGACGGCGGCGGGCGGCGAGCCGAGCAGGCCGGCGAGGAATCCCGGCTGCAGCAGCTCGGCCAGCAGCGCCCCGCCGGTCGGCATCGCCACCACCAGCAGGCCGGTGAAGCGGGCCTGCGCCGTCGCCGAACGGGCGTCTTCGGCCACCCGCTCGCGCTCCGCGGCGCCGAGCGCGAAGCGCCGCAGGAGGCCGGCGAGGTCGCCGCCCGCGAGCTGCTGGCTGAGCAGCGCGGCGGCGAAGGCGTCGACCCGCTCGGAGCGCATCCGCCCGCGCCAGTGGGCGATCGCCGCCGCGGTCGGCGTCCCGACCTCCAGCTCGGCCGCGAGCCGGGCGAGCTCCGCTGCCGGCGGCCCGTCGAGCGATGCGACCGCCCCCGAAAGCGAGGCGCGAAGCGAACGGCCGGCGCTGAGCGAGTCGGCGATCGAAGTCGCCACTTCGGGCAGCGAGCGCTCGACCGCCCGGCGGTATCGCCGCCGCCGGCTGGCGATCGCCGACCCCGCGAGGGCCGGCCCGGCCACCGCCAGCGGCAGCGCCAGGAGAAGGCCCCCCAGGAACCAGCCGGCGGCGATCGCCGCACAGGTGCCGAGCGCGGCCAGACGCCGGCGCTCCCGCGTCGAGGGCGCGTAGCCCTCCTCGCCTGCCCGCCGCAGCGGCTCCAGCGCCGAGCGCAGCCAGTGTGCCGCCGCCGGGCTTGCCAGCAGCCCCTCGCGCACCGCCAGGGCACCCAGCCCGCCGGCTACGGCGGCGATCAGGACCGCCGGGCTCACGTGACCTCGGAGACTTCGGCGACAGCGGTCACCCGCCGCGTCCCGTCCGCCTGACGCTCCAGATGAACGACCAGGTCGATGCCCCGGCGGACCTGCTCGGCCACCGCGGCGTGGGGCAAGCCGACCCCGGCCATCAGGGCCAAGGTCTCGAGCCGGCTCAGCGCATCGGCGGGCGAGTTGGCGTGAACCGTCGAGAGGGCACCGTCGTGGCCGGTGTTCAGCGCGCTCAGCAGATCGAGCGCCTCGACGCCGCGCACCTCGCCGATCACGATCCGGTCCGGCCGCATCCGCAGCGCATTGCGCAGCAGGTCGCGGATCGTCACCTCGCCCCGGCCCTCGACCCCCGCCGGCCGGCTCTCGAGCCGGACCACGTGCGGCTGCTGCAGCCGCAGCTCGGCCGCGTCCTCGATCGTCACCACCCGCTCGCCGGCACCGATGAAGCTGGAGAGGGCGTTGAGGAGGGTCGTCTTGCCCGAACCGGTGCCGCCGCTGACGAGAACGCTGCGCCGGCTAGCGACCGCCTGCTCCAGCAGCTGCCGCTGACCCTCGCCGAGCGTCCCCAGTGAGACCAGCTCGTCCGGCCCGGGCCGGCTGGCACCGAAACGGCGGATCGAGACCGCCGGGCCGTCGATCGCCAGCGGCGGGATGACGACGTTGACGCGCGAGCCGTCGGCGAGCCGGGCGTCGACCATCGGGCTCAGCTCGTCGACCCGGCGCCCCAGCGGCGCCAGGATCCGCTCGATCGCGTTGCGGAGCTCCTCCTCGCTCTCGAAGGCGACCTCGGTCGCTTCGAGCACGCCGCGGCGCTCGACATATACGCGGTCGTGGGCGTTGACCATCACCTCGTCCACCGCGGGGTCGGCAAGCAGCGCCTCGAGCGGGCCGAGGCCGACGCTGTCGCGGACGATCCGCTCGACCACCTGCTCGCGATCGGCGGCCGGCAGGATCGCCGCCTGCTCCTCGACCAGCGCCCGCGCCGATTCGGCCAGGTCCTCCTCGTGCCGCCGCCCGGCGGCCGCGTCGACGCGGCGCCGCTCGACCAGGCGCCCCCGCAGCGCGACCGCGAGCTCGGCGACGTCGCTCTCCCGGCGATCCATCAGGGCCCCGGAATGACGCTGACGCGGCGGGCAAAGCTCTCGGCGGCGATCAGGCGCAGCGCCTGCGACCGGGTCAGACCGAGGGTGACGGTCGCCTCGCCTGGCTCTCCGGCCCCAGCCGGAGCCAGCGCCAGCAACGGAACCGCAGTCGCCGCGACGTAGGTCCGACCCTCGCCGGTCCCCGACGGTTCGCTGGTGACGATTACGTCGACGCGTGAGCCGACGGGCTGGCCGCCGAATGCAGAGAGCGCACCCGCGCCGCTGACGGCGATCTCGACCGGCCGCCGCCCGTGACCGAGGCCCGGCCCGATGGCGGTTGATTGCGGCGGACGCAACTGTCCCGCCAGCAGATAGGAGCCCGCCGGGATCGTCGCCGTCGGGACCAGTCCGAGCGCTTCCGGGGGAGCGGCAAGCGCGGTCTCGGGGGCGAACCTCA
>Ga0247755_1000018_pt1 | contig 56196 bp, 64 predicted proteins | sample UWRJL096311B4_FD_180948 | JGI IMG/M metagenome (GOLD analysis project Ga0247755, IMG submission 180948) | Plant litter microbial communities from Arlington Agricultural Research Station in Wisconsin, United States - UWRJ-L096-311B-4 | ecosystem: Environmental > Terrestrial > Plant litter >... | reverse complement strand
CGCCGACCCCGCCTCCCCCGCCGGCGCCCCCGGCACCCAGCGAGTCATTCGCGCCACCACCACCACCACCTCAGCCTCCGGCCGCCGAGCCCCCTGCTCCGGTTACGCCGCCCACCTTCGAAGGTGAGGCAGGTCCCCCCGCGGGCGGCCAGATCAACCTCAACACGGTCACCTTCGAGCAACTGCGCGAGCAGAACCTCTCGGTCACCCAGGCGACCCGGCTGCTGGCGCACCGCGAGCGGCTCGGCGGCTTCCAGTCGCTCGCCGACCTCGATCAGGTGGCGGGCTTCCCGCAGGATCTGCTCGACGACCTGAAGACCCGCTCGACCGTCTAGCCGGCGGCTTCTTCGGCCTTCTCCAGCAGCTTCAGCCAGATCTCGCTGCGGGACGGGTATGGCGCGACTGCGTGCCTCAGCTTGGTCAGCGGCACCTCGGCGACGATCGCGAAGGTTGCCGCCTGGAGGAAGTCGGCGGTCTCGAAGCCGGTGAAGGTGGCGCCGACGATCGTCCCCTTGTCCTGGTCGACGACGAGGCGGCAGGTGCCGCCGGTGTCCTTGCCCTGGAAGCTGGCTCCGGCGGTGCCGTCGGTCGGGACGTCGACGGCGCGGGCGTCGATGCCGGCTTCGCGCGCCTGGTCCAGGGTCTTGCCCGCCGCCGCCACCTGCGGGTCGGTGAAGGTGACGCGGGGGGAGCCGATGCCTTCGGCTTTGGCCTCGGTCTTGCGCCCGAGCAGGTTCTCCGCTGCGACCCAGGCCTGGTACTTGCCCATGTGGGTGAAGAGCGCGCGGCCGTTGACGTCGCCGATCGCGTAGAGCCAGTCGCGGTCGCCGACGCGGAGGCGGTTATCGGTGTCGAGGTAGCCGTGCTCGTTCGGCTCGACGCCGGCCGCGCCGAGGTCGAGCCCGGCGGTGTGGGGAACGCGACCGACCGCGATCAGGATCTCGGCCGCCGCGACGCGGTCGCCGCCCGCCAGCGTCGCGACCACGCCGCCGCCCTCGCCCGGCGCGACCGCTTCGACTTTCGACCCGGTCCGCACGTCGACGCCGAAGTTCTCGCGCAGCGCATCGGCGACCTCCTCGCCGGCGAAAGGTTCCTCGCGCGAGAGCAGGTGCTCGCCGCCCTCGACCAGGATCACGTCACAGCCGAGGCTGGCCCAGGCCTGGGAGAGCTCGCTGCCGACCGGACCGCCGCCGAGGACGATCATGCTCTCGGGCACGTGCTTGGCGGTCGTCGCGTCGCGGTTGTTCCAGGCGCGGATCGTGTCGAGGCCGTCGATCGGGGGCATCGCCGCCTTGCTGCCGGTGGCGACGACGATCGCCCGCTCGGCAACGAGCAGCTCGTCGCCGACCCGGACCCGCCGCTCGGCCTCGAAGCGTGCCTCGCCGCGGAAGAGCTCGATCTCGCGTTCTTCCAGCCACGGCAGCTGCCCGGAGTCGTCGCGGTCGTGGATCACCTCGTCGCGCCGGTCCAGCACCGCCTGCGGCACCAGTTCCTCGTGCCCGGTGGGGACGCCGGGGATCCGCTTCGCCTCGCCGAGCACGTCGGCCGGCCGCAGCAGTGCCTTCGAGGGCATGCAGGCGTAGTAGGAGCATTCGCCGCCGATCAGGTCGCGCTCGACGATCGCCACCCGCCAGCCGCCGTCGGCCAGCCGCCCGGCGCAGACCTCGCCCGAGGGGCCGGCGCCGAGGACGATTGCGTCGTAGCTGCGCTCGTTCAAGGGCAACATGATCACAGGCAGGTCAAGCCCGGGGCGTACAATGGGGAAGCATTCCCAAGCACGGGGGCGACAGGCTTCGACGTGGTCGACTCGTGCGAACGGTTGCAGGTCGAGGTTGCTGGAGGCCTCGTTAAACCCCAGCACAAACCAATACGTGCGGACCATGAGTTCGCCCTCGCCGCTTAGTTAGAAGCTAAGCGCTGTGAGAGTCGGTCCTTCCCCGCCCGCGGGAAGGGGCACCGGCTTCAAAATGCGGGCTCACCCAGGCGGATCGCCCTGACCGCCAGGGGACATCAAAGGGGCTTTATCTCCCGTAGTGCCCGCCGGCGCGGACCCCGGGAGACGAGAATCAAGCGTCGGCTAAGCCTGTAGACACCCTCGCACCGCGTCCGCGGATCCGAGTTCGAATCTCGGCGCCTCCACTGGACGGTCAAGGATCGAGCCCCGCAACGGGGCTCGGTCTTGGCCATCGCGGCGGGCTTCTCGATCGCTCTCGGGCCCGTAGCGGTTGACGAGTGGTCACTTGAGCACCCATACGGTGCCGAGTTGACCTCTCGTTCGGTCAGCTGTCCTCGAACTCCTCGGCCAGCTCGGCGAGGGCTTCCAGGGAGACGCCCAGCGCCGCGGCCACCTTGCGCATGTCTCCCCAGGCCGGGTCCGCATTGCCGCTCTCCAGCTCGGCGATCAGGGATGGAGGCAGTTCGGCCCGATCGGCGAGCGTGGCTTGATCGATTTCGGCCTTCTCGCGCAGATCCTGAACCGCGCGCCCGAGGCCGCTTTGCGGTTCCTGCGGCAGTTCGTCAGGCATCGAGGGGGGGGAGGTTTCGCTTGTACCTACTTAGGCGGGCATCGTCCCCAAACGCGACGTCAAGCAGTTCAGACAACCGTGCGATGCCGTGGGCCTCTTGCCCCGCGAGCGACGTCGGGCGAGCGATGACTCTCATGCCGAGAAGGAATCAATGGGGCGTGGGCGTGACAAGAGCTATGGCGAGCTGCTCGAATGGCTGAGACAATGGAAATGGAACCCGATGACGATCGTAGTCGCGGAAAAGGCGTCGCTGGGAAGTTTGCTTCGCTCGCTGCGGGGAGAAATCGTCGATGCGCGTCCCGCCTACCCGGAAATCTTGCACGTCGAGGTCCGGGACCGCGATGGCGATCTCTGGCTTTTGGCGACCCAGGATGCCGAGTGGACCCCGGCCGATCCCGCTGCCTTGGTCGGGCAGACGATCGAGAGGTCTGAAATTGACGAGATGACCGGCGAGCTCCGCTGTCATCTCGCCAGTGGCAGAGTCTTCGCGGTTCAGCCCGCTGAGCAGGAGGCCCCCGACGCCCCCTGCAACTGGGAGTTGATCACCCCCGGCGGTGTCGCCCTGGAATACGGCCCAGGGGCTCGCTGGCAGATCAGTGACGCGAACGCCCCCGTCGTTGGACCCCGCTGACGGATCAGGAGTGGACCGCTACGTCGCATTCCTGCGTGGGATGAACCTCGGCAATCGCCGGATCAAGAACGAGGAGCTGCGGCGGCACTTCGAGGCGATGGGGTTCGAGGGGGTGGCGACCTTTCGCGCCAGCGGCAACGTGATCTTCTCGACGCCGAAGCGAGAGGCGGAGGCGAAGCTGGCGGCTCGGGTGGAAACAGAGTTGGACGAACGGCTCGGTTATGACGTGCCGGTCTTCCTTCGCAGCGCGGCCGAGTTGGCGGCGGTCGCCGCGCATGAGCCCTTCGATTCGAAGGCCGTGGCGAAGTCGAAGGGCAAGCTCCAGGTCTCCTTCCTGAAGGGGAAGCCGAGCGGCGCGGCGCGGAAGAAGGCTTTGGCGCTGGCCACCGACGCGGACCTGCTGGCGATCGAGGGGCGCGAGCTCTACTGGCTGCCGAGCGGCGGGATCAGCGAATCCGCCCTCGACCTGAAGGCGATCGACGCGGCGCTGGGCGCCGGGACGTTGCGGACCATGGGGACGGTCGAGCAGATCGCGGTCAAGCTCGGGTAGCGCTCCGGTCATTTGTTCCGCATAGCGGTGCAAATGGCGGGCGCGCTCAATTCAGGTCCGAGCGCGGCAGCGCCGCCAGCTCGAAGTCGCGGCTGACGGCGCCGATCTCCTCCGGCAGCCGCGCCAGCTGGACGTTGGCGACGAAGTCCATCTCCTCGCCCAGCGGCCGGAAGAAGTTGTCGTAGTGGGTGGGGACGACCGCCTGCGGTTCGAGCCGGGACAGGATCCGCTGCCAGTAGTCCTCGGTGAAGCTGCGGCCGGCGACGCCGGCGAGGAAGACGTCGACGCCGCGCTCGCGCACCGCCTCGTCTACCAGGTTGGCGCTGCCCTGGTGGTAGAAGCGGACTCCGGCGACGGCGATCGTGATCCCCCACACCTGGCCGCAGCGGTAGGCGCCGGGGGAGAGCGAGTCGAGGTGGTCGCAGCAGAGTTCGCCGTCGTAGGGGACGCGAAGTCCGAGCAGCAGCTTCGAGTGCAGGCTGGGCGTGAAGGAGACCTCGAAGGGGCCGAGCTCGTAGGTCCGGTAGGGCTCGACCTCGACCGTCTGCCCGGCCAGGCCGTGCAGCGCCATCAGGTTGAGGAGCGAGCGCGAGCCGTAGGCGTCGCAGCCAAAGCGGCGGGCGATCGCCGGCGCGTCGAGCGCGTGGTCGAAGTGGGTGTGGCCGACGAGGACGCCGACGACCTCACCCGGAGCGTGGACGAAGCGGTCGAGCGCGGCCGGGTCGGGCAGCGCGGTGCGGCGCAGGGCGAGGTCGCGGAACGGCACCCGCGAGAGATAGGGATCGACGAACAGGGTCTTGCCCTCGTAGGTGAGCCGGTAGCCGGAGACGCCGAGCCATTCGACCTCGAGCCCGGCCGGCAGCTGCAGCCGCCGCGCCTCCAGCTCGCCCAGCGCCTGGCGGTCGTCGCGTTCGCTGGAGCGGCGCGTCGCCCGCGCCTTCGCCAGGTCGGCCAAGTGCCTGAGGGGTCCTGCCATTACCTTGATCTTGCCATGGCCATCGCGACCGCAACCTCGCTCGACGTCTACGTCGGCGGCAAGCAGCTCTTCGAAGACGTCGGCTTCAAGCTGGAGCCGCGGGAACGGATGACGCTCTCCGGCCGCAACGGGGCCGGCAAGTCGACCCTGCTGCGGGTGCTGGCCGGGGAGCTGGCCCCCGACTCGGGCTCGCTGACCGTGCAGCGCGGCGCCCGGGTCGCCCTCCACGACCAGCGGCCGCCTCGCGATTCGCAGGCGACCCTGGGCGACTACGTCTTCTCCGGCCGCACCGACATGCTCGAAACCGAGGTCGAGCTGGAGCGGCTGGAGGGGGAGATGACCGGCGAGGCGGGCGAGGAGACGATGCGCGCCTACGCCGCCGCCCAGCAACGGCTCGAAGCCGGCGGTGGCTACCGCTGGCGCGACGGGGTGCTGGAAGTCCTCCGCGGCCTGGGCTTCGACTCCGAGCAGGCCGACCGCAAGCTCGCGACCTTCTCGGGCGGCGAGCTGACCCGCGCCTCGCTCGCCCGGGCGCTGGCCACCCGCCCCGACCTGCTGCTGCTCGACGAGCCGACGAACCATCTCGACATCCCCTCGCTGGAGTGGCTCGAGCGCTACCTGGTCGATCTCGACTCCGCCGTCGTCCTCGTCGCCCACGACCGCTGGTTCCTCGAGGCGGTCGGCACCTCGGTCCTGGAGCTGGAGGCCGGCCGCGCCCGCTTCTTCGCCGGCCCCTGGCACGCCTGGCGCGAAGAACAGGCGAAACGGGAGATCGCCCTCGGCAAGGCGATCGAGCGCCAGCAGGCGGAGATCGCCCGGATGGAGCGCTTCGTCGAGCGCTTCCGCTACAAGGCCTCGAAGGCCCGTCAGGCGCAGTCACGGGTGAAGATGATCGAGAAAGCCAAGCGCGACGGGCCGATGGCCGAAAAGCGCGACGGCCGCATGCTGCGCTTCCACTTCAAGCCGCCGGAGCGGCCGGGGCGGGTGGTGCTGAAACTGGTCAAAGGCAGGCTCGAGGTGCCGGGCCGGGTCCTGCTCGACAGCGCCGACCTCGAAATCGAGCGCGGCGAACACGTCGTCCTGGTCGGTCCCAACGGGGCGGGCAAGACCACCCTGATCGAGACCCTCGCCGGTCAGCGCGAGCCCGCCTCCGGCAGCGTCCGCACCGGCCACAACGTCAAGCTTGGCTACCTCTCCCAGCACGCCGAGACCGCGGCCGGCAGCGGCAGCGTGCTCGACGCGGCGAAGCGCGAGACCGGCCTCAACGAGGTCAAGGCCCGTACCCTGCTCGGCGGCTTCCTCTTCTCCGGTGCCGACGTCGAGAAACAGCTCTCCGACATCTCCGGCGGCGAGCAGCGACGGCTCTCGCTAGCGATCCTCGTCGCCTCCGGCGCCAACGTCCTCGTCCTCGACGAGCCGACCAACCACCTCGACATCGAGAGCCGCGAGGCGCTCGAGGACGCGCTGACCGAGTTCGAGGGAACGGTGCTGCTCGTCTCCCACGACCGGGCGCTGCTGGAGGCGGTCGGCGCCCGCACCCTCGTCTGCGAGAACGGCCGCCTGGAGAGCCACCCCAGCGGCTGGGCCGAGTACCAGGCCCGCCGCGACGAGGCCCAGGCGGCGAGCGCGCCGGCGAACCCCGACTCTGGGGGCGGCAAGAAGTACAGCGCCACCAAGCCGGCGCAGAAAGCGGCGCGCAAGGCGGAGAAGCTGGAGCAGCGGATCGAGAAGGCGGAGGCGAAGCTGCGCGAGCTCGAGGACGAGCTGGCCGACCCGGTGGCCTGGTCGAGCCCGGGCCGGGTCGAGCGGGCGACCAAGCGCCACGAAGAGGCCAAGGCGGCGGTGGAAAAGTTGTACGAAGAGTGGGAGAAGGCTCAGACGGCTGCCGAGGTCTGACCAAGCAGATCAAGGACGCAGGGAGCGAAGCGTGCTCTGCACGTGAGCGACCGAGGACGCCGAGATGCGCCGGTCAGAGCTTGGCAGCGAGGACGACCCGGGTGTCCTTCGCCGGCGCCAGGGTGATGTTGCGGACCCTGACCTTTTCCGGCTTCGGCCCGGCCGGGCGCAGCTCGGCGCGGTCGACGAACTCGCGCAGGATCGTCCGCATCTCGTATTCGGCGAAGGCGGCGCCGATGCAGCGGCGGATGCCGCCGCCGAAGGGGATCCAGGCGTAATTGTCGACCTTGGCCTCGAGGAAGCGCTCGGGCCGGAACTCGTGCGGCCGGGGGAAGACGTCCTCGCGGTAGTGGAGGGCGGCGATCGCGGCGAGGACGAAGCTGTCTGCGGGCAGCTCGTAGCCGCCGATCGTCGCTGGGGCTTTCAACTTGCGGCCGACGTCGACGATCACCGGGCGGGCGCGCAGCACCTCCTTGACCGTGGCGCCTAGGTAGTCCTCGTCACCGGCGGCGAGAGAGTCGCGCAGCTTCGCCAGCACCGCCGGGTTGCGGTTCAGCAGCTCAACCGCCCAGGCGAGGCCGGTCGCGGTCGTCTCGTGGCCGGCGCCGAGCACGGTGACCAGCTCGTCGCGGAGTTCCTCGTCGCTCATCGGATTGCCGTCCTCGTCGCGGGCCTCGAGCAGCAGCGAGAGGACGTCGTCACGCTCCGCGTGGCCGACCTCGGCGCGGCGCAGCCTGATCTCTTCGTAGATGAACTCGTCCAGCGCCGCGCGCGAGCGGAGGAAGCGGGGCCAGGGGCTGCCGGGGCCGAGGTTTCGGCGCAGAAAAGGGAATGAGGTGATGACGCCGACGCGGCGGGCGAAGTCCTCGATCAGCCGCCCGAAGCGGGCCAGCCGCTCCTCGTCGTGAACCCCGAAGACCGCGCGCATGATCACCGCCAGAGTGATCCGCTGGGTGTGGGGGCGCATCGCGAACGGCTCGCCGAGCGGCCAGCTCTCCATCTCCTGGCGGGTCATCTCGACGATCAGCTCGCCGTAGCGCTGGATCCGCTCGCCGTGGAAGGGCGGCAGCAGCAGCTTGCGCTGGCGCATGTGGGGCGCATCGTCGAGGGTGAGGACCGAGTTCGGCCCCAGCGCCGGCTCCAGCACGGTGGCGTTGGCCTCGCCGGCGTGGAAGTCCTCGGGCGGGCCGGTGAAGAGCGCTTTGACCAGGTCGGGCCGGGCGACGTAGACGATGCGGCCGAAGTAGGGGAAGCGGATCGTGAAGATGTCCCCGTAGCGGCGCTGGCGGGCGGCGAGGAAGCCAAGCGGGTCGCGGGCGTAGCTGGCCGCTTGTCTGACCGCGGTACTGCGCGGCCCTGGGGGAAAGGCCTTGCGGCCGGCGGGGGTGCGCGGCGGGGTGAGGACTGCTTGCTCCATCTCGAGCAGGGTATGCAAAAACTGGCCAGACAGCCAAACAGCCTGCGCATCGTCTGAGGTCGTTCTGGCGCTTTTGCACACCAGAGCCCCCCTATTCAGTGACCCCCCTCACACAAGGGGCGTTATGTGAGTGATTTTTTCAATGAAGAGGTCGAAGATGGCCCCGGAAACACCGATTTCGTGGATCGAAGCGCTCCGAGAAATGCTCCCCGTAAATGACCCATCGACGCTTTCCTATCTCGCTTTCGGAGTGAGCGTGATCTTTGCGCTTCCATACTTTGGCCGTGCGGTTATCGCATTCCTTCGGGAGTGGGACGACTACCGGGCCGATCGCTGAACGGCCGATCGCGAATGCGATGCTCAACGCTGCCGGTCTCAGAAGACGATCGTGCGCTCGCCGTCGACCAGTACCCGGTCGTCGAGGTGGGCCATCACCGCGCGGGCGAGGACGAGGCGCTCGATGTCGCGGCCGATACGGATCATGTCGGCGACCTCGTCGCGGTGGTCTACGGGCTCGACGTCCTGGGCGATGATCGGGCCGGCGTCGAGCTCGGCGGTGACGTAGTGGGCGGTGGCGCCGATCAGCTTCACGCCGCGCTCGTAGGCGCGGTGGTAGGGGTCGGCGCCGACGAAGGCGGGCAGGAAGCTGTGGTGGATGTTGATCGCCGGCGCGGCGAGGGCGCGGAGGAAGTCGTCGGAGAGGATCTGCATGTAGCGGGCGAGGACGAGCAGGTCGACGCCGCCCAGCAGGTCCAGCGCCCGGCGCTCGGCCTCCTTCTTGGCGCCCGCCTCGACCGGGATGTGGTGGAAGGGGAGGCCGACCGCTTCGACCTGGGCCGCCTGGTCGGGGTGGTTGGAGATCACCGTGACCAGCTCGCCGCCGAGGTCGCCGTTCCGCCAGCGCCAGAGCAGATCGGAGAGGCAGTGGTCCTCACGCGAGACCATCACCGCGACCCGCTTCGTGCGGCCGGTCTCGGCGAACTCGTAGTCCATCTCGAACGGCTCGCCGATCTCCGCCGCGAAGCGCCGCTCCAGCCCCTCGCGCTCGGCCTCCGGCACGCGGTCGAAGACCATCCGCATGAAGAAGCGGCCCTCGGCGGTCGAGTGCTGGTCGACGTCGACGATGTTGAGCCCCGACTCGGCGAGGAAGCCGCTGACCTGGGCGATCAGGCCGGGGCGGTCGGGACAGGCAAGCAGCAGCCTTGAGGTCGGAGCGTCTCCCATCCGCCGATCATCGCGGATAGGCTGCCGCCGATGCGACTGGGAGCGATCCCCGACAGCCTGATCGAGCGGCTCGGCCTGCTGCTCGGCAAGGTGCCGACGCCGATCGGCGAGGCGATGTACTCGATGCCGGTGGCGCGCTCGCTGCAGGTGGCGCAGCGGACCGGGATCCTCGGGGCGCTGGCCGAGGGGCCGCGCGACCCGGCCGAGCTGGCCGAGCACCTGGGGCTGCAGGCGACCGGGACGCTGCGCGTCCTCGACGTAATCGCGACCCTCGGCCACGTGCGGCAGAACCCCGACGGGACCTACGAGATGACCAAGGCCGGCCGCCGCTGGCTCGACCCGCGCTCGGAGACCTACCTCGGCGACTTCCTCGCCGACACCTACGAGTACTGGGACTGGTACGCCGGCCTGGAAGACCTGGTCCGCGACGGCAAGCACGTCGAGCTGCACGCGAAAGCTCCCGACGACCCCTACTGGCAGTCCTACATCCGCGGCCAGTACCAGCTGGCGCGGCTCAACAGCGCCGAAGTCGCAAAGACGATCCCGCTGGCGCGCGGCGCCCACTCGGTGCTCGACGTCGCCGGTGCTCACGGCGAGTACTCGATGGCGCTCTGCCGCCGGCACGAGGGGCTGCGGGCGACGATCGTCGACCTGCCCGGCAGCGCCGCGGTCGGCGAGCAGATCGTCGCCGAGGCGGGGATGGGGGACCGCGTCCGCCACCTGGTCGGCGACATGTTCGAGGTCGACTACGACGGCCACTACGACGGGGCCCTCTGCTTCAACATCGTCCACCACCTCTCGCCCGATCAGACCCGGGCGCTTTTCCACCGCATCCACGCGGTGCTGCGGCCCGGCTCGCCGCTCTGCGTCCTCGACCTCTACGACCGACCGGGGGGCAAGCAGGCCAACCTCGCCTCGATCCTCGGCCTCTTCTTCCACCTCACCTCCGGGGCCGACACCTACACCGTCGACGAGGTGTCTCGCTGGATGAGGGAGAGCGGCTACGGCAGCGTCGAGGTCAAGTCCCTGCGCAACCTGCCTGACCTGCGGCTGCTGGTCGCCAAGGCCGCCTGAAACGTTTCGTCTGAGAATTTTGGTAGTCTCGCCGAGATGGTTTCGGCAGAGGCTCAGTCAAGACATGGCGCAAGGAGGGTGCTGGCAGTCCTAGGTGTCGCGGTCTGCGCTGCGGGAATCATCCTGCTTGTCAAGGGGCTGTATCCGGTTGACCTGCCGCTGACGAGAAACCCAGACTTCATCGACAACGTCTTCGACAATCGGGGCGTTATCTGGGCGGCGCGTCTTCTTCTCGTTTCGGCCGCCGCGGTTTTGGCCTTCGGCGGCGTCTTCATCGTCGTCTCGACTGGGATTCGAATGAAGAACCGCGAGTGGTTGCGAAGGGCGGGTCCATTCGAGATCTCCGAGACGGCGGTGAGTGAGGTCGAAAGGCAGCTGGATCAATGGCGTGTTGCAGCTCAGGCCAGGCAGAAAAAGGTGCTCGAATTAACGGAGCGCTTGGATGAATCGGAGGAACTGATTGCGGAGCTCGACGAGATCGTGGCGAGCTCACTCGAATGATCCGTCCGCTGAATACCTTGAGAGGGGCAGATATGACTTATGAGCAGATACATAAACGAGTGGAGCGAACGCTGAGGCTGAATAGGGCCGCCGTCAAGCGGGCGAATGAGAGCGCGCAGAGACTGGACCGTCTTGCCGAACTGTCTGAGCCGATTCTTGATCGCGCATTCAGGGAACTTCGCCGGGGCATTCGTTAGCCGCGGCGCCGCAAGATCCCAGCCATTGAAGTGAGCGGGCGGACCCAATTCGTGCCTGAGCTTGTGCGTAATGTTGCGAGCCCTAGCGCTTATGTGATCTGGGCCACACATGAAGGGAGCGCGAGACGCCACGGTTTCGCGCTTGCTCACAAAACGCAAACATTTCACCCCGATCTTGTTCATCCTCCTTGCCTTCCCGGCTGCGGCCCTGGCTGCCGGCGGGGAGGAGGGGACCAACGCAGGACCCGCCGTCGGCCAGGCCGAGGTGGCTCCGCTGGCGCCGCTGCAGCGGCCGGTTGATCGCTTCCACCATGTGGTGAGGATGATCGCCGCCGACATCCGCGCCGAAGAACGCGCCGCCGCGGAGCGGAAGGAGCGCGAAGAAGAGGAACGCTTCGCCGAGCTGGGCGTCTCGATGGCGACGCTGGAATCGATCGCCTCCTGCGAGTCCGGCGGCGACCCGACCGCGGTCTCCTCCGACGGCAGCTACCGCGGCAAATACCAGTTCGACTTCGGCACCTGGGAATCGATGGGCGGCAGCGGCGACCCCGCCGCAGCTCCCGAGGCCGAGCAGGACTACCGGGCGGCGCTGCTCTACGCGCAGTCCGGCTCCAGCCCCTGGCCCGTCTGCGGTTAAACGCGCCTACGGCGCAACTACGATCCGGGAATGGCTGAGGAGAAAGTTCCCGCACCCGATCCAGAGGGGCCACAACGAAAGCCGCCGAAAGAGGCGATTGCCGAGGCTCGGGTGCGGGCGCCGACGCGGGGCAACCGCAGGCTGGAGAGCTTTCTCGAGGCGGTCAACTCCGACGAGCAGGTGCGGGCATGGTGGTACATGACCCAGGTCCACGCCGAGCGGCTGGGGATGTCGGACCACAGCTGGGTCCACATGCAGATCGTCCTCAACATCGCCCTGCGGCTGCTGCGGCTGCTGGTGCGCGCCGGGGTCGAGCCGGCGATGGTGGCCGACCACGGGATGCGCGATCGCGACGCCGAAGTCGTCGTCGCCGGCGGCGCCCTGCTGCACGACGTCGGCATGTCGATCCACCGCGCCGACCACGAGGCCTACTCGCTCTTCCTTGCCAACGGCGCCCTGCAGCGCCTGCTCGCCGACGTCTACAAGGAGCCGGAGCGGACGGTCGTCGCCTCGGAGATCCTCCACGCGATCATCGGCCACCGCCGCCGCGGCGAGCCCTACACGCTCGAGGCCGGCGTCGTCCGCGTCGCCGACGCCCTCGACATGGCCCAGGGCCGCACCCGGATCCCGCTCGAGTCCGGCCACGAGGGGATCCACTCGATCTCCGCCGCCGCCGTCGACGAGGTCACGATCGGCCAGGGCGACGAGCGGCCGGTGAAGATCGAGATCCAGCTGAACAACTCGGCCGGCATCTTCCAGGTCGACGACCTGCTGGCGACCAAGATCCGCGGCACCCCGCTCGAGGGCAAAGTCGAAGTGGTCGCCAAGGTCGAGGGCGAGACCGAGAAACGCCTGCTCAGCGGCTTCCGGCTGTCCTGAGTCAGCCGGCGGCGTCGAGCTCGGCGATCAGCGCCTCGACCCGCCGCCCGATCTCGTCTCGGGTCGCCCGCACCGCCTCAACCGCCTGGCCCTTGGGGTCGGGCAGGTCCCAGTCGACGTAGCGGACGCCGGGCACGTAGGGGCACTTGTCGCCGCAGCCCATCGTCACGACGACGTCGGCCCATTCGGCGTCCTCGGTGCTGAGCAGCTTCGGCCTGCGGTCGGCGAGGTCGATCCCGATCTCGTTCATCACCTCGACCACCTCGGGGTGCACGCGCTCGCCGGGCGTCGTCCCGGCCGAGCGTGCCTCGTGGCGACCTTCGGCCACGCGTTCGAACAGCGCCTGGCTCATCTGCGAGCGGCCGGCGTTGTGGAGGCAGACGAAGAGGGCGCGGGCCATCGTCGTCAACTCGGCTTGCGGGCGCGGATGATCGCCGAGCCGGCGTGCTCGTGGACCCGGTGGGTCTCGGTGATCTCGATGTCCTCCAGACCGGCGTCGCGCAGCGCCTGCTCGAACTCACGCCGCGTCAGCGCCCCGGCGATGCAGCCGGTCCACTGCGCGATGTCGGCCCGCGTCGCCGCGTCCATCTCCTCGTCGGCGATCACGTCGGAGACGGCGAAGCGCCCGCCGGGACGCAGAACCCGCGCCGCCTCGGCCAGCACGCGCGGCTTGTCGCCGGAGAGGTTGATCACGCAGTTGGAGATCACCACGTCGACCGACTCGTCGGGGAGGGGGATCGCCTCGATCTCGCCGCGCAGCCACTCGACGTTCTCGATCCCGGCCTTGTGCTGGTTCTCGCGCGCCAGGGCCAGCATCTCGTCGGTCATGTCGAGCCCGTAGGCCTTGCCGGCCGGGCCGACTCGCCTGGCCGAGAGCAGCACGTCGATGCCGCCGCCCGAGCCGAGGTCGAGGACGGTTTCACCGGGGCGCAGCTCGGCGACGGCGGTCGGGTTGCCGCAGCCGAGCGAGATCGTCGTCTCCGTGTCGGGAACGCTCCTGGCGATCTCGGCGTAGCGCGAGCGCACCGCCTCGCGGATCTGCTCGGGTGAATCGGTCAGGTCAGCCATGCTGAGAACTCCTCCAGGGACTCGGGGATGACGTAGTAGTAGGCCCACAGGCCGCGCCGCTCGGAGCCGACGATGCCGGCTTCGCGCAGCTTCTTGAGGTGGTGGGAGACGGTGGGCTGGGAGAGGTCGAAGAGCGGTACCAGCTCGCAGACGCAGACCTTGCCGGCGTGCTTGCGCAGCACGTCGACCAGTTGCAGGCGGATCGGGTCGCCGAGCGCCTTGGCGATCGTCGCCATGCGCTCGGCCTGCTCGCGCTCGACGTCGGGATAGACGACCGGCTCGCAGCAGGGCTCCCCGGCGGGGCGCTTGGTCTTCGGGGCGAGCTCCAGATCGACGGTCATCTATTTACATATATCTATTGAACTCATATCTGTCAATACATAGGATGCGCCGAGATGAGTCCCGCCCCCATGCCGCGCCGCCTGTTCGCCGAGTTCCTTGGGTCCGCCTTCCTCGCCGCCACGGTGATCGGCTCGGGGATCGCGGCCGCGCAGCTTTCGCCGGGCGACACCGGCCTCCAGCTCCTCGAGAACGCGGTGGCGACGGCGGCGGGCCTCTTCACCTTCATCCTCATGTTCGGGCCGGTCTCCGGCGCCCACTTCAACCCGGTCGTCTCGCTGGTCGACGCCGCCTTCGGCGGTCTACGCTGGCGCCACGCCTTCGCCTACATCCCGGCCCAGGTCGCCGGCTGCGTCGCCGGGGCGGTCGCCGCCAACCTGATGTTCGACCTTTCGGCGGTCACCATCGCGACCACCCACCGCGCCTCGCCTTCGCATCTCTTCGCCGAGGTGATCGCGACGCTCGGTCTGCTGCTGGTGATCTTCTCCCTGGCGCGGAGCGGACGCGGCAACCTGGCGCCGGCGGCGGTCGGCGCCTACATCGGCTCGGCCTACTTCTTCACCAGCTCGACCAGCTTCGCCAATCCGGCGATCGACGTCGGGCGCATTTTCTCCGACACCTTCGCCGGCATTGCCCCGGCATCGGTCCCGGCCTTCGTCGTCGCGCAGCTGTTCGGCGGGGTTGTGGGGATCGCGGCGATCCGCGCGCTCTACCCCGATCTGACCCCTGGAGAGGCGGCGGAGGTCATGCTGCCGCACGAGGAGGCAGACGGACCTGTGTCAGAGACGGACGCTCCGACCGCTAGTTGAACCGCGCCAGGTCGCCCTTGCGCTGTTCCTTGCGCTTCTCCAGTTTGTTTTGGATCAGCGAGAGGACGATCACGAGGGCGGCGAAGAAGGCGATCACGCCGAAGCAGAAGAAGGTCACCGTTTTGTCGGTGGTCGGGCCGGCGAGGCCGACCCCCTCGTTGGCCAGCGCCATCGGGGCGGCGGTCAGCATCAGGGCCCAGATCGAGAGCAGGGCTGCGGCGGTGCGCTTCACGGGCGGGAATTTAGCGCACATATAGGCGGCGCTGCGTAGGATGCGCCGCCATGTCTGAGTTAGAGGCGCTCCTGCTGGGGGTGGTCCAGGGGCTGACCGAGTTCCTGCCGATCTCCTCCTCCGGCCACCTGATCCTGGTCCCCTGGCTCCAGGACTACACCTTCCTGCAGGAACACCCGGAGTTCAACAAGACCTTCGACGTCGCCCTCCACGCCGGCACCCTGATCGCCGCGATCGCCTACTTCCGGGTCGAGGTCGTGGTCCTGATCCGCGGCTTCCTCCAGGCCGCGCGCCAGCGCGCGATCGAGACCCAGGAGCAGCGGCTCTCGGTGGCGATCGCGATCGGCACCGTCCCGGCGGTGATCGCCGGCGGCCTCGGCGCCAGCTTCATCGACGAGCACCTCGGCGAGCCGTGGATGATCGCGATCCAGCTGATCTTCTTCGGCTTCCTGCTCGGCGTCGCCGACAAGATGCCCCAGCGCCGCAACCTCGAGGACACCGGCCTGCGCGACGGCTGGTACGTCGGCCTCGCCCAGGTGCTGGCGCTGGCGCCGGGGACCTCGCGCTCGGGGATCACGATCACCGCCGCCCGCTGGCTCGGGCTCGATCGCGACTCGGCCGCCCGCTTCTCCTTTCTGCTGCTGATCCCCGCGGTCGCCGGCGCCACCGTCTACAAGGCATACGAGTCGATCAGCGAAGGGCTGCCCTCCGGGGTGGCCGGGCCGATGATCGTCGGCACGATCGCCGCCGCGGTCTCCGGCTACCTGGCGATCGCCTGGCTGCTGCGCCTGCTGCGGACGACCAGCTACCGGCCCTTCGTCCTCTACCGCTACGTGGTCGGGATCGGGATCCTGCTGATCATCGCCACCGGCCTGCGCCCGGCGACGTTCTGAGCGACCCTCGTAGTGGGGGCCACTTGCCGCAAATTCGGGGTACGACCTGACCAACCTGTGAAAATGGTGTGAACGCAGGCAGTTTGGCGCTGATTCGTGTGCATACAATCCGCCCATCAAGCACACCGCGCCTTTGAATCCCACCCCGGCGCAGTCGCAATCTTGAACTCCCAACAGACCATCAGGCTCGGCGTCATCGACACCGACAGCGGCTTCGTCACGGTCCTCGCCAAGCGCGCGGACGCGGCCGGCTGGCAGCTGCGCCAGGCGACCGGAGCTGTCCCGGCCCAGGAAATGGTCGCGATGAAGCTGAACGCGGTCCTGATCGACCCGGCGGTAATCGGCGACGAAGCCTGGGAGTACCTCGACCGGATCTGCGGCGAGCTCCCCGACCTCGGCGTGGTCGTCTGCACCAGCCGCTCGACCGTTGCCCAGCGGGTGCGCGGACTGCGGCTCGGGGTCGACGACTGGATCACCAAGCCCTGCCATCCCGAGGAGGCGATGGCGCGGGTGGAAGCGGTGACCCGGCGCCGCCGGCGCGCCCGCAGCGAGGCCGAGGCCGGTCCGCTCACTGCGGGCGAGCTCGAGGTGCGGCCCGACCGGTTCCAGGCCTTCGCCGCCGGGGAGAGCCTCGATCTGACTCGCCGTGAGTTCGAGCTCCTGCATCTGCTCGCCGACAGCAAAGGCCAGGTGCTGGAGCGGGAGACGATCTACCAGCGGGTCTGGGGTTACGCGATGGCCCACGGTGACCGCTCGGTTGACGTCTTCATCCGCAAGCTGCGCCAGAAGCTGGAGAAGCGGTCTCCTTCGTGGGCCTACATTCACACCCATTTCGGCGTCGGCTACCGATTCGACCCGGAACCCGCCGGGATCGTCAAAGAGCAGATCCTCGCCGCCGACCCGAACGCCCCGGAGTTCACGGATCGTTCACAAGAGCTTCACGACGAGGTAACCGTCAGCTCGTAGCCGCTCGCGATCCTCGCGGGCATGGGGAAGCTGGAGATCAAGCCGGAGGAGCACGCGGCGCTCGTCGACGGCCGCCCCCTGAGCTTGACCGTCCGCGAGCTGCAGCTGCTGGTCACCCTCTCGCAGCACCCGCAGCGGATCATGACCCGCGAGGAGCTGTTCGCCGAGGTCTGGGGTGGGCAGCCGCGCAGCGACGATCGCTCGGTCGACGTCTACGTCAGCCGCCTGCGCTCGAAGCTCGGCGAAGCGATGCCCGGAGCCAGCCTGATCCACACCCACAACGGCATCGGCTACCGCTTCTCACCCGATGGCTGAATCCGCCGGCTGCCGGCCTGGCTTTTACATCTTTTTTACAACCTCGACACACCCACGTAACAAGCTGCGAGGTGGCTGCTGCGACGCTGCCGCAAGTTGTATCCACCCCAAGCTTTACGCAACCAGAAGGAGACAGAGTGACCAGCTCCAAGTGGCTCGTGGCGATCGTCGCCGCGGCAATCCTCGTTCTCGGCGTTGCCGCCTGCGGCAGCAGCGATGACACCACCTCCAGCGGCAGCGGCGGAGGCGGAGACCTCTCCGGCTCGATCCGCATCGATGGATCCAGCACCGTCGCACCGCTGACCGAAGCGGTCGCAGAGCAGTTCATGTCCGAAAACTCGGGTGTGCGGGTCACGGTCGGGACCTCGGGCACCGGTGGCGGCTTCGAAAAATTCTGCGCCGGCGAGACCGACATCAGCGACGCATCCCGCGCGATCGAGCCCGAAGAGGAGCAGGCCTGCAAAAAGGACGGGGTCGGTTACCAGGAGGTTCACATCGCCACCGACGCGCTGACGGTGATGATCAACAACGAGAACCCCGTCTCCTGTCTCACCGTCGACCAGCTCGCGGCGGTCTGGGGCCCGGATTCCAAGATCAGCAACTGGAGCGAAATCCCCGATCTGAAGGAAGAATTCGACGAGGAGCTGGCGCTCTTCGGCCCCGGCACCGACTCGGGCACCTTCGACTACTTCACCGAATCGATCAACGGCGAAGAGGGCGTCACCCGCAAGGACTACAACAACGTCGGCGAGGACGACAACGCCACCGTCAAAGGCGTCGAGGGCTCGCCGGGCGGAATGGGCTACGCCGGATTCTCCTTCTACACGGAGAACGAAGGCAGCCTGAAAGCGCTGGAAGTCGACAACGGCGATGGCTGCGTGCCGCCGTCGGTCGAAACCGCTCAGGACGGCAGCTACGCGCCGCTGAGCCGGCCGCTGTTCGTCTACCCGAGCGAGGAGGCGCTGCAGAAGCCCGAGGTGAAGGCGTTTGTCGACTACTACCTCGAAAACGTCAACTCGGTCGCCGAATCCCTCGGCTTCGTGCCGCTGACCGACGAACAGCTGTCCGAGTCCGAAGCGGCCGCCGAAAAAGCCGGCGTCTAGAGGCAGCGACCTCAGTTGAGCAGCGAGATGACCACTGCACCGGAGCCGGCGGGAGGCAACCCCCGCCGGCTCCAGGCGCAGAGCAAGCGCTACGGCGAGCGGCTGATCAAATGGCTGCTCGCCTTCTGCGCGATCCTCTCGGTCCTCACCACGACCGCGATTCTCGTCTCGCTGCTGCTGCCGACGATCGAATTCTTCGGCATCGTCAACTTCTTCGACTTCATCACCGGCAGCGACTGGTCGCCCCAGTTCGAGCCGCCCAGCTTCGGGGTGCTGGCGATCGTCGCCGGCACCGTCAACGTGGCTCTGTGGGGGATGCTGGTCGCGATCCCGGTCGGGCTGGGCTCGGCTGTCTACCTCAGTGAGTACGCCTCGCCCCGCATGCGCAAGACGATCAAGCCGGTGCTGGAGATCCTTGCCGGCATCCCCACGGTCGCGATCGGCTTCTTCGCGGCCAGTTTCATCCTCCCCAACATCATCGTCCCGATCTGGCCCGGCGAGTTCCTCGGCGGGGCGGAAGGGAAACCCTTCATGGCTCTGGCGGCCGCGCTCGGCATCGGTCTGATGGTCGTGCCGATCATCGCCTCCCTATCCGACGACGCGATGCGGGCCGTCCCCCGCGGCCTGCACGAAGGCGCCTACGCTCTCGGGGCGACCAAAGCCAAGGTGGCGACGAAAGTGATCTTCCCGGCGGCCCTCTCGGGGATCGTCGCCTCGGTCGTGCTGGCGATCTCGCGGGCGGTCGGGGAGACGATGATCGTCGTGCTCGCCGCCGGCTCGACCCCGCAGATGACCCTCAACCCGGTCGAGCCGATCCAGGCGATGACGTCCTATATCGCGGTGACCGCCACCGGCGACATCCCCGCCGGCTCGATCGACTACAAATCGGTCTTCGCGGTCGGCACCCTGCTGTTCGTCATGACCCTGGTGATGAACGTGATCAGCATCCGCCTGGTCCGCAAGTACCGCGAGGTCTACGACTGATGGCTGGCATCGGCGCCCGTCGCAATCGCCTGGCCGTGGCCGGCGCCCGGGCGACGACCGAGGCGATGCTGGGGGGGCAGCCACGTAGCGACGTGATTCGTAACGCCGTCTTCGCCGGCCTGCTGCTGCTGGCGGTGGGGATCGCCCTGGCGGGGCTGCTGGCCCTGCTGATCCAGGCCTTCGCCAAAGGCGCTCCGGCGCTCAGCCCCGACCTGATCACGAACCCCCCCTCGACTGCCTTTCCCGAGAAAGCCGGCTACCGGCCGGCGATCATCGGATCGCTGCTGCTGATCGCCGGCGTCATCCTCTTCGTGGTGCCGGTCGGCGTCGGCGCGGCGCTCTACCTCGAGGAGTACGCCGACAAGACGCGCTGGTGGAACCGGCTGATCGAGGTGAACATCCAGAACCTCGCGGCGGTGCCCTCGATCATCTACGGGATCCTCGGCCTGGGCTTCATCGTCCGCGGCCCCCTCGACCTCGGCTTCATCCTCGCCGCCGGTTCGCTCACCCTCGCCCTGCTGGTCCTGCCGATGGTGATCATCGCCGCCCGCGAGGCGATCCGCGCCGTGCCCGACTCGATCCGGCAGGGCTCGCTGGCGCTCGGGGCGACGCAATGGCAGACGATCCGCCGTCAGGTCCTGCCGGCCTCGATCCCGGGTATCGCGACCGGGGTGATCCTCGCCGTCTCCCGCGCCCTTGGCGAGACGGCGCCGCTGCTGCTGGTCGGCGCGACCGTATTCGTCACCTTCGATCCGACCTTCTTCGGCACCGACGGCTACTCCGCGATGCCGGTGCAGATCTTCAACTACGCGCTACGGCCGCAGGAGGAGTTCCAGCAGCTCGCCGCCGCGGGCATCATCTTGATGCTCGTGGTCCTGCTGGCGATGAACTCCTTCGCGATCTGGCTACGAAATCGTTACGAGCAAAGGTGGTAGGTGGTCTACTTTGAAAGGACAGATGGCCCAGGACGAGATCAGACCTGAGGCGGCACGGGAGACCCGCGAAGCGGCGGCCGAGAGGGCGTCGATCGCGGTGCGCCCCGAGTTTCGCTCCCACGATGCCGCCGGCTTCGAGGACAAGGTCTTCGAGATGAAGGGGATCGACGTTCGCTACAGCGGCGTGGCCGCCGTCAAAGGGATTTCGATGGACGTCGGCCGCAAGCAGGTGACGGCGCTGATCGGGCCCTCCGGCTGCGGCAAGAGCACCCTGCTCCGCTGCCTCAACCGGATGAACGATCTGATCCCCAACGCCGAAGTGGAAGGGGAACTTCTCTACCACGGCGAGGACCTCTACGGGCCAAAGGTCGATCCGGTCCAGGTTCGAAAGCTGATCGGGATGGTCTTCCAGAAACCGAACCCGTTCCCGAAGTCGATCTACGACAACGTCGCTTTCGGCCCCCGGATCCTCGGCCGCAAGGACGGTCTCGACGAGACCGTCGAGAAGGCGCTGCGCGGAGCGGCGCTCTGGGACGAGGTCAAGGACCGGCTCAAGGACAACGCCTTCGGTCTCTCCGGCGGCCAGCAGCAGCGCCTCTGCATCGCCCGCTGCATCGCGGTCGAGCCGGACACGATCCTGATGGACGAGCCCTGCTCGGCGCTCGACCCGATCTCGACCGGGAAAATCGAGGACCTGATGATCGAGTTGAAAGAGCAGTTCTCGATCGTGATCGTCACGCACAACATGCAGCAGGCGGCGCGGGTCTCGGACCGGACCGCCTTCCTGATGGTCGAGCTCGACGCCGAAGAGCACAACCGCTGGGGCCGGCTGGTCGAGTACGACGTGACCGAGAAGATCTTCACCAACCCCGCCGACAAGCGCACCGAGGATTACGTCTCCGGGAAAGTCGGCTGATGGCCGAGAGCGTCCGCGTGTACTACCAGGAGGAACTCGAGAACCTCGAGGCCAGCGCGCTGGAGGGGCTCGACATGGTCAACACGGCCTTGCTTCGGACGATGGAAGCGGTCGAGCACCAGGACGTCGAGCTGGCCCAGGTGGTGATCGCCGACGACGACCGGATCGACGGGCGCTACCTGGAGGTGCATCAGAGCCTGATCACGCTGCTGGCGACGCAGTCGCCGGTCGCGACCGACCTGCGGCTGATCTCCTCGCTGCTGCACGTCCTGAAGAGCATCGAGCGGATGGGTGACCAGTGCGTCAACGTCTGCAAGGTGATCCCGCTTACGGGCACGCAGGCCCCGGCCGACCCGGAGATGGTGAAGCTGATCCTGACGATGGGCGGCCACACCCGGACGCTGATCACCCAGTCGAAGCGGGCTTTCGAAGAGCGCAACGTGGAGATGGCGCGCGACCTGGTCCGTCGCGACGACGTGGTCGACAACCTCAACCGCGAGTGCTTCCACCTGGCGCTGGAGATCGGCGACGACGCCGACCGCCGTGAGTGGGCGATGACGATGCTGCTGTCGGCGCGGGCGATCGAGCGGGTCGCTGACAACGCGGTGGACATCGGCGAGCAGGTCGCCTTCATCGTCACCGGGTTGTTCCGGGAGTTCGAGGACGCGTCGCATCCTTCTTAGCCGCGGTTGAGATCCGGGCTGCCTGGGAAGATGCGGAGTCTGTGCCATGACTCTCTGTGCGGCGATAGATATCGGCTCCAACACGACTCGGCTGCTTGTGGCCGAGCCGGTTGACGGGCAGTTGAAGAAGGCGATGGAGCAGAGGGCCTATACGCGGATCGGCAAAGCGGTCGACGGCAAGGGCCGGATCTCGGAGGAGAAAGTCGAGGAAGTCGGCGAGGTCGTCGGGACCCAGGTGCGCTTGGCTAAGGAGCTGGGCGCAAAGGAGATCCGCGCTGTCGCCACCGCCGCGATCCGCGAGGCGAAGAACGGCGAGGACGCCGCCGAGGCGGTCGCCGCCGCCGCGGGCCTTCCGATCGAGATCCTCTCCGAGCAGGAGGAGGGCCGCCTTTCGTTCCTCGGCGCGACCAAGACGCTCGGTCATGCGGCCGAGGGCCTGATCGGCGTCGTCGACATCGGCGGCGGCTCGACCGAGGTGATCCTCGGCACCGTCCCCGACGGGGTGCAGAGCGTCCGGTCCTGGCCGGTCGGCTCCGGCAACCTTGCCGACGAGCTGCTCTCCTCCGACCCGCCCTCGGCGGCGGAAATCCGCCGCACCCGCGACCGCATCGAGGATATCTTCGAGGGGGTCGAGATCGAGCGCCCGGCCCAGGCCGTCGCGGTCGGCGGCTCCGCCACCAGCTTGCGCCGCCTGGTCGGCGCCGTGCTCGAGTACGAGACGCTGGAGCGCGGCATCCGCGTCCTCTGCGGCGACCCCGCCGCCGATGTTGGCCGCCGCTTCGAGCTGGACCCCACCCGCGTCCGCATCCTCCCGACCGGCGTCCTTCTCCTGGAGAAGCTCTCCGACCTACTGGGTCAGCCCCTCCAGATCGGCAAGGGCGGCCTCCGCGAGGGAGTCATCCTCGACCTCCTCAACGGCAGCGCCAACGGCAGCTCCCCCGAGCGCGTCGCCGCTTAGCCGAATTCTTCGCGCAGGGCTCTTCGCATTCCCTCGCGGACTCGGGCGCGTTCTTCCCTGCTCCTCGCGTGTTCTTCTCTCATGCGAAGAATTTTTTCGACTTCCGCGGGCCTGCGTCGCACGACTTCGAGCGCCCTCTCGAAGTCGAAGACTTCCGAGCCCTCCGCCAGTCGATGCGCGAGGTTGCGTTGTTCACGTTCGGTCATCGCTCTAAATCTAGTTTCGGCTGCGTTCTGTCTGCAGCAGTTTCGTTCCTCAGCTGCTCGAGCTCATCGTGCGCGTCGGTCAGTCCCTCGACGAGGGCATCGGTGGCTCTCTCCAGCGCTTCGACCTTTGCGTCGGTCAGCTCTGCCGACCGGTCGGTTTCCTCGGCGAACCTCGCGCCTCGGGTCGATATCTCGATTGGCAGCCGTCCGCTGATCAGTCCTGAGAACGCCGGAGTGATTAGCAGGAGACAGGCATAGAAGGCGAGGAGGGAGACCTCCAGTCGATATAGCCACACCTGTCCGAGAGCGACTGCAGGCAGCGCTGCGGCGGGTGCGAGGACCGCAGTGAGGATCGCTACGCCAAGGGCCGCACCGATGAGGATGCGCACGAGGTTTCGCTCTGCTTGTCCCGCCATGCCCTGGGAAAGGATGTTGGGCCCGAAACTCTCCCCGGCGTTCTCCCCTTTTTCACATCTTTTCTCTGCTGATAGCGAACTCTGTCGGTGACAGAAACAGATTGATGAGAGGGAGAGCACCGATGACTTCCCGTGTTGACATGCATTGCCACTCGACCGCGTCGCAGTACTCGAAGCTGGGCGTCCAGCGTTCGCTGGGGCTGCCGGAGTGCGCGACCCCTCCCGAGGAGGTCTACGAGCTTGCCAAGCGGCGGGGGATGGACTTCGTCACGATCACCGACCACGACACGATCGACGGCTGTCTCGAGCTGGCCGATCGTCCCGACTGCTTCGTCTCCGAGGAGCTGACCGCCCGCTTCGCCGGCGAGCTCCAGGCGGTTCACGTCCTCTGTTACGGGATCACTCCCGGAGACCACGAGTGGCTGCAGCCGCACTCCGGCGACGTCGAGGCCTGCGCCGCATACCTTCACGACAGCGGGATCGCCTGCGCCCTGGCGCATCCCTTCTTCAACGTCGCCGCGCCGCTGACCCGGCGCCACCGGCGGCGACTGGCCGAGCTGTTCCCGATCTGGGAGGTCCGTAACGGGTCCCGGGCCGCCGAGCTGAACATGCCCGCCGCCGTCTACGTCGAGACGCACGGCGGCACCGGCATCGGCGGCTCCGACGACCATGCCGGCGTCGACATCGGCCGCACCTTCACCGAGGTGCCCGCCGCTGCCACGCCGGAAGAGTTTCTCGCCCACCTGCAGCGCGGCGACGCAGAAGCGAGTGGGGAACAGGGCAGCGCGGCGAAGTGGGCCCATGCCGCGATGGCCTTGGCGACTCGGGCTCTGGCGGTTGGGGACGGGCGGGAGCCCCTCCCCGGACAACAGCGGGGAGGGTCCGGCGAGGGGCTCCCGCCCGTCCAGCCGGGCGCTGTCTTGAAGATGGCCGAGCGGGTGATTCGGGAGGGGGCTGCCCGTGAGGGGAAGATTGCTGCTGATGTCGGGCCCGAGGACGCGCGGGCGCTCTTGGAGGCTTGGCTCGACGGGGTTGGGCTCGAGGTCCGCGGCGCCGAGCTGATCGCCTACCTGCAGGCCGACGACTTCTCCCACGCCGACCTCTACCGCCGCGCCCGCCGGCGCCACGACCGTGGTTTGCGCGCCGCGGTCGACGGCGGCGCGAAGGCGGTCTCGGGCGGCGACCTGCAGAGCGCCGTCAACGGCCTCTTCGCGGCACTCGTCCCGGCGATCCCCTACGCGCCGGCGACCGCCTTCCTCGGCGCCGAGAAGGCGAAGCTGCGGGATCGCCGCGGCGAGCGGCAGCGGGTGGCGGTGATCGCCGACGGGATCGGCTCGATGCACGGCGTCACCCACACGATCGAACAGATTCGCGAGCGCGGCGTTGCCGGCTTCGAGGTCGACATCGTCGGCACCGACCCCGGCGTCGACCGCCGCCTGCCCGCCGCCGCCGAGCTGGAGATTCCCTTCTACGAGGGGATGCGCCTCGGCGTCCCCGGCCTGCCGGACCTGGTCGAGACCCTGGCCGAGGGCTCCTACGACCTGGTCCACGTCACCGCACCTGGCCCGGCCGGGATCGCCGCGACGCTGATGAGCCGGATCACCGGCGTGCCGCTGCTGGCCAGCTACCACACCGAGATCGCCACCTACGCCGGCATGCGCAGCCAGGACAGCACCCTGGAGGCGCTGACCCGCACCGGCCTCGCCGCCTTCTACACCGCGCCCGCCGCGGTGCTCTCCCCGAGCCCCTCGGCCGACGCCTCGGTTGCCGCGCTCGGCGCTGACCCGGCCAGGATCGGCCGCTGGGAGCGCGGCGTCGACCTCGATCGCTTCGACCCGGCCAAGGCCGACCGTGACGCCTTCCCCGGCGAGATCAAGGTTCTCTACTCGGGACGCCTGACCCGCGAAAAGGGGGTCGACCTGCTGGCCGAGACCTTCATCCGCGCCCACGCGGCCGACCCGCGCCTGCACCTGCTGCTGGCCGGCGGCGGCCCCGAGGAGGACGAGCTGCGCGAGCGCCTCGGCGAGCGCGCCACCTTCCTCGGCTGGCTCTCCGGCGAGGATCTGCCGCGCGCCTACGCCAGCGCCGACGCCTTCCTCTTCTGCAGCAGCACCGACACCTACGGCCAGGTGATCCTCGAGGCGGCGGCGAGCGGCCTGCCGATTGTCGCCGTCGCCGAGGGCGGGCCGGCGGCGCTGGTCGAGAACCGCCACACCGGCCTGCTCTGCCGCCCCGACGCCGACCATCTCGCCGGGACGCTGCTGCAGCTCGCCTCCTCGCCGCAGCTGCGCCGCCAGCTCGGCGAGGCCGGCGCCCGCGCCGCTCGCGAACGTTCCTGGGAGCGCTCGATGTCCCAGCTCGCGGCCGGCTACCGGCGCGCTCTCGACGCTGCTGCGGCGGCTCCTGCGCAGACGTTCGCCCGTGCCGCCTGAGCCCGGCGATCAGCCGGGAGCCCCCCAGTACGATGGATCGATCGACGATTCCGCCCTCTATTTCAACCGCGAGCTCTCCTGGCTGGACTTCAACCAACGGGTGCTCGAACTGGCCGAGGACCCCGAGGTGCCGCTGCTCGAGCGGGTCCGCTTCTGCGGGATCTACGCCAACAACCTCGACGAGTTCTTCATGGTCCGCGTCGCCGGCCTCTTCGACCAGCTCGACGCCGGGATCGAAGCGCGCGGCCCCGACGGGCTGACCCCGAAGGAGCAGATCGACGCGATCCAGCGGCGGGTGCTGGAGCTCGACGACCGCCTCTGCGAGTGCTTCAGCGGTGACCTGCGGCCGGCGCTGGAGGAGCACGGGATCAACATCGTCACCCTGGAGACGGCGAGCGACGAGGAGCGGCGCGAGATCGACGCCCGCTTCGAGCAGCAGGTCTTCCCGGCGCTGACGCCGCTGGTGATTGGCCTCGGCCGGCCGTTCCCGTACATCTCCAACCTCTCGCTCAGTCTCGGCGTCCTCCTGCGCGACGCCGAGTCAGGCAACGAGATCATCGCCCGGGTCAAGGTGCCGAAGGAGCTGCTCGGCCGCTTCCTGCCGCTGGGCGACGACGGCAAGACCTTCGTGCCCCTGGAGGAGGTGATCGCCGCCAACCTCGACGCACTCTTCCCGGGGATCGACGTGATCGACCACGGCTACTTCCGCGTCACCCGCGACGCCGACTTCACGATCTCCGACGAGGCCGACGACCTCCTGCAGGCGGTTCAGGACGAGATCCGCCGCCGCCGCTTCGGCGAGGTGGTGCGGCTCGAGGTCGCCAGCGGGATGAACCCGAAGCTGCGCGCCCAGCTGGTCGACGCGCTGCGCCTCGAAGACCGCGAGGTCTACGACGTCGAGGGGCTGGTCGACCTGGCCGACCTCGATTCGATCGCCGGCGTCCCCGGCCACGCCGAGCTGCGCTGGCCGCCCTGGACGCCGGTCATCCAGCCGCGCCTGCAGGGCGACGACGACGACCAGGTCGACATCTTCGCCGAGATCCGCCAGCGCGACCTGCTCGTCCACCACCCCTACGACTCCTTCTCGACCTCGGTCGAGCGCTTCGTCGCCCAGGCGGTCGCCGACCCCGACGTGCTGGCGATCAAGCAGACCGTGTACCGGACCAGCGACGACTCGCCGCTGGTGCCGTCGCTGATCCGCGCCTCCGAACGCGGCAAGCAGGCGGTCTGCATGGTCGAGCTGAAAGCGCGCTTCGACGAGGAGGCCAACATCCACTGGGCGAAGTCGCTGGAGGAGGCGGGCGTCCACGTCGTCTACGGCATCCCCGGGCTGAAGACCCACGTCAAGGCGATCCTCGTCGCCCGCCGCGAGGGCGAGGAAGTGCGCGAGTACGTCCACGTCGGCACCGGCAACTACAACCCGACCACCGCCCGCCTCTACACCGATTTCGGGCTCTTCACCGCCGATCCTGACATCGGCGCCGACGTCGCCGAGATGTTCAACTTCCTCACCGGCTACGGCCGCCCGGCCGAGTACCGCAAGGTGCTGGTCTCGCCGACCACGATGCGCGACCAGGTCGTCGCCGAGATCCAGCGGACCGCCGAGGCGCAGCAGGCGGGGGAGGAGGCGCGGATCGTGCTGAAGATGAACGCGCTGGTCGACGCTCGCTGCATCCAGGCGCTGTACGAGGCCTCGCGGGCGGGGGTGCAGATTGACCTCAACGTGCGCGGCATCTGCTGCCTGCGGCCGGGGGTCGAGGGTGTCTCGGAGAACATCACCGTGCGCTCGGTGGTCGGCCGCTTCCTCGAGCACTCGCGGATCTACGCCTTCCGCCGCGGCGAGGAGACCAGGGTCCTGATGGGCTCGGCCGACCTGATGCCGCGCAACCTCGACAGCCGGGTCGAGCTGGTGGCGCCGGTCGAGGACGCGGCGCTGAAGGCGGAGATGCTCGACGTGCTCGAGCGCTGCCTGGCCGACAACGTCAACTCCTGGGAGCTCGACTCCGGCGGCACCTGGACCCGCCGCGAGCCCGACGGCGAATTGCGCAACGCCCAGGACGAGCTGCTCGCACGACATTCCGCACGTGCCGCGGAGCACCTGGCGACTTCTCCCGCCTGAGACGCGCCTCCGTCCGCCGCCTCACTAGGATGCGGCGCAGTGGCGCGCTTCTCGCTCCTTCCTCGCGACCGGACCTTCTTCGACCTCTTCATCCAAGCGGGTCAGAACTCGCTGCACGCTGCGCGCCTACTCGACGAGATGATGCACACCTGGCCCGACTCGGGCGGCCTCTCGCGCTCGATCGTCGAGGCCGAGAACGAGGGCGACAAAATCACCCACGAAATCGTCCAGCGCCTCAACTCGACCTTCGTCACCCCGATCGACCGCGAGGACATCTACGGGCTGGCGACGCAGATGGACGACATCGTCGACTTCACCGAGGAGGCCGCCGACTTCCTCGGCCTCTACAAGATCGAGGCTCCGATGGAGCAGGCCCAGGCGCTGACCAAAGTCCTGGTGGCCTCCTGCGAGCAGCTGGCGATGGGCCTGGAGGGCCTGCCCACCTTCAAGGACCTCGACAAATACTGGATCGAGATCCACCGGCTCGAGAACGACGGCGATCGGATTTCCCGCGACGCCGTCGCCTCGCTCTTCTCCAACGGCATCGACCCGATGATCGTGATCCGCTGGAAGGACATGTTCGCGGTGCTCGAGGAGGCCATCGACGCAACCGAGACCGCGGCGCAGATACTCGAGGGCATCGTCATCAAAAACTCGTGACGTGGATTCGGAAGTAATCCTCATCATCGTCATCGCCACCGCGCTGGCGTTCGACTTCACCAACGGCTTCCACGACACGGCGAACGTCGTCGCCACCTCGATCTCGACCGGGGCGGCGCGGCCACAGGTGGCGATCGGGTTCGCGGCGCTGCTCAACTTCGTCGGCGCCTTCATCTCGATCAGCGTCGCCGCGACCGTCGCCAAAGACGTCGTCAACGCCGAAGTGATCACCCCGACGATCGTCTTCGCCGGCCTGATCGGGGCGATCGCCTGGAACCTGATCACCTGGTGGTTCGGCCTGCCCTCGAGCTCCTCTCACGCGCTGATCGGCGGCGTCGTCGGCTCCGCCGTGGCGGCGGTCGGCTTCGACGCGGTGATCGCCGAAGGCCTCGTCGGCAAAGTCCTGATCCCGGCGGTCGTCGCCCCGGTGCTTGCCTTTCTCGTCGCCGGGATCGCGATCGGGATCTCCTACCGGGTGGTCGGCAAGCAGCGGCCGGGCATCGTCTCCCGCGGCTACCGCTACGGGCAGATCATCTCCGGCGGCCTGTTGGCCCTTGCCCACGGGACCAACGACGCCCAGAAGACGATGGGCATCATCACCCTGGCGCTGATCGCCAACGGAAGCCTCGGTGCCGAAGCCGACCCGCCGTTCTGGGTGATCGCCTCGGCGGCGACCGCGATCGCCCTCGGCACCTACAGCGGCGGCTGGCGGATCATCAAGACGACCGGCACCCGGATCATCAAGATGGACGCCGCCCAGGGGTTCTCGGCACAGGGGGCGGGCGCGGCGGTGATCCTCGCCTCCACCCACTACGGCTTCCCGCTCTCGACCACCCACGTGATCAACGGCGGGATCATGGGCTCCGGGGCGGCCAAACGGCTCTCGGCGGTGCGCTGGGGCGTCGCCGGCAACATCTTCATGGCCTGGGTGCTGACCCTGCCGGCGGCGGCCGCGATCGGCGGCCTCACCTATGGCTTCACGCGGATCTTCGGTACCGGCGCCCTGGGACCGATCCTGGTCACCCTGATGGCGCTCTCGCTGATCTCCGTCGCCTTCATGCGGCGGGCCGAGCGCGGCGCCCCGGTCGAGGCGGCGGGCGGATGATCGCGACGATCGTCCACACCGACGAACTGCTGCACACGGTGGCCGCCGCGTCGGTCGCCGGGATCGGCGTCACCTTCCTCTTCTCGCTCGGGATCTGGGGCGCGGGTCAGTTCACCGAGCTGAGCCGGGACGGAAGGTCGGTGCTGGCGACCGCGGCGGCGGTGGTCGGCGTGCTGGCCATGGCCGCGGTCACGGCGGCGGTGGTCATCGGCATGCTCGTGATGACCAACAAGTAGCCGCGGGCGGGCCGGCGCGTCAGCTAAGGGTGTTGGCGTCCATCCAGACCCGCCAGATCGCCGCCACCGAGGCAGCGAGCAGGAGGATCCAGAGGAGCGTGCCGCCGCCGGTCGAGAAGAGCTTGTCGGTGCCGGCGATCAGCAGCAGGATCATCGCGACCGCCCCGTAGAGGAGGGCGCGGCGGCCGTCGGTGAGGGTGGCGAGGGTCAGCTGGTTCTCGCGCGAGAGCACGTAGACCATCCAGGCGACGCCGGCGAAGAGCGCCATGGTCAGCGCCGTGATGATCGCTTCGGCGGCGTTGCCGCCGCCGGGCAGGAAGGCGACGATCAGGGCCAGCAGCATGATGATCGCGACGTTGCGGGCGGCTCGCATGGGTCAAGTGTAGGGGTGCGCTTACCGGTTCCGTAACAGAGCCGGCCCGGAGATTTTGCGATCTGCGCGCCACGGGTGCGACCTATCCCGGCACGGTTGGCCGATGCCATCGGGAGCCGGGGGAGCAGCACACGGGGAGGAGGGGACCGCTTCGGTCGAGCTGGTCGCGGCGGTGCCCTTCCTGCTGCTGGCGATCCTGGTGGCGGCGCAGATCGCGCTCGCCGGCCAGGCGCTCTGGTCGGCGAGCGTGGCGGCGCGGGCGGGGGCGAGGGCGGCGCTGGTCGGCGGGGACGCCTCCGCCGCCGCGCGAGCCTCGCTCCCGCGCTCGATGCGCGCAGGGGCGCGGGTCGCGGAGGGGGAAGAGGTGACCGTCGGGGTGGAGGTCCCCCGCCTGGTCCCCTCTCTGCCGCGGTTGCGGGTCGAGGCGGGCAGCGGTCTGGAGCCAGGAGATGGGTGAGCGCGGGCAGGCGACGGTGGAGCTGGTCGCGGCATTGCCGGCGCTGCTGCTGGCAGCCCTGGTCGCGCTGCAACTGCTGGCGGCCGGATACGCGATGACCCTGGCCGACGGCGCCGCCGAGGCCGGCGCGCTGGCGCTGGCGTCGGGCGGGTCCGCCAGGGATGCAGCGCGTGCCGCGCTACCCGGTTGGGCCGAGGACGACGTCGCGGTCGAGGTCGACGGCGGCGAGGTTTCGGTGCGGCTGCGCGCGCCCTCGCCGTTCGAGGCGGTTTCCGAGCGGCTGGCGATCAGCAGCAGCGCCGCCGCGAGGCCGGCCCGATGACCGTCGCCAGCCCCGCCCGCCATTCGGCGACGGTCTTCGTCAACCCGCTCACCGCCGGGCCCGTCGTCCTCGTGGCTGCGGTGGGAGAAGCGGACGGATCGCGCGGCGCGGCGGCGGCACTGGCCTGCGCCGGCGCCGAAGTGGACGTCGCCACGCTGCTGATCGACGTCGGTGGCAGGGAGCCGCGGCCGACCCTGATCGCTTCCGCGGCGGCGCAGGGGCTCGAGCAGCGGTTACGGGCGCACCTGCCCGAGGCGCGTGTCGCCGCCCGCGGCCAGATCTGCCACCTGGCGGTTCAAGCGGATGAGGAGGGGATCGACGCGACCGCAGCCGCGATCGACGTCGCGCGCGGCTCCCTCGCCGTGGTCCACCTGCCGCCCTCGCTGCTGCAGGCCGCGTTGGCGGGGTCGGCGCTACGACCGACCGGCGTCCTCCTGCGCGCCGATCTGCCGAGCGACCGTGCCCTGGTTGCGCTGGCGGCGCGCGACCTGATCGAGCAGGGTCTTGCGGTCGGGGTGCTGAAGCGCCGCCTCGGCTGGGTCGCCGAGCGGCGCGCGCTCTTCGGCGTCCTGCCGGCCGGCTCGCCAGGCGGCCTTCCCGAGCGCCTGGTCCGGCGTCTCTGCGGTGGTCGGCGGTGAAGCAAGAGGACGGTCAGGCGCTGATCCTCGCCCTCGGCGGGGCGCTAGCTCTGATCGCAGGCGCGCTGGCGCTGGTGGCGATCGCCGGTGCCGTGACCGGCAAGGGCAGGGCGCAGCGGGCCGCCGACCTGGTCGCGATCTCCGCCGTGCGCGCGATGCGCGACGACCTACCGCAGTTGCTCTCGCCGCCGCGGTTGGCCGACGGCCGTCCCAATCCCGGGCACATCGACAAACCGGCCTACCTGGCGCGGGCGCGGGTGGCGGCGCTGGCTGCGGCACGAGCCAACGAGGTCGACCCCGGCCGCGTCCAGCTTCGCTTCCCGGATCGCGACTCGTTTGCGCCTGTTCGGGCCAAGGCGACGATCGTCGCCGGCCTGCGCGAAAGCGATGGGCATCGGGTCGAAGCCACGGCGGTGGCCGAAGCCGCAGCGCCCTACGGCGCGAGCGGCGGCGGCGATATGGGGATGGCCTCGGGCGGCGGCTACGGCGGCCAGCTCGTCTTCAGGGACGGCGAGGGCATTCGTCCGGACGCCGCGGCCGCCTACGACCAGATGGCGGCCGCGGCCCGCGGCGACGGGATCGTCCTCGTGGTCGTCTCCGGCTTTCGCTCGGATGCCGAGCAGGCGGAACTGTTCGCCGCCCACCCCGACCCGACCTGGGTGGCGCCGCCGGGCCAATCGCTGCACCGCTGTGCGACCGAGCTCGACCTGGGTCCATCCTCCGCGTACGGCTGGCTGGCCGGCAACGCCGGCCGCTTCGGCTTCGTCCAGAGGTACAGCTGGGAGGCCTGGCACTACGGCTTCGCAAGCGGTCCAGCGCCGTGCTCCCCCGAGGGCGAGGCGGTCAGTGCCAGCGGAGGAGGGACGACCACCCTCGCCTCGACCAGTCTGCCCTCCTTCGTGCCGGCGCAGTTTCGCGAGCCGATCCTGCGCTCGGCCGCCCGCTGGGGCGTGCCGGCGGCGCTGATGGCCGGGCAGTTGATGGCCGAGTCGGGCTTCGACCCCAACGCGGGCTCACCCGCGGGGGCCCAAGGCATCGCCCAATTTATGCCGAGCACCGCCGCCGCCTACGGCCTCACCAACCCCTACGACCCGGTCGCCGCAATCGACGCCGAGGCCCACCTGATGTCCGATCTCCTGGGCCAGTTCGGCTCGCCGGAGCTCGCCCTGGCCGCCTACAACGCCGGCCCCGCCCCGGTCGAAGCCTGCCACTGCATCCCGCCCTATCCCGAGACCCAGGCCTACGTCACCCGCATCCTCGCCCTGATCGGCGGCGCCGGAGCGATCGCCATGCCCAGCTTCGAAGTGCGGCTCGTCGTCTGAGTTTCGTAGTACGATAATGCTTCGAATTCACGCCGCCGCGCGGAAGCACGGCATCACGGACGCTGACATCAGACACGCCGTAAGGAATGCGATGGCCAATGACGAGCTTGGAAATTGGAAACGCCTCTACCTGGGACCTGGCCGTAGCGGGCTGATGCTGGAGGTCGTCACCCTCGCTCGCGAGCCCAGACCAGAGATAGCAATCCACGCAATGAAGATGCGCCAGAAATACACGCGAATCCTGTCGGGCGAAAAGTAATGGCGAGAAAAAAGACCTATGGCAGGACCCCGGATGGAACGCTCATCACGGAGGAGTTGGTCGAGCAGCTCTCCCGGGAGGCGGAGGCTGGCTACGACGTCGATGAGATCCTGGAGCGCCGTCGGGGTAGGCCGCGCATGGGATCGGGGCCGGCCACCGTGGAGTCGGTCCGTCTCGACCCGGAGCTCAGGGAGGCTCTTGGCCAGCGCGCCAAGAAAGACGGTGAGTCCCCCAGCACTGTCATTCGAAAAGCCCTGCGGCTTTACCTAATGAGCCTGTAGTGGCGAAGCCAGTTCTCCTCGTCCAGCTCAGCGATCTGCACATCGGCGCCAATGAGTACGGGATTGACCCGGTGCCCCACCTGGAGGCGGTTGTGAAGGCGGTGCGGTCGTTGCCGAACCGGCCCGACGCGGTGCTGGTCTCGGGCGACCTGACCGACGATGGTGCCGAGAACGGGTATCGCGTCGCGCGCGAGCTGCTCGAGCAAATCGAGGCTCCGCTCCATGTCCTGCCCGGCAACCATGACGATCGGGGTCGCCTGCGCACGGCGTTCGGGCTTCCGGATCGGGGAGCCGAGCCGGTTCGTTACTCCGCGGACGTCGGCGAGCTGCGGCTCGTCGTCTTCGACTCCAACGTTCCCGGCCAGGATCCGGGGCGCTACGACCCCGAGCAGCTGCGCTGGCTCGACGCCGAGCTGGGCGCCGAGCCTGGGCGGCCGACGCTGCTGGCCCTGCACCACCCGCCGCTCGCCACGGGCATCCGCGAGTGGGACGGGATCAACCTCGAGCCGGGGCAGCGCCCGCTGCTCGCCGAGGTCGTGGCCCGCCATCCGCAGCTGCGGGCGATCGTCGGCGGCCACCTGCACCGAGTCGCGGCCTCTGCCCTCGCTGGCGTCCCGGTTCTCGCCGCGCCCAGCACCTACCTACAGGCGCGCCCCGACTTCGAGACCGAAGGCGTCGAGCTGATGCCGCACCCCGGCTTTGCCCTGCACGTATTCCGTGATGGCGAGCTCGCCTCGCAGGTCCAATCGGTTCCGCTCTAGGGGTTAGGTGCGCGGTTTGACCGCGGCCGGCGCCAAATGCTCGTGGACAAAGCGCACCACGGCGGCGCCCTCTCCGACGGCGATCGCGCAGCGCTTGATCGAGTCGGCGCGGACGTCGCCAGCCGCGTAGATGCGGGGGACGCTGGTTTCCAGCAGGCCGTCGGCGCCGGCTTCGGCGCCGGTGAGGATGAACCCCTTCTCGTCGCGGGCGACGGTGTCGCCGAGCCAGTCGGTGCAGGGTGAGGCGCCGAGGAAGAGGAAGAGGTAGGAGTAGGGGAGACGGGTGCCGTCGGTGAGGGTGACCGCTTCGAGCTCGTCGTTCTCGCCGTGCAGCTCGGCGATTTCGCTTTCGTCGCGGACGCTGACCCCGTAGCGGTCGAGCTCCTCGATCAGGTAGTTGGACATCGTCTCGGCAAGATCGGCGCGCCGGTGCAGGAGCGTCACCAGGGCGCCGCCGCGGGCCAGCCAGACAGCGGCTTGGCCGGCCGAGTTGCCGCCGCCGACGACCCCGACCCGCTGCCCGCCGCAGATCTGCGCCTCCGGCGGTCCGGCCGCGTAGAAGATGCTCAGCCCCTCGTACAGCGCCAGGTCGGCGACCGGCAGCTTGCGATATTCGGCGCCGGTGGCGATGACGACCGCCCGCGCCGCGATCTCGTTGCCCTCTTCGAGCCGGACCAGGTGGCGCTCCTCGCCAGGCTCCAGCCCCGCCACTCTGTACGGCGTCGCGGTGCGGGCGCCGAACTTGCGCGCCTGGGTGACGGCACGGCTGGTCAGCTCGGTGCCGGTGATCCCGGCGGGGAAGCCGAGGTAGTTCTCGATCCGCCGCGAGGTGCCGGCCTGGCCGCCCAGCCCAAAGCTCTCGACGACCAGCGTGTCCAGGCCCTCTGAGGCGCCGTAGACCGCGGCGCCCAGCCCCGCCGGGCCGCCGCCGATCACCAGCAGGTCGACCTCCTCGCGCGGCTTCAGCTCGAGGCCGATCCCGAGTCCGCGGGAGAGCTCGCCGTCGCTGGGCGCTCGCATCTCGCCGCCGCCCGGCAGCCGCACCAGCGGGACCTCGGCGGCATCGAGCCCTTCCAGCGCCCGCGCCGCCTCCAGGTCCTCGTCCGGGTCGGTCCAGGTGTAGGGGAGCCGCTGGCGTTTGACGAAGTCGATCAGCTGCCGGGTGGGACTCGAGTCGCGCGGGCCGACGATCTCGATCCCGATTCCCTGCCGCTGCTGCAGCAGCTCACGCCGCTGGACGAAGGCCGAGAGGAGGATGTCGGAGAGCGGCGCGTCCTCGAGCAGGAGCTTGCGCAGCTCTGCCCGGTCGACCGCGATGTAGCGCATCGGCTCGGTGACCACGGCGGTGAGGAAGACCTGCTGGCCGGTGAGCAGGTTCATCTCGCCGAGGAAGCCCGAGGCGCCGTGGCGGACGATCTCCTGGCTGGCGGCGTCGAGGACCGCCGCCTCGCCCTCGAGGATGGCGATGAACGGATAGGTCTCATCGCCGATCCGGAACAGCTCCTCGCCAACCGCCGCGGTCCGCTCCTCGCCGTGCCGGGCCAGCGTCGCGAGCTGGCTACTGGAGAGGACGCGACTGACCGGATTAACCACGCGTCAAGGCTACTGGCCACGGGTAGGGTGCCTGTGAAGTCAGCGACCGAGAGGAGCCGATGCGCAACCCCTTCACCCATAAGAAGCTGGACGAGGTCGAGGATTCGGCGGCGGCCCACGGCCACGGCGACAAGATGGAGGCCCGCTTTGCCCGGGGCGACCTCGAGGCCGAGAAGACCGGCTTCAGCTTCCACCGGATCAAGCCCGGCAAGCGCCAGCCCTTCGGTCACAAGCACGACGAGGCCGAGGAGGTCTATGTGGTGGTTCGCGGTGGCGGTCTGCTCAAACTCGACGACGAGATCATCGAAGTGGAAACGCTCGACGCGATCCGGGTCTCACCCGAAGTGATGCGCGCCTTCGAGGCGGGCGACGAGGGTCTCGAGGTGATCGTCTTCGGCCCGCACTACGAGGGCGACGGCGCAATCGACCCGGGGTTCTGGAGTGACTGAGCGAGCGGGATAGACTGCCGTCGATGCCCACCGAGGTACAGGGAGTCGAGGGGATGAAGGCGCTGGTCGGCCAGGAGGTCGGCCCCAGCGAGTGGCGCACGATCACCCAGGCGGACATCGACGCCTTCGCCGAGCTCTCCGGTGACCACCAGTGGATCCACGTCGATCCCGAGAGGTCCAAGACCGAGAGCCCCTACGGCACCACGATTGCCCACGGCAACCTCACCCTCGCCACCGTCGACGGCTTCCGCGGCGAGCTGATCTCATCCACCGGCTTCGCCCTCGGCGTCAACTATGGCTGGAACAAGATCCGCTTCCCCGCCCCGGTCCCGGTCGACTCCCGCATCCGCGCCAAGGCCGAGGTCGTCTCGGTCGAGGACAAGGGCGGCGGCTGGTACGAGGTGATCACCCGCTTCACCCTCGAGGTCGAGGGCGGCGACAAGCCCTGCTTCGTCGGCGACTCGGTGACGCGGGTTATGGCGTCAACTGACTGACGGCAGTCGTTCGAGCGCGTTGGCCGTGTGGGCGCAGGCCCGCGCCGCCTCGCTGCCCTTCGTCTCGAGGTGGTCGAAGAAGAAGCCGCGATGAGTTTCGTGCTCGTGAAAGTGGTGCGGGGTGAGGACCGCGGAGATGACCGGAACGTCGGTCTCCAGCTGCACCTGCATCAATCCGCCGATGACCGCTTCAGCGACGAACTCGTGACGGTAGATGCCGCCGTCCACGACCAGACCCGCTGCCACGATTGCACCGTAGACGCCGGTTTCCGCAAGGCGGCGGGCGTGCAGGGGAATCTCGAAGGCGCCCGTCACCTCGAAGAACTCGAGGTCGGCTTCTGACGTTCCCAGTTCGGCCATCTCAGCGGTGAATCCCTTTTTGATCTGATCGACCAGATCCTTGTGCCAGCACGACTGGACAAAGGCGATGCGCGGCTCCCTCTCGGGCATCGATTCTCCTCTCTGAACGGATTTCGAAGTTCAAATCACAGCGGTGCGCCTTTTGCTCGCTATAGGGGGTAAAAGGCGCACCGCTGTGCTCGTTGCAGCTACTTGACCGTCAGCGTTCCTTCCATGCCGCCCTGGCGGTGGCCCGGGACGGAGCAGAAGAAGGTGTACTTGCCCGGCTTCAGTTCGGCCGTGGTCGAGTCGGAGCCTTCGGAGAGGGTCTCGGTCTCGGCGACGACTTCCCCGTTCGAGTCTTCGATCTCGACGTCGTGGGGGACCGGTGAGGAGTTGGTGAAGTTGACCGTCACCTTGCCGGCCTTGGCGGTGGCTTCGTCGGTGGTGTAGGCGAGGGCGCCGCTGGGGTCGGCTTCGAAGTCGAGGGTGGCTGCGCCGGCGGTGCCGCCTTCGGCTTCATCCTTGACTTCCCCGGCCTTGTTTTCGACGTCTTCCTTGGCCTCCCCGGCCTTGTCTTCGACGTCTTTCTTGGCTTCGCCGGCCTCGTCTTCGACTTCTTCGACAACACCCGCCGCGCCGGTGTCGGAGGTGGTGTCGTCACCACCGCCGCATGCGGCAAGGGCAAATGCCGCCAGGAGCAGGGCGAACATTGCTACAAGCTTCTTCATCTCATTCCTTTCCCGCGAAGGACTCGTCACTTTGGAATCTAGCCGCGATACGTAGGGTGCCGCTACCCGGTTCAGCGGCCGTGGAACTCCGGGGTGCCGCCGCTGAAGAAGGTCTCGACCCCGTTGCGGAGGTCTTCGGTGGCCATCGAGTCGGCGATCCCGTGCCGCTCCAGCTGCAGGTGGTCGTTGATCGAGTTCTCGATGCTGACCCCGATCAGCTTCTTCGCCATCCGCACGTAGTGGGGCGCCTTCTTCGCCAGCTCGTCCGCCAGGGCGCGGGCGCTGGTCATCAGCTCGTCGGGCTCGACCACCTCGCGCACCAGGCCCAGCTCCTTCGCCTCGGCGGCGCTCATGTTCGGGTCCTCGAGCAGGATTTCCAGCGCCTTGCTCGGCCCGACCACGCGCGGCAGGAAGTAGGTCATGCCGCCGTCGGGCGAGGCGCCGATCCGGCCGTAGGCGGGGGCGAAGAAGGCGGCGCTGGAGGAGATCCGCATGTCGCAGGCGAGCGCGAGCGAGAAGCCGGCGCCGGCCGCCGGCCCGTTGATCGCCGCCACCACCGGGTAGGGGATCCGCCGCAGGTCGATGATCGCCTGGTGCAGGGCCTCGGCCCCGCGCCGCACGTCGGAGGGCAGGTCGATCTCATCCGACTCGACCCCTTTGCGGAACCAGGTGACGTCGCCGCCGGCGCAGAAGGCCTTGCCCGAGCCGGTGACGATCAGCCCGCGCAGCGGCGCTCGGTCGGCGAGCCAGCCGAAGGCGACGATCATCTCGCCGATCATCTCCGGGCTCATCGCGTTGAAGGCGTCGGGGCGGTCGAGGGTCAGGGTCCCGATCTCCCCGTCGATCTCGATCTTGAGCGTGTTCAACTGCGGCGGGTTGACGGTCTCGCTGGTCATCTCTCTCCCTCTGGGCGTCCGAGTTTGGCCGAGTGGCCAGCAGCCTACCCTTAGTGCGATGGCCAGAGCCAAGGACAGCGGCACCCTCTCGAGGGCCGAACGGATCGCCCAGCAGCGCAAATCGCTGCCCGACCAGCCCGGCGTCTACCTCTTCTACGACCGCCAGGGCGAGCTGCTCTACGTCGGCAAGGCGCGCTCGATCCGCAAACGGATCGCCTCCCACTTCTCCGGCGGCGACACCCGCCTCACCTCGCGGATCGACCGGATCGAATCGCTGGTCACCGCCAACGAGGCCGAGGCGCTGCTCACCGAGCAGAGCTTCATCAAGCGCCACCGGCCGCGCTTCAACATCCGCCTGCGGGACGACAAGTCCTACCCCTACGTCGCGGTGAGCCTCGACGAGGAGTACCCCCGCGTCTACTTCACCCGCGAGAAGCACCGCGCCAACCGCGCCTACTTCGGACCCTTCTCCAGCGCCCGCCGGGTGCGCGAGACGCTCGACCTGCTCGGCCGTCTCTTCCAGTTCCGCACCTGCGAGGGGAAGGAGCCCGGCCGGCGCTCCGGCAGCCCCTGCCTCGACTATTACATCAAGCGCTGCGGGGCGCCCTGCGTCGACTACGTCAGCAAGGAGGAGTACCGCCGCAACATCGACGGGATCGTCGACTTCCTCTCCGGCCGCTACCGGCAGATCGAGCGCGAGGAGGAGGAGAAGATGGCGGCCGCCGCGGCGGCGGAGGAATTCGAGCGGGCGACGATCCACCGCGACCGGCTGAAAGCGATCCGCTCGCTGTTCGAGCGCCAGCGGGTGGCCGGGGCGGCGATGGGGACCGCCGACCTGATCGGGGTCGCGGTCGAGGGGGTCGACGCCAACGCCCAGGTCTTCCAGGTCCGCGACGGGATCCTCGCCCAGCGCCAGAGCTTTTACCTCGAGAACGAAGGCGAACGCGAGCCGGCAGAGGTCGCGGAGGAGTTCATCTCCCAGTACTACTCGGCCTCGCCGGCGATGCCTCGGACGATCATCGTCGGCCCCTACCTGCGCGACCGCGCCGCGGTCCTGGCCGAGGCGCTGAGCGAGCGGCGCGGCTCCCCGGTCGAGGTCCGGGCCGCCGAGCGCGGCGACAAACGGCGGCTGCGCGAGCTGGCCGAGCGCAACGCCAAACTCGCCCTCGACCAGGACAAGCTGCGCCGCGAGCACCGCCGCACCCGCCGGGTCGAGTCGCTCTCGGCGCTGGCCGAGGCGCTGGGGATGGAGGAGCTGCCGGTGCGGATCGAGGGCTTCGACATCTCGACGATCGGCGGCGAGCACACCGTCGCCTCGATGGTCGTCTTCGAGGGCGGGGCGACGAAGAAGTCCGACTACCGCCGTTTCAAAGTCCGCGGCGACCTGCGCACCGACGGCGTCGGCAACGGCGGCCCCGACGACTTCGCCTCGATGGAGGAGGTGCTTTCGCGGCGGATGGCCCGCTACCTGGAACAGGCCGACCTCTCGCCGCACGACCGCAAACGCGACGCCAGCTTCGCCTCGCTGCCCTCGCTGATCCTGATCGATGGCGGCAAAGGGCAGCTGGCGGCCGGGGTGCGGGCGCTGAAGCCGTTCACCGAGCGCGGCGTGACCGTCGTCAGCCTCGCCAAGCGGCTGGAGGAGGTCTACGTCCCCGGCCGCTCCCATCCGCTCGACCTCGCCGCCGACTCGGAGGCCTCGCGGCTGTTGCAGCGGGTGCGCGACGAGGCCCACCGCTTCGCGATCGAGCACCATCGCGGCCGCCGCGACAAGGGAATGCTCGAGGGCTCGGTGCTCGACGGGCTGCCCGGAATCGGGCCGGCGCGCAAGCGGGCGCTGCTGCAACACTTCGGCACGCCGGAGCGGTTCCTCGCCGCGACCCGCGAGGAGCTCGAGGCAGTGCCCGGCCTGCCTGGCAAAGTAGGCCGCGAGATACACGAGCAGCTGAACCGGACCAACTGAGGAGCGGATGGCAGAGCAGGTCACGCTGGTGGTCATCACCGGCCACTCTGGAGCGGGGAAGTCGGAGGCGATCGCCGCCTTCGAGGACGGCGGCTACTTCTGCGTCGACAACCTGCCGCCGCGGATGATCGCCGGGCTCGGCGAGTTGTTCCGCCACGAAGGCAGCGGCGTCGAGCGCGCCGCGGTCGTCTCCGACGTGCGCGGCGGCGAATACTTCGACGGCCTGCTGCAGGTGCTCGACGACCTCGAGACCGAAGGGCTGCGGCCGATGGTCCTCTTCCTCGAGGCCGACGAGGAGACGCTGCTGAACCGCTACAAGGAGACCCGCCGCCGCCACCCGCTGGCGCCGGAAGGGCGGATCGTCGACGGGATCCGGGCCGAGCGCGAGCTGCTGGCGCCGCTGCGGGAGCGGGCCGACAAGGTGATGAACACCAGCGACCTGACCGGGGCCGAGCTGCGCCGCCAGATCACCGAAGAGGTGCTGGGGCAGGAGGAGACCGGCAAGCTCGCCCTGACGCTGCTCACCTTCGGTTTCAAGAACGGCCCGCCGCGCGACGCCGACCTCACGCTTGACGTCCGCTTCCTGCCCAACCCGCACTACGACGAGGAGCTGCGGCCGATGACCGGGCTCGACGAGGAGGTGCAGGCCTACGTCGAGCAGGGGACCCAGGCCGGCGAGTTCTACGGGCGCCTGCTGCCGCTGCTCGAGTTCCTCGTCCCCGCCTACGTCGCCGAGGGCAAGAGCCACCTGACGATCGCGGTCGGCTGCACCGGCGGCCGCCACCGCTCGATCACCGTCGCCGACCGCATCCGCCGCGACCTCGCCTCACGCGAGGACGTGATCGTCAGGGTCAAGCACCGAGACGTCGAGCTTGGTTGAATCGCTCCTTCTTGGCCGAACCTGTCATCTCCATCAAGGGCCTGCGGAAGAGCTACGGCGACACCGAGGCCGTCCGCGGCATCGACCTCGAGGTCAACCGGGGTGAGATCTTCGCCTTCCTCGGCCCCAACGGCGCCGGCAAGACGACGACGGTCGAGATTCTCGAGGGCTACCGCAAGCGCAGCGGGGGAGAGGTGGCGGTGCTGGGCATGGACCCCGAGCGCGCTGGGCGCGAGTGGCGCGGGCGGATCGGGATCGTCCTGCAGAGCTGCCGCCTCGATCCCTACCTGACCGCGCGCGAGTCGCTCGAACTCTACGCCGGCTACTACGCGCATCCCCGGCCGGTCGACGAGGTGATCGAGCTGGTCGGGCTGGCCGGCAAGGCCGACGAGCGCACCGGCAAGCTCTCCGGCGGCCAGCAGCGCCGGCTCGACGTCGGCATGGCGCTGGTCGGCGACCCGGAGCTGCTCTTCCTCGACGAGCCGACGACCGGGTTCGACCCGGCGGCGCGGCGCCAGGCCTGGGAGGCGATCGCCGGCCTGCGCGAGCTCGGCAAGACCGTCTTCCTCACCACCCACTACATGGACGAGGCGCAGCGCCTCGCCGACCGGGTGGCGATCCTCTCCGGCGGCCGGGTGGTTGCCCGCGGCGCCCCGGAGGAGCTCGGCGACCGCGACAGCCAGCCGACCGTGATCACCTACCGCGGCCCCGGCGGGGAGGTCTCGCTGACCACGACGACGCCGGTCGAGACGCTCAACGAGCTGACCGGCAGAGCGCTGGCCGAGGGGTTCGCGCTGGACGGGCTGGAAGTGAAGCGCCCGAGCCTCGAGGACGTCTACCTGGAGCTGACCGAGCAGCCCGCCAACGGCGCCGTCGAGCAGGAGGTCCCGCAGCCGTGAACATGCTGATCCACCAGCTCCGCTACGACCAGAAGGCGTTCTGGCGCAATCCCGCCTCGGTCTTCTTCACGGTCGCCTTCCCGGTCGTCCTGCTGCTGATCTTCGCCACCGTCTTCAACGGCCAGACGATCGAGGTCGACGGCGGGATCGAGATCACCGCCTACTACGTGCCGGCGATCATCACCCTGGCGGTGATCTCGGCGACGATGCAGAGCCTGGCGATGTCGCTGGTGATCGCCCGCGAGGACGGCCGCCTCAAGCGCGGCCGCGGCACCCCGATGCCGGCCTGGGTCTTCATCGCCGGCCGGGTCGGCAACTCGATCGTCGTCGCCCTGCTGATGCTCGGGGTGATCGCCCTGCTAGGCCGCGTCCTATACGACGTGCCGATCCCCTGGGACGAACTGCCGGCGATCGTCGTCACCCTGATCATCGGCGCCGCCGCCTTCAGCTGCCTCGGCATCGCCCTCACCGCGCTGATCCCCTCCCAGGACGCCGCCGCGCCGATCGTCAACGCCCTGCTGCTGCCGCTCTACTTCCTCTCCGGCATCTTCATCCCCGACGACGAGCTCCCCAGCGGCGTGATCGAGTTCGCCAACCACTTCCCGATCCGCGACTTCTTCCAGGCCTTCTTCACCGCCTACCTGCCCGGCGGCGACTCCGGCCTCGACTGGGGCAACCTCGCGGTGGTCGCGATCTGGGGCGTCGCCGGCCTGCTGCTGGCGATCCGCTTCTTCCGCTGGACTCCCAGATCAGGCTGACCCGCGCGACCTTGCCGGGAAGCGCCCCGATAGCCTCCTCTCCTCAATGCTCCACCACGTCCTCCTGGAGGTCGCCGACCTCGATCGCAGCGCGGCCTTCTACGACTCGATGCTGGCCCCCCTGGGCTGGCGACGCCATTTCGAGCAGGACCAGACGATCGGCTGGGGCATCGCCAAACCCGTCTTCTTCGTCTCCGCCAAACACGATCCGGCGCCCGGCTTCGGCCTGCTGAGCTTCTCGGCGCTGGGGATCGTCGCGGTCAAGGCGGCCTGGGAGAACGGGGTGAAATCGGGCGGCGCCAGCGTCTCCGACCCCGGCGAGCAGCGCTCTCACGGGTCCGGCTCCTACTCCGCCTTTCTCAAGGACCCCGACGGGTACGAGATCGAGATCACCATCGGCTCTGACTGATCCGGAGCCGGAAGTGCCGAGTCCATAGGATTCGGCTTCCCCAAACGACCCGCCTCACCAACACGAATCAGGAGGAATCAGTTCATGGCTGTGAAGGTCGGCATCAACGGTTTCGGCCGCATCGGGCGCAACGTCTTCCGCGCCGCCAAGGCAGCGAACGCGGACATCGACTTCGTCGCGGTCAACGACCTCGTCGACACCGGCACGATGGCCCACCTGCTCAAGTACGACTCGATCCTCGGTCGCTATCCGGGCGGGGTGGAGGTCAACGGCGACACTATCGTCGCCGACGGGGACGAGCTGAAGGTCCTCTCCGAGCGCGACCCGGCGCAGCTGCCCTGGGGCGACCTCGGGGTCGACGTGGTGATCGAGTCGACCGGCTTCTTCACCAAGCGCGAGGACGCCGCCAAGCACCTCGACGCGGGCGCCAAGAAGGTGATCATCTCCGCCCCGGCGACGGAACCGGACGTCACCGTCGCCCTCGGGGTCAACTTCGAGGAGGCCTATGACGCGGAGAACCACCACGTCATCTCCAACGCCTCCTGCACGACCAACTGCCTCGCCCCGCTGGCCAAGGTGCTGCACGAAGCCTTCGGCATCGAACAGGGCCTGATGACGACGATCCACGCCTACACCGCCGACCAGCGCTTGCAGGACATGCCGCACAAGGACCCGCGCCGCTCGCGCGCCGCGGCGCTCAACCTGATCCCGACCACGACCGGCGCCGCCAAGGCCGTCGGCCTGGTGCTGCCGGAGCTGAACGGCAAGCTGAACGGCTTCTCGATGCGCGCCCCGGTCCCGACCGGCTCCGCCGTCGACCTCGTCTTCACCACCCCGAACCCGGTCGACCCGGATCAGGTCAACGCCGCCCTCAAGGCGGCCGCGGACGGGCCGCTGAAGGGCATCCTCGCCTACACGGAGGACCCCATCGTCTCCTCCGACATCGTCGGCGACCCGCACTCCTCGATCGTCGACGCGGCGTCGACGATGGTGATCGGTGACGGCCGCATGGTCAAGGTGATCAGCTGGTACGACAACGAGTGGGGCTACTCCAACCGCTGCGTCGAGCTGGCCGGCAAGGTCCTGTAGTCCTGATCCTGCCGACCCTCAACCGCTGATGTCCTTCGCCAAGGCCAGCGTCCGCGACGCCGAGGTCAAGGGCCGCCGCGTCCTCGTCAGGGTGGACTTCAACGTCCCCCTGGCGGAAGGCGAGGTGGCCGACGACACCCGCATCCGGGCGGCGCTGCCGACGATCGAACTGCTGCGCGAGCGCGGCGCGGCGCTGATCCTGATGTCCCACCTCGGCCGCCCCAAGGGCGCGCCGGACCCGGCGCTCTCGCTGGCGCCGGTGGCGAAACGGCTCGGCGAGCTGCTCGGGACCCAGGTGAAGCTCGCCCCCGGGGTGATCGAGGGCGACGTCGACCTCACCTGCGGGGCGCTCGGCCCGGGCGACGTCCTGTTGCTGGAGAACGTCCGCTTCGAGCCGGGGGAGACCGAGAACGACCCGAAGCTGGCCGAAAACCTGGCCCAGCTCGGCGACCTCTACGTCAACGACGCCTTCGGCGCCTCGCATCGCGCCCACGCCAGCACCGCGGGCGTCGCCGACTACCTGCCGGCCTACGCCGGCCTGCTGCTGGAGCGCGAGGTGACCGAGCTGACCAAGGTGGTCGAGTCGCCCGAGCGGCCGCTAGTCGTGGTGCTCGGCGGGGCCAAGGTCTCCGACAAGGTCGGGGTGATCGACCGCTTCCTCGAAGTCGCCGACAGGGTCCTGATCGGCGGCGCGATGTGCTTCGGCTTCTTCAAGGCGCAGGGGATCGAGACCGGTAACTCCCTGGTCGAGGGCGTCGAGCTGGCCGGCGAGGCGCTGGAGCGCGCCAAGCAGTCCGATTGCGAGCTGATGCTGCCGGTCGACCTCGTCCTCGGCCGCGAGTTCTCCGCCGACACCGAGCACAAAGACAGCGACGGGGTCGAGGTGCCGGAGGGCTGGATGGGTCTGGACGTCGGCCCGAAAACCGCCAACGCCTACGCGCAGGCCGTCGCTGACGCCGGCACCGTCCTCTGGAACGGGCCGATGGGCGCCTTCGAGCTCGAGCCCTTCGCCGCCGGCACCCGCGCGGTCGCCGAAGCGGTCGCCGCGGCGCCGGGCACCACCGTGGTCGGCGGCGGCGACAGCGTCGCGGCGCTGAACCAGTTCGGCCTCGAGGACGAGGTCGACTGGGTCTCGACCGGTGGCGGGGCCTCGCTGGAGCTCTTGGAGGGTAAGGAACTGCCGGGAGTCGAGGCCCTGCTCGACGCCGAGGAAGAGGAGGAGATCGATGCCTGACCGCACGCCATACATCGCCGCCAACTGGAAGATGCACAAGACGGTCGCCGAGGCGGCCGAGTTCGTCGACGCGCTGCTGCCGCGGATCGCCGCGACCCAGTCCGACGTCGTCATCTGCGCGCCCTTCACGGCGCTGACCGCGGTGGTCGAGCGGCGCTACGGCACCGCCGTCAAGGTCGCCGCCCAGAACATGCACGAGGAGGACGCGGGTGCCTTCACCGGCGAGGTCTCGGCGCCGATGCTGGTCGAGCTCGACGTCGAGGCGGTCGTCCTCGGCCACTCAGAGCGGCGCCAGTACTTCAACGAGACCGACGAGGCGCTGGCCCGCAAGGTGCCTGCTGCCCTCGCCGCCGAGCTGGAGCCGATCCTCTGCGTCGGAGAGAGCGAGCAGGCGCGCGACGCGGGGGAGACTGAGGAAGTCCTGGAGCGCCAGCTGCAGGCCGACCTCGCCGGCCTCGAGGCGGGGCAGATCGAGGACGTCGTCGTCGCCTACGAGCCGATCTGGGCGATCGGCACCGGCCGCACCGCGACCCCCGACCAGGCCCAGGAGGTTTGCGCCTTCATCCGCGACGTGCTGCGCGCCCGCGGCGCCGCTGCCGACAGGGTGCGGGTCCTCTACGGCGGCTCGGTCAAGCCCACCAACGCCGCCGAGTTGCTCGCCCTGCCTGACGTCGACGGCGCACTGGTCGGCGGGGCGAGTCTCGACCCCGAGGAATTCGCCGCCATCGTCGAGGCGGCAGACTGAGCGGATGAGTCCGCTCGTCCCGTCCCTCGCGCTGATCATCCTCGACGGCTGGGGGCTGGCCGAGCCGGGGCCGGGCAACGCGATCTCGCTCGCCGAGACGCCGGTCTTCGACCGCCTTTGGGACGAGTTCCCGCACACCCAGCTCTCCGCCCAGGGCCCCGACGTCGGCCTGCCCGAGGGCCAGATGGGCAACTCCGAGGTCGGGCACCTGAACCTAGGCGCCGGCGCGATCGTCAAGCAGGACCTGGCCCGGATCGACGACGCGATCGCCGACGGCAGCTTCTTCGAGAACGAGGTCCTGCTCGCGGCCTGCGAGCGGGCCCGCAACAGCCCTCGCGGCCGGCTCCACCTGCTGGGGTTGGTCTCCGACGGCGGCGTCCACTCCGGCTGGGAGCACATCGAGGCGACGATCGAGCTGGCCGCCCAGGAGGGGGTCCCCGACGTCGTCTTCCACGCCTTCACCGACGGTCGCGACACGCTCCCGCACGGCGGCAAGGGCTACCTGGAGGAGCTGGAGCGCTGGCTGCGCCAGGCCGGCCGGGTCGGCACCGTCAGCGGCCGCTACTACGCGATGGACCGCGACACCCGCTGGGAGCGGACCAAGCTCGCCTACGACGCGATCGTCCACGCCCGTGGCCTGAAGGCGCCGAGCTCGGCGGCGGCGATCGCCGATTCCTACGAGCGCGAGGAGACCGACGAGTTCGTCAAACCGACCGTGATCGGCGCCTACGACGGCGCCGCCGACGGCGACGTCGCGATCTTCATCAACTTCCGGCCCGACCGCGCCCGGCAGCTGACCCGCGCCCTGGCCGAGCCGAACTTCGACGAGTTCCCGCGCGGCGGCGGCCCGGTACTGGACCTGACGACGATGACCGAGTACCGCAAGGGCTGGCCGTACCCAGTCGCCTTCCCCGAGCAGCGGCCGAAGACGACCCTGGCGGAGACGATCGCCGCGGCGGGCGGCAACCAGCTGCACGTCGCCGAGACCGAGAAGTACGCCCACGTCACCTACTTCTTCAACGGCGGCAAGGAGCAGGAGGTGGAGGGGGAAGAGCGGGCGCTGGTCGAATCGCCGCGCGACGTCCCCACCTACGACCACAAGCCGGAGATGAGCGCCGAGGACGCGGCCGAGGCCTTCGTCAGCCAGTGGGACGAGGGCAGTTACCGCTTCGGGATCATCAACTTCGCCAACCCCGACATGGTCGGCCATACGGGCGTGATCCCCGCCGCGGTCAAGGCGGTCGAGACCGTCGACGCCCAGCTCGGCAAGGTGGTCGAGGCGGTGACCGCCAAGGGCGGTGCCTGCATCGTCACCGCCGACCACGGCAACTGCGACCACATGCTCGAGCCCGACGGCTCCCCCAACACCGCCCACTCGCTCAACCCGGTCCCCCTGATCGTCACCAGCAAGGGCATCGACCTCCGCGACAGCGGCATCCTCGCCGACGTGGCCCCAACCGCCCTGGAGCTCCTAGGCATCCCCCAGCCGGAGGCGATGACGGGCCGCTCGCTGGTCGGCTAGCTCACTGGAGCCAGAAGCCCAAGACGGCACCGACCCAGCCCGCTGCCAGCTTTTGGGCCGCCGGGTCGCCAAGTTCGAATATCAGGACGCCAAGGCCCGCAATCAGACAGACGGTGGAGACGACCCCCTGCATGATCGCGCGGATCATGCGCTCAGACATGGACTCTCCCCCTGGGAGTGGGCGCTAAGAGTGAGATTCTTGGCGGTTCCGGCGACGAGCTCGTTCGTAACGAACGAGCTGGGCCGTCCACCGAATCCGGTTCCCGAACCAGTACCGTCGTTCCATGATGGGGCGGGGCGGCATCCCAGGCGGGGGGTTCTTCTGGCGGCTGGTATCGGATGACTCCAATTTGAGCTTCACGTTTCAGAGGGTAAAGGCCCGGCGGACAGAAAGTTTCCCCCCTTGATCAGTCAGTTTGTCCGCTAATTGGGGTGAAAGCGGTGGGAAGGAGGGACCCATACGCTGCCGGCGTGCGCAGCGACCCCCAGCGACTCCGCTTTGAGATCGAGGCCTGCGACGGGAGCGCTCGCGCTGGCGTCATCCACACCGCCCACGGGCCGATCGAGACGCCGGCGTTCATCCCGCTGGCGACGAAGGGGACGGTGCGGGGGCTGGAGTCGGCGGAGGTTGCGGACCTCGGCTACCAGCTGATCCTCGGCAACACCTACCACCTGTTCGTCAGTCCGGGGCCGGAGCGGATCGCCGCCGCCGGCGGGCTGCACGGGTTCATGAACTGGGAGCGGGCGATCGTCACCGACTCGGGCGGCTTCCAGGTCTTCTCGCTCGCCCACGGCGGGGTCGCCAACGAGGTCAAGGGCAGCGGCCGCTCCGGCGACCACGGCTCCCAGGTCGAGATCAGCGAGGAGGGCGCCCGCTTCAACTCGCCGCGCGACGGGGCCGAGCTGTTCATCTCGCCCGAGGTCTCGATGAGCGTGCAGGCCCAGCTCGGCTCCGACATCGCCCTGGTCTTCGACGAGTGCACGCCCTTCCACGCCGACCGCGAGTACACCGCCCGCTCGACCGAGCGCACCCACCGCTGGCTCGACCGCTGCCTCGCCTGGCACGGCGAGCACGGGTCAGGGCGCCAAGCGGTCTTCGGGATCGTCCAGGGCGGAACCCACGAGGATCTGCGGCGCGAATCGGCCGAAGCGGTCTCGGCGGCTGGGGTCGACGGCCTGGCGATCGGCGGCACCCTGGGCCGCGACAAGGAGGAGATGGCCGCGGTGCTGGCGATGACCGCGCCGCTGTTGCCCGTCGAGGCACCGAAGCACCTGCTCGGCATCGGCGAGGTCGACGACCTGCTCGGCGGCATCGCCCTCGGCCTCGACGTCTTCGACTGCGCGGTGCCAACCCGCCTCGCCCGCCACGGGGTCGCCCTTGCGCCCTCGCCCGAGACCCGCTGGCGCCTCGACATGCGCAAGGGGGGATGGGTGGGCAATCGCGAGCCGCTGGTCGAGGGCTGCCCTTGCCCCACCTGCCAGCGCCACGACCGCGACTACGTCAGCTACCTCTCACGCGCCGAGGAGCTGACCGCAGTCCGGATGATCGTCCTCCACAACCTCACCTACATGCGCGAGCTGACCACCCACGCCCGCGCAGCCATCGAAGCCGGCAAATTCGATGCCTATCGCGCAGCCGTGATAGCTGGCGCCCCTCCCTGGGCGCCTTTCCAAACCACTGGTTAGGAAAAGCGCCTCGCTATTCCGTGTTTTCGCGGACGAGGTCCTTCACTTCTTCTACGACCTTGTCCACCGTGTCGCCGGCTACTTTGGAGACCTTGACGCCTGCCGCCTTGTCGGTGGTGACGATCACCGCGGTGGCGACGACGGCGGCGACCAGGATCAGAGCCACCGCGGCGAGGACGAAGCGGACGAAGCGTGAGAAGGCGCCTCGCCGCGGAGGTTGGGCGGCGCGGGGTGCGGCTGGAGCAGGCTCGCGCGGGGGAGGCGCCATCCGCGGTTGCGGCCGGCGGGTCTGGGACGGCGCGGGCCGGTACTCGGTCTGGGCGGTGTCGCGGCCCATGTGGCGGGTGGCGGCGGTGTCGCCGCCGAGCACCCGGGTCGCCGAGGTCCCCTCGTCCAGCGGCAGCGTCACGTCCTCGCCTTCGAGGCCCAGCCGTAGGCCGCCGGCCAGCTCCTCGGCGCTCGCGTAGCGCCGGCTTGGGTCGCCCTCCAGGGCTCGCAGCACCGCCGCGCCCAGGGTCTCGGGCACTTCGCTGTTGTAGGTGTCTGGCGGCAGCGGCTTCTCGTTCTGCTGACGGACCGCCAGCTCGGCCAGCGAGGAGCCCTCGTAAGGCAGTCGGCCGGTGAGGAACTGGTAGAGGACGACGCCGAGCGCGTAGACGTCGGTCGCCGGGGTCGCCTCCTCGCCGCGCACCTGCTCCGGCGCCAGGTAGGCGGCGGTGCCGACCACCGAGCCGACCTGGGTGATCCGAGTCTGCTCGATCGCCCGCGCGATCCCGAAGTCGGTCAGCTTGACGACCATCTCGCCGCCGCCGACCGGGCCGCCGACGATCATCAGGTTCCCCGGCTTGACGTCGCGGTGGATGATCCCGCGCCGGTGCGCGTAGTCGAGCCCGGCGCAGGCCTGGATGCCGATCTCCGCCGCGGTCTCCGGCTCGACCGGGCCGTGGCGCTGCAGGATCTGCGCGCCGCTCCGCCCCTCGACGTACTCCATGACGATGTAGTGGCGACCTTCGTCGATGCCGGTGTCGTAGACCTGGACGATGTTGGGGTGGATCAGCTTCGCCACCGCCAGCGCCTCGCGCCGGAAGCGGGCGACGAAGCGCTCGTCGTCGCTGAGGTGCTCGGCGAGGATCTTCACCGCCACCGTGCGCTCGAGGATGCGATCGGTCGCCTTGTAGACGTTCGACATCCCGCCGGTGCCGAGTTTCGCAGTGGTTTCGTAGCGACCCGAGAGGGTGCCCGCGCCAGCCTCCATCATTCGACTCCCACGCCCGGACCTACACCGCCGGACGGCGCGGTTTCTTCGGGTTCGCTTTCGGCCGGCGACGAGCCGCCGTCTTTTTCTTCGCCTTTGCCGTTCGCCTGCGGCGGCAATTCCGGCCCTTCGCCTTCCGAGGGCTCTTCCTTGGGTTCGGCCGGCTCTTCCTTTTCGGGCTTTTCCTTCTTCGGCTTCTTCTCGTCTTCCACTTCTTCGGGTTCAACAGCGGTTTCCACCGATGGTTCCGTTTCCTCTTCGGTGGGTTCTTCTTCGCAGCGGCCGACCACTTCGCTCAGCCTCGCGGTCCCGTCCTCCAGCGCCCGCTGCAGCTTCGCGTCGACGCCTTCCAGTTCTTCCACCTCGGCGGCGACCTGGGCTACGGCGTCTTCCGCCCCGAAGCAGTCCTGTTCGGCCGCCAGCTGCTCGACCTGGTCGAGGTTGGCTTCGATCTCCTCGGCGGTCGTCCCCGGCAGCAGGTTGGCGTCGTCGCCGCTGCCGCAGGAGACCAGCGCCACAGCGCTGGCCGCGCCGAGGACGACGGCGAGCAGAAGTGCGCTCAGGCGGGCCATGATTCGAGTCTAGACAAAGGTTGGGAAGGGATATTTGCCCTGCAAAACCGGGTCATCGACCGACCTCCAGCCGCTCGGCGAGGAGGTCGGGGAGACCGGCCGCCCGGATCGCCGCCGCGGCACCCTCGATCTCGTACTCGACCCGGTGGTAACGGGCGGTCCAGGCCTCGGTGTCGAGCTCGAGCCAGGCGGCCCGCGGGTCGCCGTCGCGGGGCTGGCCGACGCTGCCCGGGTTCAGCAGCCAGTCGCCCTCGCCGATCTCGATCTCTGTCCCGTCGGTCGCCTGGGCGCCCTGCGCGTAGCCGCGCACCCCCGGCGTGCGGCAGAAGAAGAGGGCGATGTGGGAATGGCCGATCAGCCCGAGGCGCTCCTCCTGGGCTTCGAAGCCGGCCTCGGCCTGGTCGGCGGAGAGCACGTACTCCCAGACCGGGTCGCGCGGCGAGGCGTGGAAGAGCCCGATCCCGCTCTTCGAGGCAACGGGCTCGAGCGAGGCGAGGAACTCGAGCGTCGCCTCGCCGACGTTCTCCCGGGTCCACTCGACCGCCGCGGCCGCCGCCTCGGAGAAGGTCGAGATGTCGAGCGCGCCCAGCACCGCCAGGTCGTGGTTGCCGACCAGGCAGACCGCGCTGCGCTCGCGGATCAGCGCCGTGCAGGCGTCGGGCTCGGCGCCGTAGCCGACCATGTCGCCGAGGCACCAGAGCTCGTCGACCTCGGCCGCGTCGACGGCCCCGAGAACCGCCTCGAGGGCATGCCGGTTGGAGTGGATGTCGCTGATCACAGCTGCGCGCAAGCAGAGGAGCGTACCCCCCTCGTCCCGTGGTCCATACGATTGACCGGTGACCGAGACCGATTCAGTCAGCGCCCTGCGGGGTGCCGTCGAGGCCGCCGCGCGGGCTTTGCGCGACGGCGAGGCGACTGCGCAGCGCCCCACCCTGGAGCGGCCGCCGAAGCCCGACCTGGGCGATTACAGCTCCAACGCGGCGATGCTGCTGGCCGGGCTGCTGGGCGACAACCCGCGCGCGGTCGCCGAGCGGCTGCGAGGCGAGCTGGAGGCGGATGCCGCGCTGGCGCCCGACCTCGAGCGGATCGAGGTCGCCGGCCCCGGCTTCGTCAACTTCTTCCTCGCCGACTCCTGGTACCTGCGGGCGCTGGACGCTCTGCTGGGGGCCGGCGACGACCTCGGCCCGGCGCCGGTCGAGACCCCCGAGAAGGTCCTGGTCGAGTTCGTCTCCGCCAACCCGACCGGGCCGATCCACGTCGGCACCGCCCGCAACGCCGCCTACGGCGACTCCCTCGTGCGGCTGCTGCAGGCGACCGGCGACGAGGTCCAGCGCGAGTACTACGTCAACGACGCCGGCAGCCAGATCGGCCGCTTCGCCGACTCGATCGCGGCGCGGATGCGGGGTGAGGAGCCGCCCGAGGACGGCTACGCGGGCGAGTACGTGGCCGAGGTCGCCGCCCGCCTGAAGGCCGAGGGCGTCGACCCCAGAGACCGCGAGGCGCTCGAACTCCGCGGCATCGAGGCGATGCTGGAGGAGATCCGCAAGACCCTCGACCGCTTCGGAGTCCGCTTCGACAACTGGTTCTCCGAGCGCAGCGTCTACGCCAACGGCGAGGTCGAGGAAGCGCTCGCCGAGCTGGAGAAGCGCGGCCACACCTACCGGCACGAAGACGCGCTCTGGCTGCGGACCACCGACTTCGGCGACGACAAGGACCGGGTCCTGATCCGCTCCAACGGCGAGGCGACCTACCTGACGCCGGACATCGCCTACCACTGGGACAAGCTGCAGCGCGGCTTCGACCGCCTCGTCAACGTCCTCGGCGCCGACCACCACGGCTACGTGGCGCGGGTCCGCGCGGCGATCGAGGCGCTCGGCGCCGACCCGGAGCGCTTCGAGGCGCTGCTGATGAGCCTCGTCCAGGTGGTCGAAGGCGGCGAGCGGGTGCAGATGTCGAAGCGCACCGGCGACTTCGTCACCCTCGACGAGCTGATGGACGACATCGGCGTCGACGCGACCCGCTGGTTCATGCTCTGGCGCAGCCACGAGACGACCGTCGACCTCGACCTCGAGCTGGCCCGCAGCCAGTCGAGCGAGAACCCCGTCTACTACGTCCAGTACGCCCACGCCCGGATCGCCAGCATCCTGCGCAAGGCGGGGGAGGGGGCCGAGCCGGTGGTAGCCCCTGACCGCTCGCCGCTGGAGGAGAGCGAGAAGGTGCTGGTCAAGCGCCTGCTCGAGTTCCCTGAGGAGGTGCGGGTCGCGGCGGCGCGGCGCTCGCCGCACCGGATCTGCGCCTACTCGACCGCGGTCGCCGCCGACTTTCACGCCTTCTACCGCGACTGCAAGGTGGTCGGGGCCGAGGGCGACGGCGTCGAAGCCACGCGCCTGGCCCTCTGCCTGGCGACCAAGCGGACGATCGCCGCGGCGCTCAACCTGTTGGGGATCTCGGCTCCCGAGCGGATGTGATGCTGCGTGGCCGCTCCAGGCTGCCGCTGCTGGCCGAGATCTCGGGGCCGGGGGACGGACGCGCCTGGGCCCTGCGGCGCGGGGACTTCGAGAATCTGCGCGAGGCGCTGAACCGGCTGGCGGGGCAGCGGGCACTGGCGGTCGTCGGCGAGGGGGAGACGCCCGCAGCCGCGGCGATCGCCATCGCCGCCGCCGCATCGGCGGCCGGTCGCGGCACGATCCTCGTCGACTGCGACCTCGCCCGCCCGAAGCTGGCCGGGAGTGTGGGAATCGCCGCTTCGCCCGGCCTGCACGAGTACCTGCGCTGGGAAGCCGAGCCGCGGGACGTGCTGCAGCCGGTCAGCCTCGCCGGCGCCGCGGCCGGCGACGGCACCGCGCAGCTGGTCTGCTTCGCCGCCGGCCGTCCCGCGGCGAAGACCGAGACCCTGCTCGGCCTGCAGAGCTTCGCCCACATGGTCGCCAAGCTGCGCGGGGCCTACGAGCTGGTGCTGCTGCTGGCGCCGCCGGTGCTCTCCGAACCAGCCGCCTGCCTGGCCGTCGCGGCCCAGGCCGACGGGGTCGTCGCCGGCGAGGCGAAGGGGAGCGACCGCGCCGTCGCCAAGGCGATCCGCCGCCTGCCTGTCCCGGCCCTGGGATCGATCGTGCTGGCCGGTTCGTAATCACCGCTGTGCTCAGAGGTCGTAGCGCGCCAGGTCGGCGTCGAGCCGCTCGGCGTCCTCGCCGCTCGGTCCCTTGGCCCCCGGCGTGCCGTCGTCCTTCGTCCCGCCTGCCCGCCGCCAGCGCCAGGCGCCCAGCGCCAGCGCCACCGCGGCGATCAGGAAGGCGACGATCGGGACGACGTAGGCCGAAAGGCTGAAACCGGAGTCGGGTGGCAGCGCCAGCACCTCGTCGCCGTACTCGGCGACCAGGGCGTCCTTGATCTGGGCCTCGGTCCTGCCTTCCGCGATCAGGCGTTTGACGAACGCCTTCTCGCGCTGGGCCTGCGGCGATTCAGCCAACTGCAGGAGGGTGCCGCAGACGGGGCACATCACTTCCTTTTCGATCTCGGCCAGCGAGGCGCGCTGCTCGGCGGCAGCGGCCGGCGCCACCAAGGTGAGCGCCAGCACCACGACCAGCAGCGATCGCCAGCTCACGACCTGCCCCCCGGCAGCAACGGCTCGACTTCGTCGCGCAGGTACTCCTCGTCGACCGTTCCCGGGACGGCCAGGCGGATCTTGCCGGCAGGGTTGACGAGGAAGGTCTCCGGCACGCCGGTGGTGCCGTATTCGTCGGCGGTATCGCCGTTGCCGTCCCGCAGCTGGGGATAGGACACGCCGAACCTCTCGACGAAGTCCACGGCGTCGTCGCTCAGGTCCTGGGTGTCGATCCCCAGGACCGTGAACCGGGGACCGCCATGCTGCTGCTGGAACTCCTCCAGCGCCGGCGTCTCGGCCCGGCAGGGGGGGCACCAGGAGGCCCAGAAGTTGACCAGCACCCACCTGCCCCGGTAATCGGCGAGCGATTCGCTCCCCCCGCCCTCGAGCTGAGGCAGCGCCGCCGTCGGCGCCAGGTCGCCCGGCTCCAGCCGCGAGGACCCCTTGCTGGCCAGCCCGAAGACGAGCAGGCCGACGACAGCCAGCACGGCCATGACCACGATGAAGGAGCGAGTGCTCACGAAGAAGCGGACGACGGGGGTCGAACCCGCGACTGCAGCCACTTATCGAACCGAAAAGACCTGCCGTCCGTGCTGGGCAAGGATACCGAGCGATGCTGCCGTCAAGATGGTTCTCGCGAAGGCCCTCCACATAACCGCCGGGCGGTGCGGGGCCCATCCCCTGCGATCCGGCAGGCCGCCTGCATCGCACTGGCCCACGCCACCTCGCTCAGCATCCCCGGCGCCGCTACCGAGTCGCCGACGAGATAGACGCCGCTGCCCCTCT